>MDTG01031237.1_pt1 | contig 120237 bp, 257 predicted proteins | sample 811421 | NCBI WGS metagenome assembly MDTG01 (sample SAMN05326645, study PRJNA326480) | marine metagenome | isolation source: seawater | place: Pacific Ocean: South East | collected 2011
TCGTTTTTAGCTTCCTCGCTTTGTTCATTAATCGCCATGTTTGGGATTAAATCATCGAACATACCTTCATCAATCAGATCAGCCTCTTTCGGATCTTTTGTCGTATCCTTCTGGCTGTTTTCTAGTTCTTCGATTACTTCTTCGAACTCATCTTTCGGGTTTTTATCATTATTTGTTTCACTCATAACAACCTATATATACCGTAGTAAACACTAATATTAAGGAAAAGGATTCTTAAATGAATGACGATCTGTCAATACAAATTATAAATCAAACAACAGAAACGATTCAAAGATTGTGCGATTTAAGTGTACGTATTGACGAACGTGTAAAAACATTGCAGATTTCCGATTCCAACTTAAAAGAGTCTTTTGAGCTTTTAAACCAAAAAATAAGCAACATCGATAAAGAATTCACTTTATTAAAAGAGAATTTTTCTAAACGAAACATTGCTACAGATGAAAAAATTCACAATGTTCAAAAAGCTCTTGTCGCTTTAAACGAAAAGATTAGCGAAGCAAATAAAAAAGCAGGCGGGGTTAATCAAAGAGTGGAAAGCATAGAATTATTAGCAGAAGGGCGTCGTAATAGATGGGATAAAATTTGCGATGCAACATTCAGATTACTCTGGCTGTTATTAGCAGCTTGGTTATTAGCAATACTTGGATTACAAGCACCGCCATAATTCTGAAATATGATGTCTAAATACATTAACGAAACAATATAAATGGAGTCCCTGTAATGGTTAGAAGTTTTTTCGAATTTGTTGAAGATAAAAAGAACGACAAAAAAACTAAAAGTGTAGCTAGTAAAGCAAGTCTTGGAGATGGAAATGATTACAAACCTTTTGTTATCTCTGACGACCCTAATAGTGAGCACTATGGATCAAATGCTTCATTAGCTCCCATTGTTCGGGCTTTCAAAAAAGGAGCGAACTGGGGTTGGTCTAAAGATGACAAAACCGGTGAAGACAAACCAGTTAAAATATCCAGTAAGAAACTTTTCCTTACTGGTGGAGCTGTACGTGATCATCTTGCAGGCAAAACACCCAGAAATATTGAACTTACCACAAACGCCTCTCCAGATGAAATTTACAATATTTTGAAACAAAATGATTTCGAATTTACCGGAAACGATAGCAGCGACTGTAGACAATGCTTCTGGGTGATGGAAAAGGATATCAATAATCGTCCTTATAAATTTGGAATTCGTGTAAAAAATGATGAGTATGAACTTTCGGTGTTTTCTGCCAACCCTAAAGGGGTAGATGGACAAGAATTTAAATCAGGCACTCAAGAAGAGGATGCTGCAAGTAGAGATTTCACAATTAACGCATTATCTCTTGGATTAACTAACGACAATGGACCAAATAAAGAATTAAATGATTTCTTTGGAGGACTTCACCATCTTCAATCTGGTGAAATTATTCCAATTGGAGACATTGAAGAAAAATTAAAAGAAGATCCAACAAGAGCTTTGAGATATGCGAGAATGTTAAGTCGCTACGGTAAACCAGAAACAGCTTCTGAAAAAGATAAATCTGCTATCAGTAAAATTGTTCCGCAACTGTCTCAAATAGACCGTAAAAAAGTAAGCGATGAATTTTCAAAAATGTTTTACGATGATGGCAACTCTCGCAATGCACTGAAAATTTACGGAGATCTTGGTTTGTTAGATGGGATTTTCCCAAACAGCAACTTAAACAAAGAATTTCCTAAAGAACTTAGTGAAATTGGCGACAAACACATGCCACTAGCTTGGTTGTTTAAAAATCAAACTCCAGATGATGTCGAATTTAACATGACAGGATTTGATCCAAACATTGTAAAGAAAATTGTATTCTTACTGAAAAGTTTGAATATTGGAGAAAGTATTGATCCAACTACATTGTCAGATTTAAGATCAAATTACATGGAAAGCGGAATTTCTACAAGAACTTTACGTAACTGGGCGACTAAAGTTGCCAAAAAGGATGATCGAATTGTTGATGCATTTATCCAACATGTGAAATCTCCAAGAATCAAAGTCTTTATTTCCGAAGATAACAACCAAGTTAGCGATGATTTTAAAGATTTAGTTGATCCATTTACAGGGAGTGTAAACCCTCACTTGGTAGAAGATCGCAAAAAAGATTTAGAATATCGTAACTTTTCGGCAATTCTCAAGAAACACATGCCTTTGACAAAATAAAACAAATTCATATAATGCTAAAAATACTTTTAGCAGGAATTAAATATGAATTATGTCGAAAATGAAGATATCAAACGAAAAATATTAAAAAAATATTGGTTTGACATATGGATAAAACCCGGAAGTAAGTTCATTGTCTCAGAACAGACTTTGGACCAACACGCAAACCAAAAACAATGGATCTCAATTGGAATATGTGAGCCAGATACTCCGTATTTACCTTTATGGGATCTTTACGCTCCAACACAAAAACATATTAAAACAATAGAGAAGAAACTAAAAGAAGTTTGCTTAGCATTAGGAAGCAGGTACGCAAATGGTTACTCAGATTGATCAATTAGATATTTTTGACTTCGATGATACTCTTTTTCGTTCTCCCGGTAACACCAAAGAAAATCACGAACTTTACGAAAAAGAAACCGGAATCCCTTGGATTATCAGCAAATCGGATTCGAAGAAACTTTCTGAAAAATTCAAAAAGACCATTCGTCCAAGAAGTGGATGGTACGGACGGAAAGAAACGTTGGAACATCCATTTGTACCATCTCCTGTTCCTGAACATATGTGGGTTAAAGAAGTTGTAGAACAATTTCATGAATCAAAACTTAGATCAGAAACAGAAACGGTTATGATGACTGGTAGGCATGCTGGTATTCAAAGTTCCGTTTTAAGAATATTGCATGAAGGAGGATTAGTCGAATCTGTACTAAGAAATAACAAATATTACAAAATCGACAGTCTTGTGCAGTGCTTGTTTAGAGGTCAAAACGGACCTAATGTACCAGCCAGAGTTCGACCAGAAGATTCTACTCTGGAATGGAAAATCTGGATTATAGAAAAATACATGGACTATCTACCAAATGTAAAAACTATTAACATTTGGGAAGATCGTGTAGAACATGTAGATGCCTTCAAATCTTTGAACGAAATTACAGATTTAACCATTAACGTAACTCATGTACTATAAACGACTTACAACAATATATAATAGTTACTGTTGGGGGAATGACCATAGTAACTATTATATATTTGTATGAAGTGTTACCGAAAGATAGTCCAAATCATCAAGAAGAATTTTCCTGAATACAAGGTCAGCGTCCGACGTACCAAGTTACCTGACACTTTGTGTGGAGATTGTAGACTTGTTAACGGTAAAAAGAAGCGTAAAGAATTTTTGATTCGAATCAACAATCGTTTATCTGAAGATCTGGCAATCGAAACCTTCGTACATGAATGGGCACACGTAATTGCTTGGCACGCCCCCGGAGACGATCATGGATGTCATTGGGGACGTGCTTACTCTAAAGTGTATCGGATCTATTTAAACGAATACGTAGAAGTTTGCAACAGCGATTGTTAAGTGGGGTAAATTACCAGCACCCAAGAATCCCATCTACGCTTAAATTCATCAACAGTCATAGTCTGAATTTTTAATGTTCGGTCACTATTATCAATGAATTTTACAACATTTGCATTCTCATCGTAATGCACCAATACCATACAATGTCCCGGTGTACCGAATAAACACCCTCTACCTTCAGACATTGCTTTCTTGATTAAATCTAATCCAGCTAGTCTATTGCCATAAGTTTGTTCAAAATCTACTCCTAACTGATATAAAATATCAGCTGTCACAGATGGAGAAGAATAACTTTGACAAATGTCTCTTTCAGTAACTGGTGGGTTTGTTAATTTTTCCTCTCCGCACCATCTTCCTAACGTTTCTAAAGAAGCCCATACACATTGCGTACCAGTGTGGTTGATAACACGATCTTTAACAGGAATCGGAGACTGAACGTCAGCAATGTATTCACCATCTTTAGATGTATACATTGGTTTATATGTTGTAAATTTCTCTCCGGGTGGTGGAATTGGATGCACAAGAATTTTATCTTGAGGTATGTGAGAAATTTTTGGATTCTTAACAGACAGGTTTGAGTCTATCTGAGAACGGTCATGGAGGAACAACCCGAATCCAATGGTATACAAAAGAATCAGGAAGACCATAAAGTTATGGATCTTCATAAGGAACTTGCCCCGTAAATTAAATTATTTGGCAACATGTGCTATAGGTTTTGCATTACCTTTAGCTTGAACCTTAAAGGGCCAAACCGTTCCAAATGAACGAGCATAGTTCTTGTAATCACCACTTAAGTCTTGGCGTATATCCCTAACTTTTTTTGACTTTTCATCCTTGTATTTGATGAACTTACCACCCTTAACAGATTCCTTTTCAGACCTTTTTCTATCAGAGGCTGTACCTTCTTCGAAGGAGATGTAACCTTTATCTAAACACCATTCTTTAAAGTCCTTCATAGTAATTATATATAGACATTGACAGTAACAAATTATCGTATTACATTAAGTTTAATTTAATTGCAAGAGAGGACTTTCAATTGAAAACTGCTGCTCTTTATATTTGTGGAAGACTTGTCGTAGCGAAAAGTCATTTAGAAGCATATCAACAACTAAGTGAATCCGAAAAAGAGTCCCAAATGATTAGTGGTTTTTACGACTCAGAAACTGGAGAGTTTTGTGCAGACAAATTGAAAGACCATTTCTATCGTAAAAAAATGTTACTAATGAGACACGGTCAATCACAACAAGACTCAATTGATCCTGATTTAACTGCCCAAGGTATTGAAGAAACTAAAGAAGTTACGAAATACCTTGGGCAATTTGATTTATCTGGCTTCAAAGCCTACGTAAGCCCCTTGCTAAGATGTTTAAAAACTGCTAGTATTATAAAACATAATATTAATATTGATTTTGAAGTGAAAGAAGATATTATAGAAACACCAACCTTTCTGAAAGAAGGTGAAAGTGTTCAAATACAAAACAGACAAAAAGAGTTTTCTCAATTCCAATGGAACACAAATCAAAATTTTTGTCTTCACCATGAAGAAGAATCTGATTTCATTAAAAGAATCAGTAATGTTTTAAAGCTTCTTCCACAAAAAAGTATTTTAGTGTCTCATTTTGGAGTCGTAACAAATATCGCAAAATTAGCACTTTGTGGAGAAAAATGTCGTGAAAAAGGCGTACCCACTGCAAGTCTGACATATATCGATGATCAGAAAGTAATGTGCTATGGAAAAGTAATTGAATAGGAAATAATTATGCGTAACATCTTAGAAGTTGATTCTCGAATCCGTGTTCACAAAATCCGAGACTTCATTGACGAACCAGTTATCATTTACGTCAATGAATTTGACGATGATGCTGTTCGAGATTTCGAAGAAGATATGGATCGTGCACACGAGACCACGCAAGAAGTGATCCCTATCGTTATCGAATCGTATGGTGGATCTTGCTATGGAGAAAATGCAATGGTGTCTTCTGTACTCAATGCAAAAAAACCTGTAGCTACTATCGTTAAAGGTCGAGCAATGTCAGCAGGTGCCTGCCTGTTTGGTTACGGAACAGAAGGTTACCGGTTTATGGACCCTTTTGCTACTTTGATGATCCATGATGCTGCTGCGGGAGTTGGTGGCAAAGTAGAAGATGTAAAAGCTTCTGCTAAGCAACTTGAACATCTTAATATTGTTACCTACAAACGCCTATCCAAACACCTCGGACATGATGAAGATTACTTATTGAAAGAAATTTCAAAAAAGAAACACGTAGACTGGTATCTTACAGCCAAAGAAGCTAAGAAACATAATTTAGCAAATCACTTATACGTTCCAGAGTTTCGTACCAAAATTACTGTTGAAACAACTTTTGGAAAATAAATATGACATTTCTTATTGTTTTAATTGGATTGATTCTATTAGGAGTCACCATTACAATTTTGTACTTGATAGCAGATCTTTTAATGAGATTTGATGAGGACGAATAATGAAATTTGCATCGATTGATATCGAATCTACAGGACTCAATCCTAATCATCATCAAATTTTGGAATTTGGTGCTGTACTTGAAGATACGGAAAATCCTTTACCGCTACAAGAACTCCCTTCATTTCACGCATACATTGTACATGAAATTACTATTGGGGATGCTTATGCTTTAGCAATGAATCATAAAATCTTAGACAGAATTGCTAAACGCAAAGATTATCCTGATTTTCAATTTTTGACTCCCGACCAACTTGGACAAGCTTTTGGAAGTTTCTTGCAAGTTCATTTAGAAACAACCCAAATCACCGTTGCTGGGAAAAATTTTGGAAATTTTGATAATCAATTTCTATTGAATTTGCCAAAGTTCTTTAACTTTGTACAATTTAATCATAGATTTATTGATCCGGGATCAATTTGGTTCGATCCAAAAATTGATACCGAGAAACCACCAAATCTTGACGACTGTCTCGAAAGAGCTAGTATAGACAAAAGTGTTGAACATACTGCAATTGCAGATGCCTTAGATGTAATCGCAGTCATTAGAAAGAAGTTTCAATATGCATAATCAGGCAGTCCTTGTAAAAACTCCTGAGCAAATCGCTGGTATTCGCAAATCTTCCATTCTTGCAGCAAATACTTTACAGTTTGCTAAAAAACAAATTAAGGCAGGAATGACTTCTGAAGAGTTAGATGATTTAATCTACGAATATATTACCAAACATAATGGTATTCCAGCCACATTAGGCTACATGAACTATCCAAAATCATCTTGCATTTCAATAAATGAAGTTGTCTGCCACGGTATTCCAGATCAAACTGCATTTAAAGAAGGTGACATTGTTAAAGTTGATATTGCCACTATTCTTGATGGATACTATGGAGACAATTGTGCAACGTTTAGTATTGGACAAATTTCAAATGAAGCACAAGAATTGATCGATATCACTAAAAGGTGTCTTGAATTAGGTATTGACGAAGTACAACCCGGTCAACCTCTCAACAATATTGGAAAAGCCATTACGAATTACGCTCAATTTAAACAACATAGCGTAGTTTACGAATATGCAGGACACGGTGTTGGTTGTGAATTTCATGAAGCTCCTAATGTGTCTCATGCTGCATTAAGAATTCCCGGACCTATCATGCAACCCGGATGGGTTTTTACAATTGAACCCATGATCAACACTGGAGTTCCTAAAACAATGCTAAACGAAGCTGATGGGTGGACAGTTAGCACAGCTGATGGTAATTTATCGGCTCAGTTTGAACATACAATTCTTGTTACTGAAAACGGTCACGAAATTCTTACAATTCCAACGGAGATCTAAAATGAATGAACCTACATCCAAAAAAGTAGAACGTTGTATCGAATGGTTCATGCAGCAAAACGAAGAGAGCCAGAAAAGAGTTCTAAATGGACTTTTTGAATACGCTATTCTTGGAGAATGGGTTTCAATTCATGATGATCAAGATATCGACTGGTTAGTCGAAGAAGCGGTTGAAGACGGTGAAGATCCAGAAGTAGCAAGAAAAAAATATAGTGCCCCTTATTATAGCACTTGTGGAGAAAACTTAGACGCTATTTAACTTCTTGCAATATGATATATAGTACTAAAAGGAGTAACTATGTATCTATCAGAAAAACATCAAATCATTTATTTCGGTCCCTGCAAAGCAGCAAGTAGCACTGTTATAATGACTCTTGAATGTTTTTACAAAGCAAAAGGTGTGAACGCCCCAAAGGAAAAAACACAAGAAGATAAATCATGGCCCATTAGTGCACACCACAGTATCTTTCTTCCAGAAGAATATAAGGATTTCTATAAATTCACAACTTGTAGAAATCCTTATACTAGGGAATTGTCAAAATACAATTTTTTATCTTACCGACATGCAACTGCACCAAAAATTGCCAGATTGACGGCTGAAAGAACTTTTGAAGAACATATCGAATGGGTGTGTTCTGGTGATTTAAAAAATGATTATAAATTTGATTTATGGAGCAGGTCTCAAAAAGATATCATTTTTGGGCAACCTGTTTACTCAAACTGTATCCCTGTAACTGTTGATCGAATACTAAAAACAGAGAATTTAATTGAAGAATTCGAAACACTACCTTTTTACATCGAAGACACAAATACAATTTTAAAAGCTAGAAACAATTTTGCTCGATACCCTCGTCAAACTTATTTTCCCAAAAAATTGATCAACAAATTTTACGAGCACTTTAAAGAAGATTTTGAATTTTTCCAATACGACAAAGAGCCTCCTGAATATGAGGTTTACGCAAGCGAAGAAATTAAAACTGTAAGAACAAAAAATATAAGCCCTAATGTTGGAACAAAGTACGTAACAACCAATTTAGATTCAGATACAATCCAACAACTAGAAGCAATCAATACAATCAAATTATTGTAATATTTTTTACTTAAAATCCTTCTTGATCCCAACGAACATTCTCAAAGTCTAGTGAGTCGTTCGTTACGTAACGTACTTCCATACACATCATATCAAGATCATATCTAACATCAATAGGCTTCAACTGGCTTAGACCTTCAATTAACATTAAACGCCTATAAGAAGCAAAGTCTCTAGCACAGTCAAAAAAACATCCGTTAAAATGGATGTAGAATCCTCCCCAAAACCTATCACTGTGATAAATGGGAGACCCTTTCTTCCAACCTGCTGGAGTTGTCTCTGTCACATCACATATTTCTGCAACTCCGAAAGACATTGATATATTTGTTATTTCTGCAATTGAACATATTTGGTACACTTGATAAAAACTACAGGATGGTTGATCAAGTGGAGTCATTGTACCATAATGATTTTTATCAATCCAAAATTTCATCGTCAAAACCCTTCATTTAACCAATGATCAACGAGAGTTGGATCATCTGGAGTTTGTAATTCCCCAATATAATGCATATTGAAATAATTATTACCAGCTTCGATACAACTTATAATCAAATCAGTCTGAATTTTTTCAAAACAATCTAATGCTTGAAAACTTAAAGTATGTCCATAATAATTATTATTGACAATGATACGAAATTTGAAACCATAATCTCTTCCAGTGTGGTACATGCTTTTATGAGCATGCCCAAAATCAATTGTGTAATTTAAATTTTCATACTTAATTCCATAATCGTAAACACTAGCAATAGGGATATTGTTTAATCTGATTAAAGTATTACTATCGATAGATTTTGCCATTATCCAATAATATTCCATCAAAAACCCTCTTTAATCCAATCTGAGTTTACTTCGATCATTTCCCAAAACAAATGAACTACTGGAGAATTATATTCGTTATTTATAATAGCGAAATGCTCCTCATTGAGTGTGTAATTATGACCAATCTCAGAATTTTGCATATACCAATAGTAAAAATTGTGTATATCATTACGACGAAAGTTGTAATTATCAGAACCCAAATGAGCAACCAGTTCCATGTATTTATTGCGTAGACTCCAATCTACAACTAGGACTTCTCCTTGAACAATTCCCCCTTCTACGAGATGTCCATTGCGGAAGAATAAACCAACACCTTCTAAAAAAGAGTCTGGAAAGTTGGTATGATAATGCACTAAGTCATCATCATCATATCCAGACACATCTCTCCACCAATACCTCATTTCTAGATCCCTAAACCAAAAAAATGCCCGCCGCAAGACTAACCTTCTTACGACGGGCGTTGTGCACTGAATTTCAGTCGGCGATTGTTAACGGTATCCATTTAAGCCTTAGTTTAGTCTATCACTCAAGCAACCTTACCATTAGGTCTACCCTTCCAAAAATGTTTGTTGGACTCAAACATATTACATACCACAAAAAGTGGAAGGGGCGAGAATCGAACTCGCATCTATTGAGAAAATCTTCCGGCATTCGAGATAACAATCAATGCAAATGAGTCTAGAGCAATAGTCTAACACATCATCTGCGTCCGCAAACTTGCCTCTGCCAAATTGGGCTACCTCGCCTGAGTTTTTAAATGACGAGGGCAGGAATCGAACCTGCACTGTAGTTACGAACTTTTGAGCTTAATTTTAATTCTAAATTTAGCACCTTTTCGGTGCTGCTCTATAGCTTATTTTACACTAAAGTCAATTTTAATGAAAGATATAATTTAGAATTAAAACAAAAATACCTAAATAATTTATGTTATCCCACAACAGATAGCAAGGTAAAAGCATATCAAGGATGTTATACTTCATCAACAAAAATAAGACCGATAAGAATTTTCTTATCGGTCTTATTCGTTCACAAATAGGAGATTAAGCCACATTTGTTGGATTAAAAAGGTATTTAAAAATACTTTGAGAGATATTCACATTTTCAACTTCAATAGCATTAGCCGCTTCTCTTGCATACTTAACAGAGTCGATCAAACGTCCAACACGTTCTAACATTGAATTCTTTTCAACTAAAGGAATTGCACCAGAGTACTTAGTTGTTTCCCATTCCCCAATCTTAATATCTTCATTGTAAGTTTCTACCTGAGCTGGATGCTTATCCGTAGCTTCGGCTTTCACATGGTTTCGCATCACTTTTTTGGTTTTATTGGTACGAGCAGCCACAGGCGTAATGTAACAATTAGTATTATCAGACCATACCCAGTCTTCAGCGGGATCAAGTGTAGGTAAATGAGTTACAAATGTTTGTACATCATTTAATTGTTTTTCTAAAAACAATAAATGTGTGACGGGCACATCTTTGAGGATTGTTTCTCCGTCAACGACAACATCAGCTACAGCTTTTGTGTTCGCCCAGTCTTGTGTAGCAACAACATCAAAAAGTTCAGCCAAAGAAGCTGACAAATCTGAAATCGATTGATGAACAGAGTATTGAATATTCTTCGTTTCTGGAGGAAACGTTTCAGATGCTTCATCATCCAAAGGATGATACACACGATTCACCCCTTCAAAAAGGGTTGACTTTTGAATCTTTTTATAAACTTCAGTAACCTCTCGGTTAACCTTAGTCTTTTTTCCATTAACAACAGCAATAATTTGATTTAACTTTGACATTTGAAATTCCTTAATTTTAATCTGTAAGATGTGTAAGAAATTAACAAATAATCTATTTTGAAACAACCCTTTTTGAATAAAAAAGACTAATTTATTTCAAAAGGAGTCAATATGCTAGAAATCAATAAAACCCACGCAGGTGATTGCTTAAAAATTATGCAACAAATCGATAATAACTCTATCGATCTTATACTCTGTGATCCACCTTATGGCACAACTAAATGTAAATGGGATTCAATCATTCCGTTAGATTTAATGTGGGCACAACTAAAACGAATCGCCAAAGAAAACACAGCTATTGTTTTAATGGCGGGGCAACCATTTACTAGCAATTTAATCATGAGTAATATCGAAATGTTTAAATATTGCTGGTATTGGCAGAAGGAACGATTAACAAATATTGCTCAAGTCAAAAAACGAGCCGGTAAAACCGTAGAAGAATGCTGTGTTTTTTACCAGAAACAACCTACTTACAATCCTATCATGGTCAAATACGAAGGACCAAAACGTACCAACAAAGTAAAAGATGGCAAATTAGGAGAGTTAGCAGACAGTGGTATGAAAAAAGTAAAAGAGTACGAAGATAATGGTTGGAGATATCCCACTCAAGTTTTAAATATCCAAAGAGATATTTTGACATGTAATTTACACAAAACCCAAAAACCAGTTGCTTTGATGGAGTATATGATTAAAACTTACACAGATGAGGGTCAATTAGTGCTTGATTTTGCAGCAGGTTCGGGGACTACCGGAGTTGCTGCAAAAAATCTCAATCGAGATTATATTTTGATAGAAAAAGAACCAAAATTTGTTGACATTGCAAGAAATAGATTAAATGAAAAATAGTATTGCAATATTCTATAACATTTACTAATATGATACATGTCGATGAAAATCGATAAACTTTATAGACATTAGTTAAGTAGTTTCTTTTGGATATAAAGTCAAAACCTGATGAGCGGGTTGATCTTACTGTGCCGGACCAGATCCTACCGGGGGTCTAGTGGTCTATCATCAAGAATTGAGGTGAGCTGTTTACCTATACCCACAACAAAGCCGTAGTCCATTTTGCTTCAAGCAACCTGTGGGTGGTTGGACAAGGTAACCAGTTAGGATATTCTATCTAAACTACCATAAACCATTAAAACGGTGTGATTTATCTGCAAATTCTTTTTTATTTGCTTTTTCGACCATTAACTTTAATTTACTTTTAATTAATTACTGGTCCTCTTATTTAGATCATCACCTACGGCTCCCGGTGTATTTAAAATTTTTTGAAAAACCGTACTCTCTTATTGTAAGGCCGCAAACGAGTTATAAACCTTTATAGTTTTCCTTAACAGACCTCCCAATTCGTTTGCGGCTTTTTCACTTACACAAATTGATCAATGTTTGTATAATGCTTCGGTCTCTGTTATTTTGTGTAAGGATTTGTTATGATTCAATACAATGATTTTAAAGAACATCAAGAATTGCTCGATTCTTTGAAGTCGGACTTTTTATCCAAATCTGAATTATCAGACGCTGATGTTTTATTTGTCCCATATGGATCTAGAGTATACGGAACCGCAAATAACAATTCAGATTTTGATTTTTTGCTAATTGTGCCAGATGCATGTTGTCTCCCCACAGGACACGAACATCGTAATAGTTTACTCAATATTCAAGTTTGCAAAAATTCCGATTTTCAGGAACAATTGAATCAACACAAAATCAAAGCTCTGGAATGTTGGTTTTTACCACATGCATTAATGCCGAAAGAAAGCATTAAACATATTGGTGCCCGTTTTAAATTTCATCTAGATTTACAAATTTTACGTTCATCCATTTCAGAAAAGGCTTCTCATTCTTTTGTCAAAGCTAAAAAGAAGATCGACAAAGAAAGAGATTACTATATCGGCTGGAAAAGTCTGTTTCATTCTTTGCGTATTTTAAATTTTGGTATCCAAATAGCAAAAGATAGAACTATTGATTTTTCTGATGCAAATTTTTATTGGCGTGAAATCATCTCTGCAAATCGTTATGATTGGGATTATTTTAAACAAGTTTACCAACCAATTTTCAACTCACTTTCCAGTGAGTTTCGTAAATTAGCACCAAAGGAGAAATAATATGTGGGATAAACTACTGAAGTTGTTTGAACAAACTGCAACTGATTTATTTCAAAAATACAAAGAAACAGGTTTTTGGGGAATAGATTTAGGAGTTCAAGATAGTGTGCTTGTTAAGTTGAAAAATTCTCAAATTAATGCTGTGATTACATATCATTTTTCTCAACAACAAGAATTACAAGCAATTACACTTTCTCCGGGTCGAAATGGACTTTATCCAAAGCTTTCTTATTCGCTTGTTGATGGATTGCGATTAAAATCTGATCTTGATGGACGAATAATCTGTCATTGTGTCAACGATAACGTTTATTATTCTAAAGTTTGGAAACAGCCGCAATTAGAGCAATTTGGACTAAACATAGCAGTTGAAAAACTGCAAGAATTTATTGATAAATCCATTACAGATTTTGTGCAACTCACACAGGAAGCATTAGAATCATGAATGCACGAGTTCTTTTTGACGCTTTCTTCGTTTTTTTTGGGGTAACAGTTTCTTTATTTATACTTAAAGGTTTGTTATCTTCTGATACATTGTGGTTTGCTTTGTTAGCATGGCTCGTTGTTTCTGTTTTGTATGGGCTAAAGCTTCGTCACAATAAAGCGATTTCATTTTTTGCCGGATTTTTATGGTTGCCTTTTGCTTTTTTCCCAAGTGTATTTGCAAAAGTGTGTTACAGATTAAGGATGATCAAAAAATGAGATATTTATTTTTGTGTTTATTGTTCGTTGGTTGCGTGTCTCCACGAGAACCAGAACTTCCTGATCAACCTCCTTCTTGGCACCCAGAGCATGATATCAACAAACAACCCCACCAATGGAAAACTGCAACCGGGAGACGTTCTTTCGAAGAAAAATAGACAGTTTGTTGTTCTTCACGTGGAACAAAACGTTATTACTGTAATTGAATCTGCTAGTGATAAAATTTACAAAACAAATTTTCGCCACTTTGAAAGACTCAAAAAAGATCGATGGTCAAATGGTTCTAGAATTCTATCAAGGAGTTTAAGATGTCGTACACATCAGTCATTGAAAAAGCGAGACGATTAAATCTCTTCATATTTTTGTATATGATGATGATTGTCATTTTAGTAATGGTTTCTATTGTAGGTGCAATTGTTGTATTTAGTGGTTGTGAGGAACCAAGAGCAAATAATCAGACTACAAGTACGAAACAACTATATTCAGAAAAGGGCATTGTCAACAATGTCGAGTTTGTACCTGAAGATTCAAGCTACGTTTATGCTATTGTTCATTTTGAAGATAGAGTAGTCAAATTCAGAAATGGTTATAACAACTATATTTCAATTCCTACGGGTCGATTGATAGAAATTACTTTTGATAGAAATCTCTATATCACAAAAATTGAAGACTTGACAAAGGAGTAACTAATGTTGTTTGGTTTAAAAGAAAAAGGTGCATGGTTAATAGATTTAACTTGGTGTTTTAATATACTTATTTTATTTTCGCCTTTCATTGCTCCTTTTATGGCTGTTAGTTGCACAAGATGTGATAAAAGTCAAACTATTGAAGGTCATGTTGAAAGTGTAGATTTTGTTACAGAAGATTCGGATAAAGTGTTGGTTATTTTTCACTTTAGGGATAATCGTATTGTCAAACTTCGAATGAGACCTGATGAACCTTTTGATTGTAAGATGGACCAACAAATTAAGGTCTATTACGATTCACATTTATTGATTAAAAAAATCGAAAAATATTCACTTGACTTTCACTAATTTAGGAATTTGCATAAAATGTCTATAAACTGGCATAATAGAGAAGCTGATATACCTCTCAAGATATGGGCTTCTGGAATTATATCTTGGGCAATTATGGCATTTGTTATTGTACCTGCTGTTGGTTGTGGAAAAAGTCAAGTAGAATCAGAGACGAAACCAATTTATGACCAAGGTGACTTTTCGTTTGTTGAAACAAGAGACATTGGTGTACTTAACAGTTGGCGTCAGAAAAATTTTGATCGAAACATTTTAAATTTCGATAGAGTGGATGATGGTTACATTCTTCACCATGTACCAAATGATAATAATATAAGACAGGTCTTCATCACAGAAGAAGTAATCTCTAAGTGGAATGTGGAAAATTTAGATACTATTCAAAAGAAATACATGCATCAGGAAATAGTGGATTTTGAACGGTATTACGGAGATTACATCATCCTCCTACAGGACAAACTCCATCCATATGAGGTAAGTAATGAGTGATGGAATTATTCGGGTAGATGATGTCGTCAAAGTGATAAAACCTATGGTTTTTATCCGTTGCGGATATCCGATGGATATAAAAGAAGAGGCAAAAAAGATCTTAGAACAAGATCGAGATAAGATTTACGAATTTATTCAAACGATAGAATCGTTTAAAGAATCGAAACTAGAACCAAACAGTTACGCTCAAGCAACAATGGAAAAAATTTCTCAAGAGTTAGCTTGGTTTAGGTGTAAATCTAAGGGATTTGGCGGCAAACGAAGAACAATTCATACTCAAGAGCGACTTGAGATCAAAGGAATGAAATTTGTAGTTCGTTCTACCAAAATGGTGACTACTGGTACATATGTTCCCGGATTTTACTATTACGATGGCTGGTATTCGGACCAATGTTATGAATCACCAGAACTCCAGAATCAAAAGAAACATAAAATCATCGAATTAGGTAGTTGGCACAAATCAACTACTTTTCATAAATCGTTTTTCATTGAAGTAGACAATGTTGAAAAGCTACCACAAGAATTGACTTGAAAGGAGAGATTTGTATGAATCGTTCAAGAAAAGTGCTCTCGTTGAGTGCTGCTGGAATTGTATTGTTTATGATTGTGTGTCTTATGACATACAAATCATTTGAAATTGATGTTCCAGAAAGAAAAATCGCAGTACTGACTCTAAAAGTTGGTAAAGACTTAGAAAACGACCAAGAAGTCGCACCTTCTGAAGAGTATAAAGGGCTTCAACTCAAAGTCTTAAATGAAGGTCGATATTATTACAATCCTTACAACTGGGATTGGGAAATTTATCCAATGGTCGAAATCCCGGAAGGGTACATGGGCGTTCGTACCAGACTTTATGGAGACGATCTTGAATACGGTCATTTCTTGGCAACAAAAGAAAACCAGAAAGGTATTGTTGCGGAAGTATTGCGTCCCGGTCGATATCCGATTAATGCCATTGTTTTAAACGATAATGGAACCCTTCATGCAGGATACGAAAGAGAAACAAAAGATTACGTTGAAATTATTCAACTACACAAACCAGTAACGATTGATGCCGGTTTCAAAGGTGTTGTCACAAATCTTGCAGGACCTATGCCAGAAGATCCCAATACTGTTTTAGTAGCAAAGGGTTTTCGAGGAGTTCAAGAAGAAACACTTGATCCCGGAACACATTACTTGAATCCCTACATGTATCGAGTAGAACCGATTGATTGTCGTTCTCAACGATATAATCTTTCTACCAATAATGAAATGGGTTTTCCATCTAAAGATGGTTTCTGGGTAAATTTGGATGGTATCATTGAGTTCCGAGTACATCCAGAAAAAGCTGCTTTAACTTACGTTATGTATAACGAAGCAGAAAATGACAAGGGAGCAAAACATGATATTGCCGCTGAGATTGTTAGCAAAATTATCATGCCTAATGCCAGAGCTTTTTGTAGATTAAGAGGGTCTAACTCTTCTGGTCGGGATTTTATTGGAGGCGAAACTCGAACTCGGTTCCAAACGGAATTTCAAGAAGCAATTACCAAAACTTGCGGTAATCAAGGTGTTGATATTATTCAAGCTTTAATTACAGAAATTAAACCTCCACCACCAATTGCTGACCCTGTTCGTCAACGTGAAGTATACGCTCAAAGATTAAAGCAATACGAACAGGAAACGAAACAGGAAGTAGAAGCTGCTAAACTGGAAACTGAGACCAAACTAATTCAACAAAAAAGAGAATTAGTGGACACAGATCGAACAGTAATTGAAAAAATTACTAAAGCAGAAGAAGAACAAGGTGTTGCTTTGGAAAAAGCAAATCAAGATCTTGATGTTGCAAAAGAAGATTTGGCAGCAGCAAAAGACCAAGCTGAAGCAATTATGGCGGAAGCTAAAGCAAAAGCTGCTATTGTGGTTTTTGAAAATGAAGCAGAAGCTGCTGGTTGGAAGAAATCGATTGCAGCTTTTGGAGGAGATGGTGAAAGGTATTCACAATTTGTTTTATACAAAAAACTTGCTCCTTCGTATAAAAGTATCATGATCAATTCAGCGGATTCTCCATTGATGAATATTTTTGATAATTTTGTAAATCCACCAACTAAACCCGTAACCGCACCTCGTCCACAACCTTAAGAAAAGGAGTAAAATACCATGAAACGTGTTGTTCTAACTGCTGCTGGAATTTGTTTTGTATTGCTGGGAATTCTTTTTTTTATGGCAATGCAGTGGGGAGTAAATCGCATTTATGTCCCCGAAGGTCAGTCATTGATGTTACGATACAAAGGTCCCCTTTTCTTTGAAGTTTGGTCTAGTCGTAAAACAGCTGCTCCCGGTACTTTTGCAGAAGAGGGTGAAATCGGAGTTCGTAAAAAAATGCGTGGACCCGGTCGTCATTTTTATTGCCCTCTTTGGTGGGAACGAAAAATTGTTGATGATATTATTATCAACATTGGGGAAGTCGGTATTGTTACTTGTAAGTTAGGCGATTCTCTTCCTAATGGCGAATTTCTTGTAGACGGGAATATTGGGGAAACCCTTTCTAAAGGGGTTTTACGTAAAGTTTTGCATCCCGGCAAATATCGTATCAATCCTTACGCCTACACTGTTAAAGTTGTGAAAACAGAAGAGGTAAACAGTAATGGAGCGAAAAAACATTCTGGATGGGTTGAAATTCCTACGGGATATGTTGGAGTTGTCACAAACTTGACAAATAACAACAAACTCAAACAGCGATCTGGTATTCAAGAAGATGTCCTTCCACCCGGAATTTATCCAATCAATGGTCGTGAACAACAAGTTGATATTGTGAAAATCGGTTATCGTGAATCTACAATTCAAGTAGAAAATCAACGTAATGAAGATGGTTCAATCAAACTTGACGTTAATGGCGAGCCTCTTATTGCAGATGGTTCTGAAGGGATCAACTTCCCTTCAAGTGATGGTTTTCCGATCCATATGGACTACACAGCTATCTGGGGACTAATGCCTGATCAAGCTCCACACTCTGTTGCAACTTTTGGTAATGTAGATCAAGTTGAAGCAAAAGTAATTCTACCACAAATTGAATCAATTTGCCGTAACAACGGATCAGAACACTCTGCGGTTGACCTTCTTGTTGGAGATAAGCGAGAACAATATCAGAATTCTACATTGCAAGAATTTCAAAAGATTACGGAAAGTAAAGATATCACTTTGCTTTATGGTTTAGTGAGACACATTTATATTCCAAGCGAAGTACGTGAACCAATTCAAAAATCTTTTATTGCAGAAGAAGTCAAGCAGACAAATATTCAAAAACAGAATACTGCTAAGGCTGAAGCTTTGTTAGAAGAGGCGAAAGAAAAGGTTACTCTTGCTGGTCGCACTGTTGAAGTAGAAACAGAAAAACTTAAAGAGCAACGATTAGCAGAAGGTGAAAGACGTGCTGAAACAATTCGTGCTGAAACTCGAAAATTAACTGCTTCTATTCAGAAAGAAACAGCAACAATTCGAGCTGAATCAGATAAAGTTTTAGGGGAAGCAGAAAACAAAGGTAAGGAATTAGTTGAAGAAGCAAATGCAACTCGATTCCAACTGGCTGTTGAGGCTTTTGGTTCGTCATCTGCTTATAACAATTGGACTTTTGCCACAGGTTTGCCTGAAAACATTGATTTGAAATTGTTCTATGCTGGACAAGGTACTTTGTGGACAGATGCCAAAAACATGTCTGTTGTTGTTCCTCAAGAAAAAGCTGCACCTAAATAAAGGAGAACCTCATGTTTCAGAAAATGTATGAATTCTGGATTTCAGGAAAACTTGCTGCTGCTATCTTCGCCATCTGTATGGTGTTGATTATTGAATCAATATTGAAACAAGTATTTGGGTTATAATCATGCAAATACAGTCTCTTATTATTCCTGTTTCAAATGAAGATCTGCTTCTCAAGGTGTATCTTGAGAAGCAGAATCTTACTCTTCGAGAAGGATCAAAACTGAAACAATGCGTTTACATCGAAAGCTCTTCTGGGTTTTTTAAAGAAGTTGTAAAATCAAGACTTATCATGGTTTTTAAACATCATGATGATTATATTGATATACAAGGTTTTGGAAAACCGTTAACTGTTACTCAGGTTGCTGAACAACTTGGTAGTATTTATCATAAAGAAATAAAAATTACATTTCATTCAGATACACCTCTTGATTCTAGGCAATCTTTTCCTTATATTTGAGAAATTGATGAATATTGATGAATATTACGAGTCTATGAAAAGACTTATACAAACATCGGCACAACGTACAGTTGTTTTCATTCTTGATTCTTTGAGTGAAACTTCTGAAGTGACTACTTACAGGTTTAGGTTTAAAAACAACAATCAAAATGATGTTTCAAAAATAAATTGGTCTAAAGAGGGCTTCTAATGTTACACTATAAAGGCAATGGAATTGTGGAATTACAAATCCATATGTTAAAATGGGTTTGTGTTTTTCTCAGTCTTTTGATAGCTGTAGCTTTCGCTGTCAAATACGTAATTGGCACAAACCCTGTTACAAATCAAGGTTTAGTAACTTATTTCATTTACGCCGCTATCATCGGCTCTTTTATATGGTCTACTTTAAGGTGCGGTATTGCGAATAATCATATGGCAAATCCTAATCGTACCTATACAGAAATGGTAAAAGTAGAACATGTGGAACGAGAAGGTTGGTTCATCTCTACCGCTTGTACTTCTTTTGGTTTAATTGGTACTATTTGGGGTATGATTCTTGTATCAAAAGCATTCATTGGGTTTGATCCCGGTAATGAAATTGCAACCGCCAATATGGTAGCATCTGTCGGCACAGGTATGGGTGCAGCACTTTACACAACATTTCTTGGTCAAATATGTGCCCAAATATTAAATTTTCAATATTTTAGTCTCTCACAGTCGATAGAGGAAGCAAAAGCAAATGAAGCAACAGAAATATAACAATCTGTTAGCTTTTCTTGATTTGTTATTTTGTATTACAATGACTTACATCGCATTGTTTGTCCTGTCTGTGATTCAGATTAAACAAATCGAAGTTACCAAAGAAGATCACCAAGCTTTGAAATTGAAATACGAAAGTGTTTTAACTGATAGTGCTCGACTTCGACAAGAAAATTCTAACAAACAGATATCCGTACAGTTACTTTCAAAGGAAATTAGTACACTCAAAAATTTACTACAAAGCAAAGAAACTGAATTACAATCTGCTCAAAAAGATGTAACCAAATTAAAAAATGATGCTACTAAACTGAAGTATGATTCCGCCAAATTAAAAAATGCTGAAAATAAATTAGCTGATGCGGAACAACAAATTAAAGAACTGAAAGAAAAACAATCAAATACTGGTATCGGAAACTGGAAAACTACAGCAAAAATTGCAATTGAAATTAGTTGGAACAAAACCGGCACCGAAGATGACGATATCGACATCTACATTCAGTCTCCCGATAAAAAAATTACATATTTTGGAGATCGTATGGGGAAAGGCTTCTTCATAGATCGAGACGATACCGGTAAAGAAGACGTTTCTAATCAAACTCACAAAGAAGTCACTAAATTCTTTGGATTTTCAAATACTTCAGAAAATCCATATCTTGTAAACCTTCATGTTTACAGCAAAAGATCTAATAAACCGACTGTTGTTACTTTTAAATTGTTACGTATTGAAGACAACAACATTTCGACCATGTTTGAAAAAGAGGTGGTCTTCATGAAAGAAGATCAAATTGAACCAATTATTGAGATCAAAGCCACCAGAAGTAGAGATGTTGAGGAATACAGGTTTTCGACTGCTATTCCAACTTCTAAAAAAATTCCTAACATCTTAGACATAGCTAAAGCATCTCGTGAACGTGATCGATTGTCTGGAAGACTTCCTCCATCTAATACCACCAATTCTACTCCTTCAAGGAATAATGATTAAATGAACCAAGCTCTTGTACTTATAAAGCCCGATGCATTTGACCGCAAGTTAGTTTCAACGTTGTTGACAACATTGTTGGAAGAATTTGAATTAATTCGAATTCAAGATCAAATCATGACAGAAAATATCTTTAACCAACATTATGCAGAACATTCCGAAAAAAGTTTCTTTGCAGGTCTTAAAGAAGCTATGGTTGGGAAAACAGTGATTGCAATAATACTGGAAGGTACTCATGCCGGACAGATTCGAGCAGCTTGTGAAGACATCAGGGCTGTATATGTTGACACAGATTATATCGGACCAAGAAATCTTGTACATTGTTCTGATTCTGAAGAAGCTGCTTTAAGAGAGATTAAAATTTGGTTCGCAGAGTAAGTTATTGATTAAAGGAGAGTTAGTGTGATAGATTTTGATTTTACTGATGAAAAAGCTTGTAGATCTTACATTCCTAGTTCTCAAACTGACCATGTCAAAATAAGAATAGCAAGACCACAAGAATCTGTTGAGTTAACTGAAGCACGTAAATCTAGAGTCGATACGTATGCTGAACGATATTCAAATAATTGTGATCTATGGACAGGTAAACCTATTGGAAGGAAAAATTGATTATGGAACCAGTTTGTTTAGGAGGGGATTTTACCAGAGTTGTTCCTCTTGAAGAAGTGGCAGAAAACTATGGATCAGATTTTGCAGAGTTGGCTCAAATTTTTAATCATACTGTAGTCGAAGATGAATACGGTACTTGGAGATGGCTCACCAATTCTCTTGCAAAACGAATTATAGGTCATAATGGAGGAATGGTTTTTCATATGCCTCCTGAATGGCCGGGTCATATGAATGCAACTTATCATACTGGAGGACTTGATCTCAACGAACTCTCTATTCTTGCTCAAACTGGAGAAATTTCTTTAGAAGAGTACATGAAATTCTATATGCAAATCGGTTACAGCCTTTCAGGTTTTAGTGAAGTTTTTGAATCATGTGAAATAAGCGATTATAATATAGAACCTATTCCAGTGCCAAAAACTGAAGATTTCGACCCAGAAGAACAATATTATCAAACTCCGATTGAATATATGGTGTTGCAATATGCAGGACGAATTCTCCAACTCTGAATTTTCAATCACAGATAGCAACAATCAACAATTTTTGTCTAAAATAAAGGGCAATTGGGGTGGTCATAAATTATTGAAAATTTTTGGCAAGCTCAATTGCCCTTCTGCTCTATACTGGATTGATAAAGGTCATTATACTAAACATAGGGTTTTCTTCCATAATGTGAAAAATGCAATGCAAGCGGGTTATCGACCTTGTGCTAAATGCCTTCCTGAAGCTTACTCTGCTTGGAAAAGTAAAAAACCTCAATCAAAAATTATTTTCTTATGTGAAAAATCGAAACCATGAATTTAGCAATTATTTTACAAAATCAAACACTTTATTTAACAACTCTTTACAATCGCAAAAGTATTTGGTTTGCGGTAAAGGCTTCTTCGCAGCAATTAGTCCAATTTGCTTCTAGTAAATTGAATGATGTAAACATGTTTAAAGAACGTGATCGAATATCGTTGCAAGCTGCGGTTATTGCTCTTGATCAGGAAATAAAATTCCTTACAGAAAAACACGGAGAAACAGAATAATGCTGACAGAACCGGTTGAATGTAAATCTTGTGGAGCAGTGAGTGTTAATGGCGGAACGATTCATTGCCACCATTGTTGCGAAGAGGCAATTGAAAAAGGATTTATTTATGCTCTTGAACAATATGGCATTTGGAATAATGGTGTTATCACTATCGGTTGTTTGAATACTCCGATTCATGAAGTGATTGAACGGTTTCGTGAAGAGGGCACTGCTAAAGCACTGGCTAGAAGAATGGTAGAAGAACAGAATGCAAAAATGGAGAACGAACAAGTATAGTTGTTGCCAACTAGTATCTGCCATCAATGCAGGTATATTTTTGGGTCTGGACGATATTTCAGATGAATTGTTCGAAGAATTAGCTGAAGAGGTGTTTTGCGTAAATGGAGCAGCACTAAAGGTTGAAAAAGTTTTTCCAAAAATTGGATTAATTGGAACAACTCACAGTGATGTAATTCCTACTTTTGCTTGGTTTAAAAACAATTTACCAATCAGTATCACTTATCGTGATCCAGAATATGGACGCCATTCTGCTTTAATTATTGGTACTTATCAGAGAGGTTCGTGTGATAAAGGGTTTTATTTGGTAGGTGCGTATAAAGATGAAATGTCTTTTGGAGAAATGTGCGAACGACTTGGTTGGCACTCACATCAATTAAGATTTGTAACTTATCAAAAATTGGACAAGTAATTATGTTAGCATTTCCAGTTATGTTAGTGGAACCGGCAAAAAAAGCTGGCATTCCTGTGCCTGAAAATCCAGATCAATATTTAGAATTAAAAGAAGAATATCCTCGCTTTTTTGCTTATTGTGTAATGCAATTAGGGCAACCTTTGCCCCACCCTGCCGCTCATTGGGAAAATGCAGAAGTAATTGCAGAAATTCCAGAAGAACGATTAAAAACCGTTACACCCGGTGAACTAGTAGAAGAATTTGGCTTTCAAATAGGTTACTCACACACTTGAGGCTAATTAATGTATCCATTTGAATTTTGGGATGAAGAAACGCAAACTATTCGAACCAACTATTTACGTTTCAACCAATATCGTTCTAATTTATTTGAACAATATTCGACGCCACTTAATCATCGCAGAGTGGAGCTTGAATTATCCCATCCAGCAGATCGTTTAGAAGATGTTTTTGTCCATGACTGGAATCCGCATCATGAAATAGGGAATACACACTTAAGTGTGTATGACTGTTTTTATGATGATTGGAATTGGTCTACTATTTTTGAAGTGTATCCATATGGAAACCATATCAAAGTTTTTGCTGAACACGGACATCAAGAACCTTGGGGAGAACCTGTTCGGTTAATGTCTACATCCTTTGATTTATACGATCCAACTTCACATCGTTATGCCTATTTCCGAAATCAATATTGGAAAGTTTTTGATTTGATTGGGTATGCTTATTTGGATATTAGAACTTTTATATCTCAAATTCCTCTTCTTTACAATAATAATGTATTTCGTCAACATCCTTTAACAAGAGCGATCCATAATTTTGACGAGCAAATCACATGGGTTGAACGGTTTTTTACACCAAGCTATTATAATGTAAATTGGGAATCGGAAGGATTTTAATTATGAAAATTAACATGCATACTGGTACTTTAACAATTAGTGGAGAAGACGGGGGTAGGATAACTGTTAGTTATAGCAATTTGGGCGAACCTTTTAGAGAAGGAGCACGTTTAGATCTTTGGAACGACGAGGAAGAACTAACAGCTTCGGTTTTAATGAAACCAGAAGACATGCGGGCATTGCGAGACAAAATGAACGAAATGTTAGGTGACACTTGATTCTCACTTTGTCAATTTAAATTATATTTGTATTATGTAGCTTGGAGGTGAATGTGGAAAGTTTAAAACCAAAAATGATGGCACTCATTGACGAGTTGCAAAAAGATTTTAACGATATTTATTTTGACTTAGAGCCAGAAGGACCGGATTTTTGGCACGATGAATATGTAATCGCAGAAGGTCTATGCTACGATCCTGATCAAGATTACTTTGATCACGATGAATTTCGTAAGGATTTTAAAGAATTTGTTTTGTCTTGGTTTGATATAGATCCAGAAAATTTAAATCATTCTTGTTATGTGGATGAATTTAAAACTCCTGAACTTGTTATATTGTTTCATTGGGATTCACAAGAGCTGGAAATTTATGTGCCAAACACAAAACAATTAAGGAAATTTAAAAACCCTCATCCGGGATTTAAAGGTTCTATTGAACCTCTACCTGAAGAAGTTGTTAAAGCAGCTGCTAGGTTGGATGGTCAAATTACAAATCTTGACAATGCAATTGATGCTTTAATGTACTCTCATGAAGATATTGAATTTTATTCAGTCCAAAAAAATGGAATTTCATCTATTTTGGGCGAAATGAAAGATGGAGATCAAATACATTTTTGGAATGTGATTGAATATGATGATGTTTTAACAAAAGGATAACAAAATGGCTGTATCAGCAAAGTCAATGCAAAAAACAAAACCACCATGTGAGACAGATTTAGCGACAAAAATTGAAAAAGAAATGGATCAATTTCTTGAAAAATCCGAGAAAGGTCGTAGTCAATATACCTGCACTTGGGATATTTCAATTAATTCAACTACTTGCCAGCATATCAAAACTAATTATGCAAACGTTGGGTGGCTTGTTGAAATCAATTCTGAAAAAACACCACCCAAAACTGTTCTTACACTGAAACAACAAATCATTGTTGAAATTCCTATGGCTTCGTCGTTTACGATCCCTCCGGGTCATCGTGAAATTTATACAGAACACGAAAAACGATCTTCGCCTCATTCAAACGCCCCGCAACTACCCGGAGAGTAATCATGCAAGAATGCGAAAATAAATTTAATTTCATCAAATCGCAACTTATTTGCTTATTACCAAAAGCCTTTGAATTACAAGATTCAAATTATGATGAAGTTAAGTTGACAGCGAAAGTTAGCTTTTCAAAAAATGATGATATTTACGATATCATTTTTGATTTTGGTGAATATTATGGATTTCGTGTGTTATTAAACGGTGATTGGGTTACACAGATTTCTATTGATTCTTTAAAAGAATCAAGTTTGTTAAATTATGTTGATATCATAGCAAGAGCTATAACTCCTGATCTTGTCGTACAAAAGTTTATTATCAAAGACGAATCTGGAGAGATAATCAATTTTTCCCACCATGTTGGTTGTGAATACGATATGTATGAGCAAGCAGAAACAGCAATCCATACTTTACTGTTGAGGCATCCACTCAAATTTTATTCCATTCACAAAATTTTCAAAGTTAACCAATAAGGAGTATTATGAGAATTTTCATACTTCTCTGTATGCTGTTTTTCTTCGGATGTAGCGAGCCAAACGCTCATTATGATATCTGGAAAGGGGCGAATGGTATTCAAATAATTGAACTTGATTTAGGAGAAACTCTTACTCAGGTTCGTATAACAAATGAAGAAGAAAAACAGCAATTGATTAAAAAGGTTAATCAATTGATTAGTGTAATTGACCAATTTTATGACCAATTACATTTACAAGAGGGGGTAGTTCCAGATTCTGGGTATGCTTATAAAATTAGTCGAGAAGGGAAAAAACCGAATTCTGCTTTTTTAGTGAATCTTGTGGTAACTTTTAAAATAAGAAACAGACAGGAAGCAGATTATCTTAGACCTTATCTTGTCAATTTAAAGAAAGATCTTGAAAAGGTGAGTTTTAATGAGTGGTGATCATAAAGAATATATCTGTCAAGGAATGAATAATCTAGGTACTGAAGTCGAAAAAATTATCAGTACGGATTCAGAAGACAGTGCAAGAGATCGTATGAGGCAGTTGGGTTACTTTGTGACTCATGTAAAAGTAAAACCTAAAACAAAAGCAGAATTAGACGAAGATCTTAACAAATTAAGACAATTAAGAGATCAAATAGACATTCAAGAAGCAAGAACTTTTTACTTTTCTATAGGTTTCTTTGCCGGACTTTGTATTGGTTTGATAATCGGCATGCTGCTTTCGTGAAAGTGATTAAACTTTAGGAAAATAAAGATGTCAATTGATTTAATTTGGTTGCTAGAAGAAGATATTTTTCATGAGAATCAAGAAAATCTCCAACAAGCTATTGTAGATAATGGTGATCATTTTGCTTCATGCCGATACGTTCCATGTGAAGGTGGCTTGGAATCTCCAACAATGGAAATCGGAGATCATGATCGTTCTGAATTGGTGCTTTTTGGTTACGGGTCTTTGCAAATGGTACGATACATTCGCAGTAGATCTAAATTAAGAAATTACATTGATACATTTTGCAACTTGGACGAATTACGCTGTCAGTATTATTACCCTCGTTTAAAACCTTTCCTATTTCAACAAGATTATATTTTTCTACCTTTTGGAGAAATTGCAGATAGAAAAGACTGGCTTTTAAAGCATATTGGAGCAGAAGGTCAAATATTCATTCGTCCAGATGATGGCTACAAAACATTTACCGGCAAACTTGTAAGCGAAGAAACTTGGGAAAAAGATTTAGAATTACTTGGATTCTATGATGTCACCCCTGAGCATCTTTGTGTACTGGCAGCTCCAAGAAATGTTGGTAAAGAATGGCGTTTTGTGGTTGGTCATGAATATCAAGTTGATATGAACCCTAATCTACACGATCATATCATTGCTTCAACTTGTTATATGGATAAAGGTAAGTTGTTGGAACAACCCACTAATCAAGCTCCTGATTATGTTTGTGAGTTTGTAGAAAGAGTGTTAAAAGAAGTTGATTACCATCCTGATCCTATTTGGACCATAGATATCTGTGAATCAAAATCCGGTGAATTATATGTGCTGGAAGTGGGTAGCTTATCTTGTAGCGGTTATTACGGTTGTGATTTACCTTCAATTGTAAAAGCAGTTTCTGATTTATTTAAAGCCGAATGGGCTGATGTGTACCAACAGGATTTCTAATTATGGCAACTAGAGGTTATATTCATATCGTCTCTCCTGAATCAAAAGATGATTTTTATTTTACACCGAACGATATTCTTCTAGAAGCATGGCACGATGGGTACGATGATGGACTAATTAAAGATATTTTAAATGTGCCATTTAAAATATTTGAAATGAATGAAGCAGGATTTGGCAAACAAATTATGTCTCCTAAATGGAGAAAAATGACTATAAATCAAAGAGAGTATGCCGATCCTGAAGAGTTGTTGGATTTGTGGGAGACCTGTTTACCATATCAGTTTTCTTGGAACTATTTGGTAGAATGCTTACACTTTACTGTTCCCTTTAAATACAATCAAATTGATCCCGGAACACTTAGATATCATTCACCGGTGGGGTTTGAGTCAGCTAGTTACAAGATTACCGTTGCTCAAAAACATTTAAAGCTAAAAGTTACTATCGAAGTTCTAGCTGACCTTTGGTTTGAAGAAGATGAAGCCGAAATAAAAGCACTTGTTCTAGAACACATTGAAGAATTAAATCGGCAAATCTATTTACCCAAATATCACATTACTGTTCGTGAAAATTGTATTATTCACGATCCCGTTTCTATATTAGCTAATTTGTTTTGGAATAAAGATTATAACCAAAAGGATCAATAATGAGTTATACAACTATTTTAGGCGTTCCTCAATCGGGACCTGTATTCCCAATTGCTGAGATTCAAAATGGTATGAATGCTTTAGTTGTTTGGAATAAATTAGCTCTTAAATATTTGTATAGTCCAGAAATAGATGAATGTCTTTTTCTTGGTAGATTAATGAGCGACGAATATCGTAGTGTTTGGCCGCTATCTAAAGACGGTCGTCTAAAAAAATCTGAAGCAATTACTCTCGTTTCTACATTCGATTCAGTTGTTGTCGAGTTGGACCGATTACCAGAAGTATCTGATGCTTTTTTAGATTTTGATGAAACTCATACTAGCGTGAGTTTACGTCAACAAAGCGACATTCTTCTGCAAATTCACAATGATACTGTTCCAAATGGAATCGATGTGTCACAAATAGTCGGTGTTTGTTGGATACAAACTTCTGTTGCGGGAGATGTGTGGAACGTAGTAGAAGGGGATGAAGAACCTCGACCATATGATATCAGTCGAGATGATAATCACTTCTTCATGTTTGAAGATTATGCGGAACATTTTGATAGTTTAAGGAGTTGATCATGGGTTGGTGGGATTATGGTATTATGGGTGGCGACACTCCTTGGGATGTTGCCGGAGACGCTACTGATCTTCTTGGTTTAGATGATTTCGAAGATATGCATTTACCTCATTGTTGGACTGTAGAGGAACAACAATTAGTGAAAGAAGCTCTTATCGCATATGGTGGTCCTAAAAAATTATGCGGTCACATCATTAGCAAATGGAAAGGTAATAGCTCTCATATCATTGATCAAGTAGTAGGACTGCTCGCTATCAGTTCTGGTTTTCCTATCGATGAAGAATTCCGTCAATATGCTATTGCTGCATGCGACGATGAGATTGATGCTCTTGATCAAAAAGTAGATCCTGAACGTATTACTAAACTCAACGAGTTAAAAGAGTTACTGATCAATTACCAAGGACAACCCATTTCAATTGATCAAACCTCTCTTTTTGAAAAAATGTTTGGATAATAAATCATGAAAAATTACAGAGTGTATCATTGGGACACCTTCGATAATGAAACATTTTTGCTAAGTGAGTTCGATACCGAACAGGAAGCAGAAACATTTATCGAACAGCGTTACAAAGGTCGTCTATCCTCTTCTGGAGCAGATAGAGTTGATGTTGTTGATAAATTCGGAAATATTATTCAATCTCATCCAGTAGGTTAATTTTATGTCTAACACTGCAAATATTAGTGTTTCTAGCATCGGTGCTCAAGTTACCTTTGAAAAACCGAATCTCAATAAATTAAATGAATTTTCAGATGAAATAGTTATGGAAGGTCATGCTGAGTGGCCTCGATTTTTAGCCGCAGCAAAACAATTACAAGAGCAAGAACCTCTGTTACAAGAATTAGTTTTTTGCAGGTTGGACCGTAAAGTCATTGGTCGAGAAGTTTCTTATCAGTATTCTTTTAAAAAACCGGAGTTAGAATGACACGGCAAACACTAAGTCAGCTACGACACTGGGCCGAGGACGAAGTTGCCGAAATGGATGCTTACTTAGAAGAACTTAAACACACTGATATTGAGGCTTACAATCACTTTGTGCTCAATAGCAATAAAGAGTTGGCAGATTTAAAGGAAATGCAAAGTATTTTCAACTCCTGCCAAACAATAGAAGAGAAAATAAATACAGGAATTATGATTAGAGAAGATGAATATCTTCGATATATGAATATAATTCCTTGGTTCGAGCTGCCTGTACAAGAAAAGCTATGGCCTATTTCTCCGTCATTAATGAAAGTGGTTTTATTAAATAGTGAAAAATTGTTTGTACACGAACCGGCAATGTGTTTGATTTGTTTTGAAAGAATTGCGATCAAAGAAAAATATCGTAGCTCAGACGGCTTTTCTGTACATGAATTTTGTTTAGCAACAAGAGAAAACGAATAATACAATTTTGTTCATGATATTCGATGTTTGAAGGAGAATGGACCAATATAATAGGTTCATTCTCTTTTCTCGTATTATAGGAGGTTAACATGCTTACTAAAGAAGAAATACAAACTTTGATTGTTTGCAAAGTATTGGCAACTAGAGGTGAATCGCAAAATCATATTTTAAACCATGTTTCGGGATTAGTTCGAGCATGGGTGGGAGTCATTGCTTCTGTGCCTCCTCCATATAACGATTATCTTCCAGATTTGTTGGAGATGGCAGAAATCCCTTTTGTTGATGAAGAATATGGAGACATTTCTTTTGATCGTAATTGGATGATTCAACAGGGATTTGACCTATCTGACCCCCAAAATCCAAAACATCCCAAGTTCGACAACGAGGATTGGTAATGGATGATCTAGAATCTGTATGTTCAATAGCAAAAACCCTACCAGTTGGTTTTGCATGTGTTATTTGTGAAAACCCATTGGATTTTGAAGATATTTGTTTAGGAAACGGACAATGTCCTTGTTGTAATAATCCTAATTCCTATGGTGGTAAATTTGTAGAGATTTATGATTTGCAAATTTTTATATCTAACGTTTACAGGTTTGTCGCCCTCCAATATATGGATAAAAAAGAACACTTAATTAAAGCTATAGGAACAGATCCGAAAAGGATACATGATTTGATCATATTTGAAAAATCATTTGAAGAAGAACTAGATGCTTTGAAGGAAGCTTTTGAACATGAACTCAAAATACTAGGACAATTTCAAAATGCATTCTGGATGAAAGAAGGTTTCTGATGCCAGTAACTTATAGAGCCATTATGCCCAATTGCTATAATTACAATTATTTTTGTCCTAATTGTGATCATAGATTTTTTACAGAAAAATTTCGCAAACATTATTTAAAAGAATGGTCGTGCATCACCTGTTTTGGATGCAATCAAGTAATTGATTTGGATAATGTGATTGTCAAATCAATTGAGACAGGAGTTGAAGCTATTTTTGAAGTCATAAAGAATGATTTAACTTTTTTAATTTTTCATCGTCGGATTTTCGTACCTACTTTTTTGGAACATAATTGGGAAAAAGAAGGTTTTTAGTTATGGAATTCTGGTTATGTAATGAAGATTTAAATTCAACTCGTTTTATTCGTGATATTGCAGATATTTGTTTTCATGGATCTTACTTAGAAGCAGGTGGGGAGACTGTTACAATTGGATACAAATCAGCCCCTCTATCTGAAGATGTGATTCTTTATCAAACAAATAGCTCCCAATATTCTTGTGTTTTTCAATTTTATTATCTTAATCATAATTTAATAGGACAACATGACAATTTACTTGATTGTAAATTGTCATTTACAACGGCGAGAAAAAAAAACAGTAACTATCATCATTCTTGGGTCTCTTTTAATAAAGTTGTGTTATTTTATGAAAATTTGGAACCATCTATTCCAAACAATTGGTATCAAGAGGGGTTTTAACTAAATGATTTTCTGGATGAAAGATAGTGTTACGACAGATCGCTTTGCTAATAACATTATGGATATTTGTTATTATGGTGCCTGTGCTGAAGATAATGGAAAGATCGTTACAATCGGAATGCGTTTAAGTCCAAGTAATGAAGACCATATATTATACAAAACAAAAAATTTAGATTATGCTTGCGAATTTGTTTTTTATCTTAACAGCATGAGAATTGATTATTACACAACTTTAACTCACAGTCTACCTGTCATCTATCGTTTGTGTAATACTAGTCAATTTGTTAACTATAACTTACAACATCCTACTAATAATCGATTTTACAATAGGATAATGTTGTTGTTTGAAGGTAGGAAACCAGAGATTGCTGCTAATTGGGAACAAGAGGGGTTTTGAGATGATCGTAACAGGTTGGTGGTGGAAGTCTTTTAAATCTAGAAGACGATACACTTATTCAACTTTAGAAGAAACTGTAATTCGAGCTGGCATTCAAGAGGCCGCAAATGTAGATGTTGTATTTGGGTTTGTTGATGAACATGATGAAATTTATCAAGTCTACAGAACAGAAAGGTATCGCACTAGACCTACATCTTTTTTTACTTTTGATGTTATAGTCAACGAGAACCAATTGAATCGATTAGCAAACATACAAGATCTTTCATATAAAATTTTTGATTTAATCGAGGGTAAAAGAAATGTTTTTGTCAGAACTGAATGGATGGCTGGAACGGTACTTAGAATTTTTTATAAAAATGATTTTTGTAATGATTTAAATTGGGAACAAGAAGGGTTTTGAATGAATAAAGATTTTCAATTGTCAATCAATAATGGACCTCTTTTTAAAGCCGATACTTTTGGTCGAGAATTTACTTTTGCTTATTATAAAGAACTTTACAAAAATCAATCTGTTAGACTTTTCTTTAAAAGAAAAATGATATATTCATCTTTAATCGCTCAAAAACATGGCATTATCTACCGGATCAAGGCCAAAAAGACAAGTTCGTTAATTGTCGCTTATTGTTTGCAGGATTTAAAATATTGCTTTGATTGTACAAATTTGATTATTCATCAGAACCTGAATCCTGTTCGTTGCAAACTAATTTATACAAAAAAAGATATAATAGAGGTATGTTTTCAATTTTTTGACAATCCTTATGATTGGGTTACAGAAGGCTTTTGATATGTACTATTGGTGTTATAAACATATTCCAAACATTAGGATGGAATGCAAGTCGCTCGGTTCAGCAATTAATGTTGTAAGACAAATTGAAGAATATAATTCAAATTTACAAATTTGGCAGATCGATGAGCATGATCAACACCTGCTTTACGACTCCAAAATTGCTCGACGTTCGGGTATGGAAATTATTCTTCCCACACAGCCAATTACAATTTTAAATATTAAAACCATGCAAGATGTTTGTGTGTTATTGAATCAATTAGGTAAATCTTTATGTTTATGATCTATGAATATAGATGGGAACTCGATTCTATTACCACAACAAATGGATTCAGAGTTATAGTAGATGGCAGAATCGAGTTAGAAACACTATTTTTGCATAAATGTGTGAAAACATATATAGCAGCTCAAGAGAGAAGAGTAAAAGCCTCAATTGAATTACAAAAAGTGGAATTGTGTAACAATGATAATGGACATCTTTTTAACTTAGGAGTGTATTTCACAAGCAGTTATTACGATACCGGAACTTACATTGCAAGAAATGCTAGAGACACTATCAGGCAACATCTAGATATGATGAGAGATCCTCAAATTGATTTATTGAGGTATAGATTTATCAAACCATTATCGAGATTCATTGTTGAAGGGTTTTATAGCCCTCTTGAAATTCAGCCAAGAAAAGCTTCGATTGTAAATGTAAATTGGTCAACAGAAGGTTTCTAATGAGTTATTATTACCATATAAAAGGTCAAAAGAAAAATTGGGAAAAAAGTTTATTTCTGACTTTAGAAACAGCTAACATTCAAGAAATGTTAGGTAATCAAGTTACGATTGGTAAAAAAGTATGTATGAATCCATCTGGTTATTATTGGAATACAATAATTTACCAAACGGGAACTCCGATTAATCTAGCTATTGTCATTAATGAATCATCACATTGGATAGGATGCAACAATTTAACCATTTTACTTGATCAAGTTTCAACAGAATTAAGACGTAGGGATAGTCGTGTTTACGAAGGAATCGATTCTGATAAATTTACGATGATTCTTCGCTTTAGTCGCATGCTGGAAGCCAATGATTGGGAACAGGAGGGTTTCTGATGCTATACTTCTGGCACTATTTAACAGATACAATTCCTCGACAAGAGAACGAAGATATACTTGAAATAGTGGATTCGGCTCAATTTGCCGAAGTGAGTGGACAACAAGTTTTTATTGGCAGCTTACAGGGAGATCAAGTGTGTCAACATTATGCAACAAGAGGTCGTTTAACAATTTCTTGTGTATTAGTGAGTCCTGATGGAGGACAATCTTTACAAATACCTTGCGAAAACCTATCAGGTTTACTTTCTTCTTTAAACAATTTGAAAAGAACTTATTCTAACTACCAAATGACACAAAGATATGCCACCAACAACCTGTTTTGTTTTAGATTTGTTCTTCAAACATCGTTAAAAAATTCTAATTGGGAGCAAGAAGGGTTCTGACAATGATCATTATCAACCAGCCTGCTCATTTAACTGTTCACAAAAAAAGAGTAGAAGAACCTTATCTTACTCTTTTTACAAATTTTGAATCTTTTTTAGATTTTATAGTTTTGATGGATGAGTTTCAAGCAGACATTTTTAGAGTGTCTTACAATGGAACTCCCATACTTTTACCTGATTTGCAGTACCGGGTAGAACTTTATAAAAAAGTTGATCGTAAATTTGTTTGTATTTTTTCACAATCATTTGTAGAAGAAGTGTTTTCTAACATCTTGTACGATCATATGACAGACTTAGAACCAAGAGACGCTGATGAAGATACAATTACTCATATGGTTTTTGAAGAATATAAATTGAAAATATTTCTTCTTGATAAAGAATCAACAATTGATGAAAGCGTTTGGTCTGAGGAAGGATTTTAATTGGTTGAAAAATGTGGGTCTATCGAGCTTATACCGTATGTTACAATATCAATAGAGAGTTTAATTACTCTACCAGCCTACCAGCATTGTTGAAATATGCATTTAAACATTACCAAATAGATCCTAGCACTTGTTTCGAATTCTATGCCTGTAAAGGGAGTCAAGAATTTCTTATATGGTCTACTTCGTTTGTTACAACTTCTTTAATGGTTTTCATAAACGATGAGCTTGAATTTTTGGGCGGCAATATCGCCGAAATAACAGAATGGTTTAGCGATCCTTATCATTCCAAAATTGTAAATTATAATTACGAACTTTTAGAGGTAACATATCAATCAAATCTTTTGCGTATAGACTTAAACTACGGAAAAGTTTTGATAAAGGATCTTTGGAAGAAAGAAGGTTTCTAAAAGTGAATTATGGATATTTTTTTTATAACGCAAAATTATACGAAAGCAAAGACGTCAAAGTCCTTTATGATAGAATTTCTTCAATATCGTGGCATAGATCGAACGGTGCTAGTTTACAATTTACTTTAAACGAAATGAGACGATACCGATACTGTTACCCAGAAAACAATTTGGTGCTTTGTGAAGGAATTCTTTTTCCCACAGCAAATGGGTTTTATTATGATTACAATTCGATTCACGAAATTTACAATACAGCTCTCACAAATCATGTTGCTATCTTTTGTTATACTGGAGAAGAATATCAAGGACTATACACTCCGAGTACCCTTGAAACCTTAGCTAACAATATAAATACTGTTATGGATTTTGGCTTTTACAATTTTTACAGAATTGATTGTTATGAACATCGTACTGATATCATTTTCACAAAAACCCAAAAATGTTTAGATACCCCTGCTTGGCAAAAAGAAGGTTTTTAGATGTTTCTCTATAATTACCGTATTGATAGAAACGCACCTCATGAAGAACCTTTTTTTTCATTGAGAGATTGTGTGATGGATGTTTACATGAATCCACTCTATTCTCCAAGTTCTCACATCTATATTGGCACACATAATCAGAGTGGCATCGGTTCAACAGTTATTTTCGAATCTAATAGAACAGATTCGGTAAATATCTACAGAGGTGATGAAATAATTTATTATACTCATATTTTTAGTTTATTATATTTATGGTTTCGAGATAGATACACATCGCAAATATTTCAACAAGATTATCACCTAGAAACAATAGCTGGAATAGGGTTCTCAACTGTTAATTTGTATTTCGTTTCTAAGAATAAACTAATATTAAATAATGATTGGCAAAAAGAAGGTTTTTAGATGTATTTTTTCGTATACCAGAATGGAGTTAAAAACCACACAGGGTATTACGTATCTTTGAGAGGATGTGTATTATCCTGTTCTAATTTTGATCCAAATGAAATAAAAATTAGGTTTTCGGATCGTCAAAATAATGTAGGCACCATTTATGACGGATCTGTATCTCATTTTATAACAACCATTTCTTTAGACGGTGTTACTTTGTACAATCTGCATTCTTGGAAGAGTCTGATGAACTGGTTTTACATACAATGTAACGGTTTTTTAAAACATCATAATTGTTTTTTGGACCATATAAACACTTCTACGTTAAAATCAATACTTGTTTACAAAACAGCAAAAGTAAATTCAATATCTGGTTGGGAAAAGGAAGGGTTTTAATGCAGTTAAGTAAAAATCTTGGAAAATCTACGGATTACTACGGAAAATTTTAAACAAGATACTATATAAAAGGAGAATGAATAATGTTGAGTCGTAAAATCGTAAGAGTGACTAAGAGTGAAAACACCCATAGTAGAGGAGTTTCAAAAACAATACGATGAATGGCTCAATGCGTTTCTTGAAAAAGGAGTCATTAAGAAAAATGAATGAACAAAAATTATTGAGTATTGGTAAAGCGGCAAACATTCTTGGAGTTCATATTGATACACTCAGAGAATGGGACAAAGAAGGTAAATTAAAATCAATAAAAACACCGGGAAACCATAGAAGATATCGAATTTCTGATATTGAAAAATTTTATAAAGATAACATAACATATTCTACATTTTTAGAAATAGAAAATTCTGATCGATTAAGAAATAAATTTCTTTTCTGGAAAAGGTTTGTGGATGCTCATTACCAAAATCAAGAAGTGGCAAATAAATCAGATGAATTGAAAAAGCGAGAAGGTTGTGAAATGGTTGTGCAAGCTCTTGAATCTCTCAGTGATGAAGATTGGTCATCTTTTGACAAGATAGATGAAGCATTAGAACCAGTATATGATTGGTATCGCAAAAATCATGAACTTAGTTTGGAATCTCTTTTTTACAACCAGCCAGTTACAACAAGCGAGAAAGAAAAACAAGAAAGACGATATCAAACTGTATTAAAAAAAATAAATATGCAACAACCTACACAGCTAGATTTGAATGAAATTCACTGGATGATGGATGGTATTTATTGCGTTCTTTGGTCGATGGATGGAATCGCACCAAATGGTGAAAAAAGTGTTTTAGAAGGTAATGGATCATTTCTTCACCAAAGATAACAATTAGAATTTGAAACAAATAAAGTGAATAAATATGCGAATCGATTAAAGGAGTATATTGACAATACAGAGGGGTTATAAAACCGAATTGATGTTGAACAACAAGCAGAGAACAGCGTGTTTAAAACATGCTGGTGCTGCGAGGTTCGCCTATAATTGGGGTATGAATCAGAAGAAACAAGCAATGGAAGTTAAAGATAAAATTCCCAATGCTATTGAACTTCATCGACGTATCAACGCCCTCAAGAAGTCGGACTTCGCATGGATGTATGAAGTTAGTAAATGTAGCCCGCAGGAAGCACTAAGAAACCTAGATCGTGCCTTTGATAACTTCTTCAAGAAGCGAGGGAAGTTTCCCAAGTTCAAAAGCAAGAAGAAAGGTGTTGGCAGTTTCAGATTAACAGGAACAATTAAAGTAACAGAAAACACAATTCAACTTCCAAGACTTGGAAAACTAAGACTTAAAGAAAAAGGATACTTGCCAACTGATGCCAAGATATTGTCGGCAACTGTAAGCGAAAGAGCAGGACGTTGGTTCATCAGTCTTCAAGTCGAAGAAGAACTACCAGAATTTGAACTTAAAAAAGATCAACATGATGTAGTAGGTATGGATTTGGGAATAAAAACATTAGCGACCATAAGTGACAGAACAAATTTTGAAAATCCAAAACCACTTAAAAAGAAGTTAAGAAAATTACAAAAACTCAACAGGAATTTGAGTCGCAAACAAAAAGGAAGTCAAAATAGCAAGAAGGCAAGAAATAAACTTGCTCGACTTCATTTGAAAATCAGCAACATTCGTAAAGATACATTACACAAGATGACAACTGCATTAGCGAAAACCAAGCGTGTGATTGGAATTGAAGACCTGAATGTATCTGGAATGTTGAAGAACAGAAGTTTATCTCGATCAATCGCAGATATTGGATTTTTTGAGTGTAGAAGACAACTGGAATATAAAGGCACTTGGTATGATTGTAGAATTGTTTCTGTAGATCGATTCTTCCCATCTAGTAAGACTTGTTCAAATTGTGGTCTAGTCAATCAAAGTTTGACATTAGCAGACCGAGAGTGGGATTGCGATGGATGTGGAACTCACCATGACCGAGACTTCAATGCCAGTTGTAATTTAGAATATATCGCCGCCAGTTCGACGGAGATATGAAACGCTTGTGGAGAGGAAGGCTCTGGCTTAAAGTTTGTAATTTTAAGTGAAACCAGCCTCAGTGAAGCAAGAATTAAACAGGAAATTTAGCATCCCTAGATTTCCATAGGTTTTTAGGAACGGTTTTAATGCATTGGGAAGCTAATCAAGCAATGTGGGTCAGCAGTGAAGACACATTCTTCTTTGCCTCTTCTTTGCCTAGAATTATTTCAACTGTAAACACTTTACAAGACCAAAAACAAACAAATATCGCTTTTGGTGTTTTTGATATTACAATTTTTGGATCAAACAAAAAGACTAATTTTAATATTTATTTAACCAATAGCAATTTGCTTTTTTACGGGGCAGTTGGAGAGAATTTAAAAGACTGGTTAATTTTTGACGAGTGTTATTCTAGAGCACTACGTTTATTGCCTTCTTCTTTTATTTCTAAATATCGTTACGAAAACGGTGTTTTTGATATTTTCCTCCGAACAAAAACTAAATCCACTCCCGCAATAAAAAACGACTGGATACAAGAAGGTTTCTGACAAAAATCATTACTCAATTTTAAATCAAACTGTTATAATGGCAGTTTGATTTTTTTATAGACTTTGTATAATACTCATCAAAGAAAGAATGTTCGTATATGGTTTTTTTGAAAGATGCAATACATGCTTTTTTAAGCAATAACAGAGATATGAGACGACTTTGGTATCGTTGGCTAAATGTAGATCACAATATCTATAGTATAAAATATTATTGTCAAGGCGATTTGAATACTTTTCTCGATGAAGTTTCACACATGGCAACATTCGTTCCTGTTTGGGTAGGTTTCGAGGATCATATTATTTTTCATGATGGTCACTTGTGTATCCCCAATCTGATTCCTTGGGAAAAGGAAGGTTTTTAATGGTTTATCCTTACACTCACTCATATAGTTGGAAGAGTCCAAATGACTTTTGGTTTCGATTCACACACCCAAATCACCCTCAACATGGATTGAATATAACTGGTAATTTTAATTATTTGATAGCACAGGCACGAACCTCAATTGTTCTTGGACAAGCAATTCAATTAGGCACTAAAGACAAAGTCATCTTTGAAAGAGGAAAAGAAGTTCTGTTTGAGGTTTATGATGCAACCAACTATTTACTCGACCGATTACATAAAGAAATTGTAATATACAGTTTTTATTCAGCACTATTGAGTTTGACAAATTATTGTGATTCACGCTTTCACATTGATGGGTTTAATTATCAATATAATCAACCTCTTGAGGGTAATGGATACTTTCGTGTATTCGTTAAAAGAAGACAAAATACCGTTCGATGGGAGCAAGAGGGATTTTAATGGAAAAATGGCGTAAAAAAATTGCACAATTAAAAAATTCTTTAGATGATCAAATTACTTGGACAGACTTTCAAGATATTTGCTTAAGACATGAAATATACGGTCTCACAACTTTTTCTCATTATCACAACTTTCAACAATTACTCGTTAATATTGATAATGAGGCAAGGCAGAAGAGAGATTTTGCGGTATCTTTTTGTGGAGTTGAATTCCTCACTAAAACGTTGTTAGAAAACAATAACACCAAATTGTTTTATCATTGTAATCATGATTCTGTTCGAGAACAATTTGGTGCTATTCAAAAGTTGCAAGACTGGAAACAGTTCCTTTTCACAGTAAATAATTGTTTTGTCCTTAGTGATTTGGAGCCGCATTATTTTAAATTTTGTTATAGTAAAAGCGTAACTAACACTTCAGTTTTGCAAATTTCGTTTAAAAAAATATCGCAAAAATACCTAAACACTGATTGGTCGAAAGATGGATTTTAGAAATGCATTTAGTTTGGAATAATGGAAGACATATTTGGTACAGACTAAATAAAAATTCACAAAAATTGTATTGCCGTTCGTTATATGATTTATGTATCGAAATTGATGGTTTAGTTCATGATAAAAACTATGTGGAAATAGGATATGCAAATACCCAAATTGCTCGAACCGGTGTTAAAACTAATTATGCGATTAAATTTGAGGAAGAAACACGATATGCAGATATTCATTATAGATCAATCGACTTAGAACCTGTTTCTATTGTTTTTTTTGTGACACCTATTTATTCACTTTATGATTGTGGTAGAACCCCAATTAGATACCTTTACTGTAATAACACTTTAACAATTTGGTTTAAACCTCAAACAACATTTGACCCAATAGCAAAATGGGAGCATGAAGGGTTCTGATGAATAAATTCATTTGTTACACACTAGAAAGTTGGTACTACAAATATCAAAATAGCTATAATTCTTTCTCCTCTTCTGAATCGTTAAAAGAAATTTTTATTGCTGCTTATCATTACCAAAAAGAAAAACCAAAATCGGTCACTGTAATCAAACGTCATCATCATAATGACCCTCATAGACATCTGATAACAGATCCCAATAATTTATATGCAACGAATCAAAACCTATCAGAAGAAATTTTTATATTTTTACATTCGGTATCCATTTTCAGAAAAGAAAAATTGATACTTCGTACTGCAAATTTAAATCGTTTGGCAACGTGGATTCTTGATGGATCTTATGATCATCATTTAGGAGATTGTCGTTTTCACTCACACATGAGATATAATACTCTTCTCAATCAACCTACGAGAAATGTGCTTGTTTTCCAGCCAATAGATTATTCTCATAATTGGCAGCAAGAAGGTTTTTAAATGGTATTCTATATCAATTCTCTTTATTTTGAAGCTACATTTAAAACAGCTGTTTTAGCTTTAGATAATCGACATAGATCCAATCCTGATGTTTCTTTTGTATTAGGATATTGTCCAACAAGAATTGCTCCCCATCAATCAGATTTACTATTTACCGTTAACTACTCTGTCAAACGGGAATATGTTGAGATTTACGACACACATGGATTATCTTATTGTGGAAATTCTTTAAAATCACTAACTGAATGGGTTTTAAGCAGTTCTTATGAAGAGCTGATTGAATATTACAATTTAGAAGTCGCAAAAGTCGAGTTTACCACAGATATTGGGTTGAATATTCGTAAGATTACATTTGGACCAAGAGCACTCTCAGTATCAAATATAAATTGGGTTAATGAAGGGTTTTAAGTATATGTATCTTACAAAGATTTATAATCTTCCTTCATTTCATTCAACATTCCAAGAAGCAATTCAAGAAGCCCAACGAATACATGCAAAACAAGTAAATAGCATAACTCCTCTTTGGATAGGAGCGTATTTAAGGGACATTGAAGAACCTGTTACATTGTTTCGGACCCATTGTGATGAGTATATTGACATTTATGTTAATACTACTGGTTCTGATATCGAAGGTGCTCGTTTAGTATTCTTTGAAGAAGATATCAACCAATTATGTGACTGGGTAAATAGCGATTATTACCATGACATTATAATTGGAACAAAAGTTGTATTAAAAAAAGTTTTTGTTGATATGATCGAATTTCGAGTAAGAAGAACGTTATATTTTACCTTGCCGAGTAAATTAATTACGACTAATTGGAAAAAGGAGGGATTTTAAATGGATCACATGAAAGATGGCCGATTTGATGACAAACTTTTCTTAGAGGATGTCGCTGCTTGGCCAAAAACAAGTGATGGTTTTATGAATTATTGTTGTCTAAAAAATGGACGGCAAAATGCTTTCATTCTTAGTGGAGATAATCCACAAGGAACTAAAGGTGAAATAATTGTCTCAGAAGGAGATATCTTTAGCGGAGGAACAGGTAGAACTTTTCGTTTCGAATCTATAGATGCCCTTTTAGAAGAAGGTTGGTTAGTAGACTGATGGATAATTATTTTTATCTAGAAAATATCGGAATTATTAAATTCGATTTTTTAACATTTGTAACATAGCAAATGAATGGATTGAAAACGGACATACTCACAGCGTGTTCATGAGTGTTTTAGACGATTTCAATGATTTACAAACAATTCTCCCATCAGAATTTTTTATTGCAGATATTCATCGAGAACCATATAATTGTGCACTTGTAGTTCAAGGACTTGGTGTGTTTGATTTTTACGCCTTTTCCGAATTATATGACTGGTTGAAAATAAATTATTACAAAAAAATAATAGACAATGATTTAACAGTAGCGGGAGTGAGAGTTTGTAAAAAGAACGAGACCGAAATCTATTTCAGTTCTCTTGATGCGTTGTGTATCCCCTTTTTTCAACATTACAGCATGTATCCCCGAACTAATTATTCTCACTGGCAAAAAGAAGGTTTTTGATGCAAATTACATGGAATGAAGATTGTCGAATCTGGAAAGATGTTTGTCGAGGGGTTTCAGATCCGGGTAGAATGCCGTTTGCAGATACTGTGAATGTTTGTGCTGATATGGTTTTGCAAGGATATGATGTGATACTTGGATATCAAGAGCAAATATTGTTACAACCGACTGAATATCCATTTGTTACTTTTTATTTCAACAATAATATTTATAGCATGCCTGCATTAAAAGCCGGACAAACTTGCACATTAGAAAACAAACAAAAATGGTGGGGACAAGCAATATTTTATTTTAACCATTTGATTGAACCCTATAAAGGTGTGCCGTATCTTTACAAATATTTCACTAATTTAAAAAGTTTGGACATTTTTTTTACTAGCCCTCATTCTAACAATACTATTGCACCAAATTGGCAACAAGAAGGTTTTTGATGATTAGATGGGAAGATGGAACCGCTTTTTGGTATCGATTGGGATCTCATTCCTCTAAAATTTATGTAGAGAGTTTTCGTAGTTTGTTGGAACGAGTTTTCTGGAGTCAACGATTTGGACAAGAACTCCTGCAAATTGAGTTCGGGATAAGAGACACTGTTATCTTGAAATACAAACAAACAACAAACTATCAACTTATTCTAGGGACAAAACACGAGGAAACTGGAGGTTTTGTTTCTCGTCGTTCTATTTGTAAAACTATTAGGGGAGTTGAAGATTGGGATTTATTTTGTGAGGACATTGAAACAGCTAATGAAGATGGATACCAAGATTTTTGGATGTTTGAATACCGAATAGAAACTCATGTTTCAGTAGGTTGCTTTACGATCTATTTAATGGATCGTTTGAATACTCCAAAACAAATGCATAATTGGCAACAAGAAGGTTTTTAATGTTACTTTTCATTCAGAAGAAGAATCAAAGAGACACCCGTACTTTTTTTGTTAATTTTTGCACAATGTTCTCACATTTAGAGCTTTTAACAAGAAGTTATTATGGATCATATGAATTAGGAATTATCAACGACAATCGTGAGATTGTCTTTTTTCGTACACACAATGAAGAAAGTTTGTATGTTTACGCCGATGAGAGTACCTCTTTGCCTACCTTTGCAGGCACAACAGTAACTGATTTAAACCATCTCGTTAAGACATATAGCTCTTTGTTAGAGAATCAAGTTATTGAAGAGATTTGGGTCGGATATAGAATACCTTTTACAAATATAGGCTCTAAAAATATCGCTCTTTACTTTATCAAAGAAGAAAATTCTGTAGGCGGTGTTTTGTATCATGAAACCGAATCTATAGGTAGAAAAGTTTTGACTATGGTTCAGATTGAAGCTCCTAATTGGATACAAGAAGGGTTTTGATGGAATTTTTTACTTTTTGGCATAGTGAAGTACAAAATCAATATTCTTCTTTTGAAGAAGTGTGTCTGGATGCTTATTGTGTTTCAAATATGATACGTGATACTCCAATAGGAATTGGTGTTTATGATGGGGTTTTTACTTCTAATGTGTTTTTTATGCCTAATCCGCAATATGCCTCAGAACGTACTGGTAACATTTTATACATAAACGACCGTCTTGGAGGTAGATATGTTGCTCGTTCCTTTTCAGAGTTATATTCTTACATCAATACTTTCTACGAAAAACTTATCAAAGAACGTGAATTTGTTTTAACAGACATCCATCTCTTAAATAGTAATTTTTCAGGAATTAGTGAGACTCATTTGCATTTTGGACCACCACCTATGGGCAATAATGTTCAAATAATAAGATCAAATAATTTTACATTTTCCCCATCAGTTCCCAAACCGATACATAACTGGGAACAAGAAGGTTTTTAACTATGACGGCTCAAGTAATTGGTAGAGAACATGTAATGTGGATCAAATATGATGATACAGGAAACAAAGAAATTTTTTTATTAGAAGATTTGTGTTTTTATTTCAATAGAGCCAGAGCTACAGGACAGTCTTTTTGCTTAGGATGTGGTTCAAATCAAATTATGTACAAAGGCAAAATTCTAAAAATCTTTATCAATGTATTTGACGATCATGTTCCCGCAACGGCTATAGATCAAGTCACCTATCAAATAAGGCATTTACAAGATTTTCAACAAAAACTCGTGAACAATGTACAATTTTTTACAAGAAACCATTGCAGAATACAATCTGCTAAATTTGTTTGTAAAAAAATGGAAATGACTTATAGTCATGATATATTTGTTGTCAACTTGAAAAAGATACATCCACATCCTGAGCCGGAAATGATTCATTGGCAAGGAGAAGGATTTTGATGTTTACCTTTTTTGTAAAACTCGAAGACGAACCAAGAGTTCAAGCACAATCATTACTCGATGCTTTTGAAAAGGCAAATGATTATAGAAAATACATGCCTTTTCGTTATGTTTCTATTGTGGTAGATTTTGATTCTTCATCAAACAATTTTGTTTATGGATACAATGGATATTTTACCTCGTCTGCTGTTAAAATATTTTACAACGGCAGTTGTGAGCAGGTGTTGGAATCTTTTAATAATGTAATAGATTGGTTTCAAGGGAAACATTTTTATAAACAATGTAATTACCAGACGACAATTAAAAACGTAAACTCTCTACTTTCTACAATTGCAGTTTTTGAAAACCATAACAATATGGTAGTTACCGAAATTCACTATAGTTCAAGAATGATAGTGCCTAGACAGTTTTATAAATTCATTAAAAAACCGATTATTACTACAGTTAATTGGCAAGGAGAAGGGTTTTGATTACTTCTTATTTTGTAGGCACACAAAATCGAGTAATAGACACAAGATCCAGTAGTTTTCTACTCGTTTGTTGTCGTGCTTTAGATCTTTCTCGCTTGACTAATGAATATCCTTATATTGGCATTAGCAGAGAAACCTTTTATGGTGGAGAATTATTGTATAAGTGCTATGCTCCTCAGCATAACGCACTTGCAATGGATCAGATTTGTTTATACCAAACTTGTGTAAGCGAATCTAATTTGTTGTGTATGGCATACAATTATGAATATTTAATTGAGCAAGTTGAGGAACTGAATTTTAAGGCAAATGCAAATCAATTAGCAGGTATTCAACTTCGGATAGGAAGAAATGGAGAAAGAATTACAAATATTATTTTTAATAAATCTGCATCTGGAGTAACACTTTCTCGTTTTCATGATGCTGAACGTGGTTTCGCATTTTATGAACCACGTAGTTCAATTGAAAAAATAATGCAGACGAATTGGGTTAAAGAAGGTTTCTGATGGAATTTTTTACTCAGATTGATAACGAAAACCCAAGCTTCTTTTCAAACTTGAAAGAAGCTTTTTTGCATACTGCTACTGTAGCCAACAGTTCAGAAATTCGTATTGGAGTTGTCGATCATGGCGTTTTTTATCTCAAAGGTTTAAATTACCCTCGTAATTTAACGAAATTCTGGATCTCAGGTACATGCGTTGCTTCATGTATAGATTTGTCTACAGTTAGGTACTGGATGCAAAATAATCGTTTAGCATATTGTTCCAAAATAGATCCTTGTTGTATCCTAGAAAGTGTTTATGTTGGTTATGATATAACAAGAAACGTTTTTATTACAAATTTTAAATTTGGATTCTTACCTTCGACTAATGCCTTCTTTTATATGCATCGATTTATTCCTTTTACGACCTTAGGAGAACTAGCAGCAATAGCAGAAGAGTGTTTTGTTATAAATTGGGAAAGGGAAGGATTTTGATGGATACGAGATATTTTAGTCCTGATCAACCATTTTGGTTTCGTTTAATAGATTTAACAATACCGGCAACAGGAGGGAAAATATATGTAGAACGTTTTCAACTTTTGTTAGATCTTATTGCATGTCATATGCAGGACTCTAGTTTTGGATCTAATTTTAGTTTGGAAATTGGGGTCGAAGAGCATATTCTTTTTTCCCATGAGCAAAATACTACTTGTTTATTTCATTTTCACAATATTGATAACGGAGAGGCTAATATTCAATATGAATATTCAGACTCATTTACTATGGGGAATTTTTGTTTAGAACAATGGGAATTTCTAGGGGAAGTAATGGATTTGGCTCTTTTAAATTATTGTATTTTTGAAATTAAATTCATTACAGACCAAAATCAATGTTTGTGTTTTGATATGATGAAAAAAGAGATGTCAATTAATTCACTTCCAAATTGGGAAAGGGAAGGGTTTTGATTGATTTACGTTACTACGTGGAAACTCCTTACTCTAGTCCACCATATAGTTATTCCTCATTAAATTTCGAACATGCGTGTTATGCCGCCAATTGTGTTGAGCATGACTCTACAAATTTGGTTACAATGAGTGCCAATTTTCGTGCTTCGGAACAGTCAGAATTTGAAGAACATGTTTTTTACATGCCTTCTAGAATCGATCTTTACGATAATGTGATTCGAATTTATGTCGATAATCGCTTTCTGTTTGAAGCATTTAATTATGCAGAACTATATCGAGAAGTTTTGAATCGAACAGATGAAGAATTGTTCAATCGCTTGGTAACGATTCGATTATCTTGTAGAAATAATTTGAGAATATCTGAGTTGTATTTTCGTAAAAATAATTTATTTCCAGTATCTATTGCTTTTCTGGAAAATGGGTTTTACCACAATCGACCAGTTACTTTTGATGTTAACATGAATCATACATGGATTAAAGAAGGTTTTTAATGTTTTATATGTTTTATGTACAATCACAGAATATGTTCCCAAATTATACAGAACGAGATAGTTTGTCAAACTGTTGTCGTTTAGCTCGCCAATTTTTATTCGTCCAAATTGGAGTAATAGGGCAGGAGACTATTCTAAACCGACGAACTTCAAGAGATATAACCGTTTATTTGAATGAAGGGTTTATTCACACCGCTTTTGGATTTTCTGCATTTTGTGATTGGGTTTTAGAAGGTGCTGGCTATAAAAACACCATCGGCAGACCAAATAGCTTTTTAAAAAAAGTGGTTGTGAGTTGTAATAATTTTGGACATATCACTAACACTCAGCTTTATTTTGTGTTGGACCAACAATTTCCAATTGAGGTAATTTATACAAATCATTGTGCAATTGAGAATAAAAAATTTGTAATTCAATGGGAACAAGAGGGTTTTTAAATGACAATATTTATCGCAAAACAATTAGGCAGATTAGAACAACAATATTCAACGTTTGAAGAAGCTTATTCGCAATTCGAACCTAGTCAATTTGACGCACTGGCGGAAACTCCCTTTGCGGTTAATCTCTTAGGATCTGATAATATTGAAAAATCAGTATTAATAACTGGTGCCAATATCACAAATCGTTTTCGAATTTATATTGGAGGAGTTCTTGCTGAGGTTTTTCAATCTCCCACTCTTTTTAAAGATTATTTTGAATCAGACTTTTTCAATATACCCATTAAATCAAAAGAGTTAGAAATAACTCAAATACATGTTTTGTTAGAACATTACAACAACCACTTAGAATATCACACCGATCTCTGGTACGGTAAATGGCGAAAAGATTTGAAGCAAAAACCGGAGATTTATTACAATTTTCGCCAAAGAAATTTAAGAATATCGAAACCAAAAAAATCTCTTCCCATAGATTGGAAGAAAGAAGGCTTCTAATAATGTTGTTCTGTGTCAATAACACTACATTTAACAATTTAATAGATGCTAGTTTAGAAGGATACTATCTATCTATTGGTAACAATTCCTGCGTGACCCTCAGCATACTAAATGTTGAATTGCTCCATCATAACATTCAACATGATAGATCTGTTGTAACAGAGCATCTTAATCAATTTGTTGCCTTTGCTCCGAACCCAAGCTCCCGAAACTCTGGAAATTGTTTAAGATTTTTTCGAGAAGGTGCTCCCAGTTGCTTTTTTCTTGTAAGGGATTTTGGAGATTTATGTCGATTTTCTGATTTAGATCACAATCGTCCAGATCATTACAAAAGATCTATTTTGGACCAAGGATATCAGTTGCGAAGAGTGCATCGTCGATTACATCCTTTTATTCCAAATTTATCATTTACAGATTTGTATTACGGAAAACCAGATGAAGCAAGGTATATTACAATGCTTACAGAATGTGATTTTAGTTTCTTTATAAATTACACACTGGAAGAAGGTAATGCAAATAATTGGCAACAAGAGGGGTTTTAATGCCAGCTTTCGATATAGAATATTTTGTTCAAAAACCATATAAAGATCTACCCGAATTTGATCGGTCAGACCACCTTTTGGATATGTGTAAGCAAGCTTGTTTTTTACAAAAAGAAAGCCCTACAGATATAGTAGGATTGGGAGTTTCTTACAAAACCTATCCTGAAGGAAGCTCGTCACTTTATTGGGATAGATCGTATGATGAGTTTTTCTTTATACCAGAGCCAGTTCATCCCCGAAAAGATGCTATACATATTTATTATAAAAACCAATGTTTCGAAACCTGTTTTTCTATTGAGAGTCTGATCCATACTATCCATAGTTTGAAACATTTTAATAGATCGCACTTTTTGAAAAAAGTAACTTTGAAAATGGTTGCCGATATACGTTGCACTAAACTTTATTTTAGTCAAAAGGAATCGCCATGTGCTGATCCCTTTTTTGAAGTGCAACAAGGATTTCGATTTTTTAATCCCTCTTTAACCAGTATTAACTGGCAAGGAGAAGGTTTTTAATATGTTTTATGCATGGTTGGAAGAATTTCGTACAGTAAGATATTACCAAAATTTGGAACAATTAGGTAAAGATATTACTAATACCGATATCACTGATTGGGGAAATAATCCGACTTTTTTGTTTGGAGTCAAAGACTCAGGACCCGTATACTACACAGGAGCTAATCGACCAGTAAATCTTGTAAGAGTTTGGCTGGAAACAGAGTGTGTTGCCAGTTTTTCTGATTCTTATCTAGTTTTTAAATGGTTTGGAAACACAAATGGATTCTATCAAAAAGAAATTATTCATCAAAACAAATTTCTAACAGGGATCAGTGTTTCTTTTTGTCCAAATAGTTGGCAATATTATACCAATATTTTTTACAGTGCTGTTTTTTCAAATTTTGAACGCAATATTCAAAAACCATTTATGACCTTTGCTGAATTACAGTCCGAACAAACTTCAATCAACTGGCAAGGAGAAGGTTTTTGATTAATTTAGAATACAAATGCTTAAATTATTATACATACTCTTCAAAATATTTCATCGAAATGTGTTATTTTTTGAAAAACTGCGAGCAAGCAGCTGCTCATCTTTGTTTGGGAATAAAATATCAGCTTACTGAAAGAGAACCAATCATACAACATCCTGTTTTTATACCCTCTCGAAATCCTTGTAGTGTTATTCAAATTTATTTAAATAACCACTACCTGTTTGGAGTGCGTAATTTTAGCAAATTGTATGACCGTATAAAAATAGATCAATACAGCGATTTCTTGTACAATTTGGTAGGTGTACATCTACAAAAACAACGTAGAGGACCTATTGGCGAGGTTGCGTATATTTCAAATATGTTTTTCGATACTTCAAATGGTGCCTCTCTTTTTCAACCATTTTATATAATCGACCCAGATTTTGAGTTCTATAGTCCAAAAAAAATTGATATCCAATGGCAAAAGGAAGGGTTTTAATGCGATTTGTTACACGATGCGAAGGACGAGAGTTAAGATATTCTACTCTCCGATTGGCTTGTCGAGAACTAAATGCTCCACCTAACGTGTATGCTAATGTAGAAATAGAATTAGAAGGTCGAGGCATCTTTTATAAAAACGGACTAGGTTTTTTAAAAAATCAAATACAATTATTTGATGAGGGTGCTCTTTTTAGCTGGTCTATACATCCAAATTTGATTCCTTATCTTTTTGAAGATGGATCAGATTTCGATAGATTTGTTTATCGACGCAATAAATATCTTACTAAAATTCTAGTTGAACAAAAAAGTGGAAACAATGCCTTAATTAACGTCACCAAATTGTTTTTTAGTAAAAATGCATATAGTAGACCTTTTCATTTTGAATTAAGAACAAATATTACCGCACCTGCTAAATCTTTTTCTCAAACAAACAATGTAACGGATCAATGGGAACAAGAAGGTTTTTGATGCATCATTTTGAATTTAAAGCTAATGATTATTTAATACCTCAATATTACTCATCTCTAAAAGAAGTATTTAAAGCCGCCTATAAATTTTACCGTTACAGCACTATTAACGATGCATCTACATTAAGAATCAATTTGGTAAATTACGGTACCATCTACGCCGTGGGTGAAGATTTTCTTCCCAATCAAGTACGTGTCTGGCTCGATAATCGATGTATTAGAAGTTATTCCAATCGATTTATGCTCACCGGATGGATTGCAAATGGAACCTTTCAGGATTTTATTGATCCGAACCATGTTTATCTAAATCAAATACGTATCGTTTATAACGAAGATACAAGAATTTATGTAACGAATATTGAATACCTTACCGGGACGAACCAGACTTCTGCTTTTAACTGGATTTGTAATATGCCAATTTTGACTTGTACCGAATTAGATTTAATATCTAAAAAAACTTTGAAAAAAATCTGTTGGGAAAAAGAAGGGTTTTAATGATTCTTATGGCTTTATCAGAATTAAAATTTTACATCATTGCACCTCAATTAGATAGCATAGATGTTCCTGCTTATCCCTCTCTCGAAGAAGCGGCTAAACAAGCCATTCAATACAAATTAGATCACAATGTCGATTTTGTGGCTTTGGGTATGCATTATTCTATCTCTGTAAATAATTGGATGAGAACATCCGCAGCACAACTTTTCATGCCTGTATTTGGCAAACCCGGTTTAGACCGAATCAATATCTATTTTAAAAATAAGAATTTAGGTTCTTGTATCAATTATTTCACTTTATCAAAAGTTTGTTCATCATTGAATTTTTTGGACCATAAACATCTCAAATTTGTAAGAATGTTTATGACCGCAGGAGCTAGATTTACAAATTTATATTTCGACGATCCTGATAAATCTATTGAAAGTCCGTTTTATTACAAAACAAATAATTTTCGTTTTCATGATTATCGAGCCAGACGTGTATTTGATTGGGCAAAGGAAGGGTTCTGATGGATGGGTTTTATGTAGAATTACAAGGTTATCGACCAGCATTTTTTGAATCACTTTCCGATGCTTGTAAGTACTGCTATCTAAGTTCTGTAGATTTCAACGAACACCATTTCAGTCTAGGCATACAAAACAAAGGTTTAATTTTTCGAAGTGCTCCGTATTTAGCGAAAAATCTAGTTTATTTTTATGATGAACAAGGTTGCGTTGCAGCATTTCTTGATACATATAACTTTGTAAGTGGAGTTACTCTTTATTCTAATTATTCTAATTATATCTTAGCAAGAAATTTGTATTTGCATCGAGTTCAGATTCAGTTCAATCAAGCAGCACATTGTTATGAAACGGCTTTTTATTATCAATCAGAAGAATCAGTAAATACGAAAGTTTTCCGAGAGTGTGCTTTCGGGATAAAAAAAATAACAAAATCTGTAACAACTAACTGGCAACAAGAAGGATTTTAGATGTGAAATTTTATTGTCAAATAAACGGTGTCGTTGATGTGTATACCGATTTTAGATATTTGTGTTATAAAGCCGAAGAAAGTTCTTCGGCTTTATGTGGTATTTTTGGGTATGGCAGCTTCTTGTATAGACGTGATGAAACAGATCAAATTGTTACATTTTATTACAACAATCATTCTTATGTCGAGTTTCGTAATTTTTCAACTCTTATGAGCTGGATTTATAGCGATGATTCAAAGGAATTTTTCAGTAATGCCCCTTATCTAAACGAAGTTAAAGTAACTCGTTATTATGACCATATTTCAACGAATTTGCACTTTTCTGACAGTAATAGGCAATTTATATTCTCTCGACACAAGAAACTTATTTGTCCATTTTTAGATATTAAATGGGAACAGGAGGGTTTTTAATGAGTACAACTTATTTCGCTCAAAAAATAAGTTCAAGAGGTAACAAATATAGTCATTATACCCCTTATTTTGCCGAAGCATGCAACATTGCACACCAGTATGCTGTCAATCATCCTCACCATTGGATTCGATTAGGTGCAACACACCACAGCTCAGATTATATTTTTTATGCTCCTGAAAGGTATACCAACGAAATAAAAGATCAAATTTTAATTTATTGGGATGAGGAATTAGTTTATAAATGTACTTTATTTCAAGATTTGAAAAATTGGGCTAAACACAACTATCAAGAGCAACTTTCACTTCGAAGAATACTTTTGTATAATGTTTACGGTGTAAGGACAACCAATTTGTACTTTTCATCTATCTCACCTTTAATGTCTCGTATATTTTATCAATTTGATTTAAGTTTTCGTTTTTTTAACCCTCATGAAGCAAAACCATTGCAAATCAATTGGCAACAGGAAGGGTTCTGATGGAGTTTAGGCTTAGTTATAATGGCGATATCAAGCATAAAGTTGATTGTTTGGAAAAAGTTTGCAGCATTACTTCTTTGTCGCCAAACGGTTTGAATATATCAATACAGGATCATGGACTAATTGCTGTTAAAAACCATAAACAAATTGTCTCTGTTTATCGGGATTACACAAAAGTTCTACAGACATCTGCCTTTTTTTATTTTTGTAATTGGGTTCGCAGTGGGGTGTATTATCAAAGTCATATCAAAAATTGTAATTATGGACTCAGGAAAATTTTTATTCAACGAAATCTATTAAATCAAATTCACACCAAACTGTTCTTTAGCCAATATTTTTCTGACGAATCGTTTTTTGTCACAAGGGAATTTATAGAATCTACTCGTTGCCTGACTTTAAATCACGATATTGAACCAAGTCAAATTTTGTTTATAAATTGGATGGAAGAGGGATTCTGATGTTAACCGGTTTGGAATATTATATAGGTTATCAGAATAGAGAACGTTTCGATTATCTGTCAACATCGTCGTTTCATAAAATGTGCAAGCAAGCTTGCAATCTTTATATGAGATACTCTGGTTGTCAAATTCTTATGGGGTTAAAGTATTATCTTCCAAATGATGACGAACCAAAGTTCCAGCAGATATTTTGCTCTGGAGAAAGAGCTTTACTAAATATTTACTATCGGGGACGTTGTGTTGTTAGTACACACAGTTTGAGTCATCTTGTTTTCAACTTGCATCATGAATTAGTTTTAGATGAAACCACACTCAAAGCTATTCGCACCTACGAATCTGTTGTAGGTGTACGTAATTGCGATCTGTGTTTCTTTGAACCAACTCATCCTTTGATTTTACCGTTTACAAATATACCTTATATACCCACAAGACACCAATGGAAAAAATCAATCAATCAAACAATTGACTGGATGAAAGAAGGCTTCTAAAGATGTTGGATAGTTTAGAATATGTTGTCAGTCATTATAACTATTGGACACATAGCGAGGAGTATCGTATTTATGATTCATTTAAAGAAATGTGTTTACAAGCTGAAAATTTCCAAAGTATTACTTCGTTACGTCAAACTGTTCGCTTAAGTCTAAGATACAAACTAAATAATACAACTCAGACTACAACAATACTTTGTCCAAATACGGTCAAAACGCTTTTTGTGTTTTTTGATGGAATACAAATTTTAGAAACTTCTACAATAAGATTTTTATTAAAAAAAATCTTAACAGATTCAATACTCATAAATGCTTCTACCTTAAAAGCTATTCGACTTGGAACTAATCCTGTTTCTCGGATTCAACATTGTTGTTTGTTTCTTAACCCCCAAGATCATGCTTTGATAACTCCTTTCTTCTATGATTTTAGTCTGAAACTTAAACAACAATTGAAAAATGTGGCTTGGGAAAAGGAGGGCTTTTAACATGATGCCGGAAGAGGTGTTTTACCTTTGTTTGGACTGTGTGAAAGGAAGAGTCCGTAATTTAGAGCCAGCCATTCTGACTAGTCCTAAATGGTCCTACCATTACGCTAGTGAAGTCATCAAAGGAAGGTGGAGGGAAGCTGAGTCAATTATTGCCACTAACAGTTTGTATTCTTATTGGTATGCTAAAAATGTTCTAAATAAACGTTGGGTTCAAGGCGAAGCAGCAATTTTAAAAGACTCTGAACATTCTTTTTGGTATGCTAAAGAAGTATTGCGAAGACGTTGGTTTGAGTGTGAAGAAAAAGTGAAAGAAAGTCCTCAATGGATTTTTCATTATGCTAGAAGCATTATTCAAGATAGATGGCTCGAAGCAGAAGATTGTCTTTTACTCAATACAAAGTGGACAAAACATTATGAAGCTTATTTTGGTTGTAAGATCAAAGCAGAAGAAAGTTGGCAGAAGGAAGGGTTTTAATGAATGTCATTTATCACGTCAGTCAATATTTTTCAGGATTTCAGCAAGAGTATAGTTCCACCGAACTTCATACAGTTTGTAAAACGGCATATAATTTTTACCAAAAATCACCTAATCGTCCTTTGATTATTAGTGTAGAAGATACGAGGGACACACGGCGATTTATTTTCTTTGATACTCGTGATGAGAATGTTTTGCACTTTCATTATCTAAATCAAACGGAAACAATAACATCTTTAGAACAATTGTTAACGTTTTCGGATAGATTGGTACTTGTGTTTGGCATAATGACTTTAAAAGGCATTAGAGAAAATCCAAATTCAGACTTTGTCAATCGAATACATTTATTTTTTAAAGATAGAGATCTACCTTTTATGAATCCTTTTTATAGTTATACTATGACTCCAAGTTTAGTTGTGAATTGGCAAAAGGAAGGTTTTTAATGGATCATTATTTAACATGGGATAATGAAGATGAAATTTGGGTTCAAGAAACCCTTTCATCTAGACCAGCAAAGTTGATCTATCGCCCTTATAATTTCCACTCTCTTGTGAATCGTGTTGATCATTACTTGAATCAACCGACAAACTTATACTCTTTCGAAGTAGGTATTGAAAATTTAATAATTTTCTCACCTCACAAACTAACAACTTGCATATTGATACTTTGCGATTCCTACGGAAATTATCAAATAAATTACTCTTTAGAAACCAAATTAGTAGCAAATCAATGGAGTCACTTTAAAACCAAATTGAATGTATGCCTGAATTTAAACTACAACATTACAAAATTTGCTTTAACAATTGCAAGAAGTGGAAATACCTATTTGGAAATCTTTATGCGATTCTCTGTAAAAATCGATAATCAATGGCAAAAAGAAGGGTTCTAATGAACGTATCTTACAAGCTAATACAATTCCCAGATTACGAATACGAAACGAATAATTTTCGTGATTTATGCGAGCACGCTTACAGTCTTTTCATTAGCGAACCACTAATCGGATTAAAAATGTGTGTCAGAACATCTACACCAAACAATAGTGCAGAACATATGTTCTTTAACACAATAATAGTCGGTAATGTTTTAAATATCCATTTTGAAGGACAATGCAGATCTGTTGATAACCTTTATCATTTTTATAATCTAGTTTCAGAACTTCCTTTTTTAAATAATAGGGTATCCTTTCTGGGAGGAAGTTATGTTCTTGCTCCTAATGGATCGATCTTAATGAGAAACATGTTTTTTGGACCACATGATACCCCCTTGAGAACTCCTTTTTTCTCTCAAATAGAATATGACAGAAAAATACCAATCGTGTTGTTAAATGTACCTTGGGAACAGGAGGGCTTCTAATGGTAGAGTTTTATAGCAGAGGCGGTTATCAAAGTATGTTATATTTTGAAACCTTCAAAGAAACAATTGAAAGCTTAAGAATGCCGTTCGTTACTCAAGACCACTTTAACAATAATTTTACAGTTGAAGTGGGAATTAAAGGAAAAGGAGCTATCTTAAAACAATCTCCTACATCACCTATCAACAACGTACTGATCTATGCACGAGGTGTGAATTTTGCCTGTGTCTCTCTATATAATCTAGATCAAATCGTCTCATCTGATTCTTACAAAAAACATATTTCTAATTTGAATCTAGAATTATCACAAGCAACAATTTCATATTTACCGGATAGCGATTTGTATCGCACCATATTGTGTTTCAACTCACCAGATGGACCATATGATTTAGACCCAGAAGTGGTAACTTTAACACCATTTGGACAATTTGATCGTGTTTCTAAGAGTGAGATTAAATGGGAACAGGAGGGGTTCTAATGGAAAATTTAACGTACTTTTTAGAACAATATGAACCGATCCGAAACACTCATAGAATCATCAAAGAAATGACTACCGATAATTTCTGGGATCTCTGTGAAAAAACGTTAATCCTTGATATTCAATCATCAAAGGAACAAGCTTCCAGAGACATACGTTTTGGAGTTTATTTTTATAATGGCAACAATCTGGAAAGAAGAACCTTATTTGCTCCAACACATCCTCTTGTTCCTTATGTAAGCGAAATTTGGATCAGTGAAATACTTTATTCCTTAAACAATACATCAGAACTTTTTGAAATATATAATAACTTATCTGAACTCTATGCAAACTTACAACTTAAAGGCGTAAGACGATTTGTTCAAAACAACGTTTTAAGAAGCTATTTATATTTCTATTCAGCCCAACAAGAAACCATTACACCTTTTTTTGAAGAATATCCAACATCTTTACAAAAGACATTAAATATACCTTGGCAGCAAGAGGGGTTCTAATGGAATACTATTTCAGCAGACCGGGACAGATCTGGTATACTACCTCATTAAAAGACTTATGTCTTTTTATTCGAGATAAATATACAATTCACTCACAATGCGGAATTAGAGGCTTTGGTTCATTTGTGTCGTATGATACAAATGAACGAATACGTGTAATTAAAAACGATATTTCGACAATTGAAGGGCGAGTACTTTTTACTGCGAACTCTTTGCATACAATGCACTTCGATTTACTGGACGTAATTGATTTTCTTGAACAAGATTTACAACTGATCTGTGTTAAAAGATATTATTCAGTCGAAGAAACAACGCCTTTTACAGATTTGATTTTTAGTAAACCGACAATGCCTTTTACGTTTATTGAGGACATTAACATCAGTATTCCACAATCTGTTAACTGGCAACAAGAGGGGTTTTGATGGAAAATTTAACGTACTTTTTAGAACAATATGAGCCAATCCGAAACAATCATCAAATGATAAAATCATGGACGACTGATGATTTTTGGAAACTCTGTCAATACACATTGAATCTTGATCACACAATTCGTGACACTAGAAAATTTTTGCGTTTTGGCATCTATTTTTATAATGGAAATTATCGTGAAAGGAGAACTTTATTTGCTCCAAGTTCTCGTTATCCCTATACTTTAGGGATCTTTTTTAATAATGATAATTTCCAACCTATTCGCAGCATAGCCGAACTCTCTGTTTTTTATCAAAGATTTCATAGATGTTGCAATAATTTACAACTCAAAGGAGTAAGAAAACGGCTACAACAAAGAAACGTTTTAAAAAATTATTTGTTTTTCTTCTCAGCCCATCGAACCGGATTAACGCCTTTTTTCCAAGTTTTAAAAATTTCGCCAAAACAACCGAATAAAGTTAACTGGCAGCAAGAGGGTTTCTGATGTTATTTATTCTTACTGTAAATGGACAACAAAGAACGTTTTCTTCTTTTGCAAATATTTTTAAACAAACAGTCTTTGACGAAAACTCCATCTACGAATTAAGTGTACCAACATATGGACCAATATTAAGACGCACAGAAACTCTTGGAAATAGTACCTACATTTACATCCAAGCAGAAAGTTACCAACTGATACAAATCTGTAGCGATATTTTGTTATTGCAGGATTTTGTGCTTAGTAGTCATTATGATGAAAGCATTGCTGATGAAAATTTCATGTTACAATCGGCACAAGTTATTACAAACTGGACAATTCCAACACCAAGAATACGTAGCAACTTAGTATTTGGACCAGAAACAAATGAACCTTTTTCGTACCGTTACACAGTAATAAATCAAAAACCAGTTAATACTTTTAATACAAACTGGCAACAAGAGGGGTTCTGATGAATATTACTTATGGAGCAAAAGTAGCAATTCCATCTCAGGGAGGCTCTTTCACTATAGAACGTTACGCAGGAGATTCTTTAGAAGAAATCTGTGATACAGTTTTAAATATTCACCACTCTACTCCCAATCTGTATTATGTCGGTTTCTGGATACGTTATCCAATTAGAGAAAGACTACGTAGCGAAGTTTTCTATGAACCATTCAATAACAATCTAATGCAGATCGTTTTTGATACAGAAGCAGTAACAATTACGGGATTAACTGAATTCTGTAATGTAGTTGTTAAAGTTCAACCAGAAAACTATCCTTTTTTACTTTTAAAAGGTATTCGTAAAGAAACAGGTGATTTTAGCAAAAGAACTTTCCTCTACTATCAGAACATCCCTATGGCACCCTTTTACCAGCATCTAGACCATAGAGCAATCAATTTCATTCATGGAAGAGGCATTATCCCGAAAAAACAAGCGGCTAAAGTTAAATGGGAGAAAGAAGGCTTCTAATGCAAATTACATATTTTGTAGATGATATACTCCGTGATATTAACGGTCGTACTCTATTTCCTGTTCCTAGCTATGAATCCAGTTCGTTAACAAAAGTATGTTACCATGCGGCTACGACACTCGAAGAAACAGGAGATCTTAGATTCGGGATTAAATTTACCCAAAGGGGACGAAATAATGTATACTATTTCTTCGAACCAAGACATAATAACTCTTTAGTACTTCAATTAGATACTCAAACAAAAATCATAACAGAGATACCTGAATTCTATCATTTCTTTTGTAAAGAAAAACCTAAAAATTATTATTTCTTAACACTTAAAGGTGTTCGAAAATATATCTCAGGAGATATAACAGATACTGTTATGCTTTTCTATAACAACCATTACAATGATCTATATCCATTTTTTCAAATCAACTTACTAAGCCCCCATCAAGACCAAGATCGATTTGTTACTAATTGGGAACAAGAGGGATTCTAATGCAACAGATCTTCTATACCTATTCTAGTTGGGGCAATAACGTTCTCCATGAAGGACTAGGTCCCGCCTTTGAACACATGATACGTAGAAAAAACATGTGGTTTACTTTTGGCATCAATGCCGAAGATCATTATTACATTTCCACATACACACCAGAATCTCTATTTAAACATCAAATCTTTATCTGGAAAGATATGGTGCGACAGGGGCAGATTTTTAATTGGGGAGATGTAGAGTACTTCTTGGAAAAAGATGTGTTTCAGTATCATTTAGCGAATATGTTAGTCATCGAAAACCCTGAGATTAATGTGGTGAACCTTTTCTTTAGCACAAATACGAATAACACAGGTTTTTATTACCAAAAGGTTCAATACCATAATCAATTTCTAGAAGAAATACCTTGGATGTTAGAGGGATTCTAATGCAAAATTGTTTATTTATGCAACCACTCAATTATCGCTATACGGGATTTAGTAAAATATGCTCCGGCTTAAATCAATCGCCTGAAATTCTATCAAACCAAGTTGCTATTGGATTGGAAGGGAAAGAAATCTTTTATCAAGTTGGACCAAGACTCGCTGAAAATTATATTTACTTCTACCGGGAGGGAATTCCGATACGAGTATGTACCAATATTCAAAGTTTGATAGCATGGGTTTTGAACAATGTACAAATTTTTAGTGAAAATTTTCTTCATCGTATTTATGTGCATTTTAACATAGTGAAGAATATTTATGAATCTTATCTCTACTATGAGTCTTTACCAATAGAACAGATCGTTTTTAGTAAATATTGTGAATTTGGAAGATTAGCAAAACTGATGAACGGTAATTGGGAGAAAGAAGGTTTTTGATGCAGTTTGAAATTTTTAATATTGCTACAATGAAACAATATATCCATCAAGACCTAGTGACCACATTACAACAAGTTTGTAGCGAAAGTTCCTACACGCCAGATTATAATGTTGTTTTAGGGGTTTTTGGACGTGACCCCTTTGCACAAATTCAACGACAAAACATTATAGGACCTATAGAGTTCTTTTTTGGCAGACTACAACTGGGCGAATTTACTCAAGTTTTTGATTTAAAGTATCTTTTAAATAGCCCTGATTCCATTTTCAACAGATACGTTGTTAAAGGGAATGGTTATTTACAGACAATACGTATTCACAAATTTGAAAATAATCGTAACTACACCCAATTATGGTTTGGGCGAACAGAGGTGGAAGTTGATTTTCAACTGTGCGATTATGTAAACAAAACCCCTGAGATCAATTGGCTAGAGGAAGGATTCTAATGCTTTTTGTAGTTAATACTCAATTTTTTGTAGTTAATACTCAATTTGAATTACCGATCAATGCTGAGGCATCGTCGCATAGATCATTCGAACGTGCTTGTGACTACGCATCAGAGCTACAAAATCGACGCCCTAATACAACTATTGAACTATCGGTTTCTTATTCTTATGAAGAATCAATACCACTCAATAGTGTCTTGTTTAGACCCCAAATTCCAATCACAGGCAGAGATCAGATTAAAGTCTTTCTTGATGGACGCTTACTGTTTCAGGAATTTAGCTTTCCAAGACTGTTCGCTGCAATTAAAACATGTAATGAAAAACTATCACATATGCATGCTGCTAATTTGTGTATTGGAGAACTTGGCACAAGAGTATCTAATCTATATTTTACGAAATATGAAGAAACCCCTTTGGCAAAACCACTTGTCTATCGAGAGTATGCCTTCAAGTTTTCTAAACCACCTGAGACAAACGTTCGCATCAATTGGCCGCAGGAGGGGTTCTAAATATGTTCAGCACATTGTTTCAAGATGGTACTAATTATACTTCACACGAAACCTTTGCAGATTTATCTCAATACTTGTTCGAACAGGGAACCCAATCAGCCCTCTATTTAAGTGTACAGACACAAGAAAGAAATGCCTGTTTTTGTACGTTACAAAATACAATGTTTTCTCATACTTTTCATATATGGAGAAACGATAATTTTGTTGCACAAATCAGGACATCGATAGGGTTGCACAATTTCACAGAATTTTCTCTAAAAATTCCTGTTAACCATATGCACATTTATAATTTTGGCAACCCTGTTTTAAATTATGTTAATATTCATTTTGCTCAAGATGTTGTTTATCCCTTTTCGTTGGACATTTACAATAGAGAAAATCTCAAAAAGAAAGAATCTGTATTACTCACAAATTGGCAGCAGGAGGGGTTCTAATGCTTGTTTATATCGTTCAATCCGAAACCTATCCTGAGTGGGAGTATCGTGAAAGTGAAACCCTCATAAATGCTTTGTGGGATTTAGCTGATCTACAGGATTGTGATCCAAAAGGAGTCGTTTCGTTAACGATAGAAAATGAAGAACAATCATTTTCCAAATTGCTATACCGCTCAAACCAAAAAGGAAACGATCATACAGTCATCTATTTCATAGATGCCGAGACTCAAGAGGCACTTTACGCAGTAAACGATTTAGAAACACTTTATGATCTGTTTGAATTCAATGAGATGGAATATCTTTTCAATACTTATGATTTTAAACGATTGCGAATACTCGAAGATCCCCAATATAAAAATATACTTAAATTTGAGTTTGAGAAAAGCTTCCAATATTATGAAATCCATAATTGGATTAAAGAGGGATTTTAATGACGATTTATGTTAGAGATATTTCCGAAGTAGCTTATTCCGCACCTGATCTATTCGAAAATATCGAATCCGCATTTCATCATATCTGTCGTCAAAACGAACGGAACGCCCGTTACTCGGCGGTTATAGGGGTTTATACCTACGCACCCTTTACGAAAATTATACACGATAATTTCTTGAACCCACTTTATTTGTACAACAACAATATCTGTTTAGAATCAATTATAACTGTTTCTGAATTACGGGCTATGCTGGTCAGTAAATTTTCATTTTACAACAAATACATCAAAACACGTAGACAACACTTATACAATGTTCGGTTATATCAATATGATTCTCGTAATTTAGTTAAATTATTTTACGGACATCATCAAGGTCTGAGTTATGATGTGATTAAACCAGTTGCTAAAAAAGTGTTATACGATAATTGGCAACGAGAGGGCTTCTAATGCATTTCGGAGTATATGATATCAATCGATTTGACAATAATCTTTATGATAACTTAATAGATGCTTTACAACGTGTTTGCAAAATTGGAGCTTCTAATTTACCTTTCAATGTCTACTTATCTATTTTTGAGCAGAACGCAATTCGTGCTACTATAACTCGTATAGATGGACAAATTATCAGATCTCCATTGGAGTTCTTTTATGGAAGTTATCAATTAGGTCTGATCGATAATACAAATGATTTACAATATCTTTTGAATAACTCCAATTCCGTTTTTAGCCGACTGGTAACAACAGGGAATGGACATTTACAAAAAATACACACTATTCAAACTGGTATCGATTACATGTGCACCCAAATTCAATATGGATCTCAAGAACAAGAAGTAGACTATCGATTTGTTAAAATTTGTAACGAGAAAAGCAATCACTATGTTAACTGGCAACAAGAGGGTTTTTGATGCGTTTCTATGTACAACCTAGTAATTGGACTTACGTGAATGCGGATTCAACAATCTTTGACAGTTTTGATGATGCATTAAAACATATTGCTTGGCGTTCTTTAGAAAATTCAGATTATCAAGAGACATTAGGCATTGTAAATACTCGCCCTCTTGTTCAAGTTGAAAACCGTAATTTCTTACAACTTTTGTATATGTATGTTGAGGAAACATGTATTCACGTTATTCAGCATACGACGAACGTAGAACACATGTTTAATGACCCTTATTCTGCTTACAATCGTTGTATCAAACATATGAACCAAGAATTAGTTTCAATAGATGTTTATTGTAATGGAAGACAAACTGTTTTTGTTGAACTCCACTACGGATATAGAAATTCTCGCACACCTGTTTCTTATCGAATATTAGCGGCAGATTCAATATTTAAGCAAACAGTTGTTAACTGGCAGGAAGAAGGGTTCTGAAAATGAACGATGTTCCTAATAATCCTTTAGATGCTTATCTTTATGCAAAAAATATCATTAAAGGTAGATGTACCGAAGCTGAAACTATTATTTCGACCAGTCCTAGTTTTGCTTACCTTTATGCAAGAGATATCATTAAAGGTAGATGGCTTGAGGCAGAATCAACCATTGCGACTAATCCTCGTTTTGCTTATTTTTATGCAAAATATGTCATTAAAGATCGATGGATCGAAGTTGAACCTATTATTGCGACCAGTCCTCGTTTTGCTTATTTTTATGCAAGAGATATCATTAAAGGTAGATGGATCGAAGCTGAACCTATTATTTCGACCAGTTCCGAATATGCTTATCTTTACGCAAAAAATGTCATTAAAGATCGATGGATCGAAGTTGAACCTATTATTGCGACCAGTCCTCGTTTTGCTTATCTTTATGCAAAAAATGTCATTAAAGATCGATGGATCGAAGCTGAACCTATTATTTCGACCAGTTCCGAATATGCTTATTTTTATGCAAAAAATGTCATTAAAGATCGATGGATCGAAGCTGAACCTATTATTCAGAAAGATATATTTTATTGGGAACAATATCAAAAACATTTTAAGATATTGCCCCAATTCAATTTCAATTGGCAGGAAGAAGGGTTCTAATGATATTCCGTGTCGAAACGCCTTACGAAGATAGAGTGTTGCGAAGCGTTGCTACTAATTTTTACGAAGCTTGCCAACTAGCTCAAGATCTATATCTACACAATGATTACAGAATTGTTGGTGTTGCCGCTAATCAGCGTTTAGCCGAACAAGCTCATTATAAATTGTTCATGCCAGAAAGTCGAATCCTCACGCATGATAAGATGTTAGTGTTTTTGGATGGTCGTTGTCAATTTCATGCTTCTAGCTTTGAAGAATTTTTACATAAAGCCGATCCCAAAAAAATTAAATTTATTACTGGAGGTAGATTCTTTATCGGACTTGAAAATAATCGTGTTTCAGAATTACATTTTTCATCAGATCCTCGTAAAGCACAATATCCTAATTTTACCTATCTTTCTCGTTTTCAATTTTATTCACCACCTATTCCTTTTGTAGAAATTCCAGAAATTCCAGACTGGGAGAGAGAAGGATTCTGATGAATTTTTATACTATTTTTGGAAATGATCCTTTCACTCCTTGTGACAGTTTACATGAGGCTTTTCGACGAGCGTATGAAGTTGTAAATCTCAATCAAATATATTTTGAAATAGGAATTAGAGAACATGGCTCAATTTATGTAACAGCACCTCTTTTAGCACCTGTTTATATACATTTTTACATTGGTGCTCACTTACAAAGAGTTTTATGTCGTCCAAGTCAGGTGTTAAATTGGGTGTTTAATCCTTGGGAAACATATCAGACAAAAATTCTTAACCAATTACATTTACAAAGAGTTCATATTTATTTTGTGCAACCTGAAAATTATTACATTGTCTTGCTTTATTTTGGGAAACAAGATATATTCGATATAATGATACAGGATTTGTTTGGTAATCCTGTGTCCAATCATTCATCAAAATTATCATTGAATGTGAATTGGCAACAGGAAGGGTTCTGATGTCTGATCCAAATTACTTAGCATGGGAAAGAGAAGATGCAATATGGTTTGATGTTAAACACATCATCAGCAAAGAAGTTTCGGTCCCTTGTTTTCCTGCTAATTTTCCAGCTCTTGTTCATTACCTGTATAGTTGTTTCCAAGATGATTCTCTCAATCGCAACTTTTGTTATCGAGTTGGGGTATCAGATACAATTTTATTTACCCATTGGAAATCTACAGATTGTTTGTTTATTTTCTCCGATTGTTTCGGCAATCGCAGAGCAAGAAATAGCTTATCCGTTAGCCTCATGCCTGCTTCTTGGAAAAAATTTACCGTACTATTGTCACAATACTTAGATCAAGGATATAAAATACAAAGTTTCGATATGTTTAACCATATTGGACGACCTGTTACCTTTCAGATCTTTTTACAATATCGGGATGACAACACTATTGACTGGCAACAAGAAGGTTTCTAATGAAATTTTACATAATATCAGCAGAAAGAGGTGATTTTACCACTTTTTCTAATCTTTATCTTACTCTAAATTATGTTTGCCAATTAAGCAACCCGTTAAGATTGTCTTTGGGAGTCAGTAATGCAACAAGACATGTTATCTTTACTGAATTGTACGAAAGCCGTTTTACGAATATACTTGCGATATGGGGAAATGGAGAGTTCAAAGGCAATATATGTGATTTGGAAACATTAAAGCTTTTCCTTGATAACTCTCCGAAAACACTCACACACTCTTTACAAAATATAAGTATTCACAACAATGAACATCCTAGAAACAGTTATACAGATTTATTTCTAAATAGTAATCCAAATCCACTTGCTCCTCTTAGTATTTACATATCGGAGAAATCTCCAATAACAAACTTAACAGACTCTCGTTGGCAACAAGAAGGGTTCTAAGAATACTATAATAATATTATTTAATTTTTATTATGTACTATCAAGTAGAAGTGGAAACTGAATTACACAACTCCAACCAGCAGATGGTTTAATTGTAAACAGAACAAGTTATCTCATACAAGCTGATCACGAAATTGAAGCCGAACGTCTTGCCCTTCAATTTGCTGAAAGAAGTTGCCAAAAATGTAATGAAGTGTATGAAATTGGTACCGATTTAAGACACGGTACAATTCTATCTTCCCACTCAGTTTAAGGAGTTTAAGTTATGTCTAAAGCAACCCAAGGTTACCTGTGTCGTCCTTCTAAACATTGGACTATCTCTAGTTATTACGGACCAACCGGTAGTACACTTTGTGGGGATCATTACTGGGATGGAGCTGTCGTTTATGCCGGTGAAGGTAAAATTCGTATCATTACCAACCAGAAGAAAACACCAAAATTTGTTTTAACCGGTTTTGAGTTTGTTAAGATACGTAATGGTAGCGACCTTTATATACACTGTCGCAGAACTCCAAAATGTTTTTATTACGTTTACTGGAGCGAAGATGGCAGTGGAGGTCGCTATGGTTTAGTATTGCGTTCGAATGATGAAACAGGTTTAAACGAACTTTCTTATAAAGCAAAAATCACTACCAGAATGATTCAAGGATTTAACAATTGGTTTAAAACCATTTGTGCAAAGACTGATACACCATCTATCGTAAAAGATACCCAAAAATATTTCGAATCCAAGAATTTTCAGTTGGAACCTGCTCCTATGTTGTTTTAAAGGCGGCGGCGATTTTTCAAATCCGGTTTTCTATATGGATTGAAGTTTTTCCAAGCGGCGGCGATTTTTGGAAACCGACTTTTTTGTAACAACGAACCTGTGGGTAGAAAAATTTAAATTGATTAATAACAAAAAGGGTGGTACGGTATCCGCAGCACCCCCTCCCCCCTCCCCCTTATAGGTCCAAAAGGTGCTGGAATTTTTCAATTACAAACTTTGCAACAACCGGGGGTTTCCCCCCGGCTATCGCACTTGGTCCATTACCACATGGAATTCCAGCCATCGTGCCCGTCATCGTCGTCAGGCGTGAAGAACACGATCTCTTCGACCGGCTTGCCCCACTCCTCAGCGATGCACACGTTGGTGAGTACTTCACTCCCACGGTCCAGCTCCTCGTTAACCACACCTCGCAGCTCCCAACGACCATCGTTGAGCGGTGTGATGTACGCCCGTTTGTTTTCGACCTTAGTCATCGGGTGCCGATCAAACTCATGTTTGATAGCAACCGCTGTCTTATACTCAGTGACTGTGGTCCGAGTACCAGCCAACAGGTTGGTGATCCCATGTTCAGTCTCGATTGAATGCCGATCTTCAACACGAGCAGCTTCAGCGTGAGCCAGAGCGGGGTTGAATGTTCGCAGAGTTTCACGAACGGCACGACGAGTCTTGCGATGAGTAGCAGTAGACATTAGACTTCTCCAGAAAAAGGTTGTGTGTTTTGAACTGACACTTGCAGTCGGTCCGATCAGTCATCTGATCGTCTCAACCAACCACTCTGCCCTGTCGAGCAGGTCCAAGGGGCGTTTTGATTGTCGCCTGTGATCGTAAGATCACCCCACCTAGAGTAACCACCGACTTGGGTAGCCTCCTCAGTAGCCTTGGTATCAGCTCCTGTTGGTCCTAAGCGACCACCTTGTCCCATCCAACCGGCACGTATTCCACAACGTGGTTCGGATCGACCTCAGGTGGCACGTAGTTCGGATCGATATCTTCCCGGTGGTCCCGGATGAAATCATCGATCCGATCTCCTGTCTCACGACAGTGGTCCATACAGCGTTTGAGCAACTCAGGATCGCCCAGAACGGTGAATCGAAGCTGATCTTCGTTCATCAATCCACGGTCCAGTTCTGCTTGTGACCATCCTTCGCACAATCGGCATGCCTGACCGGGGATTTCTCCCATGTCATCGATGCACCCACAGAACTTGTACTTCAACTCAGGTCCACACATGACCTATTCCCTTTCCTGTTTGTTTAGTATGCCCCGAAATGCCACACCCAACGTGTGACTTTAACCGAAACTTGTGGTCCGTTCATCCCCGGTTTACTATAACCAGAGATCCATTGACAACGCAGGCGAAGCCAACAGAAACCACAGACAATCCCGATCCGATCAGGATCGTTGATCAGTTGCATGAACTTCATGGTCCATTCCTTGTTTTAAAGAAGCGGCCCACTGATCAGGTCGGTCTCGTTTACCCGCCATTGAATCAGTGAGCCACTTGGTGTTTCTTTCTGGTCCGATCAGCCGAAGATGATCTCGCCGTAGATGCAGAGTTGAGCGAACACGTCGCTGGTCTCAGCATCGTAATTCTCTTCGATGAAGTTGGTCCAGTGTCGGAGTGGAAACGGCTTGCCGTGCTTGTCTTTGCACGAAACCAGCAGCTCCAGTCCCCGTTTCAACTGATCAGGTCCAACCCAGACCTTGATATTGTCATCTTCGGTATCCCCTTCGGGATCTTCCACTTGTATTTCGATAGCACCACCCGGTTCGGTGAGTATGCTGCCCCAGAATCCCAGACCAAACTTATGTTCTGTGTCATACAGATATTCTTTTGGTCCGCCCGGTTTGAAATCCTTTTTTGTCGTACCTTCAGGGACACGTACATCACAGAGACGTTGCATCCAAGGGCTGTATCCGCCCTCGAAACAACCAGTGAATAGATTCCCTACATTTTCTCGTGATACTTCTGTCACACTTGGTACAGCGTGGAACAGGTCCACTTTCTTTCCGTTACTCATAATACCCTCATTACAAATATTGTTGTTGTTTGGGAAGCCTATTCTTTATAGGCTTCCACCTCTTCATCACTCAGATAAAGGTCCGTGTTCCTATCGTAGTATTGACCGGCAACCCGATCATATACGATCCGATCATGCAACTCATGACCTTGAGGAAAAACTGTTTCGTCACGTGGAGTGGTTGTCGCTCCCATCATTGTGTTCCTTAACGAACAAGATACTGCGGTCCGACTTTCGATAGTAGTAACCGCCAAACTGCTGGTCTCGTGAGATCCGCCAGACATAATCATCGTCGGTGGCGAATTCTTCACACTCATTGATTGTTCCGGTACAGACAATTGGTCCGTGTGCCCGGTAATCATTGCCGTTCGTGTCTTTTTTGATCACACTATGTCGCATGACACAAACCTTGCCATCAGCCAGTACAGACGGTCCGAACATCTCAGTCATGATTTCATACCCCTGAGGGGTGATGTTCGGAGCAATGTATGCCCGATACTGATGGTCCCGGTGGTTGTGGTCAAATTTGTTTTTGATTCGAAGAGCGTCCAGATATTCTGGAGTGTATGCTCTCTGCCCCTCTTTGAGTTTATCACAGGCACAATCGATTTCGACTTCGTTGATCATTTATCTTGGTCCTTTTGAGATTGAAGGAGATATTTGGGTAACCCTATTAGGGTTACCCAAATATAATTAAGCCGCTTGTTTTGCGTCTTCTGCTCTCAGTGCTTGGTCCACTGCGAAGCGAAGCATTCCGATAAACATCGGAGAGTGTTTGTATTCCTCTTTCAGATTGTAAGAGTTGGTCCATGTTTTGTCCGGCTTACCGGGTCGAGTTCGGTACCACGATCCGAGTCGAAGATTGTGTGTCCACACGGTGCCGTCCTCCATCGTGAGGCGGACACTATGCCTACGCCACCCACTCCCTTTTGCTTTGCCTTTTGGCTTGTAGATGACTTTGGACTCGATGCGGTCCGAAGAGAAACGTTCCATATCAGTAGCTGACATCTGACTCATGTTTCATTGTTTCCTTATTGTGAGGCTTGTGATTAAGATAGTACCCGGTAGTGGTCCACATTACTACCGGGTACTTCGGGGACTACGCCGCCTGACGTTTTTCCGCATCCTCAGCGATTGCCTGAATTTCCGCATTAGTGAGTACATCAAGCAATCGCTTGCAATGACTCATTCGCTTGTGGAACGTAGGGGTATTCGCCCAACGTTGTTTCTGTTCCTTTTCCCGAACAGGTTTACCATCGTCACCCATGATCGGTGATCCGCTGGCATACCGTTTGATTGGTCCGGGCGTCCGTTTTGACCATGAATCATACTTGAAGCTGTGAAACCAGATATCTCCATCAGCCATAGTAATTTTTACACCCAGTTTGATGAAGCTGGTTTTCTTCTTGAGGTCCCCTTTTTTGTTTGGCACCATCTTTTCAATCGGTGCATACAATACCTTGGCTTCATGAACAGTCAGCCATTTGGGTAACGCAGACATTTTCGTTTCCTTTCGTTGAGGTGTTTTGTTGATAACACTCTCAACATCTGGTCCATTTGCCAGATCTTCCAGCATACTGAGATCAGTATCTACAGTCTGCTGATAAGGATCGATAACGGTCAGAACTTCAGAGGTAGCAGTAGTAGTTGACATTTGATTTGCCCTTTCATAGCAAATTTTGTGATTGTGAGATGTCACTCACATGTGGTCCTAACTCGCTTTGCGGAGTTGACGTTCCATTTTCTTACGTTTTTTACGAAGTTTGGCTTTGTCCACAGCATCCCTGTGATTGCTGTATTTGCCTTTACCGTCAAGCATTTGGTCCATTTCCAGTTTTGCTCTTCGTTTCAGCTTGTCGGCGTTTCCTACATGTTCAAACATTGTGGTCCTCTTTGAGTAGTGTAAAGAGCGGGGGAAGGCATACGCACCTTCCCCCATAGGAGAAAAGTTAAAAGGACGGGGAAGCCGCAATTGATCGGCAGGCAACTATCGCAAGCCAATTCTCGAAGCGTACTCAGTCTCTCGTTAAACTTAGTCGCTCGGCTTCCCCGTCAGGGCATTATCTTGGTCCTAAGCAGCTGGCAGTGATGCCAGCTCAGGTAACTGTAACTCTTCCCGGATATACCGGCGTAATTTCCGACTCTCACCTTTACCGCCTGATATTTCGTTCAGGTCTCGGTAAAGCATCGATATCAGATTGTTACGTGCTTGTGAATCAGGTGGAAAGTGTTGTATGACATCAACAGCACGGTCCACTGGAGTCTGTTTGTTTGGATCGTAGGTACTCACTTTGTGAGATTGAGCTAATGCCTCAGACGCCGTAGGAGGCTCTGTAGTGCACCGTATGACGCCGTTATGGACGCCCGTGGTGTTTTCCTTGTTTGTAGTAAAATAGCCGTCATTATCGACCGTGAGAGTGCCATTTAAAGCAGCTTCTGCAATTTCTGCCAGTTCTGCACTCCCTTCAGAAGTATCTTCATCAGAGGCATAAAGAGAGCCTTTTGCGATGATTACTGGCTCTTCTTGGTCCTTTTCGACCATCCACTCCAGAACCTGTTCCTTCATTTCATGGTCACTAGCAACAAAATCAGCTAATCGATAGCGTTGCTTGCCGTTGACCAGCTCTCCTTCCTTGATGAAATAGGTCCATCTTTCGGTAGAAGAGAGTGTTTTGTTCAGGATTACTTTGTTTGGATCTTTCTTACGTGTCACTGGTTTCCTCCTTAGTAGTGTTGCCCTCACATTGAGGCTTAACTGGATTAGTTTGTCGGTCTTTCAAGACTGGTCCGAAGAACAATATTGAAAGACCGACAACTGATATGGTCGTCAGTTGTCGGTAGGTTTACCATTAACCACTAAGGTTTATCGTGGTCAACAGCCTTGGAAATCAGCACCGAAGACGATAACTCGTCTTCATTTCGATAGCTGGTCCCGGCGTTTTCATGGCAAAAAGACTCTTATGAATTCTTGATGCGGTGAAGCAACTGTCTTCATGACGAGTCAGGTCCACATGGACGGAGACGCCGGGAATTCGGTCAGAGCTGGCAGCCAGCACGACGGGGGCAGGGCTTGTAAAATCAAAATTATTCAAACAAACAGTGCCGCCGTCCGGGGCGGGCAGCTTCGTGACCGGAATCACGAACATTGCAGCCAATGCACACAAGGCAGCAATGCAAAACATGGTTTTGTACTTCATAAGGCATGGTCCTCCTGAAAAGGTTTTTGAAACATCATTACTCAACTTTTCAATTCTCTATCGCTGCTTCATTCTATCTCAATAATTAACTGATCATGATGCACCTCTCTTTCTACCTTTTGACGTTATTTAAATTCCATTTCTCATTCAGTTGGTCCGTCTTACCTACGACGAACAGGTATTTTCACAGGTTTGGGTACATCTGGATGCTCTTCATACAAACTTTGGAATTCTTTGAGAGCTTCTGGATCTTTTTCCCAATCTTTGTACTTGCTGATTTCTCTTCTTCGTCTGACTCGGTCCGATACCTCCAAATTTGGAGTCATGGCATTTACTTCATCCAATGGTTGACCTAACGCATCGGTCATCACATGTTTTTCCATTGTATTGAAGATAACGATACTCCCAATTACCACTAAGATAATCAGATGTGTCGGCTCAAGTATGAACGATAAGAGTTTACGAAACATGATAGCACCTTTTAGGAATAAAGTTTAATTGCTGCCCGTTTCTGTGCAGCACGGGTCCGACAACGCTTAGTGCGTTTATCTTTGTGGACACCAGCACCACTGATATGTGCCTGATGTCCTCGTGCCACTTTAGTAGGGTCCAGCTTGATTGTCGCCTTAAATCCTTTAACAGACATTGGTTTGTTCTTTCTTCTTAGGTAGAATGATATGGTCCGATCCCATAATCAGAACCTTGTGTCGGAAGGCGTTTCTGCACTCTTCCATTGCTTCGTTATCCCAACCTCCATCGAATTGGGCACATTGCCAGCGAATACATGCCGCCGCAACTTCCAATATGACAGATACTTGCTTGAAGTCTGGTAATCCAAACCCCATCAGGATATCTGTGTCATATTGGTCCAGTTCGATATCAGAGCGAGCCATAGCAACAGCTTGGCTGAATTGGTTGTTATCCATCTCAATTCCTTAGTTTATGGATGATGAATTTGACAGAATCTTCGATTGAAAGATTCTTGTGGTAACACATACTCAGGTCCAAATCATTAGCGATCAAACCCGATTTAAGTAACCTATTCTTTAATTCAGAAATATAGACAGGATATTGATTCGTCATTTTCTCGTATCGGTCCGATTCCGATTTGCGAGATAAGCTGATCAGATAGTTGACGTATTTATCAATACTATCCTGATCTGGGGAACACATCTTATTGATGAATTCCTGATTCTCTTTATCGATTGTTGCTGTCATCAGGGTCCGCTTTTGACGTCGAACCTGTTTTGATTGTTTCGTCAAATAAAGACGAGCATAAGTGCCAGAGCTGAGATAATACCAACCTTGGTAGTACGCTCCATTGGTCCCTTTGACTTGCAAATGTTGTTTCAGCACTTGACCACCAGAGGGCGTGTAGTTCTCAATCCTTCGCCCATAACTGAGTACTTTACCGATCACAACCCCAAAGGCATTAGTGATTTCTTTCGGGAAACTATATCCCGGTCCGGTTTCTTCTGTGACGTATACAAATGTTTTTTCAGGTGGATTTTCATGTAACCATTCATACTGGCACATCAGCCCCAATTCTTTATTTGAAGGGCGTGGTGGCAGTTTAGCCATCTCTTCCTGAGTGAAGACATTCTGGTCCGGGAAGAGACGATTCTTTTCTTTTTGGTGTAAATCTTCCCGTTTGCGGATATCTTCGTACAGTTCGGTGATGATACCTTTTTTCTCCATCTCTTCATAGATTTCGTAGATATCATCTCTTGTTTCAAGAACATTTCTGCCTTGACGATAGAAGTGCAAGATCAGATGTTCGTCTAACTGCTCAACATGTTTTGGTCCATTACACACGATGATCTGTGTTTTGAATCGATTGTAAAAATCGCATTCCTTTAATTCAGCTTGCACATCCTGAACAAATTGATCTCTTTGGTATGTCATCATGGTCCTCTTTGTGAAAGATTAGAGTTGTTTTGGGTAACCAAATTTGGTTACCCAAAACATTTGGTCCAACTTATTGAGTTTCTTGCTCTGCTTGAGTTAGCACAAATTCTTTGAAGCAATCATTGTCCTGTTGATTTTCAACATAGGCACAGATGATATGCAACATCGATTCTGCGTTCCAATTTAGTCCATACTCATCAGAGATTGATTGTAAGATGTCGAGTGGGTCCATTTGACCTCCTTAATCGAGTCGTGAACTTGCATGAGCTTCGATCCCATGCTCGTTGAGCACCTTGGCAAAGGCTCTTGCATAAGCCTCCTTACGATCAATACTCTGACCGTAATTGTGAACCCAGATGTAATAACCACGACTGTAGTTCTTCTGGGCTTTATCATGTTTCTTGGTCCAGCGTGCCCATGCTGTATTACCAGCAAATTTGATTTCAGCAAAGCCACAGGCACCAACATGAACAGCGTTCCAGTCATTAAAGTCTGGTCCCACTGAAGGTTTACACATTCGTGCGGCTGCATCTCCAGCTTCATGAGCTGCATTGTAGATGGACTGAAAATCAGGTGAACCAGACTTAGTCGAGTGCGACTTAGTCTCTCCTGACGGTCCACCTGATTTCAGTTCAGCACCTTTTTCAAGTAATTCCGCTTTCACCTTTTCAGGAGTTGTTTTCTCGTTTTTGAGATCACCGATCATTCGACTGGCTGTCTCAAAAGCAAGGTCCATGTTTCTGATTTCCAAACAACGGCCAGTTGCGACATACAGTGCCCACAGTTGTCGTTTTGTTGAAGTACGCATCATTTCTCCTTAACAATGTTGATTGATGTTACAACTGGCCTGTTTGGTCCAGTTATGCTGCTTTCTGGTGAGCTTTGCTCAAAGTCAAAGACACCATAGCCGGAGCGATTTGACCACCACACCGAATATTGGTTTTCTTCGCTTTGTTCTGTGTGCTCTCTTTCATTGCCATGACACGGGCTTTCTTGATCACCTTAGTGGCTTCTGTCATAGAAAACAGGTCCGTCACGGCTTTGTAGGTCATGCCGTCACAGTAGTTCTTCACAAACTGATAAATGCCGTTGATCATTTCAGTAGTCTTCGCATCGTGTGGAAGACGACCACCAATTCGCCATGCCTTCAGACCAGCAATGGTCCGTCGGAACACCTTCACACCATCTTTATTGTGTGCCTGACGATACAGACGTAAACAGGTCTTGAGTGAGTTGTCGAAATCGAACTCCTTCTGTGTTGGGTCAATTTCACCGTTAACACTGATCGAGGTTGTGAAACCATTACCGATGATCACTTTCAGCATTCCCACCACATCTGGATCTTTAGCAACAGCCGCCGCTCGCAGTAACTGCTTGCCGGTCAGTCGTTTTTTGCTGTCATTACCCAGATAGAAGAGACGTGCTTCATCTGATTCGGTGAGACCGGTCCAAACCATCGCATCAAATTCCCCATAACCCAAAGCGATCATTGCTTCGATTGTATGTTGACCATCAACGATGTAGAGGTTGCCGTTGCGACTGCTGATCTTGACAGGTTCCAGAACTTCTTCATGGAACTTATCTGCCTGTGATATCCCTTGTACCCACTTTTTATTTACGGTCCGTTGATACTTTGGGTGAGCAGCCAGATTTGGATCATCCAGTTTAATCCGCTGCAAACGACTGCCGTTCATCAATTTCGGTGATAACATTTTCTTCTTTACCATACGTTCCCCTCTTTCTGTTTAAGTTTAGTTGACGCCCTGACCTTTTGGTCCGTTACTCTTCAAAGTAGTGATAGCCACCACAACAGGTACAACCATAGTCATGATAGCGAACTCTTGATTTGACCATCTTGCCATTCACAATACGGATGAATCGCTTATCAACGCCGATCTTATCGAACGCATCAAAAGCATAATCCGTTTTCAGGATTGGAAGATTCTTGCGAGCCACTGCCCCTGCTACTTTGTTGCCGAACAGGAAGCGGTCCACTTGTCGTTTACTGACACCTTCATTTAATTCCAGAGTAATCATCACTCCCTCACCACGAGGTCCATTGTATCGCTGGAGTGTGGGTTTTCCAAAATTTGCTGTTAGTAGTCTGGCAATTTGATCGTGTTGACCTTGCTTTGCCAGAAACTTAAAAATTTTCTTCGTAGTGACCACTATTGGTCCTCCTTAAATTCTCTTCAATGTTAAAAGGTTGCCCATCTGGCAGCAAAACTGTCCGAGATGAAAGGTTACCGAATTCATACTCATCATACAGTGCCGATGCCAGATTGTGTCGGTCCTCTTCGTTAGTGAAGGGGAACGGAATCGTATCATAATCACCAGCAGGATATCTCACCAATAAGATCCTACCTTCATTTAAGAACAGATTAGGATTATTGTCTTTTAATATCAGCTTAGTGGTCATTGTTGGTCCTCCTTAGTATCTTTTGGGTAACCCTTTAGGGTTACCCAAAAGATCAGCACCCCTAGAAATTGAATGATACGGATCTTCTCCGTTGTTTTCGACTTGTTAAGGCGTCCCTCACATTGACACAATTATGGTCCAACTTATCCTCTTGGCTTCTGAAACTGTCTGACCAGATCGTATACACATCCTGCAACGATAAACAGTATCACAATTCCCGCCAACAATATTTGATCATGAATGAAAATCATTCTCATTCCTTTCTTGCTTGAACAATAGGCACAGGTTTCTCAGACAGAATTGTTACGACTTCTGGCTGTTCTCCGTGGTCCTCATCCAGATTTCTCAACTGAGTGAGAATTTCTTCAGGACACGGATATTCCTTGGCTCCGAATGCCTTGGATAATTTCATGAAACCTTGGTGACCGCCTTTACCGTCACTCAAAACAACCGTTTCAGTTGTCAGATTGACTTTGGCGATTCGTTTCTCACTTTGAATGGTCCGTTCATCTGTTTCGTTATTAGAAACAGGACAGACTGTCCATTCAACCGATTTACGCATATTACCGATCTTACCAGTAACGTGACGAAACATAATAGCTCCTTAGAGTTGAGTCCAAATTTTGTAAATTAACAGTCCTGTTAAAACATAGGTGATTACAATTAACAGGACAGGACGATCAATATATCGTAGCATTATTGGTCCTTCAGTTAGTCCTAACTACTTAATCTTGTTCCAAAAGCCATTTAATGACTTCATCAGGACATCCGACAGAGAGATCCTGTGAAACATTCCAACGTCCTTCAGAGAATGGTCCAGTGAAGTATCGCATTGCTTGATAATGTTTAGCAGGAGTGACCACTACAACTAAAACACGATCACCATGCTCATTGACATTGACACCAATGACATCTCCCTCAGTTTCCCATTCATCTCGAACTGCGATTAAAGCCGGGTCCGATAACGTTGATTCTCGTACTGACATTGTATTTCTCCCGTACAAAATTTGTAAAATTGCCTGAAATTCAGCCGTAGGCGTGCGTGAAGGGCACTAAGAAAAATTGTGTGAGGGCTGGCTTAGCCAACCAAATTTAGATTTTACCCGCCATTTACCCGCAAAGCGATTTAAGGCGGTTGTCATAAGTAGTTAAATAGAACCCACTTATATCGAATGTTTTTAAGAACTAGCTAGAATTGTCTTTAAATCAGACAGGATAAACCAGTGGTCCAATAGGAAAATTCAACCTAAAAGGCTCATTTTCGCATAATTTAATAGGTGACCTAACTGCTCCCCATGAACTCAATGGTCCATGCAGCTTCTTTGAGAGGCTGTAGGGCCGGGCACCAGTTCAGACATTCTGTGTTAATATCGCCCCGGCTGGTTCGTTTCTGGTCGGTTAATAACCACCCTGTTTTAAAGAGCAGTTAGGTCACCTGATTATTAAACCCCTTCAATCAAAGCGATTTTATACGCTTCCAGTGACAGGTTTTCCTCCTCCAACTGTTTAACCAGTTTGCGTCTCATTGACTTAATCTGGTCCATACAGAGACCAACCAGTTGATCGTATTGTTTGTTGTTAAGAACGTGATAGAACTGAGCTTGCCCGATCTTGAATCCGATCATTGCTTCGATGCTGGTCCACTCTCTTCTATCGTCGTGCATCAGATCCGTAGCTTGTCGAACCACGTTCTTAGCGATTCTTATTAGTTCATCATCGGTCGGTGGTCTTTCGGCAATATGGAAAGTTTCCGGTTTGCCTTTAATTCCGACTTCGATATTGTCCATCATTTGATTGGTCCTTATTGTTCGGTGAAACTGATTTTCTTGTCATAGGCAGCACATTGGTTGTCAATGATAGCTTCCCATGCTGTTTCCATATAGGCTGGCACCAATACGTTGTATTGAGCAAAGATTTTTCGATGCCGACAGGCGTCGAATTGCTGTAGGGTTGTCACGTATGGTCCGTGCAGTTTTTTCCGTTTCAGATTTTTAAACAGATTGTCCCGATGATGTTGGGAGAATTCAGTCAGTTTCTTCAGGTAGTATTCCGTGTACTCTGTTAAGTGAGGACGTGAATAGATCAATGGATTGACATGATCATAGGTATCACGATACAGATAATACCGTCTATCGTTTGAGTGTTGTCTGATTTTCGTTGAGGTCCAGATGGATGCTCTTGAGGGGTTTCCGTTTTGTAGCGTTCCCCTTGTTACCAGACAGAGATCAATTGATGGTAAGTATCGTAATTCTTCCATTGGCTTGGTCCTTATTGATTGAATAGCGTTTCTGAGCCTCCTACGTTCGATTTGAGAGCCTTTTTTCGCAAATACGACAACTAGTGCCGCTTGATATACAGGGAGTCCTAGATAGCTTCTGATCGCTTGTAGGGTGTGAGGGTATTTTTCAACGATTTGATTGACATCCATGTCTCATGGTCCTACCGACTTTCACTGCTATACGGCCAAGCTGGTTCAAATAACCATAGATGTTGTTGTTTGAGGTATTCGATCCCTTGTTTATGTGTTTTTGCTTTAATTGTAAACTGATTACAATCAAAGTAGATTTGGAATCCATGTTCTAACAGATAGATTTGCAGTTGTTCGTGTCTATCTGTTAGTTTGTCATGGTCCCATTGTTCGGCACAGGTGCGACAGGGATGTTCCCAAAATCCGTAGTCATCCAGTTTTCCGCTACCAAAGGTAAGTCCATCGTGTATGCCAGTAGAGACGCTACATTGATTGTTATTGCAAACTGGCATTGGTCCTCCTTAGTAGTCGATGGCGTTCAGATCGTATTCTTCCCGGAGCCGATCACTGATTTTTTCAGCATATTCTTGGAATTGTTTGAGTGTGAGATAGTCTTCATGGTCCGTTCCGCCGTTCTTTTCGAGGGCGTTAATGATTTGCATGAGTGTTACGTCGAGTCCATCCCACAGGCTGAGATACCACATTTCATCGGTCCAGTGTGATTGTGGTCTTCGGTTTCCGAGTGTCAGATTACCTGTAGATGCGATTGCATAGAGCAGGCAATTAACTCCATCGTACCAGCCTTTAGCGAGTTCGACGTATATCTTTGGTATTTTGATCCCATTGACGGGAGTTTTAGTTTGAGGTTTGTTGTCGGAGTGATTCCGTTCTCTCTCGATCAGGTCCGTGGCGTCCTTTACTGACATATCATAGTGTTCAGCAAAGGCTTGTACGGTGCAGAAGTTATTGAAGTAATCGAGGTAGAGTGCTCGTTCACGTCGAATGCTTGGGTCCAGTTGTGGATGTGTTGGTATCAGGTTCATCTGAGTATCCTTCTGTAATGGTCATTGGTTTGCGATGGTAAGTCCATTTTTCGTACTTATCGATAGCATCTTCAAGGGTCCATGGTGTCAGCAGGAAGTTATTTCCGAAGGGCTGATATTTTGGATCTGGTTTTATTTCCCGTTTGAAGTAGGTTTTAGTAATTTCGGGATGAAAAAAGCCTGCAACGTACCAGTCTCTTGTATCGTCTGGCAGATTGTAGCAAACATTTCCTCTTGTGTAGAGTTTCCCGTTTCTGGTACGAGTATGAGGATGGTCCCCAATAACGTAGATGAAAGTTCGGTCATCATGATTGGGGCTATCATATCTCGCTGCTACATAGGTATTTTTACCGATTGTGACAGTGACTGGTGTTACGTTTTCCATGCCCCATTTTTTGAGTTGTTCGACTAACTTTCGCTGCATTGTATTGGTCCTTCTGTTGCGAAGCCGGTTGCGACAAGAATTTCGTTAATATCAGCGGGGTTGAGTTGTCTTAGTTTTTCCCGTTTGATACCGAGATATCCTTCGCAATACTGTCTTGCTTTTTCAATTTGTGGGTTGCGTTCTTCGGTTGTTTGATGGTCCGTGACTGCCAGAACGACCAGCAGTGTTCTTAGACTATCGATCAATTTAGGTTCAACTTCGACTTTTGCCATGATGATTGGTCCTTACAATGTTGGAAAGTGTTGTATCATATCTCCTTTTTGAGGTCCAGATGTTCGAATTCTTCAGGATGCCATGTATACCAGACATGAAATGCCACCAGTCGCATTGCCTGATGTAATCCGCAATTGTTTTGCATTAAACGTTGCCAAGCATCAGTAAAGTCCATATCATTTTTACCGAAGCGTTGCCAGATTGTGTATGCCAGTTGGCAGTGGTCCAGCCATGTAAAGGGTTGTTTTGCGGTTGTCATTGTGGGTTCAAACACAATATCTTGTTTGAATTTTTGTTTTACCCACGGGAAGACATAAGGTTTGAGGATCAGCAATTCCTCTTCAGTGAGTTGTTTGGGTTGTTGCATGGTCCGTTTATTCCTCCATTGTTACAGAATCGATCTGATATGAATCGCTGAGGTAGTGACTATCATTTTGCCCACCTTCGGGAACATCGATATCAGCCAGTTCATCGCTGTAGATTTCCTTCAGAGGTCCGGTATTTCCATTTAATTTACCTACTGTGAGCAGGGTTTCGAATGAAGCGGTGTATCGTACCCGGATCTGGCATGTTTCTTCGGGTTCATCGAATGTTTGCACATCGTAAACAGCCACGAGGTCCGCATTGTTCATGTTAAATTCTTTGTACTGTTCTTCAACGATGGATGCCAGAATGGTTTCGTCTCTCCATTCAATTTCGGGCAGGTCCGTTTTGACTTTAATTTTTTGCCAAGTACCATTTTTCCAGCAGATTGCGACAATAATTTCAAACATAGTGTAATGCCCTTTAGTTGAGAGTAATTTGAGTATTTTCGATATTCAGTTTTTCGAATTGGTCCTTGAGGTAGGCAATTTGATCTTCGTAAATATAGAAGACACCTTCATTAGTAAACCCATCACCCCAAGCGGTATGATTGACTACTAAATTTGGATCACATAACACCTTATAAATTCTATTACGATCTTGTTCAGATACATCAGGAAATTTATAATGCACTTTTACAAGTTTTGTTATTGTGACTTCGAGCATTGGTCCTATTCCTGATTCTTTGGATATCCATACAGGTGGATGAAAGATCGCATACTGTTAAGAGATTCCGGCTGAAACCCCGCATCAGAGAAGTTTTCCCGGAAGTATTTCAGCCACTTCTGACCTCTTACGAAGCAATTACCTCCATCCATATTCCAGCAGATATCTGCCCGTTTAATATCCAGTGTGAGTCCAAAACGATGTGAATTGATTTTGCCATCAATATCACCATCCATTCGGGCTTTCTGGTACATTGTTCTGTTTCGCACATCAACGTACCAGAGTTTCCCGGTCCATTGTGTCATCTTTACCGTTTCGTTGGTTGCAAGATTTGCAATAATCCCTTCGAGGATCGGTTGTAATGTTACCTTGTATCGTCCTGACGAGAGGATGAAAGTAATCACAGGGTCCGGGTAGTTTTCAGATTTAATCAAAGATATCTCCTGTTTCAGTGAATTGAGTTCCGTCGTATGTTGCATGTTCGATAGCACTTTGTTCATCGATCACGCATTCCAGAAAGTTATATCCAAAGGCTTCGAGGTTCCGACTGACATTTTTGATGTATTCCTGTAGCCAATCTTCGAGCATTTGAATCAATTTGGGAGCATGTTTGCTGTCATCTTCCATTGGGTCCCATTCGATATTGACGTTCATGGTATTCCAGTGAGAGTAACGATATCCAAAGGAATTTCTGGTCAATTCGACAACGGGTTCCAGACCGAGTTGTTTAATAGCGAGGATGATCGGCATAACAGGCTCACAATCTTCGCTATTGAGCATAATATCGAGGTCCAGAACGCCATAGAAGGCGACACCATCACCTTGACAGTTAGTGAGTGAATATTCGATATCAAGATCGTCACCGAGTCCTGCTTTTTGCAGTTTTTCTCTGAGTTTTTGTTTCAGATCATCGGGATTCATATCTTGACGGAGTTGTTCCATCACCTGTTCGATTGCTTTGGTCCGTGCTTTTGGTTCCAGTTCGGAAATGCTGTAGGTAGTGATGATTACTTGGTTTGGCATAATGGTTCCTTTAATTTTTCGATTAGTCGGAGTGTGAGTTGATTAGTGCCCCGGTGCAGGTCTTTTCGTTTGATGATCAGAGCGATGATATCAACTAGGTCCAGTTCTTCCTGAATCGTCCTTGACAGTAACATAAATGCTTCCGTATTCAGGTTTGGATTCATTTCCCAAGGGATTGTCGCCCATTCTGCGAGACAGGTTTCCCAATCGGTCCAGTAGAGTGTATCAGAGATGTGCGATGTAATGAGCAGATCGGGAACAGAATCTTCATCTTCGCATTGACAGACATTGAAGTATTCTGCTCTTGTGTTTTCTTTTCCTTCTCTGACCATAAAGGTTTCTCCGAAGGCTTCTACGACTTTGAATGGTCCGTTTTCATCGTCACGTTCTGCAATTACTTTGGGTTCAAACATAAATTAAAGTCCCCATGTCTTTTTGATTTGTTTGATGATATGTTCGCTCGCATCTCGAATAAGACGTAATACTGCTGCGAGTGAATGGTGATTACCATCTTCGGCTGCTCTTGCAGCAATATCGGTTGGGTCCACTTGTTCTGTTTCATTGAGAACTCTCAACAATTTTCCGAGTCCTACCGCAATTTTCCATCGACGATCTTGAATTTCTGGCTTGAGGCTGTGTGTTCCTACATGGTATCCGATTTGTGCCAGTAATCGTCTTGTCAATGGATTTTGTTTCGCTTGATACTGTTCCAGACTGACAATGCGTTCGGCTAAGATATCCATAAGGTCCGACTGTTCAGACTGTCGCACCATACAAAGTGCATGTTCGATCAATGAATTGGCATCCATATCCCAAGGCACGATTGCGTATTCGATCAGACATTGTTCCCAACTGGTCCAGAGTAATCCATCCTGTCCATCGATACCAAAATTTGTAATCAGCAATTCTGGTACTTCTTCCAGTGGTTCTCCAAGAACCTGTTCACAGATTGGTTTAATGAACTTTGGATCGTCTCTTACGATAAACTCCTGTCCAAAGGCTTTTACAACTTGGTGATCAGCTTCTTGTTTAATGACTTCCAGCATGATATGGTCCTTTAGTTGTAGGCTGGAGCCGTCGATAAAAAGGCGGCTCCGTTACTCCTCCTACACATGGCAGGCGAGATTGAAACTGATATGTTTTATTTCGCTACTATGCTGGTCCGGTTCTTTTTCAAGGGTGTCCATTCTCCATGTTGGAGAGCGTTGTGCAGCTTGGCAACCTTGTTTTTCAGTTCGGGATCTTTCAGCATATTCATCAGGATAGAGTATCGGTCGCTTCGGGTAACATTTCCCCGATCATCATCTGCGAGAAGTCCATCGAGCATTTCACCAACAATATCCTGTTGGTGTGCTTCGGCCTTACGGTCATCGAGGAATAATTGTCCATCACTTGTTTCATAGGCTTCGACTTCTTGCATTGTTTTATGGTCCTTTAGTTGTAGGCTGGAGCCGCCTTAGTTGACGGCTCCGTTACTCCTCCTACACGTGGCAGGCGAGTTAAACGTTGAGTAGTTCATCCATGTATTGTGGATTTGTTTCGGCTTTTTTCCTGAGGTCCATTCTCCGTTTGTTTCTTACGATACGAGCGATGGACATAACATCTGTTACAAACTCTGCTTCCAGTGTATAAAAACCGGGATATTGTCCTCCATCCATCGAGAAGATTTTTTCATCTCTTGCCCGATTTTCGGAGAGCATAGGATTATAGGTAATTTCGCTTACAATCCATCCATCCACTTGCGGAATCAGTTGGAGTGATGTTCCGGGTGAATTCGTTACCTTGATCCGTAGGTCCGTATTGCTGTAATGAGCAATAGAGGGGTTAAATGCTGCAAATTCGACCAGAAATTCATGAATTTGCTGTTTGAGTGTTACATTGTTGTAAACTGTCAAATTCTTGCAAATTTCGGGTGTTAAATCATCCAGTGATGTTGGTTTGCCGTTACTTCTGACTGGTCCGACGCCTTTTACCCAGAACCAGTAATGGTTTGCCGTAATATTGCAGGTTTGCAGGCTTTCAACAAGAACCATTGTTTTAGCGACGGTCACGAGTCGTTCACCCTTTATGAGTCGTTCAATTGCTTCGATTCGTTGCATAATAGTTCCTTTCCTTTAGCGAGAGCTTTATCGATTACAACTTTTGGGTCCGCATTCTGGTATTGATGCCAGCTTGTTCCATTGTAGACAGAGGCATAAACCAGTGTATTGCTGCTTCTAATTGGTCCGGTGATGTATCCGGTAGGAAATGGTGTGTAATCTCCCCATTTATCAACAAAAAAGGCTTTACCGTTTTCTCGTTTGAAGGTAAAGCCTTTTTCGATCATTTCGTCATAGAGGGGTTGATTGTGTTTTTCGAATGGTTTGTTCATAGTAACTCCGGTTTCCAACAGTGAATAAAAGGAATTTTCATTTTTGAGTTGAAGCGGGTCCAATCGAGAAATTCTTCTTTTTGTTTCTCTGTAATGACTGTGGGTTCGCTATTGTGATTAACGATAATGATATCGTTATTTTCCTCTTCGAGGATCACATTTTTAGGATTATGAAAGAATTCTTTCAAATCTTCTTTGAGCGAGAAGCATCCGGTCCCACTGCGGTGGGATGCGATCATTTGTTCGATCACGAGTTCTGTAGTGACCATATCGGGCAAGCAAAAGTTTTGCAGGATATCGACAAGGTCTTTGGTCCCATCGAGGATTTCCAGTACCATCATTTGCATTGCTTTTTTGTTCTCAATGGTATTCAGGTTATTGATTCCATCGAGAATTTGTTTTTCGAGTGTTTTCAGGTGTTTCATTGGTCCTCCTAATAGTTAAGTTGGCAGCTTCGTAAAGGGTTCCCCAAGGCTGGATATGGTGTTAATCTCACCAGCAGCTTCGTAGGGTCCGCCTTATGGCCTATTTAACCATTAGGCAGCAGGTGTTTCAAATCGTTGGGTATAGTCGGACAGTTTTCCGATGCGATGTGAAAAGATACGAATTGCCGCACCGAGATTCTTACCGTGGTATCCGCCATCAGAGAGGTAGCTATCCTCAACACTGTTTTTATGGATATGAGGGAAATACTGGTAGTGAGTGACGTAATTTCCTTCTTTATCCTGCCAGATGATTGCTCGACGGGTTGCACTCATGGCACATTCTTTAATGACGGGTCCAGCTGCGATGATGATTCCCTCAGCATGGCTTTTAGGTAGAATACCGAGATCAATATCAGAAACGATTAAAGCTCCTTCACCGTGATTGATTTTAATTTCTGTAATTTGCATGATTGCTCCTTAAATTGTACCGAAGAAGTTGGCTGCTCGTTTCAGCAGGTCCATATCTCGGAGGTTTATGATTGCTCCTTAAATTGTACTGAAGAAGTTGGCTGCTCGTTTCAGCAGGTCCATATCTCGGAGGTTTATGGTTACTTTTTGCGGTGTTCCTTGTACGAAGTACCAGCGATAAAAAATCGGGTAGTATTCTTCGAGACGTTTGCGTTCTTCATCCGAGAATTCTGTTATGTAAGCTCGCCCTGTTTGTCCTTGATTTCTACGGTCCCACCCTTCGAGGATCACAGGAAAGGCGACTTGTGATTGAAAGAATTCTCCGCTAAATTCTGTTTTAATTGTTACTGGTGGGTCAGCTTTCATTATTGGTCCTTTATTTACCGGTCGTTTATCACGTCCATATCACGTTGATTATTGACGTATTGATATTGTTTTGGCTTTTGCGTTGTGCGATGGTCCCATAGATAATGGACAAGGCTGGTTGTATTGTTGCAGCCTTTGACGTGACAGTGATTACCATTGAGGCAGGAATCGCTGGTCCTCAGTGTGTATTTCTTTTTACAATCTTCGCAAACGTAGGCATATTCATGATCGCCTTCATGGAAGGTATTATCCCAGATTACTTCGGGATCGTAGTCACCTTCGTAAACTTCGAGAGTGACATCGGTAAATCTTCCATATTGGTCCACGAGTGTCAGATCATAGATGCCGGGTGCTCGATAATTAACACCTTTATCTTGTCGATCAATTTTGATGAGAGTCAGTGTTTCATCATTTTTGATGGTCCTGATCATCTCTTGAAGTTGATCCCAACCGGGAGTGTATTGGCAGTTATCGAGAATGATTCGCATGATTAGTGTCCTTTTTAAGTACCAGCAAAGAAGCCACCATATTTGGCGACAAGGGTTTTTAACTCTTCTTCGCCGGGATATCCTTTTTCGGAAAAATCTGGTGCATCAAATGTCATATCTCTGGAGACATGAACGATAAATCCATCCAGTTCGAACGGAAACGGGTCCATTTCATCTGATTCATCCTGATTATCGGCAATAAAGGCTTCCCGTTGAAAGCCTTCAGTAAAACCCGGAATCTTTCTTGCTGCTTTGGCAAATTGTTCTGCCTGTTCACGAGTAGGAAAACTGTCAAATATCATCATGATTTTTTTGCTCCTTGAAGTTTCTCCATTGCTTTAGCTAGAATTGGTTTGGTATCTTCGCCACGTTTTTTAGCGGCTTCATACTCTGCCAATTCTCGGTCCACCATGAGTTTGGATGCCTGTCCAATGGGAACGGCTTCCACTGTGAGATGCAAGCTGGTTTCATTAGACTGAGAGACTTCGAGCTGAAAGACGCCTGTTTTCGTTAAGCTACCATCAGGGTCCACAGGACGAATACATTCAATTTTCTGATCAGGATCTCCTGAGATGCTTTTGATCAGTTCTTCAATCAGGTCCCAGTCGGGTGCTTTTCTACAATGTTCGATGATGATTCGCATGATTGTTCCTTTTTGATTTTGCCGTTAAACATGTGTTTCCATGTTTCAGGAATACGGTCCGGGTGAGTATCTTCTGGCATGTGTTGCCAAGCTAATTGACACGCATCGTCAAATTCCATACCAGTAGCCATCAAGGTAGACACAACACCGACGATCAACCCTTTTCCATATTGGTGATTGTCACCGTTTTGTGATGCACTGAGATTAGTCAAAGCATTTTTGAGCATGATGTGTCCGTTGTTTCCATCAATGCGGGTCCATCCGAAATATCCTTTAGGTGGTTTTCCGGGTATCATAGTGGCTCCTTTATTCGCAAATATGTTCGTATTCGAAGAGGAACATTTCTAATTCCTCTTCTGTCATTTCTTCCAATTGATCAAACAGGTCCGATCCTTCTTGCCCTTGGATGAACGCTTCACCAGCCGGTGTGTAGATCATTAAACCCAATCCGTTCCAATCGTAGTCGTACCCTTTTATCATTATTTAATTCCTTGATTGTTTTGTGATAACACGATAGAAAGCAGCGATTACTTCACAGCAACCGTAAAGTAGTACACCGATTATCGTGAGTGGTCCACCCAGTACGCAAAAGGTACACTGAACGATTTCTTTATCGTTTAATCGACGGGTTTTTGACATTGCATAAACACACACTACGAAGAAATTGATAGCTGCAAAAAGGAACCAGACTATGATAGAAAGTAGAATAATTTTATTGTCCAGTGTTGCTAACAGGTACATTTATTTGGTCCCTTTAATAATCATCAGGAGGGAAGAGTGCCAGCATATCTAATCCATCCAGTTTTTTGAAAGCATTTGCTCTGGCTTGCTCCAGATCGACGACACGGTCCTCTTTGCGAAGATACGCTTTGTTTGAATTGGCATTCAGCGAATCGTCTCTTTCTTCTTCTGTGAGGTATGCTTCATTGATACGAGTAGGGTCCAGACCATCGACGCCGTTGCTAACGATTAAGAAGACAGCTTGTTTTGCCATTGGTCCTCCTTATGGGGTTCCGTTGAGTTTGAATACGATTTCAGCATTATCTGCTAGTTTTACGATTGCTTTGATTGTATCTTTGTGAGGTTCCGTGGGAAACTTAAATTTCACTTTAAAACCATCGGGTGCAGGGATGATATATGTTGCAATACCAAGTGCTAGATACATTCTTCTCAGTGTTTCGGCTTCAGATTTGGTCCAGATACGTGAGAGGTTAAGCGAATATTCTTCTGCCATTGACTTACTCCTGTTTAAAAACGCCGCCGTTACCCTTATGATCACTCAGGGGTCCGGCGACTTGCCGACCTAACCTGCTTATTCACGCCCGCCCCTCGTGCATAGCACGACTGACAGGAGGGACATGCTTACATAGTATCGGCTAAGATTGTTCGTTAGCCTGATCGATGATGTATTGTCTACGATGCTTGGGAGACATATAGAAGGGAATTCCTTTTGCTTCCAGAGCATCGTAGCGTTCTTTAGAGTAAGTGGGGTCCGGTTTATCTCCGGGTTCCGGCCACGGTTCGTCACGAAGATGGTTTAAAGGATGTTGTTTTGTCATCAATTTCCCCTTAAAGAATCCTGAAAGTGGTTTGGCGTTTAGGCAGCTTCTGCTGCCCGAACGCCCCACATAGTGGGATGGTCAACGGGAACTTTCACAGCAGTGATACTGTTCCGTTTCATGAGCCATTCTGGATCGTAGCGGTCCACTTGTTTTTCACCAAACTTGGTAACCCATTTTTCGACACCTTTGCTGAAGGTACGAATCACGTATCCTTTGAGTACACGATCATTGAAGAGGATTTTGTACTTGGTACGGCATCCACGTTTTTCGATAAGACGACGTGTGATAGTGTGTTTGAATTCTTTAGCCATGATAGTTCTCCTGTTTTGAATAGAGGTTTAACTTACTGGCCAAAGTTATTTGGTCCAGTGTTATTCGATTGATTCTGTTGGCGGTAACATCGGCACAAAAGTGATGGTCCCATTTTCGTTTACGAACTTGAGTTCTGCCAGACCGAGTTTAATCGCCTTTTCATTGAGTTTCTGATGGATTTCGGTAAGCAGATCAATTTCTTCTTGTGTGTTTATATGGATCATATATGGTCCTACTGATCAAAGTTGATTATTAAGTTGGTGCGAGTGATTGAGAGGGGATTAAAACAGACTTTTATTTATCAAAAAGTACATCAAATTCCATCTTCTTATAACCAAAGACATTAAATCCATTTTTTGTAAATGCATCTATAAGAGCTTCGGTATCAACTAACTCGTTTTCGACATTGGTATGTTCTTCTACCAATGCTTCAATAACTTTTGGATCTTGTGTAGGGCAACTCCCTTGTACAACCATTTGTACGTTCCCAAAACAATCTTTAAGAAGATAAAGCATAGACAATTCCTTTTAAAAGGTATGATTAAGTAACACCGGGAACATGAAAGACCATATTAGTGTCAAATTGACGACACAGTTCGACCTCAAAGCCTTCTTCTTTCAACCGGTCCACAAGTAGTGGCCAATCAATTTGAGTACCCTGATCGGTTTGATAAGACATGGAATTTATAATATCCCACAACTTATCTTCCGTTGTAGTAATCTCTCGAACATGCGTTGCGTTATCTTTTGCCACTATTTTGACGTTTAAATCTTGGTCCTTGATTAAATACAGCATGAAATTACCCCTTTACCAGACTTGAAATGCCCCTGCTTTCCATTCCATTACGGTCCCATTGAGACCGACAATAGAGGCTTTCGCAGGATAGGGAATATAACCTCTTGATTCTGTAAGATGATAATTACAACCACCTTTTTCCAGTGATTTAGCGAACACTTTAACTTGTTCGAATAGATTTTCTTCAGTTGGTGCTCCACAATTTGGGAGCCACGGTCCGAAAGGTTTTCCATCGATTTCAAGTCTCAGGTGTTTGACTTTCATCCACTTTGGTCCACGACTTACTTGTCCGCTTGGTTCAATGCGAAAACCAGTTGTTTTTCGACAAGATCCATCAGACAGAATTCGCCATGTGCTACCGGTAATGGCTCCATCACGGTTTTCTTTACCGACCTGATAGAAGACATTACCTTTAGGTGTTTTGAAAGTATTAGAAGATCCAGTAGATTTTATACAAATCTCTTCAATGATCTGAAGAGTAATACTGGCTAATCTGCCACAACTATAACCCATTTTCTTGGTCCTCTCGAAGTACGATTGCTTCACCCTCTGATTCAAACCAACGATTGACATGATCAAAAAGTACGAAGTTGACTAATGCATTAGCAGCATCAAACGATGAACGATGTTCTGAAACCGGATGGTCCACAGTTTCTTCTGGTTGCCACATTGTGGATGGGTAAGTTTTCCATGCAGTTAATTCCCAAGCAGGGAATTCTCTAACTTCCACAATGGTCCGTTTTTGCACTGTTTTCGGAAAAAGGTTTACTCCTTCCATAACAATACTTGGATCTTGTGGTTCGTAAGCAATGTGATATTTGTAATTTGGAAACAGGCTCAACATTGCCTGTTGAATCCATTCTACAATTTTTGGTGCTTCATCTCGACACCATTGGTCCCGAGCTTCATCAGAAAGCGGTGCGTATCTCACAAGTTGAGACATTTTCACTTCTTGAACAGACTCATTTGAGCGAGCTAGTTTCACAATGGCAACGGTATCACTACCGCTTTGATAAGTTCCCGGAATCACATGTCCGTCATCCACAGTCACTAAAACGGTATCATTTGGATTAAATCGAGCCATTGAGCCTCCTAGAGTTGTTAGAGAATGTGTTCAACTTCATTGTATGTAAAAGCGGTCCCATCAATGTAGAGGGTTTCTTCATCTGTAATAGATTCAAGTATTTCTTTACCAATATTTTGGTCAACACACTCGCCCAGCAGGTCCAGATCATCATCTGGAATTTCATGGCGTTCGCTTGTATTATCATAGGCTTGATTGCCCATCTCATCATAGATACGAACACCATAGCCTACGCTACCATCAATCATATTGATAAATTGAGTTCTCACGATATGAACAGCCATTGGTCCTCCTTATACTACTCCAACACCACACTCTTCCCAAACAGCTTGGGTAGCGTTCCTGATATTCAAAATCTCATCTTTTAAATAAGACACTGAATCTCGTTCTTTCGATAATTTAGTTATGTTTTTACGCAGTTCAACCTGACGTTCCATACGACCATGATTCTCACCATAAATCGCAGTTTTGTCTATCAAGGAATCGAATTGTTTGTGTCCGTTTACCCCTACTTGCCACGATTTTTCATGACAAGGACTTTCGTGCAGCGTCTCGATACTTCCTTTAAGCTCTGAAGCGATCTGGTCCAATGATTTCCAAAATTCGGTATTATCAACAAAGTCAATAAATTCAGTCACTAACCAAATCTGTTCCTTAGATTTGAAGGTTTTGCCAGCTTTTTCACCCCATACACGAAAACGAGCGTCATTCTGTGACTGAAGTTTTGTTACTCGCATATAGAAGTCAAAAACAGGCAATGGCATACTTTCCCAAGCCGAATCAATAAAATGTTCCTCGATCTTAGCATTTACATAACGATCAAGAGCTTCCGCTTCAACTCCTTTAAATTTTCTCCATTTTTTGCATTGGTCCTCAGACAGGACTTGTCGTGCCATTTGAGAAGTATTTACGAAACCTCCTCCCAGCTCTGTGTCGCCATCGTAACATTCGCCTAAACTATTGATAACAATTCGCATTGGTCCTCCTGTTAGTATTCGTTTAATGCATCGACCACTTCCTGAGCATTACGCTCATACATTTCAGGAATGTGTTTTGATTCTTTTTGATGTTTTGAAAATTCAGAACATTCGATGATACAGTGACAAGGCAGATGTGATTCTGTTAGATTCCCTGTCATTCCGTTATATCTGCGAATTTCGATTCTTGCGATATCAGTCGTTTCGTCATGAATCCATTCTGTTTTCCCAAACTTTTTCCATTTAGGGAAACCAACTTTTTCAACAGATTCATGAATCATATTCATTTCGCCCCCGGTAATGGGGCGTTTAATGATTTCTTCAATGGTCTTTTGAATTTCCAGATTTGATGGGGTCCGTACTTTGGAGCTTAATTTAGATCCATGTTCGTTCCAGATTGGTTTTTCGAAACGCTGCCAACCACATTCTGGCATCCTCATATCGTAATACAAGGTCCAGACATTGTTGCCATTTGGTTCGATTCTCACCAATTTAAGATTATTATCAAGTGGGTACATGAATGCTCCTTAGCTTAATCAGAAAAGTTCAATTTGAAGTTTACGATAACGATACATAGCGGGAGAATAACTTGCTCCACATAAATCCTTATCCATAGGATGACGGATCGTAAACCTCTGGCAATTCACTATTTTTGACAATAGCTTCCAGTGTTGTTGCCAGTTTTTGTTCCTGCTGGTCCAGTTCAACCAACTTCTCATGAAGTTCCTTAATAGAAGCTCGAACATTATTTAATTTTTGTTCGACCTTTTCCTGTTCAGCCTGCTTTCGCATGGTTGTCAGCTTGATTTGGTCCATATTCACCAAAGCGTTACTCAACAGAACAGGAATGATCTCATTTGCTTTTTTCTGAGCAGCAGGAGTGACTTCAGACCAGTCAGGTCGCATGATTGAAGAATCTTTATGGTAACGTCCATTGTTCTTCATCACTGATTCAGGGGTCCATGTACCGTCTTTTGCCCGGTAAAGATGAGTGCTATGACGGTAAAGAACGTTGTTGATATTGACATCACCTTCACAGTGTACGTGTGTTGCATTGGTCAGGACAATTCTTTGCGGTCCCATCATTTCAACACGATTCTCTTTACCAACATATTTTAGTTCAAATGGTACGTGCATGTTTATTCTCCTGAATGATCTTGGTCATATTGTTCTTGAGCCTTTCTCATGTAATAATCATGCGAAAAAGCTCCACCACTGGACGCTGCCAGAAAGCTGGCATAATTTGATACCTCCAGATGTTTTTCTGCTTCCTGTAAGATATCATCTAGGTCCTCTTGGTGACCACAATGAACACAGAATCCATCTTCATCACAGTCCATTAAATGAACACCATAATTGATACACTGAATTACCTTATTAGCATAAGCAGGTAAATGATTTTTCAAGTGTTCGGGGACTTTGGCTAAATCGGGCTTATCTTCCTCTTCCCCGTTGACAAGAAAAGAGAAAGTCCTACCCATTTTGTGAGCCACCTTGTAAGTTTTAAGCAGGTCCGGCACGGCACTGTGAAGATGGTAAGGATTACTTTTGATCGGTAATTCTTTAACTCCATCAATCAACCCCCGTAAAAAGACATTTTCTTTTCTTGGATTGATGTTAATCCGTCTTTCACAAGCATCTTCGTAAGTGTCAGGAGTAATGAGTAAAGTATTTTTATCATCGAGATAGCCTGCAAGTTCGTGTAAGACTGTAAGGGGGTCGTCTTTTTTCAATTGTTCCGCAATAATACTTGCAAATGTAGCCATGAGTTCTCCTTATTCTTGATCATCGTTATCAAGATATTCTTGAATTGACACTGCTGCCTGATAATACTGGTCCGCACCAAATTCATCACGATCAGCATAAACAGATTGTGTCGGGACATTCCCTCCCATATAAAATTGTGTACTTCCGCCTTTATACACACTGATGTTGTCTGTGCCACGAGCTTCACAGAAAGCTGCCTGACGTCTGCTGGTCCGGTAGACTTTAAAACCACATTCCCGTCCATTCAGCATCGGTTCAACAATCAACCATTTAGCATCATCGCCGTACAAGTCGTACAAAATAGCCAGAACAGCAAAGGCTTTAGCGTTTCTTACGGTCAGCATTGATTTACTCCTTAAATTAGAGGCATAACTCGATCAGCTTCATCGGTAGATTCGATAATTTTATGAGCCAGCTTCTCACTTGCTTTGGTCCTTAAATCGCCCTCTCTTTGTGACATCAGTTCGATGAATTGCACACAGAGTAGCATTTTACGTTGTAGTAGTGTGGGATGGTCCTTCATCATCATTTGAGCCAAATCGGCTACATCAATATGACTTCCGCCATTTAAGAAACGACTGATTTCATCAGCCAGTTTCACAGCTTGTTCGTTTCGTTCTGCTTTATCTCGATTTTCATAATTTAATTCAAGCATTGTCTAATCCTTTCATTTTATGATAAAAAGCCTAGAACCCTCTCCCCGGCTGTGTCGCATCAGATCAACGAGGGTCCATTGACAGTATAATGACAGGACACAATCTAATCTGCCATCACTGTAATATGCTTTAAACTTAGCTTTCATTTAAAGCATATCGCCTTATTCGTTAAGAGATAAAGAGAGCCATTCCTGAGTCTAGCATTTGCTCTTGAGGCGAGATTGTCTCATATTGCATAAATGCCCATCGTTCCACGACGGTATTTGTCAGTGGGTCCGTGATGCCCAACATAGGAGCATCTGTAAGATCACCAGTTTGCTCTGGAGTTAGCCATTCGAGGTCCGAATTACAAATCAGTGGCTCAAATAGATCGTACATGAAATCATTGGTTTTAAACGAATCATTTTCCCTTGATTCTTCCAACAAGGTTTTCATTTCTTCTTCATCCAGAATAATCAGCAGATTGTTATCATTGTTAATTTGGTGTTGCATATAAGATCCTTCTGAAATGTGTAATAAAAAACCCCTACACACTATCGTTAAACCTGCGATTCATTGAAGGGGCAGGAAGTGTGTAGGGTTTAGTTTAAGTAATTTGATGTTGAACAAGCGGATCTAAACCAAGATCGTGACATAATTCACACCAGCCACAACAGTTAGCTTGAAAACTGGTTTCTTCTTGTTCTGGATCATTGGTCCTGAAATATGAAACCCAACCAGTGGAACGTTCCATTGTGATTGTGATTTCACCAGAATTTCTAACAACTTCTTCATAGTTGTAATCACAACAGTCGCAGTCATTTTCTGACATATTTTATTCCTCACTTAAAATTTCAGGCAGATCGTATCCGACAAACAGATAGTTTCTGATGAATTGTTCGGCCATTTCGTTCGAACTTGGCATCTTCATGTTGGTCCCCATTCTGGCATTTCTAACCATATCTTTTGCAAGTTTGAAGATACCGCAGACGTTTAGCACATCGTAAATACCCATATCCTGACAGGCATTATTAGGGTTGAAAGTTGAGCACATGAAGACAAGTGATGCACCAGCTCCTTCTAAAACCCCTCTTTCGTACACAGATAGATTTCTAGCTTGAAATTCATCTCCACCACATGCACGAAGTCTCATAGACCAGTCACCTGACTCTCCCTCAAGACGGTCCACTACACCGGAGATAACACTGGACACTGCTTCCAAAGCAGCATTCACGAACACCATATCAGGTTTGGGCTTTGACATTGGATCTCCTTTAATTCAGTTCATGGTTACGGACATGGTCCTTCATCCAATCAGTAATATCATCAGGATTAAGAGAATCGTATTCTATCTCTTCTCTTTCCTCTAATTCACGATAACAACGTAAAACCAGTTCTTCATCGAAGGGGTACTGGTATGCTGATTGCAAATATTGGAATTCTGCTCGAATCAATTCCAAGCATTTTTCTTCATTAACTTTTTCTCGGAAAGATTCATCAATCACTCCATCCCCATCCGATTTACGCTGAGCGACTTTGAACAGTTCTTTGAATGGGTCCGTAATTTCACCGTTGTCGTCGTAAACCCGGATCATAATCCCGGAAAGCAGACTTTTATCCCCGCAATAATCTGCATGGTAAGGCACAACCAAATCCGTTGTTTTGTCCTCACCGATCCATTGTTCCAAAGACAAGGTAACCATCATGGAATCGATCATTTCGTTAAGAGAACCGGCAGGTCCGATAAGATAACCGAGACAAATATTGTGATTGTTAGGAATTTCATCTGCTCCGAACAACACAAAATTTTTCCACTGTTTCCAATTACCAGCCATTGCTTTAGCAGCGGCTTCAACATTAGACGATTCTGCAATTTGTTCTAAGAGCATAAATGATTTCCTTTAATTATATTCACATTGAAACGGTTTACCAAACATGGAAACACAGAAGTCTTTCAGACCACAGCCATTTACAAAAAAGCCACTACGGGTCAACGCCGATATCCGTACCAACTAATTCTTTTTGTTCGGTTTCCGATAAGTCCCATAATTCATAGAAACTCATGATGGTCCTTTCCTAAGCAGCTTTGCTTAAATGATCGTAATATGCTCGAATACGAGTAAGTTTTAGTTTACGGGGCGATGGATCATGAATAATCTTACCATTTTTTGTAAGCACCGCATGACCGATTCCCTGTGGATTATGGCAGGGGGCCACTTCAAAAGAAGTCACATAGACATTATCATCATGAGGCGGTTCACCCTCGACCTGTTTAATTTCATAACCACGTTGACGAAATGATTCCAGATAGGATCTCATTGTGCAACCTACTGGTAGTGCTTCAAGATCATAGCCTAAAAGAGTTGCAACACATGCTGCCAGACAGTTTCCTACAATTTGTTTCTCGTGGTCCGTATAAACTGTTTGATAGACTAGTTGCATTTAACTACTCCGATGTAAGAGAAATGTAACCTAAAATATTTAACAATTTCAATTCTCGTTGAGATGGATCGTGAACGATCTCACCATTACGGGTCAATACAATATGAGCGATACCTCTTGGATCATGAATTGGGTCCACCTTGTAGACCGTCAGATAGATATTATCATCATGAGGAGGCTCGCCCCGGACATCAACAGCTTTATTAAAGCCGTGCTGACGGAAAGTTTCACGATATGCGTCTGTAGTCGAACCCACTGGCAGAGATTCTAACTCACACTCCAGTAATGAGGCGATACAAGCCGCAAAACAATTGCCAATCACACCTTTTTCGTGGTCCGTATAAACTGTTTGATAAACTAGTTTCAAATTATTGCTCCTTGATTCAAATCTAAAAGTTTACAAGCATATCTTCCAGCTTCCCTTGCTTCTGAAAAGCCTAACTGACGATAGGCGATTGCACACACAATTGCTTGAGATAATGTATCCAGATATGCGTTAAAATCCTTACCATTTACGTAAGGGTAAAATTTACCATTCTGCCCTTCAATATTGACAAGAACTCGCATTGGTCCTTTTTAAACCCAGTGTGGGTTTACATCCGTATCAGGCAAGTTCTTCAAGAAAAGTACCACATCTGCTGGGACTTCTTCATGTAACCATTCGGTCCCGTAACGATAATCTTTACCATTACGATCTTTTACCGATGGATCGATCAACAAGTCAGCCTCTTCAAGCCATGCACAGGTCATATTATAATATGACTGATAACCTTGCTTTGAGGCGTAGGCGTGTGGAGATTTTCGATAAAGATCGTCTTCAATCTCTGCTTTCTTGTTCCGAAGAAATTCCTCTTGTTTTGGCGTACCGGCTGTACAATCATTCAAATGGTAACGGTCCCAAACTTCAAGAAAACGTTTGACAAGACTAATGTCCCATCCCGGAGCATATTCCACAAATGTTTCATTTTCGAGAGTGCTATTGATTTGACCGCAACTACCAAACGCATTGCCACCTCTTGTTGGTCCAATAACTCCTGTAATCGACAAACGAAACCCTTCACGATCTTGATCCCGTTCTGTGTATTGGATCTTTACGAAAACCGAAACAGGTTTTTCTCCGTGAGCTGAAGGGACATATTCCATTACCTTACCTAAACGACAAATTTTGGTAAATGGTTTCAGAGCTGAGGCTACTGTATGTTTAATCTCTTCCATTGTGAATTTACTCCTCTTCAAGATTCATCATTGTCATATCATCTAATTGCCCGTATTCGGCAAAATAGATACAATCTTCACAAACTTCGTATTCTTGAATTTCGTGTGTATCGTTGTTTGCTCCAGTAGCATGTTGACGATTGCCACCTAAAGGCTGTTTACAACATTCGCAATAGGTCCAAGAAAAGTAAGGCTCATTGGCTGCTTCTCGTTCGCATCCACATTCAGGACACTGATCGTCATCATTCCAAGCAAGCGATTCATCGTAATCGTTAGGTCCGCAAACGGGACATGATAAGTGACCGGGAGACAAGTTGGCAATATTTTCTTTAACGAAAAAATCCTCAACAGATTTTACATAAGCGTCATACTCTGCTTTGGTCATTGTCATACTTGTGCTCCTTAAATGTTAATTTTTTAGATCAGTTTCGTTTCCTTCATGGTCCACAGCTTTAATTGGCTGAAAGCTCTCTACCTGATATTTAACTTGATTGTTGTCAGGTATATCGAAAGACGAAAAAGCATCATTTTCAAATCCATCCGTTCCGGGAGGATATTCACTTTCTACTTCCGCTGTGTATTCTACAACAAAATGTAGAGTATATGTTTGCTTACGTTTTTTATCGAAGGCTTGATGGTCTCTCCACCACATTTGGAGTTCAAGAGAATGCATTTCCCGAATTTCATGTGCTGACATTTTTCTAAGACGTTTACACAAGATTTCCGTTGCCGCATCTACTACGTGTTTAGTAGCACCATAACGAGCCGCAGCATGGTATCGAGTAGGATCTACAGGATTACCTGTGTCCAACTCTTCTTGTAGCAATTCTAAACGAGCATATTCATGCTCTAAAGCAGTTGGCTCCATGTATTCACTACGACAAGGCATGTTATTGGTCCTTTCTAATTGATTTCTTAATTTGGATGGACGGGAGTTGAACCTATTCGGGAGTCTTGTGCACTAGACTTTGTTCCACTGACGCCTTTCAGCCGCTCTATCCGTTGAGCTACCATCCAACCTATTTTCTATTTAACACGTTCTGTAATTTGAATGGTTGCGGAAAATACTCCGTATCCGTAACCATCTTCATTTGATTTTTCTTCACAAAAAGTATCGGCTGAGTCTTTATTAAAAAAGATGATAGGATCACCAGTTGGTCCTATCATCTTTTCAATTGTAGGCATTTTGCCATTACTTCTTGGTATACCGACAAGGAAAATCTTATCTTCCATCAATCATCCTCCTCGGTAAGTTTTTTATTACATAGTTCACAGGTATAGTTTTCACCTGCATATTCAGGATGGCAAACATCAGTGTCGTCAACCTCACTTCCAAAAGGGCGAACACGGTCCTGAGTTTCACCTTCTATAAAATCCTCAGCACAATCAGCACACACATCAAATGTGGGTGTACCATCTCCCGAATTTTCATCAAAGTCATCAGGAATAATTTCAATACGTGGCATGTTAATTCTCCTTACCAATCTGTAATTTTAGTTCCAGTAGCTGTAAATCGCATTGGAACACCTGTTAATCCAAGACGATCATCCCACTCTGTTATAAAATCTGCCAGCGGGTCCAAATATCGAAATTCAGGAGTTCTTTCGTCAACAGGAACATGATCCCCTCCCTTAGTAATGAAGGAAGCACACCCCATTGCCATTACAAACTCTGTTAAATGGGGATGGTTTTTCATAATCTTACGTGCAAGGTATTCCACATATGATTCCGCTTGCTTACATTGTTTAGAAAAAGCAATCTCCATTTCTTCTGATGGGTTTTTCATTTAAGTTCCTTTAATTCTGAACGGCTTCACACTCTTCAAGGCAGCCGTCATGTTTTTCGTTATTAAAGACATATGCAGTCCTTTCTTAAAAGATTCCGCAATGGTGCGTATCCATGAAAGATCGATATTCACCGGGGAACAGTTCATGTGATGGATCTAAATCACGAGGATTCAAATCGAGTACCTTGGCATACAAAGCGAGAACTTGCGTTGCTCGTTCTGCTTTACGTTTCTCTTTCCGGGGAAGGCTGGTCCGGTCGTCAACATAAAAATCAACAGGCTGCTTAGCAGCAGTTGAACCAAGCCATCCTCCGCCAGCCAGTACATAAGCAATCAACTGCAATTGACGACATTCATCAAGTAATCGTTTACGACCATTACGTTCCAAACGATCTTTAATTACCAATTCCACTTCTGCCATGTCCAGTTTTGCTAAATCGGGCATAATAGTTCCTCCTCAAAAATATTGATGTTACAAAGTTTGGATAAGGTCCACTTAGAGATTAGGTCTAGGACGAATTGTAGAGTATTGCACTTCTCCGAAAAGAGCAAGTTGCAAGAATGTACTTGCAACTTCGAGATTATAACTCGCAGAAAGAAAATCGTTCCAGAATTCTGGATATTGATCTTTTAAGAGTTTCAATCCCTTTTCGATGGCATCAAGGTCCAGAGTCACTTTTTCGTTCATATGAGTATGAACTATTACTCCACAACGAGGAGTAAGAGCAAGAACAATCTGAGGATGATAGTAATCATCAGGACTATCAACAAAGCCAAATCGACCATTTACGGTAAAATCTTCCCATTTCATACTCGGTGGATAAAAGGGATGAATTTCAGTGATCCAGCGTAAATTAGAAGACCAAGCTGTATGTATCAGTTCTGCAATTTGCTGACTTGTTACAGATACCGTATGGGTTGGAATTTCAAACAGGACTTTACGATTTACGGAAGGATCTGTAAGGTCTTCAATATCAATTTCATTGTAACCTTCTTTTAAGGCTAATGAATACGCACCATAATTCTGGTCCCAGTCTGCCTGTGACAACAGGGGTGTATAATCTTCCAGATGTGCGATTTCATTCCAGAAATCAGATGTGACTTGTTTTGGCACAAGAATCGATGTAATTCCATGTTCGGAAGAGAATGGAATTACATTGTGTTTTTGTAAAAATTCTTTCAACAGCATTGATAATCTCCTTTAACAAGTGAGTGATTACCAATGATAATGCGGTCCATAGGAAAACCACATCACTGTGAACAAATTGTTTTTATTTAGGCGATGTTCCGAATCGTTCTCCAACATTGCCGTGAGCAGTGGGGGGTGTGATTAACATGGTATCTTCACTTATTTTCGTAATTTTCGGCTCGATAAATTTGGGACAATGAGTGCCCCGATATTGAAACGATCCATCTCCATTTGAGATTGCTCCATGTGTATCATCAGTCTCTTTTAACGTTGTTAATGGAGAGTCTGGTTCATCTGTTAGTTCGATGTAAAAATCACATGTTTGATCATGTAATCGATACCACTTTGCCGGGTCCATCCAAAACTTTTCTCGACGTTCACTTGGTTTGATACCAAATGACCACCCACAAGGAGAATATCGTTCTTGCATAGGGTGTAAGATACCAACAAACTCGATACTTTCTCCAACTTCTGGAGTAGTGGGCATCAATGGCGGGGCCATGAAACGATCACCTAAATGACCGGAAGTTCTATTTTCCACCACAACAACAGTCACTTTAACTCGTTGGTCCAGATATTCGCCAAGCAATACTAAATCAGCAGTAGCTTCAGCATGAGCGTCACCATCGAAATTTGAATCGGAAGGGTAAAAGAAACCATAACGAGCTGTACGTCTTTCGGTTCCCTGCCACATAAAAATACCATGTGCAAATTTAACTTTCATTGATTCACTCCTTATATTTCTTGGTTGAAAATAGGGCTGGCAGGACTCGAACCTGCAACCAACACATTATGCTTACCACTACAATTTTCATTGCCTCTTTCGAGTTTGTGGTCTGGACTATCTCTTCCCTTTACGGGTTTGCCGTTTAGTCTCTACGCCTTCCTATCATATGACAGGCTTGGTCCGGGATTAGCATGTCTCAATGAGATTTAGCCTTCCCCGGCTTTGACAAATTCTACCAATAACCTCTTTCAAAGAAATTAAAGGCAACCCAACAAAAATAAACCATGTGATAAATCATTTAGGTTTATTTTTCTTTAAGTGTGCTGCTCTAACCGATTGAGCTACAGCCCCTCTTTTTAGTCACTAAAAGCTGCAATAGCCATTGACAAACCTTGAATTACCCCATCAAGATAATTGGTATCCTCTCCTCCATTTTCCAGATATTCATCTAATCGCTCCTGCTGTTTTAACAGTAACGCATGAATATCAACAGCAACCTGAGACCTTGATTTACGTCCTTCGGCTTGTTCTTCAGATGGGTCCGGTTTAGATGGGTATTCCTCTAGTGTAGCTCTGCGAAACGTATTTGGATATTTTTCAGAAGTGTCTTCTGGCTGAACCATATCAAAAGGTTGATATGCATTCAATACAGCTTTTGTTTCTTTTTCATCTTCAGGATCAATGGTCCCTCCAACTTCATTTTCATAGAATACATCATCGCCTGCGGTGAATCGCTGCTCGACAAACTTTTGTTTCTTTGTATCAAAAGTTTGAGAGACAAATCCGTGTGTAATTTTGTAAAGAATCATGTTTACTCCTTAATTAACCTGATAAACGAGCCAACTTTTCTTCCGCTCTTTTGAGCCTTGATTCACGTTTATCGCTGGTCCCCAACTGTTTGATAGTTGTCTTAAAAAATTCAACTTCCGCTTTTGCTTCCGTCAACATCGCTTGTTTGTAGTTCCACCCTCCGGGCAGATCAGTTTTCTTCATGCGACCTTTACGGGTATGAATAGGATACTGACAGCTTTGCTCGTAAGCACGCTTATTATTGAGAAACTGGTAATATCCTAATTCAGTACATTCCGCATCTTCTGGCTTGGTCCCAAAACCATCACCATAATTTACGAAAATGTACCAAACATCGATTGTACTTCTTGTTGACATTTGTGACTCCTTATCGAAAAAGTAAATTGTTACCATTTACTCTTGATAAATGGTCCCATCTTCAAAGAAGTGTAAGTTTTTGGAACGGGCATAAGCCACACAGACTTCATCACGAGACTGATCGGCTAAAATTTCATAGCCATTTGTTTCCAGTTCGATACGAAGATTTTCAATATAGATAACGAGGGCCACTTCAATGGTTTCGATACGATTTGCAATTAAATCCTGAACCTTGGATTCGAGAGCTTCAGTTTTCTGAATAGGCAGATCGAAAATCTTTGTGTATTCAGGACAGTCCGGTTCAGTAAAACAGTTTACAACAGGCTGCATGATATACGTATCATGTTCTAACCGTGTCTTACGGATTTCAAGGTTAAAATCCATATCCAAATTCTGAAGGTAATGCAGTTCGGGATGAATTCGTTTTAAATCTTCAGTCCTTAAAATGGCTTCAAGGTCCAGTGTACCAAAGAACTGTACGAAGTCACTTTGGCAATGAGCTAAAGAGAATTCAACATTTACTTCGCCATCAAATCCCGCATCAATGAGTCGATCTTTCATGTAACCCAATACTGCGGGTCCACCAAGTGACATATTACACCGCACTTCATCAATTGCTTTTTCCTGTGCTTTTACTGAGGGAAGCTCGTCAATTGTGTAAATCGTTAAAGTTTTCAAAAAGCACCTCCTTAATTAAACACCATAAACACTGAGCATCGCTTTATACACCATATTCCAATGACGCTCAGTTAATTCGAACTTCTCTGATATACGGTCCGGGATCGGTGTGACATAGGCAGATTGATAAACCTGATCGTTATCACCAGTAAAGGAAACCGCAGGTGCTAAAAACAACCCTAAACCGGGAGCACCAATACTTCCCATTGTTTCGACATCTTCCATGTAAAGTCCAGCATCCCACACAAAATCATCAAACTCTTTGCGTATCAAGAGTTTACAATATTTGCGATGTTTAGGCAGGTTAGCATAAGCTAACTCGCCGTCGTGATCATCGCATTCTGTTAATTCCCATTTACGATGATTGACAGGTCGCCATTCCTGAACAGAATGATCTTTTGGCATATCAACAGAATAAATTACACTAAAGAGCATATGAGATCCTTTCTATGCAGAACGATCTGCATCGTTTTTAACTTTAGCTTGATGACGAGCCTTCTCAATATCATCATGCACAATTACGGAACCTATAGGCACATTCACCAAAGGATCTTTAATCGTTGATTGTATAATGGCGTGTACGACACCCCCAATTGGCACAAACCCGACTACGTAGCCGGGTTGATAGTATTCATGATAATAAACACATGGGTTTTGCATGGTCCCTCCTAATCTGTAATTGTTTCAGTTTGTCCGATTCGGTTACCATTAACATCACGAAGAACTATGCTTTCCTCTAAACCACCGGCTTCGAGCTTATCGGCCACTGTTCTCAAAATGCGAGCTACTTCCATTTCAGGATTTTCTTCAAAAGCGGCGTTATCTATATTCATTGTAATTGTGAATTGTGACATTGGTTCTCCTTATTTTTAATTCTCAAGTAGTTGACGAACTTTTTCCAATTCATCTTCAGTATGAGGGGTCCCACCTGAGTTGAGCTGCAAATACCACCGCAAAACATCATCGTAATCAGCCAAATCATTAACCATAACGATAAATTCAGCATATACAGGCAAACGATCTTCGAAATCACTGTATTTGTAATTTTCAAAGATCGTTAATTCATTACGTAAAAATTTTCTGACTGCCTCTAATCGTTGTTTGCCGTCAACCAGCACGAATGGTCCACGAAAATCAATCATCCAACCAGCACAATTGAATTTCAGTTCGCCGCTACCTCGCCCACCTTTAAGCACAAATTCAACATATGCTTGTTGCTGTGCCTCGGTCCAAACATGTGCTCGCTGGAAATCGGGATCGAGATTGAGGTTTAACTTATTTTCTCTCTCGATCCATTCTTCGATATAATTCCAACCAATGTTGACCCGATAAGTTCCTTCGGCGATAAATTTTGGCAGTTCTCGAAATTTCATAGCTTTTCGACCTTTATGATTTCGGGTGCATCTAATGGCACGACACCGGTCCATGCCTGCGTACTCACATATCGACCACCATACAAGTAATAGTCTTTAGTGACTCCATCTTTATTGGTGATACGGTAACGAGGAGTATCCGGGTCTTTAGCGACCTCATCCATTACTTGTTCCCCAAATTTATAGCCTTCAATACGATCTTTTGAATCGTTAAGACGTTCCTCTGTTGCTTCGCCTTCCATCCAGTGACCACGAGCGATATTGTGGCTACCACTATAGATGGTTAATTGGTTGATTACCTTTTCAACCTCTTCACGGTCCCACTTACTCCAGTAACCTTCAAAATATCGTTCAGGAGCTTTACCTTTCCAAATGAAGGAGCAATGAATTGCAATAATATGGCGAGGTTCAATTAACCCTTCCATAATATCTTTAACACAGAAAGATAGTGATAAGCCGCTGAATTTTGTCATTCGATCTCCCCTTAATTCAGTTCCCAGTTAAATGGTGCAATTTCTCGATTTTGCTCAGTAGATTTGACACATTCACGAGGGATTGTATGAACTCTAGCTGTCAGAATTTCCTGACCAGCTTTGTATCCGCCTTTGGTCCGAGTGATGCGAACTTTCAACATCAATGATCGCCCACCTACTTCACCGATTACAACACAAGGAATTAACCCACTAAATGCATCGAAATAGGCTTTCGTTTGATGAGTAGGAAACACTTTGCGATCTTCACAAATAACGGTTGACATATTGTGGCCCTCCTTAAAAATTATAACATTTGTAAAAAACCAGCTTCGGTCCAAATAAATTTATCACCTTTTGCTGGTTCTGTTTGGAATCTTTAGACATTGTTTGCCCCTTTAAAAACGACGACGATCTAAACCTAAAACTTTTTGTAACTCTTTTTGTTTGCTTATCTGTCCATCTTCTAAACCTTGGTTATAGGCAAAATCGATAGCCAGTTTAACGGCTTTCAAACTTTCTGTTCCATTTAGGTTTTTGAATGCATGAAAGAATATCAAATCTAACCATTCTTCTTTTGGATGAGATCTGATTTCTTCGATAATAGCTTGGTCCGTAATATTTATTTCCCACCGCAAATGACGATAACGTCCAGTGAGAAGCCTGTCACCACAATGTGGATCAGCATAAGCTGTTGCTCCCCCAAGTGAAACGTAATCACCAGTTTTTGGATCTTCATATTGTTTTGTGCTACAAGAAGATCCAAAAACTGGTCCGATATTGATTTCAACTTCACTACAATATTGGTTAATCGTTACTTCTGGCAAACTCATTATGCATTCCTTATTCTGACATCATTTGATCGGTTATATTGAAATCATCGTTTTTAACGGTAGGGTCCGCACCTAAAGATTTCATCTTGGAATTAAAATCTTCCAAAATTTGTTCTTCTTCCTCGTCTAACTCTTCACTACCGTAAACATCTTCAATAGTGGGCATAGGATAAGAATGAACTTCAAGAATACCTGCTTCTTCCAACTCTTCTATTGTGGCAATAACCTTTAATTCTTCTCCACAACGATCACATCGTTCATGCAGGTAAGCAAAATCAAAAGTTTTTACAGGTTTGTGCCCCCATAATTTACAAATCTGTCGATCACGCCAACGCAGAAAACGATTCCACCTTGAATTGTATCTTGACATAATATTTCTCCATTATTTGTAAGGGGGTTTGGTCCTAAACACTTCACTCACAGACCAACCGGGATAAAGTTTAGCCAATCCTTTACGAGCATCGGCTAAACTGTTAAATCGAAATGTGTCTGTAATTTGTGAAACAATAAGTGCTTTATTTGATTTAGGACTAGCAGGAAGACTGCGAAAGAGTTTAATTTTAAAGTCAATCATTTTTTGACCTCCTATAAAAAACGGCAACTATCTTAATAGAGTTCTCCACTCCGGGCATATTTCGGAAAACCCAGCGATCTTGAACAATTTAAGATAGTTGCCTTCTAAAAGGGATTACTCAGCACCTACAGATCATACTCCGGGAAGATTGTTCCCATTGTTTGTAAGTCGCTCCCACCCCTGTTTTATAAGGCGGAACAGGTTGCCTCCGAATTACAGAAAGGTTAATTTGTTTTCACATTATAACCTTTCCGATTTCGATATGAAAGTTTTTTACGTTTCTTTTTGTCTTTCTTGTTCCAAGTAAATTGGTCTGGTCTGAGACTCAATTGTTTCTTAATTTGTCTAAGATGACTTTCATACAAATTTAACCGAGGAACAATTTCATTTCGCCACTCTTCAGGTGTGCCTAAAAATTCGTGACACATTTCACAACATCGATCACCTTCATAGTGCTCGATATAACTACAAGTCATTCGAACACTTTTGAAGTACCAATAAAGATCCTTCGTTTTCAATGCTTGCATTTCTCCAACTGTTCGAAAATGATTCTCAGGAATGAAATGTAAATGAGCCATATTAGTCTTCCTCTTCTGGATACTTAAGGCATGCCTCTTTGTAATCCATTAAGTTACCATAGTAATCAGGGTCCGTAGAAGGAACATTATCAGTTGGTGACCATTCTAAGATATCACGAGGATGCTCTTGAACAGCCCCGTAAAAACTTAATTCTTGAGCATCCATTGGAATTACACCAACAACATCACCGTCCATCAAGAACAGAATATTATCACCCTCTTCACCGGTACGAAGTTGTAACTCTAGATTTTTTCCTGTTTTGACTTCAATGTGTCGCAACATTTGTTTGGTCCATCCTTCCAGATATTCAAAATCTTCATGTTGCTGACCGATTATTGTCATAGGATAAATCCCTTTTCGCACCCAAAACATGCTTTGAGATACTTTAACCGTTTCGGTAAGCTGTTCTGTAATCAAAGAAAGATATTTTTCTTCATATTCAAAAGCCCCTTCACCCCTCAATGCTCGAATAATAGATTTCAAACCAATTGGAACTACGTCATCAATTAAAGTTGAATCTTGCCAAGCCAGTTTACGCCATTCTTCTTCAGCCTCTTCGTTACTGCGGAACGCTCCTTCGGAACCATATTTTTCATCCAAACGACGCTGAATTACATCAAGGGGAGTAACAAATTGGTTAATCGAATTAATCATTCTTTGGGTATATTCATCTCGTCGAAGAAGAGTTTCTGGTTGTATTTCTTTCAGAAACTCCCACGCCCAATCGTGACACATCCAGACCATGATTGGTGTAAGCTGTTTATCTTGTCGGTATTCGAAGAGAGGGTCCAGAAAAAGATCTGATCCCACACAATAATCCCAAATCTGACTTGGTGTAAGATCGTCAATTTCACCAGACACTCTTGTAGTATATCTCTCATCTTTTTTAAAGTGAGGTTTCGTCAGATTGAGAATCAATTCCAAAATTTGTAATTGATCTTCGGGAATGTCCTCCCATTCAATACTGCCGTAATCATTGTACTGACCTTGCACGGGTAAGGTCCAGAACAACCAAGGTTGTGCTCCACGAGATTCTTCATAGAGTGAAGGAACAACTAAAGCTGCTCGAACGGGATCGTATTGCTGCAAGGGCAATCCAGTAAGACAACAATTTGCATCAAAACAACCCATTATGCAACCATCCTTTCTTGATCGTTAAAATGGATATGTACAGATCCATCTTCATTAAGTTCAATTTTCCAATCAACACCGGGTTCATCATGACGAGGAGCATGAAATGCGACAGATTCTGCGGTAGCTTTACTCAGCCCACACTCCATCAAAATAGCTCTAAGAGCTTGCGGTCCAGATCCGGGATAACCCCAACAAACTCCATCAAAAAGGCACTGACCGTTTTTTCCACGAATACGTACCCTTTCGTGCGTATTTTCCCAGTAATTCCGTTGACCAGACTCTCCAAGAAAACTACGCTGACTACGCCAACGATAACCTTCAATTGTATGAAGTTTACCTAAACGTGCAATATGTCTAGGAGCATATTTCACAACTTTCGCACTGGTATAGTGTTCGTGTCTGTAATTTACTTTACGAGCCATAATGACCTCCTTAAAAATAAACAACATCACCATAAATTGCACATTGTGCAAAAATATCAGTAATGTATTCGTCAATTATTTCTTCATCCAGTAACATCTGGAATTCAAAAGGAAATTTTTCGGACATTACTTTCAATCCCTGAGTAATGTTTTCAGGTCCAAAAGTAATTCGCTGAACGATTTCCTCGTTACTGAGATTGTTTTCGACTAACAGCGTAATTGATCCATTTGGGTACATTGCAGCTAACGCTGAATGTTTTAACTTTTCTTTAGGATACTGGACTCCGACATGAGAGAAAAACCAAGAAGGAAGATGCGTTTCACAGAATGAGATCAACATAGCTTCGATTTTCGTCTTAGGCACCTCTCTTGTTTGGGAAACAAGCAAAACTTCAGCTTCATTGGTTACAGTCGTCATATAGACCTCCCTATTTTCTTGGTTTGGAAAAAGTAATTTGCGGATCGCCTTCGCCTCTCGACAAACGACGGGTAGTTGGTTGAGCTTTCATTGGTCCCGGTTCTTTTTTCAAATCTTCAACAAAACGGGCTAACTCAGGATCTACTCGTTTCAATTCATCTTCAGTTGTTGTTCCTTTACGTACAACATCCTGCCAGACTTCCATTAAAATTTTACGAACAAAATTGTGTTGATTGAAACGTTTCAATCGTTTCAAGAACATGCACCAAACAGCATAACCATACAGACTCTGAGTGTTTTTACAATCTGTGGTTCCGTTACCATTGCCGCCTTTAGGGCGAGACACGCAAGTCCCTTCAGGGAAGGTAATAGTAATTTTCTTACCACTTAGATCAACACGAGTTCCGGGGGTCATACTTTCACCTTCCAAACTCTTTTCTAAAAGTTTGCAGGCAGCATAAATTGCAGCATGTTTTTCGTTATTCATGACATTTCTTTCTGTTCAAAGTAAAAGTTACTTTGCTGACGAATGGTCCATTAACAAAAAAGCATCGTTACCTTTACAGATAACGATGCTTTACAAAATTTAGTTGATAATACACATCAAGAAGCATGTGTCTTTTCCTGTTCCTCTAACGCTGCCAACATCTTTTCTTCACGTTTCTTAAAGAAACTCCATAGGAAAGTTCTGGCAGATTGTGTATTTTTGTAATGCACAATAGCATACCAACTGTTTCTAATCCTGTTGGGATCATCTACTTGATAATCTTGGTTTCGTTCTTTGATAGCGTTCATAAGCAAAGAAGGAACATAGTAGCCTTCCTCCATATGAAGAAACAAATGGTCCACATCGTCAGAGAACTGCATATAACAAATCATACAGTCACCCGCACCGGGGGATTCGATTTGACCTGCTTCAATTTCAGCAACAAAACCTTTGATGTATTCATCAATCATTTTGTGCAATTTCTCTTGCATCTTTTCAAGATGAGTATCTACCTCACCAATCAGATTACCTTTTTGGTCCACCCGACAACCATTTTTAAACACAACATTATCGTCTAAGTACCAGATACGCTTGTGTTGAAAAATTCTAGTTGGAGCATATTCGTTGATTCGACTTTTAGTCGTTAGGGTTTCATATCCACCAGTATTTAGAGTATAAGTGCCATCTGAATGGATCAAAACAACGTCTGTATTGTGAAGTTTCACTCCAAACGTGTTCTCATCGATTTGATGCAGATGTGTGTTGTTTTCGAGCTTTTTTTGACCATTACGACCACGTTTAACAAGACCTGCACACTCTTCAAACTTCAAAGTCATCATTTTCCTCCTTTTGTTTCATTTCTTGATGGTAAATTTCATGCTTAATGCTACGCACTTCAGCAATTATTTCACCGTTATGAGTTACTTGACAAATCTGGTCCACTTCTTCATCAAGTACAGCACGCCCATCGATGATTTTTGCAGAGTAATTTGCACGGAGGTATCCTGTTGCAACAACATGAGGATCTTCTCGCATATTCATGCGAGTTAAACAAGAATCAATTTCATTTCCTTCAAGGTCAACTCGGTTCAAACTGCAAATCATGATATCTTCAAGATCCAAGGGTTCTATTATTCCATCTTCAGGAAGATACATAGGAGAAAGACCATCATTGGTTCGAAAAATAGATAGATTTGACCCATCTTCAAATCGAATATATACAACTTGATTCATGACTGTCATTGCTTCGATTCTTTTACCGATTGCTATTTCGCCAACTAATTTCATAACACCTCCAAATTAACGAGAATCACGAACACTTTGTTCGAATTGGTCCACAGCACTTTTACGGTACTCTTGGCAAAAATCACAAAGGTTGTAAGAGTAATGAATGTCAACCAAGGTGACCAAATTATGTGTTTTGCTGAGTTCGCCACAAATAACACACTTTTCTTTTGGTAATTGTTCAATATCTTCTGGCAACATTATGCATCCTCCTTCATTTGAAGTAAGTTTAAAGCCAGAGCCGCACACCATGCTCTATAGTATCCGCCTTCTTCGCTTAAAACGTATTCTTGGAAGGGGATTTGCCGATCATCTCCAATATCAATAAGGTTGTTTTCCTTTAAAAACCTGTTAAAAATTGATATACGAGAACTAGCGTATTCATGCCCTTCGTTGCCATCTCTAGCAATGATAGACTCATTGTTACAAATGTAAACATCGTAACCAAAAAAGTGACCTTTGAATTCACATCGATCACAATCATGTTGAAACTTAGGTTTGGTCCAATCGGTCTTCATTTTCTTCCTCCTCCTGTGTTAGAGCGATACTTCCCGTCACAAAAATGAAAACCCAAAAACAAACCTGAATAAAAGCTCCACCACAAAAGAATAAAACGATAGCATCAATCATTAAACATGCTATCGTTTGCCAAAATGTAGCTGGAGCTAAAAACCAAAAAGGAAGCCAAAGCATAAATCCTAAAATACCTAAACAAATCAGAATGTATAATCCAGCAATAATTAGAAAAGCTTTCATTCAATGCTCCTTATTTGGAATGACGACATCTTTGTTTTTTAACCAGTTTCCGGTCCATCAAACATGCGATACCACTTGCGAAAGTAAAGCCTAACACCATCAGACATTCAACAAAACCTCCACAAATGCATAATAACATGTTTCGCTACTCCTCTCTTGTATAATCAAATACTTTATTGACAGAACCGTCATCGTAGGACACTACCACACAATTTTGGTTCATTTTAGCCCACGCTTCCAAAGATTGTAAACTTACATTAGAAAAAAACTCATCTGCAAACTGTTGTGGCGTGCCTTTGAAGGTTGCTCCTTGGTCCACACAAATTTGAACGATGTTATACGTTTCTAGTTCAAATATAACATCATTCGCAGTAAGATTATCAAGAAGTTTATACTCAACAATCTTGATAGAACCACAAGGAACACGAATGCCAGTTGTTTGTTTCAAAAATTTCATCATAGCCTGTGCTCCATATAGATCACCGACTAATGGTACGATTAAATTGTGAAAAAGATGAAATGAACAATGACGGTTATTTTCCATCTCTTGGAGAAGAACTTCAAGAATTGTTTTTGCTTCCATTTTCTACTCCAAACAAATGGTATAATTCGTTTTTTGTCATAGGCTCTTTTTCTTGTTGATTCGCTTCTTCAAGAGCGTCCATAGTAAAATCAATTACTTTTCGTAAAGCAATCGATTTTGCATTCTCTGCATGAGTTTCAACCATTTCTGGCAACTTAGGATTGTTCTTAATGTCGTTCCAAGTATCATCAGTCAGTTGTCGTTTAAAAAACTCTAACTTGTGAGCAAACAACTCAGAATCTGCATAATTTTCTGAAAGAATCGACATGTTTTCGACAGTCAACTGGTCCTCAAACTCTTTGAGACTTAAAGTCGGTTGTCCTGCACGTGCTCTGCCTTCATTTTCGATTTTGCATTGATTTTCCAACAAACGCTGAAATTTGCTTTGCAAGATTGAATGTTCAAGCAACATTGCCGCATTTGCGTAAAAATCCTCAAGTTCATTAAACATTGTTATTTCCTTTCATATTTTGAACTGACTGATATGACCCCCATATTTTGGTTTTATCATCTTGAACCTTCACATATGGAGTTAGTTCAGGTTCTAAAGTTTGGAATGCTTGTAAAACCTTAAATAAAGTTTGTGAATTTAGTTCCCCCTGTAAAACTTGACTGGTAGGTGCAAGTTTTATTCTTACATTAGAAGACTTCATGTCTCTCCTTTCTTTATGATCAAATTTATAGCAATTGCCTACTATAAATTTTATTTCCTTTTCAAGGCTATTACCACAGGACAACAGTATCCATTCGATACATTGTAGTAATAAATCAATCGAACATGTTGGGGTGGTCGGTTCAACTCGAAAGCAACTTGTGCAAAATGTTGCAACTCTTTGTCTGATTTACTTTGCATATCTTGCCAATTCATACGAGTCGTAATTTTACGAATCTTATCTTGAACATGACTAGGCATACGATCTGAATAAATGGATAAATAATCCATCTTTTCAGAATCAAAAGTTTTAGGAAACCGACTTGTCTGTGTAATCAAGGCACCCTGAGAACTACGATTAGAATAACTATAATTCCAAACTTTAGGTTTAGGCATTCTTAACGTATGTTTTGACATATCATAATCCTTTTATTCAGAAATTAGTTCAAGTTCAGGTATCTTTGCCAGATCGCACATGGCATTTAATATAGTTGGGTCCATGTTTGCAAAAGCGTGCTGAATCCTTCCTGATTCGTCCCATATTTTTGCTGCTGTATATTCATACTTAGACATTCCATTCTCCGCAGCATGAAAACCCCAACCTTCCCCATGATCGCTATGATCACAAGCACGTATTTTCTGATTCACAATCGATTCTGCTAACATTGACACCAAACATTCATGTCTATCATGAATCGCTGTTTCTAACGAAACCTGTCCCTGTCCTCGACAATGGTAACAGATCTCTGAAATTCGACGATCATCTTCGTCAAAATGTTGACGTCCTTCACCTTTACAGGAATTACATCGATATCTTGGATTATCCATCTAAACACCTTTCTTTCCAAGTTTCCACCCAACATTTCAGGTCCATTTCTAACGAACAATCTTCATTCCATTTAACACCGGTTGGAACCATCCAAGAATTTCTTAGCAGGTAGGCCAAATCTTTCAAACTGATAACAGGATGTTTCTGACCGGATGGACACAGACAGTTTAAAGAACCATCTTCCATATCGTGGTAACCATATTTTAGCACCCATTGATCTAATAAACTAGAAGGCAAATTAAGCAACATATCATAAAATTCAATACGATCTGTCACTTTAAACGTTTCTTCCATAATTTTTGTCAGCTCCACTAAACGAGCGTGATAAGATAAACCTTCCATTAATCAGTCCCCTTTCATAAAAAAAGAGAAAACACCTAATGATGTTTTCTCTTAAAGATTTGTTTGATCACAATCAGTATTGTCTTTCTTGAACTTGAACATTAGGTCCAAAATTTGTTGTGGCTTATCAAAAAACCAAAATATTAACAAACTGATTGCCCCAAAAACAATAGACGATGTAATAGCAATAATTGCAATTACTAAGAGGACATGCATTGTTCCTCCAATTGTTTCGTTACATGTAGAACAACGGCATCCGTTACCTGTTCCAAACATTCAGCCCATCCTTCTTCTTGGTTGTTAATGTTTGGGACAGTTCCATCCGGTTCCCATTCTATGTAATAACCGTGACCCTCACAAACATCGCAAACTTCTGTACCTTCACCATCACATGTAGGACAATCAATGGTGTTTTCGATTTCTATCGATCCATCACCATCGCAAGCGTTGCAGGAACCTGTTTCTTCACACTCTTCGCAACCATCTCCGTCACATTCAGAGCAATCGCCAGAACCATCGCATTCGTCGCAATCTTCGTAATCAGTCTCTTCAATTGTTTCCCATCCATCGCACTCAGAACATTCAATATCACCTGAGCCAGAACAATCTTCGCAACGATATTTCACGTCTCGACCGGCTTCTCCTTTTAATCCTTCGACCATTTCAACAAACTGGTCCCAGACTGCACGAGATGGCAGATAGGGGATAATCTCTACATGTTCTAGCACATAATCTGCGTCATCTTTCAGAACAGAGAAATTTCCCCCACCATTGTTATAAACATCATAATACAATTTAGAAAAACACCGGAACAACTCCATTGGTCCTTCCATAGAACCTTGAGGTATTAAACGTGCATTCAAATCCTCTAACTTTGATTGGTGTTTGCCGTTATTGTTCCAATAGGTGTTTTTCATTTTGTATTTCCTTTTTAAGTTGTTGTTTCAATTCTTTTCGTTCGATGATAATGATACCCTAACATCGGGTATAACAGTTTTAACTCCCTTGCAGAAATCTCTGATTCCTTTTCAGGTTTATCTTTCGGTCCCCAAAACAAATCAATAACTTTGGCACCCTTTAGTAAATAAGGTCTTTGTACTTGCCCATTGTTAGGACGAAATACAGAAACGCCTCCTAATTGATTCAACTGTTTACCTAAATCTTCTAGGTCCTCACATTGAACAAAGTCACTATACCCCTCTACTTTGAACCACAATACTTGATCCTGTTGTATAGCGTACCAAAAATTAGTCCAATTCATTCCATCTGTAAAACCTTTAGAATTCGGAGTATGTTTCTTTATCCAATTTTCAATCATTTCATGGTCCACGAAACGACTTGTATCTTCATAGAAACAAATTGTCTTTCCTCGAATTTCTATAAAGGTCAAAGTGATATTAACAGCTAAGAAAGGCAATCCCAAAATATTGCCTACATTGTGGAAGAAGCAATTCGTATCTTTGTTCCACTGTTCTCCGTGCTCTTTTACTAAGACACGATAAACATCCAGTGTTTCATTTGAATTAGCTTCCACGCAATAAAAGGTTTTTTCCAGCAATGTTTGCAACTTTTGATCCACTATGTTACTCCTCAATGACTGTGAAAGTAGATGTGGGCACCGAATAAATACAACGACCATCAGATAGTTGTAGATCTGTCATTCCCCCATCTTGACCGATAATATCAGCTTCGATTTCTTGATTTTCAGAGACAATTTCAAAATCCGAATCCATCTCTTCTGTTTCTTCATTAAAAGATCCAATCGTTTCAAACTGTTGTGTTTGATTGAATTTCAATTTCATATTCATACCTCACTTTCTGTTATCCAAAATCTTTAATGCTTCCTCATGTTAAGGGTATAGGTCCGATACTGGTCGGCACAAACTTCTATTGCAATTTTATCAAATTCCTCAACACTGCCAGCAACTTTTACTTTAATTGACCCCGGTACTTGATTAGGTTCATAAGTGTACCATGAACCAATAGCTTTGTGTTCCCTGATAACATCCGCAACGATTTGTGTTTTTGATTTATGCAACGATCCGGTAGCAATATGACCAACTTTTAAATCAGTTGTTTGACTATATGCTATTTTCCAACCCTGTTTTTTTAAAGCGTCACAAGTTCTTTCGGCACTGACAGGATCTGCTTCAATACTATACAGCTTGACTTCATCATCGTAATCAACCGCAGCCATTACAGCATGGTTTGGACGCACATCGTTGTCGTAAACAAATGTTTGACTAATGCGATGAAAACCAGCTTCTGACAACTTTGTATGAACTTGGCTCCATGTCCATTTCTGTTTGCTGTCTTGAAAATCTGCTATTACTTTTCTAACAAATTTTCTTGCTGTTTCGATTTCCATGTTTGCAGGAATCAACACAGTGCCATGAAATTGTGGCAGAGTTGCTTCAGTAGAAAACAATGATAAAACTCTTGTTTCTACTTGATCATAATCTTCTCGCATTTTTAATCCTTAATAGAAAAAGCAAAACCAAAGAGCGGTCCCAATAAAAAATGGCATCAATAACAAAAGTAAATCTCGTCGCCGACTTTCCCATAACATTTGGGAAGCTATTTCTGATTGTGTTTTCCAACATTTAAAATCAGAACACAAAACAATTTGAGGCTGACCGTTCATATAAAGCTGAACATCAACTCCATCTTCTGGTTCAAACAATTCTGAAAATTCTCCAAGTTTTTTAACACTATGAACAGAATCAATCAGCTTCTGAAGGTCTAACCATCGATAAACTTCGGTCTCATGATCCGTTTGAATAAATTTGATACAGTGCGGATTCATTTGCCATCCTTTGAACTTCACTTCAAAAACAGGTCTATTTGCACCATCAAGCATCGTTCACTCTTCCTTTAGATTTAATGGCAATTTTTGCTGTTTCCGCTGGGTCCACAGTTTCTCCATCACGAATGTCCCTTAAAGCATTACCGTAACAAATGGTTCGAGCCAACAACTCACTATTTCTTTTTTCCAATTGTTTGATCTGTTTTCTCAAACGATTGATTCTATCTTGCATATGTTGATCAGCATGTTTTAGAGCCTGATTACCAAGATATCCAGAAATAGATCCAACCACTCTTTTAGTGGCAGAACCTATTAGAGATTTATCGATAGGTCCATGATGCTGAACGGCATTGCGAAGTCCACCATTCACTAATTTTGTAAGTTGAATTTCAAATTCTGATGTTGGTTGTGTCATACTTCCATGCTTATATAACTAAGTTGAGGTTGAGCTTGTTTTCTGGTTTTTAAGGTTACACGAAATTGAGGAGCAGGACTTGCAGCAGGCCAATCATCTGGATCTGGTGTTTGTTCCACAAGTTTTGACCATCGTTCCGCATTTTCTTTTGCTTCTTCTTCCGCCTCTTGCCTTTCTTTATTAACTATTTTTAACACTGCCGCAGCAGAGGATTCTGTCCTACGATCTAGTGATTTTAGTTCATAACCTCTAAAACCATACCATCTTGATGTAGGACGTCCTTCATTCGCCTCAATAATCCAACATAATTGTTGGTCCCAAGCATCTCTACGAATCGAGTCTCGTTTACTTTGATATTCGTAATACGCTTCAGAAATGGCTGTCCCATCATGATAAGGTTTTTCAAACAACTCCCATTCCCATTTGTTTTCACCATGTTTCCTGCACTTTTCCTGTCCAATCCACTGAATACCACAATAAGGACAATAAACCCAATCTTCTGGAATGCTTCTACTTTCCCATTGTGAGTAACAAGAAAGACACTGGAAAACAGAGCAACCATCATCGGTATACCTTACTTCTCGCCACTTATTGATTGACATTCAGATCCTTTCAAAATCGTTTTGTTGAGCTGGGTCCATATCTGTTGTTAAAAATGTTGCAAAAGTTTTACGATGTTTATCATAAACAGCTCTTACAATAATTGTATCGCCTGCTTGATATCCATAAAATCCATCTAAATCACTTTGATGGATTTTGTAACTAATGTCATAAACTCTTACCCGGTTCGATTGCTCAAAAACCAAACAAACATCAACACCTTTTCGAATTTGAGAAATAAGAGTATCTCTCATGATTTGAGAATACTTCAAACCATATCGTTCCTTCATTCTCTTTTGACAATGTGTCTCCAGAGTTTTTCTTGTTTTAGGAGGTCTGTATGCCATTATTTGATCTTTCTAAAATCAACTTTAAATGAGTCGGATCTTTCAGTTCAATACTTAGGTCCTTGAAAACAGATTGTTTGATGTAAGGCAATACAAAATGTTCGTGATAGATAATTTTGTATTCGTTAGGAAGCATTGCCAATAAATCCTCTCGGAAAAGCGGCAAATAATTTTCTTTAACCTCACGTTCCCAATTAGGGTGTTCGTATTTGTATTTCAAAAGAAAGTGGGTCAGACTTTTATTGTTTTCAATACTGCCCCATCCGTTTTCAAAATCTTGCAACTGTTTTGTGTTCAAATATTGACGATAAATCTTCGCAACATCATTAACATCGCTAGGGCGGTCCACAGATCTACTAGGGATCATATCTCGGATAATGATGTAATCAAACAAACCGGAAAAAATCCGTTGCCAGAAAGCGTCTACTTCGTGAGGTTCGCTGTAATGATACACTTCATGAATGATGCTACTAAGAACAACAGCGGTACGTCCATTACGATTGCGAGTATCGTTTACCTTGAACTCAACTGTTTCCCAGTTGTCGCTAAAAAAGACAAGAGGAGCGGTCTTGCTAGAAAACCGCTCCCTTGCTTTTTCAATCATATTATTGTCAGAATCGTATCCGACAAATGCAACATCAGGTATCCACCAATTTAGCTGATCGATCAGTAAGCCGTCAGCACATCCGAAATCAACAATTAAATCCGCATCTATCTTATCGACAAAGAAAAGTTTATCTATTAAACCTTTGCCCATACGTTCGGTATAGATTTCCAAATTATTGATTTCATTATGTTGCATTTAAACCTCTTTCTAATCATTATGCTACGATTCCTTTTTGGAGGTAATATCTTGTATGAACTGCATACAGTTCGCAATCTTCAATAGGAATCATATCTTCTGCCTGTTCTTCACTAAGAAAGAAAGCAATATCCTCATCGTGATATGATGTGGTCCACTCAAGCTCTCCATCATCAGTTAAACAAAGCCATCGATCAAATTCACAATCATAAATACAATGTTTGGTTTCGTAGTTACCAACAAGATAATCGTTACACAACGAATACATCGGATTGTCGTAAGTAATGACAACTTCTTGTTGGTATGAGCAAGATAAAGCTATTCTTAACGAAATAGAACCAAGTAAGATGTCAGCATGTGCTACCAAAATTAGAGAATTGGTATCGTTTGCAATGATAAGTAAATCTTCTTTTTTGGTGATAGAAATAGGGGGGTAAAGCGGAATCAACATCGATATTGGCCCTTATTCTGCGTGGTGAAAAGAAAAAACGACTATTTGATTTGTAATCAGAGTGGATTATGTGTCA
>MDTG01212380.1_pt1 | contig 119641 bp, 122 predicted proteins | sample 811421 | NCBI WGS metagenome assembly MDTG01 (sample SAMN05326645, study PRJNA326480) | marine metagenome | isolation source: seawater | place: Pacific Ocean: South East | collected 2011
AGATAGTTTGACCATTCCATTGCAATAGGATCAGCTTTTGAACCTTGATTAACAACTCCATATTCAGTTCCATTTTTTGTAAAGTACGAAACTTGTTTCATATATTCATCCCAAGAAGTTGGCTCTTTAAGATCCATACCATATTTAGCTTTAAATCCAGCTTGATGACTAGGATCAGCTACTAAGTCTTTTCTATATGTTAAACCCATAGCATAATTATAGAAAGGTAACATATAAGTTGTCCCTTCAACTTCACCTACAAGTTTCATCATTGAATCAAAATATACTGAAGTGTCAAATCCATCTCTAGCTATCATATCATCAAGTGGCATCATCCATCCAGCTCTAGCAAATTCACCGACCCAATAAAAATCAACAGGCATAAAGTCGATACTACCAGTTGATGAGGTTAATGAAGGAACCATTTTTGGATGCATTTCTCCATAACCCATAATATCCATTTCAACTTCATGACCTGTTTTTGCAGTAAAATCAGGAAGTAACTCTTTGATGAAATGAGTATCTGGAACATTTTCCATAATAGCATTTAAAGTTACAGCTTTTGAACTAAATGATAATATAGAAATAGTTAATACTAAAAATAAAATTTTAATATATTTCATTTTATTCCCCCTTTATTTTAAAAATAATATACACATTTAAATCTTTTGAGGAAATTATTTAATTAGTACTAATTATTAATAGTAATTATTAAAATAAAATTCTAAAATTTAGTAAAAAAATAAAAATTAATTCTTTAAAATATCTTAATTTAGTAAAAATATTTTATAAAAAAACTAATAATTTCAATATATTTGATATTGTTTTATTTTAGAGCTCCTAAAGACAAACCCTTAATTAGATATTTTTTTATAAAGGGTAAAAGTATTAATGCTGGTAAAACAGTTAATGTAGTTGCGGCAGCTAAAAGAGCAATTTCAACACCTCTATGTGTGCTTAATGTTGATAACCCAATTGGTAAAGTGCTAGTAGCCTTTCCAGATAAGATTAAAACAAAAATAAATTCATTCCAACTAAGAATAAATCCTAATAATCCAGCTGCAATTAGTCCAGGAGCAATCAAGGGAAGGCAAATAAGATATAGTGCTTGAAAACGCGTTGCTCCATCTGATCTTGCAGCAGCTTCAATCATAAAAATATCTCTGGAATAAAAAGAAATTAACATCCAAGATAGAAAAGGTAAGATTATTGTAATATGAGCAATGATTAAACCTGAATATGTATTTAATAAATTAAGAGATAAAAAAATGCTAAAAATTGGCAAAACAATTATAATTGGCGGTATCATTTGTGTAGATAATAAAAATAATCGTAATTGTTTTCCTCCTGTATTAAATTTAGCGAATGCATAAGCTATAAAAGCAGCAAGGGGTAATGAAATAATTGTGGTACCAAATGCAACGACAAAGCTGTTTATAAAATAAGAATCAAAAGGATATTTTGAAAAAATTTCTATATAATTATCAAAAATTATAGGTGAGAATTCAGGAGGGATTTTATAAGCATTTAATTTATTAGTAAAACTATTTCTTAAAATCCAAAGTAAAGGCAAAATAATAATTAATGAAAAAATAATTAATATTAAATGAGATAAGATTTTTAATATTGATTTTTTCATATATAATTTCACTTAAGTTGTATAAATTCCTCCAGTAACATTTATTGCTTGACCAGTCATGAAATTCGATTCATCACTTGATAAAAACAAAACAACTTTTGCAACATCTTCTGGCTCTTCTAACCTACCTAAGGGTGTTTGATTTATATAATCATCAATTACTTGTTTTTCTGAAATATTTCTTAATTTTGCCTCCCATTTAACTTCTCTTTCTTGCATAGAAGTTTTAACAAAACCAGGGCAAACTGCATTAATTCTAATTCCATATTTTGCTGTTTCTCTTGCAGCTGCTTGCGTAAACCCTACAACAGCAAATTTACTTGCTGAATAATGTGCTAAGAGAGGAGCACCTATTTTTGAAGCTAAAGAGGCTGTATTTACTATTCTTCCTTTGATTTTATTATTTTTAAAATATTTAATAGCTTCTTGATTGCAAAGAAAAACTCCTTTAGCGTTTACATTCATATTAAAATTCCAATCATCTTCTGTGATATCTTCTATATATTTCATATTAGAAACACCTGCATTTGAAATAAGAATATCATAAAAACCAACTTCTTTATGAATTTGGTTAAATATAGTTTTTACATTATTTTTGTTTGTAACATCTAGATTATAAAAAAAACTTTTATTTTGGCATTCATTAGAGGTTTCCTCAGCTTTTTTAATATCTATATCCGTTACACAGACTATTGCATTATTCTTAGAAAACAATTTCGCAATTGATTTTCCAATACCACTTCCTCCTCCGGTTATAATTACAACTTTATTTTTAAACATTTAGATAAGATAATAAGATATTTATAAAAAACTTTCAATTAATTATAAATAAAAAGATAATTATTCAATTTTTTGATTAATAAAATCATCTAAATTATTATCATTCTCATTAATTAATGTTTCATCATTGGGATCATCATTTTTTTCAACTATATCCGTAATTGTAGAAATTGCTGATCTTTTATCTAAAAATCCACTTTCTTTTAATTCATCAATTCCAGGAAGGTGTTTTATATCTTCTAATGAAAAGTGTTCAAGAAATTGCTCAGTTGTAGCCCATAAAAGAGGCCTACCAGGAGTATTTTTTCTACCCTTCGGTTTTATCCATCCAATTTCAATTAAAATATCAATGGTCCCCCTTCCCATTTGAACTCCTCGGATATTTTCAATCTCAGCTCTAGTAATCGGTTGATGATAAGCAATAATTGATAAAACTTCTATAGCTGCTTTAGATAATTTTCTTTTTTGCGTTTTAAATATTGTTAATTCATTAGACAAGTCATCAGAAGTTCTAAAAGACCACATATTTCCAGTTTTAATTAAATTAACTCCTCTTTCTTTATAAAAATTTTGTAAATCATTCAAAATTTTATTTAACAAACTTTTGTCTGAAATTTTTTCAAGAATATCTTTTTCAGAAACAGGTTCCGTTGAACCAAAAATTAAAGCTTCTATTAATCTATGGTCTTTTGAATTAATCATTATTTATTTTTAATAATATGGGTCCAAACATTTCATTTTGTTTAACCAAAATAATACCATTTTTCACAAGTTCTAGAGAAGCAACAAAAGTTGATGAAATTGCAGATTTATTAATTAATAAACTTTTAGATAAATTGGGTATAAGGTCTGTAATTTGCATCCAATCATTAGTATTGCCAAAAATGTTTTTTAATCTTTCTATAGCTGCCTCGACAGTATATAATTGACTTACTTCAATTTTTAAATGAGTAGAATCATTTGTATTTAAATGAATAGAATATGCTTTAAGTAAATCAAATAATTTTGAAGTGTAAATTATTTTATATTTGAATTTTGTCCCATCATTAAAACCTCTATAAAATGTGTTTAATCCTATTTGAGGTTGATTAAATAATTTTTTTGATACATTTCTAATAGCCTCTAGTCTTTGCAATTGAAATTTTACGGCTTCTTCTAGTTCTTCAGTAGTTGGTTGGTCATTATCGACAACTTTAGGTAATAATATTCGAGATTTTAAATATGTTAACCACGCAGCCATAACTAAATAATCAGAAGCAATTTCTAAATTAATGATTCTAGCTAAATTTATATATTTTAAATACTGCTCAGCTAATTCCAAAATTGATATTTTGGATAAATCAACTTTTTGACTTTTTGCTAATTCAAGCAGAAGATCTAAAGGACCTTCATATGCATTTAAATTAACATTAAATTTGCTATCCATGAATTATATTATTTAATTAAAAAAGTTATATTTACTATAGATTCTTAATATTTACTACTAAACATCTGATATCTTTAGATTTTAATTCATTGCAGTAAGATTCTGCCGAATCTCTTTTATCAAAATTCTCGTATAATAGTAAATATTGTGTAGTAATTTCATTATTAAACTCAATGATGAAAAATTTAGATAAATCAAATTTATTTTTATCAATAAATTCATTAATTTTACTATTAAGATGCTTTAAAGTATCAGATGATTCTAATTGAATTGAAAAATTTATATTATTTAACTCAGAAATTGATTTATTTTGTTGGTTATTTTCTAAAAAATCAATGCCATAATCAGGTATTACCTTTCCTCCTGAATCTTTTAAAATTTCATAAAAAGGGTCATTATTTTCATTAATTAAAAAATTATCATTGTTGATATAAAAATTATAATAATAAATTATGGAAAATATAAGAATAAGAAAAATTAAAAATCGCACTATAAAGTTATTATCACTTTTATAAAAAATTTTTTTCTTACTCATTACATTTTTTTAATTGGTTTAATGCCAATAATATCAAATGCTGATTTTAATATTAATTGAAATGAATTGATCCAATATAGTCTAGATAAAGTTTTATCATAATTATTTTCATCAATAAATCTTAAATCTTTATTTTCATTTCCTTTGTTCCAAAAAATATGGAACATGGATGATAAGTCTTCTAAGTAATATATTATTTTATGTGGTTCATAATTAGATGCTGCATTTTCAATAATATTAGGCCATATTAAAATTTTATTTATAATTTTCCATTCATAATCTGAAATATATTGAATATGATTTTCTAAATTATAAATATTTTTATAATTTATTTTTTTAAAGATTTTATTTGCATTATTTAATACTGAATTAGATCTTGCAAATGCGTATTGAATATAAAAAATTGGATTATCTTTAGTTTTTTCTAAAACTTTGGATAAATCAAAATCGATTTGTGTATCATTTTTTCTATAAAGCATAAAAAATCTTAGAACATCACTGCCTACTTCTTTAATAATTTCATCAATTGAAATATAATTTCCTGATCGTTTTGACATTTTAATAGGTTTATTATCCTTTTTTAAATTAACTAATTGGCAAATTTTAATTAAAAAATCTATTTTGTCATCACTCATGACCTTAACAATTGATTTCATTCTTTTAATATATCCAATGTGATCGGCTCCCCATATATTAATTATTTTATTATATTTTCTTTTAATTTTATAATAATGATATGCAGAATCATTAGCAAAATAAGTCCAATCATTATTAGATTTTAAAAATGGTCTATCAGAATCATCCCCAAACTTAGTTGATTTAAATAATAATTGTTTTCTTGGTTCCCAATCAGGGTCATTAATACTTTTTGGTTTATCCAATACACCTTCATATAAAAGGGAATCTTTTTTTAATTTTTTAAAAACACTATTTATAATGCCTTCTTTAATAATTTTTTTTTCTGAAACAAATAAATCAAATTTTATTCCCATATTTTTACAATCTTTTTTAATAATTTCTAAAATATGTTTAATTGCAAAATTTTCAAAATATTTCTTTCTTTTGGATGAATTGACATTAAGCCATTTTTTTTTATCTTTTTGCAAAATTAGTTTGGCAATAGTAATTAAATAATCGCCAGGATAATTCATTTCGTTAATATCAATTTCATTCTGATTAATTAATTGACAATATCTAACATAAAGTGAATCTCCTAATTTTTCTATTTGAACACCGGCATCGTTTATATAATATTCTCTAGTAACTTCGTAACCAACCTTTTCTAAAATATTTGATAATACATCACCAAAAATTGCACCTCTAGAATGAGCTAAATGTAGAGGTCCCGTTGGATTTGCAGATATAAATTCAATATTGATTTTTTTATTTTTACCAATATCACTTTTACCAATATTATCGCCCATTTTATTAATATTAATTAATTCACTTATTAAATAATTCTTTGTAAAAAAAATATTAATAAAACCTTGGCCTGCTATTTCAACTTTTTCTACGTTCGAAGATGATTGAAGTTTATTTGTAAAAAATTTTATAATTTCAGTTTTCTCTATATTTGATAATTTAAGATATATGAATAATGCATTAGTTGAGATATGACCATGATTTAAGTTATTAGGTATATCAAAGTTAATTTGGTTAAAATTAATTTTATCATTAAATTGATATTTTTTTTGAAAATCTGAATGATATTTAAAAAAATTTTTTTTAAAATGTTGAATTAAATTAGTCATAAATTAAATGATATTGTAAATCTGCATATCTGTCTGTCATTCCTGCGATATAATCACAAATTATCCTTTCTTTGTTCATAGTATCTGATTTTTGAATCCAATCATCAGGTAGTAAATTAAAGTTTTGTTGGTAGTGATTAAATAATTTTTCAATTATAATTTCATTTTTTTTCCTTTTTTCTTCAATTTTGACATTTTTGTAGACTTTTAAAAACAAAAAATCTTTTATTTGTTTTGAATTTATATTCATTTGATCATCCATTGAAACAAGAAAAGATGGATAATTATTAACATCTTTGATCTTTTTTATATTATTTATATTAATATTTTCAGTAGTTTTTTCAACAATACTTTCAACCATTAATTTAATACTAAATCTTATAACTTCATTTATTAGGATTGATTTTTCAATTTGACTATATCTATTTTTGATTTGCTTTATAATTTCATTAAAATAGTTAATTTCTGAGATCTCTTCTATTGTGATTAAATCTGCTCTAATTGCATCATCTATATCATGATTATTATAAGCTATATCATCAGCGATTGAAGCGATTTGAGCCTCTAATGATGGATTTTTATAGATATCTAAATTTTGAATTTTATCATATAAATTTATTTCAAATGGGACTTTGTCAATAATTTTTCCATTATGCTTAATAATTCCTTCAAGACTTTCCCAAGTTAAATTTAAACCATTAAAATCATAATATTTTTTTTCTAAAAATGTGATTATTCTTAAAGTTTGTTCATTATGATTAAAACCATTAAAATTTTGCATTTTATAATTTAATATATTTTCACCTGTATGGCCAAATGGAGGATGGCCTAAATCATGCGCTAAAGCTATACACTCACATAAATCTTCATTTAAATCAAGATTTCTAGAAATTGCTCTGGCAATTTGCGAAACTTCAAGTGTATGAGTTAATCTAGTTCTATAATAATCACTTTCATTTTCTAAAAAAACTTGAGTTTTTTGTTTTAATTTTCTGAAAGCTGTACTATGAATTATTCTATCCCTATCTCTCTGAAAATGTGACCTATAAGGTTGATCATTGATTTCTTTATATAACCTACCTTTTGAAAATTCAGGTTTTGATGAGAGAAATTTTAACATATAAATTAATAATAATATAATATATATAAATACTTAACATAAACATAACATGAATAAAGATATAAATATTACAGAAAGTGCGACAAAACAAATACAAAATTTAATTCTTAATGAGAATAAATCTGATACATTTTTTAGAATTAGAGTAAATGGTGGTGGATGTGCTGGATTTCAATATAATTTCACATTTACTGACCATAAAGAGGATCATGATTTAATAATAGAAAAAAATAAAATAAAAATACTAATTGATGATATCTCTTTTAATCTACTCAAAGGATCGACAATTGATTATGTTGATGAGCTTATCGGCTCATCATTTAAAATAAACAACCCTCAAGCTACCTCATCATGTGGTTGTGGAACGTCATTTTCAATTTAAAAAATGAAAATATCGACGTGGAACGTAAATTCTGTAAATGCGAGAATAGATCACATTATTAATTTTTTAAAAAAAACAAGTGTAGACATATTATTATTACAAGAGCTGAAATGTATAAATGAAAACTTTCCAAATGATAAAATTGATGAAATTGGTTATAAATCTTACGTAAATGGTCAAAAAGCTTGGAATGGTGTTGCCATTATTAGTAAAAAAAAATTAATAATTACAAATAAAAATATTCCAAAATTTAAAGATCACAATTCAAGATTTATTGAAACTGAAATAATTTTAAAAAAAATAAAAAAAAAGATTAAATTAATTTGCATTTATTTACCAAATGGTAATCCAATAGATTCTGAAAAATTTGTTTATAAATTAAATTGGATGAAAAACTTTAATAAATACATTAAGTCAATTATTAATAAAAACCCAATAATTATTGGAGGAGACTTTAATGTAATTCCAACAGATGATGATGTATATGAGCCAAAATATTTTCTAGATGATGCTTGTGCTCATCCTGAAACTAGAAAATTATATAGAACTCTTATAAATCAAGGATTTACTGATGTTATAAAAAATTTTATGAAAGGTAATGCGAATTGGACGTACTGGGGTTATAGAGGAGGTAGCTGGCCAAAAAATAATGGATTAAGAATTGATCATTTTCTAACAACACCAGAAATAACAGACTTAATTAAAAATGTAAAAATTTTAAAAGAAATAAGAGGTTATGAAAAAGCTTCTGATCATACACCAGTAATCATTGAGGTTGAAAACTAAATATCAGCATACGTATGTGTCTCTTTTTTAGCACCTGGTTGTGTAACTGCACCTTCATGAGCTGGTCCAACAGTTTGTGCATATTTCCAAATTGTTCCTGAATTATGATTAGTTTTTCTTGGCTTCCATTCATTTTTGCGTTTTAAAATTTCGTCTTCAGGCAAATTAACATTAATTTCACCTTTAATAGCATCAATAATTATTTCATCTCCATCTTTTAACAAGCCAATCATTCCACCTACAGCAGCCTCAGGACCAACATGACCAATACAAAAGCCTCTGGTTCCTCCAGAAAAGCGTCCATCTGTAATTAATGCAACTGTTTCACCAAGTCCTTGACCATAAATGGCTCCTGTAGTAGACAACATTTCTCTCATTCCTGGTCCACCAATAGGTCCTTCGTATCTGATAATAACGGCATCACCAGCTTTAATTTCATTTTTTAAAACTGCCGTTAATGCGTCTTCTTCACAATCAAAACACTTTGCTTTACCTTTGAAATTTAAATTTTTTAATCCCGCAATTTTTGAAATTGAACCATTTTCTGCTAAATTGCCCCATAGACCTACTACTGAACTGTGACTACTTATAGGGTTATCACAAGAATAAACTACATCTTGATTAGTTGGAAAAATAGTATTTCTATGATTTTCGGATATAGTTTTACCAGTAACAGTCATGCAATCACCATTTATATAACCTCCATCAAGAAGAGATTTAATAACAATTGGCACGCCTCCTACTTCATATAAGTCTTTAGCAACATACTTCCCTCCAGGAGACATATCACCAATGTAAGGAGTTGATTTGTATATTTCCACAACATCTCTAAGTGTAAATTTTATACCAGCTTCATTTGCAATAGCTGGTAAATGAAGAGCCGCATTTGTAGAACCTCCAGTTGCAGCTACTACTACAGCTGCGTTTCGCAGTGATTCTAAAGTCACTATATCTCTAGGTCTAATATTTTTTTCTATTAAACTCATTACTGCTTTGCCACTTTCAATACCATAATTATCTCTTTCTTCATATGTTGCTGGAGTCATAGCTGAATTTGTTAATGCTAAACCAATTGCTTCAGAAATGCATGCCATAGTATTAGCAGTAAATTGACCTCCGCATGAACCAGCTGTTGGACATGCTACTTTTTCAATTGTTTTTAATTCTTTGTCGTCGATAGTTCCTTTTGCATGTTTTCCTACTGCTTCAAAAACATCTATTATTGTCAAATCTTTTCCTTTATGACGACCTGGTAAAATAGTTCCACCATAAATAAACACTGAAGGTATATTTAATCTTACCATTGCCATCATCAAACCTGGCAAGGATTTATCACATCCAGCTAGTCCTACAATTCCATCATAACAATGGCCTCTAACTGATAATTCAATGCTATCAGCAATAACTTCTCTACTTACTAATGATGCTTTCATAGCTTCATGACCCATTGCTATTCCATCTGTGACAGTTATCGTGGTAAATTCACGAGGTGTGCCATTTTTTTCTTTAACACCTTTTTTTACAGCTTGAGCTTGTCTACCTAAAGTGATGTTGCAAGGTGCTGATTCATTCCAAGTAGTAGCAACACCAATGAATGGTTGATATATTTGTTCTTCAGTTAATCCCATTGCATAATACATAGCTCTATGAGGAGCACTTTTGGGTCCAACACTCACATGCCTACTAGGTAATTTAGATTTTATATTTGATCCCTTATCAGTCATTTTATTTTATACTATCAATTATTTGATCAAGTTTTTCAATAGAAGATTTTATTGATTTTTCCTGATTTTTAAATTGTTCAATGATATTTTCAGGTGCTTTTTGAATAAAGTTTGAATTATTAAGTTTTGATTTGATTTCTATGTGTTCAGAAATTAGCTTTTCTTTCTTTTTTAGTATTTTTTTACTCTCCTCATTAGTATCTATAATATCTTTTAGATAAATACATATTGTTGTGTTTTCTATTATTAAATATGCAGAATTAGGTATAATTTTATTTGATATATAAAAATTAATTTTATCTGTTTTTAATAAATGCTCAAATTCACTAATATATAATTTTAAAAATTTAAGGGTCTTTTTATTTTTATTAGATATATCAATACTAATTAATTGTTTATATGGAATATTTAATTCAGATCTTAAATTTCTTATTTTTGTTATTATCATTATTAGATGATGAATATTAATTTGAGAATCATTAAATTTAGAAATTTTTTTATAATTCTTTAAATTTTCATTAATTAACATATTTTTATTTTTAAAAATTTTAGACCATAAATGTTCTGAAACAAAAGGCATAATTGGATGAATCATTTTTAATATTTCAACAAATGTCCACATCGCAGTTTCTTTTGTTTCTTCAAAATATTCATTTTTATTATTGAAAGTAGATTTAGTTAATTCAACATACCAGTCACAATATTGATGCCAAATAAATTGATATAATTCATTGGCAACTTCATGAAATAAATATTTTTTCATAAATTCATCAATTGTAGTTTTAGTTTCAAATAATTCATTTACTAACCATTGATTAAGAGGAGATTTTATTTTATTAAATTTAAAATTTTTATTATAATTACATTTGTTTATTAATAAATAATTAGATGCGTTCCAAATTTTATTTATAAAAGATCTATAACCTTTAACTCTAGCTTCAGATAATTTTACATCTCTACCAGGATTTAGAAGTGCTGTTAAAGTAAATCTTAGAGTATCAGCGCCATATTTATCTAACAATTCCAGAGGATCAATAATGTTTCCTTTTGATTTAGACATTTTTTGACCTTTTTCGTCTCTAATTAATGGGTGAATGTAAACATCTTTAAATGGAGTTTTTTTCATAAAATAAGATCCCATCATCATCATTCTTGCGACCCAAAAAAAAATAATATCAAAACCAGTTACCAAAACATTACCTGGATAAAATTTATTTAATTCATATGTTTTTTTTGGCCAATCTAAAGTAGAAAAAGTCCACAAAGCTGAAGAAAACCAAGTATCTAAAACATCATCATCTTGTTTAATTTTTACTTGTTTTTTATAATATTTTTTGGCCAATTTATTTGCTTCATTTGAATTATTTGCTACAAATATTTTGTTATCTGGTCCATACCATGCAGGTATTTGGTGACCCCACCATAATTGTCTTGAAATACACCAAGGCTGAATATTTTTCATCCAATTAAAAAAGGTTTTTTTCCATTGTTCGGGTACAAATTTAGTTTTACCTAAATTTACTGCTTTTATTGGATCTTTTGAAAGAAACTTTGCATCACAAAACCATTGATTTGTTAACCAAGGTTCAATTACAACACCAGATCTATCTCCGTAAGGAACTACCATTAATTGCTTTTCTTCTTTAAATAATAAATTCATTTTTTCTAATAATTCTAAAATTTTTTTTCTAGCATCATATCTATCCATACCTACAAATTCTTTTGGACACGACGAGTTAATTTTTGCTTCTTCATTAAAAATGTTGATAAATTTTAAATTATGTTTTTTTCCGATTTCAAAATCATTAAAATCATGTGCGGGTGTAATTTTCACTGCACCCGATCCTTTTTCAGGATCAGCATAATTATCTGCAATAATTGGAATTTTTCTATCTGTAAAAGGTAATTTACAAAATTTACCGATTAATTTTTTATACCTTTTGTCATTGGGATTTACAGCTACAGCTGTATCTCCAAGCATAGTTTCAGGTCTTGTAGTCGCAATAATTAAGAAATTTTTGTCATCAATTGGATATTTTATATGCCATAGAGAACCCTCTTGTTCTATCTGATTAACTTCTAAATCTGAAATAGCAGTTAACAATTTAGGATCCCAATTTACTAATCTTTTATCTTTATAGATTAATTTTGCCTTATATAGATCTATAAATGCTTTCTTAACAGCTTGAGATAAGACATTATCCATAGTAAATCTTTCCCTAGACCAGTCTGCTGAAGATCCCAATCTTTTAAGCTGATTATTGATTGTATTGCCAGACTTTTTTTTCCATTTCCAAACTTCTTTAATAAAATTTTCTCTACCTATATCTTTTCTTTTGATATTCTTTTTTAATAATTGATTTTCAACAACCATTTGTGTAGCAATTCCAGCATGATCAGTTCCTGCTTGCCACAAAACTTCTTTTCCTTTCATCCTATTGTATCTAATTAAGATATCTTGGATAGTAAAAGTTAATGCATGACCCATATGCAAACTTCCTGTAACATTAGGAGGAGGCATCATAATACAATATGGATCTTTAGATTTTTTGGGTTTAAAATAGTTCTTATTTTCCCAACTTTTGTAAATTTTACTTTCAAATTTTAAAAAATCAAAATTTTTTTCAATTTTCATTTTTACTTTTTATATGTTTTTTTAAAATTGATGGCATTTTTTTATTTAACCAATTATTTAGAGTATCATCTAAAGTTTTTTCAATTTTTTCATCTATAATTCTATCAATTTCATTTTCACTTAAATTATTTTTATCATTTTTTAATGTTACTATTGTTCCATCTTGATTAACAAATTTATCAAGTATTAATACATCATTGTCATTTTTTGAGTTATCATTGTCATTTAAAGCTTTTTTTATAACATCCAAAGTTTCAGTAATTTTTTTATCATTATCTTTATTCATATTATAAAAAATTATATATTCGGTAAAAACTCATTAAATTCATTAATCAATTGCCCTTCTAAAGCTAAAATTTCAAAATATGTAATCAAAAGATTATTATTAATATCAAAACTTGATAAATATGATTGTAAAAGTAATTCTTCCTGATTAATTAAATCAGTAAACGTTTTTATACCTGATTCGTATTCTTGTTTTACTACATTTAAAGTAATTGAATTAGATTCAATTTTTGAATTTGATGCGATTAATTGTGATTGATAAATTTGATAATTATTTGACAATATAGAAGCTTGTAAATCAATATCGTTAATTTTATCATTTAGTTTAAATTCATTTTGTAATAATTTTGATTGAAATTTTCTTATATCTGAATTTTCTATTCCCTTTTGGAAAATCGGTATAGACAATTGTGCAGATATACTTCCAGATGTTGATTCAGTTCCTTTAGCAGAAACATCATCATTATAGGATAAGTCGCCAGTAATATCCAATGAAGGTAATTTAACTTTTTTATAAATTTCCAAATCAATTTTAGAAATTTCAATATCAAACTCTAAACTATTAATTTCATGATTATTAATTAATGCAGTATTGAAAATATCATCTTTATTTTTATTATTATTAAATTTAATTAAATCTTGAAGATCAATAGGCTCCAGGCCGACAATTTGTTCAAATGTTTCTTTACCTATTTTTAAATCACCTTTTGCAATCATTAAATTTGTATTAGCATCTTGAAAAGATGATTCAGCATTTTTTAAATCAGATAATGTAGAAACTCCTAAATCATATTTCTTTTTTGCATCATCATTAATTTTTTTTATGACTTCAAAATTCTTTTCAGTTACTTCAAGAGATTTTTCATATAACTTTACAGTTAAATACCCTCTGATTGCACTTAAAATAAGTTCATTTAATGTGAAATTAAAATTTTCAAGTTGTTTGTCAAATAATAGAAGTGATTTTTGTAATTCTAAATTATTTCTTCCTCCGTTGTATAGATTTTGCTTAACAGTTAAAGAATAGGTATCAGATAGTTTATCAGTAGTGGTAGTTGATCCACCTGTTTTTGTTTCAGTTGAAGATTGTTTTTCTGTTAAAGTTAAATTTATATCAGGTTTAAAGTTTCCGTATGCTCTAGCAATTAATTCTTTTGATTCATTTATTTCTTCAAGACCAAGCTTAACTTTAAGATTATTTTCAACTGTATTTTTTATTGTTTCTGCAATATCTAGCGCATATATATTATTAGAATTAAATAAAAATATAAATATTATTGTTGTAAAATATTTTTTCATTTTAAAATATAAAATTGTTTTTTTTTAAAAATATAGATTTAGATTCACTAAAAGAATCAAATAAAAATTCTTTATAATAATTTTCATTATTTATAGTTAATTGAAAACCCTTTGATAAGTTATCATTAATTCTCTCAATTGACACTAATCTTCCTTGGGATTTATTAATTTGTTTTTTTATATTATCAGGAATAAAATCAATAATATGATCAATAAATATTAAATCATAAGGGGAATTTTGAATAAAGCCATCATTTAATTTATTTTTATGAATAGTTACATTATTCATAGAAAAATTTTTAATATTTTTATTTAAAATTTCAAATAAAATTTGATCATTCTCAATAGCAGTTACTTTATTTGATAATTTTGATAAAAAATTTGTTACATATCCTGTTAAGGCACCAATGTGAAGAATATGATCTTTTTTTGATATTTTTGCAGATTGAATTAATTGTGCAATATGCAAGTTTGAAAGGTAAGATTTATTGTTTCCAAAATTAATTTCACTATCAAAGTATGCAAATTCTTTATGAGAAGATTCTAAAAACAGTTCTTTCTCAATAGAAGAAAAAAGAGAGATTAAATTATCGTCTTTAATATTATTTGGTCTAATTTGTGTATCGACCATAATCTTTCTTGCATTTGAATAATTCATAAATTTTATAATTTAAATGATTTTAAGTTATTATATCATTTATTTATTAATTAAATATTAATTTTTTGGCATATTTACTTGGCTAAAAATTGTAAAATATTGACTTCTTTATGGTTAAATAATAATAGTTCGATTTTGGCCCGATGGCAGAGTGGTTATGTAGGGGACTGCAAATCCTCGTACAGCGGTTCGATTCCGCTTCGGGCCTCCAAATATTGCTTGTTTTTTAATTTATTTTTCTTTATTTAGTTTTATAATTCCGCGGTAGCTCAGTTGGTAGAGCGCTAGACTGTTAATCTGGATGTCACTGGTTCGAGCCCAGTCCGCGGAGCCATATTATTCTCTTAAAATAGCACGCGTTAAACAAGTTGGGCCACCTTCGGTTTTAATACATAATTCATTTCCATTAAATAAGTTTAAATTACAATTTTCATTCAACAATAATTCATTTGTTTTAGGATAGCCATTCATTAAAACTAAGTTTTTTGGAGATAATGCAAGTATATTTACGATCAATGTTTTGCTGATTTCATACTCATCTTTAGGAATTTCAATAAATTTAAATTTATATTTTTTTATAAAATCAAAAAATTTTTGGTTTAAATATTTTTTATATCCAATAATTAAATTTTCATCTAAAATTGATAATGCAGACATCAAATGAAAACACGAATTATTATTTTTAAATTTTGGTAAATCAATTATTGAAGTTTGTATATTAAATCTATTTAAAATATTTGTTAATTCTTTTATACCTTTCTTATTAGTTCTTTCACTATTACCTATTAAAAGTAAATTATCTTTAATCCAAAGACAATCACCTCCCTCAACATTAGCATCATTACTTAATTTTCCAACAATAGGAATATTAATTGATTCATAGAAATTTTTATGATATTTTGATTCATCTTTTCTTAAATATTTACTCATACTTAAAATTATTGCACCTTCTTTAATTACTAATGATGGATCATGGGTAAAAATAGAATCACATAATTCGACTTTTTTATCAGGTATTTTTAATTCTATAATTTTGGATCCAAAGTTTTGAATTATTGACCTAAATTCAGAATAATTTTTTTCAATCAACTCTTGATTTAATGAAATATCATAATTCCATTTTTTTGAATCTGCTTTAGACATAAATGGATTGGGTTTTTTCATTAAAACCGTTTTCAATTCGGAATACATATTTTGAGCTCCGAATAACTTCATGAATTATTTAATTATTTGTGATGTGAAACCATAAGTTTCTTTTCGACACTTAAACTATAGCGCGACAAGCCAAAACAGAAAATAAAGAAACATGTAGCTGCGAAAATGTAACCTTCAAATGGGAATCCCATCCAATCTGGATTCGACATACTTGTAAATACTGTTAAAAGTAAATCCATCAGACTTATGATTGACACTAAAGTAGTATCTTTGAATAAACCAATAAAAGTATTTACAATACCAGGTATAACTATTCTCAAAGCCTGAGGCATAATAACTAGAGACATCATTCGCCAGTAACCTAAACCAATAGATTGAGCGGCTTCATACTGACCCTTAGGTAAAGCCTGGAGGCCACCTCTGACAACTTCTGCCATATATGCGCCGCCAAAAATAGTTAACCCTACTATACATCTTAAGAGATTATCAATTTCAACACCCTGAGGTACAAATAATGGAAACATAACAGCAGCAAAAAATAAAACTGTTATTAAAGGTATACCTCTCCAAAATTCAATAAACATTATTGATAGAGCTTTTACTACTGGTAATTTTGATCTTCTACCCAATGCAAGAACTATGCCAAGTGGCAAGGCAAAAATAATTCCTATTAATCCAAGTAAAAGTGTTAAAAATCCCCCTCCCCACTTATGAGTTCCAACAGTATCCAATCCAATTTGTTCATTACCAATTAAAAGAAAAAAAGCAATAATCGGGTAACCAACAAATAGAAAGATTCCTACATAATGCTTTTTTTTGAAATTAGGGATAAAAAATAGGGTTATTGAGATAACTAATATAATAAATGTTAAATTAACTCTCCATTGAAATTCGTCAGGATAAAAACCATATGTAAAAAAATTTAACCAAACTTTTATATATAGCCAACATGCTCCTGCTCTATATTTAACCTTATCTTCATCATACCATTCACAGACAAATCGATCATTCCCTACCCATATTGCATCAAGTATTGCCCATTGAAAGAATGGGGGTACAGCAAGATATAAAATATATAAAGCTAAAATAGTAAAAAGGGAATTATACCAAGTTGAAAATAAATTTGCCTTGATCCATCCAAGTATTCCTAATCTTATAACAGGTGGTTTTCTTACTTGTTCTACCATACTAACGATCCTTTAATGCCATCGCACTGTTATACCAATTCATTAAAAGTGATATTGTTAAACTTAAGGTTAAATATACTGACATTGTCATTGCAAGAATTTCAACAGCTTGACCTGTTTGCATAAGAGCGGTTCCTGCAAAAACATGAACTAAATCAGGATACGCAATTGCTACTGCTAAAGATGAATTTTTTGTAAGATTTAAATATTGACTAGTTAATGGTGGAATAATAACTCTCATAGCTTGAGGAATGACTATAAGTCTTAAAATTTGACCAGTAGTTAAGCCAACAGCTGCTGCGGCTTCTCTTTGACCTTTGCTTATTGCCAATATTCCTGATCTTACATTTTCAGCAATAAAAGCTGCTGTATACATTGATAAAGCTAAAAGTAATGCTACTAATTCAGGTATTAGCCTGAAACCACCTTTAAAATTAAAACCCTTCAAAACTGGTTGTTCCCAAAACATTGGAAAATCATTTAAATAAGAAATTATAAAAACCGGTACAATTAATATTAATAATGAAGTGATAAACATTGGAAATTGTTTACCAGTAATATTTTGTCTTCTTTTTGCCCAAATGCTAGTTATAGTTATAGCAATAATAGATAATATACCTATGAGTAAAACAGAATTAAATCCAGTTTCAGGAATTGGTTTGGGTATAAAAAGACCTTTCAAATTAAGAAAAAAACTATCGCCAATATTTAAACTATTTTTTGCTCTTGGTAATATTCGTAAAACTGCGTGATACCAGAAGAATATTTGGAGTAATAAAGGAACATTTCTTATCACTTCTATATAGCTTCCACAAAAAGTAGATACCAACCAATTGTCTGATAATCTACCAATACCAATTAAAAAACCAAGTATTGTAGCAAAAAAAATACCTAATACTGCAACTAAGATTGTATTTAATATACCTACAATAAATGCATTAAAATAAGTTGAGGAACCTGTATGATCAATAAAAGGCAAATACCCAATATCAAACCATGATGTTTCCCATAAAAAATCAAAGCCATGCGCGATGCCATTCGCTGTCATATTTGTTGCAGTGTTGTTTACAACCCAAGTAATAAAACTAATTACTAAGATCATAACGATTGATTGAATTAAGAATGATCTAAATTTTCCACTTTTAAATAAATCTTCTTTAGGGGGTTTAATTGTATTTATATTAGTATTTGTATTCATTATTCAAAAAAAATATGCTCGGTATATTATACCGAGCATATCATAATTTTAAAGTATTTTTAATGCTTATCGGATAGGTGGCGCGTATAAAAGTCCGCCATTTTTCCATCCTGCATTTGGTGATCCGTCTCTAGCAAGTTCTAAAGGAGTGTTCATACCAACGTGACGTTCGTACATTTCTCCATAATTTCCAACTTGTTTGATTGCATTATAAGCCCATTCTTTACCAAGGCCTAAGTGTGCACCAGTATCACCTTCTACACCAAGAATTCTTTTCCATTCTGGAGTTGCATCAGCATCATTTTTAACTGAATCAACTGAAGAAGATGAAACACCTAATTCATCTGCAGTTATTAATGCATTAAGTACCCAGAAAACAATGTCACTCCAAGGTTCGTCACCTTCACGAGTAACTGGACCTAGAGGTTCTTTTGAAATAGTTTCAGGTAAAACCATATGATCATCTGGTTGAGCTGTTTTAGTTCTTTGAGCAGCTAGACCTGATTTATCAGTAGTGTGTACATCACAACGACCTGCATCGTATGCTGCAACAACTTCGTCAGCTTTTTCAAAAACAACTGGTTCATAACTCATGCCATTAGCTCTAAAAAAGTCTGCTAGATTAAGCTCAGTAGTAGTACCTGTATTAACACAAACACTAGCTCCGTCTAATTCTAATGCACTTGATACACCAAGTGATTTTCTAACCATAAATCCTTGACCATCATAAAAATTAACACCATTGAATGTTAAACCAATTTTTGCATCACGAGATAATGTCCAAGTAGTATTTCTTGAAAGTATATCGTATTCACCTGCAGTTAATTTAGTAAAACGTTCTTTTGCAGAAACAGGAAAGTATTCAACTTTATCTGCATCACCGAAAATAGCAGCTGACACGGCACGACAAACATCTACGTCAATACCTTCCCAGTTACCGTCTGCATCAGGATTAGAGAAGCCAGGTAAACCTTGACTAACTCCACAACGAACGTGGCCTCTGCTTTTAGTGTCAGAAAGAGTATCTGCAATAGCAGATGACCCTACTGATAGAATCAAAACAGAAGCAAATATTTTTAATATATGAGAAATTTTCATATGTATTTCCTCCAATTTAATAATATTATTAATCTAGTGATCTAATGCTCTAAGATAACAAAATGATCAACATTTTTTTTAACATTTCTTAAATAATTAAGATATGATATATTAATACATGTAGTGTAATTTTTTTTATATAATACAAGATGTAGTAAATGAATTGGTTTATAGTAGTATATTTTTTAGTTAATGGATCCTGGATTGAAGCTGAAAAACTTGGAAAAGAAGGTTGGTCACCAATTTTACAACCTAATTTTGAAGTATGTATAGAAAAAATTAATGAAACAAATAATAGGTTTAAAAAAATTGCTGAATATAGAGAAATTGAACAAGATATTTATTTTAAATGTGAATGTAGAATAAATAATGAAAATCCTGATAAAATTAATTGCCAAGATAAAAATTGGATAAAAAAATTTTTAGATAAGTTAAGACTCTTGTAGGATAAATTATGCTGTTTTTAGAAGACTCATATATAAAAAAATTTGAGGCTAAAATAATTTCTTATGAAAATAATAAATTAATTTTAGACAAAACAGCTTTTTATGCAAAAGGTGGAGGACAACCAGGCGATGTAGGGAAAATTGAAATTGATAATCAAATAATTAATATTATTGATACAATAAAAAAAGATAATGATATTCTGCATATAACGAAAGAAGATGTTCAAAAAATAGATAATAAGAATATTATTGGATTCTTAGATTGGGAAAAAAGGTATAAGAATATGAAAATGCATTCTGCATTACATTTATTATGTTCTGTAATTCCATATGGAGTTACCGGTGGTCAAATAAACTACAATAAAGGAAGACTAGATTTTGATACTGAAGACAAAAAAATTATGAAAGAAAAAATTGAAGATAAATTAAATAATTTAATAGTTGAAGATCATAAAATTGAATATCAATGGATTACTTTAGATGAATTAGATAAAAATCCAGAATTAGTTAGAACAATGTCAGTAAAGCCTCCAAGGGTGAGTGATAAAATTAGATTAGTCAAAATTGGTAATATTGATATCCAACCATGTGGAGGAACTCATATAAAATCGACTTCAGAAATTAAAAAAATATCTGTTACAAAAATTGAAAATAAAGGCAAAAAAAATAAACGGGTTAATATAGAAATAAACTAATGATTTAAAATCTGGCTTAAGAACAATTTTGTTCTATCACTATCAGGATTATTGAAAAATTTATCTGGATTGGCTTCTTCTACTATATTACCTTCATCCATAAAAACCATTCTATTAGCTACTGTTTTGGCAAAACCCATTTCATGAGTAACAACAATCATAGTCATTCCATCATTGGCTAATTGAATCATAACATCTAAAACTTCTTTGATCATTTCAGGATCAAGAGCTGATGTTGGTTCGTCAAAGAGCATAATTTTTGGATTCATGGCAAGTGACCTTGCAATAGCTACTCTTTGTTGTTGACCACCAGATAATTGACCAGGAAATTTATTTGCCTGCTCAGGAATTTTTACTTTCTCTAAATGGATCATAGCTAATTCTTCTGCATCTTTTTTTGGCATTTTTCTAACCCATATTGGTGCCAAAGTAATATTTTCTTTAACAGTTAGATGGGGAAATAGATTAAATTGTTGAAATACCATTCCGACTTCCTGTCTTACTATATCAATATTTTTTACATTCCCTGTAAGCTCTGTGCCATCAACAACTATCTTTCCCTCTTGATGTTCTTCAAGACGATTAATGCATCTTATCATAGTTGATTTTCCTGAACCTGAAGGACCACAAACTACAATTCTCTCTTTTTTATCTACAGATAAGTTAACATTTTTTAGTGCTTGGAAATCTCCAAACCATTTACTAACATTTTCAAGAAGTATTATTTGATCATCTGACATTATTATCCTTATTTATTACATTTTTAATAATTTCCAAACAAAAAAATAATTTTTATTTAAAAGGAGGAGAATATAGTAATCCCCCATTTGTCCAAAGATTATTTAAACCCCTTTTAGTTCCAAAAATTGTATTTGCCCCAATATTTTTCTCATAAATTGACGAATAATTACCTAATTCTTTTATTACATTGTATGCCCATTTATTATCCAATTCCATCATATCTCCGTAGTTTCCAATTTCCCCTAATAATCTTAATACCTCAGGATCAGAAGAATTTAACATTTCATCAATATTATCAGCGTTAATTGATTTTTCTTCAGCTATTACCAATGCATTTAATGTCCATCTAATAATATCAGCCCAATTACTATCGTTATGTTTTACTAAAGGTCCGAGTGGTTCTTTTGAAATGATATTTTTTAATATTGAATGGCTGTTGGTATCTCCTATTTTTATTCTTGAAGATGATAAGACTGACAGGTCTCCAGATAAAACGTCGCAATTATTATTTAAGTATAAATTCATAGATTCATCAAATGTGTCAGCTGGTACCGTTTTAAATTCAAGATTATTTTTTTCAAAATAATACTTAATGTTTAACTCAATACTAGATCCAGATACAACACAAATAGTTGAATTATCAAGTTCACTAATATTACTTATTTTAAATGAAGTTGGAATCATGAACCCTTGGCCATCATAAAAATTTATTCCTGCAAATTCAAATTCTAAATTAACGTCCCTGCTATAGCTCCATGTTGTATTCCTAATTAATACATCTATTTCACCTAATGCTAAGAGAGGAAAACGTGATCTTGAACTAGTAGGTACAAAATTTACTTTTTTTGAATCATTAAATATTGCTAACGAAATAGCTTTACAAAAATCAATATCAAATCCTCTCCAGTTCCCTTCATCATCAAGTGAAGCAAATCCAGGAAAATTTTCTGCGACTCCACAATTTAAGTAGCCTCTATCTCTAACTGTATCTAAAGTTCCAGCATTTATAGGAAAAGATAAGAAATAAATGAAAATCAATATGATTTTAGTAATTATTTTCATATTTAATTTTTAATTTAATAATAAACTAAAGTATATTAAAATATAGTATATTTCATAAAGAATGAAAATAAAAACAAAATTAAATAGATTTGGTAGAAATTCTAAAAAACAAAAAGGATTTGTTAATACTCCAATTTATAAAGGATCTACAATAATTTTTGATAGTTTTGATAAATATTTAAAAGATATTTCTGATAAAAATAATGAAAGTTTGTATGGATTGAATTCAACGCCTCTAAGTGACAATTTAGAAGAATCTATTAAAAAATTATATAATTGTGAATCAGTAGTGTCAGTATCTTCTGGCCTTTCATCAATTTCAGTAACTTTTCTTGCTTTACTAAAAAGTAATGATCATATTTTAGTTACAGATTCTTTATATTCACCAACTAGAGAATTTATAAATAAACATTTAGTAAATTTTAATATCTCTGTAGATTATTATGATCCTGAGTTACCTCCAAAAAATTTACAAAAATTAATAAGAAAAAATACTAAATTAATCTTTATTGAATCTCCAGGGACTGCAACATTTGATATACAGGATATTCCAGAAATTGTTAAAATTGCTAAAAAAAATAATATTATTACAATTGCTGATAATAGTTGGGCTTCATTTATATATTGCAATCCTTTTAAACTTGGGGTTGATATAGTCATAGAAGCTGCGACTAAATATATTAATGGTCATGCAGATATTTTATTAGGTTTAATTGCTTCAAATAAAAAATATTCCAATCAAATTAGATCAACAGCCAAAGGTTATGGAATAAATAGTGGTTCTGATGAATTATATTTATCAATTAGAGGTTTAAGAACAATGATGTTAAGAATAGAAGAATCACAAAAAAATGCATTAATTCTTGCAAGATATTTAAATAAACACAAACTTGTCTCAAAAGTATTGCACCCCGCAATTAAAACTCATCATAATCATAAAATTTGGAAAAGAGATTTCAAAGGAAGTAGTGGTTTATTTGGCATAGAAATGAAAAAAAAATATTCAAAAATACAATTAAAAAAATTTTTTAATAAACTGAAAATTTTTGAATTAGGATACAGTTGGGGTAGTTATGAAAGTCTGGTTACTTTTCCTAGTCTTGAAGAAAGAAAAATAAATAAATATAAAGGTTCTATAATCAGAATTCATTGTGGACTAGAAGACATAAAAGATTTAATATTAGATATGGAGAATGCTTTAAAAGCTCTCAAATGAACAGTCTTGAAAAAATAAAATTCAATTCTGAAGGATTGATCCCTGTAATTATTCAACAATTTGATACCAAAGAGGTTTTAATGCTTGCTTGGATGAATAAAGAGTCATTGGAAGAAACAATTAAAACTAACAAAACATGTTTTTGGTCAAGATCAAGAAAAAAATTATGGAAAAAAGGTGAAACTTCAGGAAATATACAAGAAGTAAAAAATATTAAAATTGATTGCGATAACGATACCATCATTATAAATGTAAATTCAAAAGGTCCTGCCTGTCATACTGGTAAAAATTCTTGTTTTCATAACAAAATATAAATTTATGTTTGATTTGTATTTTTACATTACTGCTATACCTGCAGTTATTTTATTTGGACTATCTAAAGGAGGTTTTGCTGGACCAATAGCAATATTAGCTGTTCCATTGATGTCTATGGCAATTAGTCCAATTATTGCAGCGGGTATAATGCTCCCCATACTTATAGTAATGGATGTAACGGCATTATTTTTTTATTGGAAAAAATGGAAAATAGAAATTGTTAAAATAATAATTCCTCCATCTATAATAGGGATATTAATTGGCTCTATTACTTTTTCATATATTTCAGATAATGGAGTGAGGATAATTATAGGTTCAATTGCAATATTATTTATATTATTTACAATAATACAAAAAGAAGGTTTTTTTAAAAAACCAACGAAGAACAAGGGTATTTTTTGGTCTACTGTAGCAGGATATACAAGCTTTTTAATTCACGCAGGAGGACCGCCATTAAACTTTTATTTACTACCTCAAAAATTAGACAAAACAATATATGTAGCAACATTTACTTTAGCTTTTGCAATAATCAATGCTGTGAAATTAATTCCCTATTATTATCTAGGTCAACTTCAATTAGAATATATGATGATATCTTTAATTTTATTACCTTTAGCTCCTATAGGTATAATTGTAGGATATTATTTGCATAAAAAGATATCTGAAAAAAATTTTTATAATCTGATTTATTTTTTCTTAGCAATAGGTGGAATTAAACTTATTTATGATGGAATTTTTTAAAATATAATCTTAAACTAATTTTTTAGTTTTTGTTTTTAAAAGTTGTTTTATAATGAGCTCTTTTATTTTTTCTTAATCCAAAAGGTCCTGGTATAAAAATTGACATTGTATCTGTATTTGGTTTAAGATCTACTCTATGTAAGTGATCTGCTGATCTAAAGCCAATATACCCTGGTGGCCTCCAAAATTTACCCTGTATTGTTGTTTCCCAATAACCCCCTTTAATAATTATAGTTATGTATGGACAAGTATGGTTATGAACACCTTCACCATGATCATTATCAAGCATTTTATGGATTATTATATTAAAAGGAAACCAACTTGGTCTTTTTCTAAAAAGTAAATAATATCGCTCCATCCATGGTTTGGCCTTGTTAAATTGTGGATGAGAAGGGCCTCGATCTAATACAGTTTTTTTACGACCTATTTTTTCAAGAAATTTTAAAAACATAAATCAGTATTAATTTCAATTTAATTTTTTTCAATATAATTCAACCAATTATGTAATTCTTTATTTCTAATATTAGAGTCTAATATATCATCACCAATTTCAAGATAGTTATCAAAAATATCTTTTTTAAAAATATTTTCCATTGAGTTTATAGTTTTATCCGCATCATCTTGATCTTTAAAAATATTTTCATTTATAAGCATTGATTTTCTAGCAACTAATATTCTTGACATAATATTAAAATTAAATTCAGGATGGTATTGCGTCCCCCAAAAGGTTGCATTTCCTTTTTTAAATGACAAAGCTTGAATTTTACTATGATTATTACTTGATAAATGAAGAGATTCATTGGGTATAGTTTCTATTTCATCTAAATGGGAACAAAAAGCATCAAATTTTGATTTTTTATTTATATACATTGGGTGATTTTTTCCATTTTCATTTAAAGAAATATCTCTTGCAAAAATCATTTCTCTACCATTAGGTGATTTTTTTACAGATCCTCCAGCAGCTACTACATATACTTGCATACCCCAACAACTTCCAAAAATTTTTGTTTTACACTTAAGTGTCTCTTTGGCTAATTCAATTTGTTTAGTAATTGGAGGAGTTAAGTCATAAATATTTAAACTACTACCTGTCCAAACTATTCCATCAAAATCCTCTAGAGATATACCTGTTGGAAGAAAATCATCTTTTTTTCCAGGATGAATCGTTATTACATTTAATTCATTATCTATATTTTTTAAAGTTTTTGAATAATGTTCAAATGCATCAATACATTTAGCATCATGAAGGCTCTTCCAACCATCATAATCATAACCATCAACCATTAATATTTTGCGCGACATTAATTAATTCATTATAATTAATTGATTAAATAATTATTACAAGTTGAAATTGGCCCGCCCTCCAAGACTCGAACTTGGGACCCTCGGTTTAGAAAACCGATGCTCTATCCACTGAGCTAAGGGCGGAATATAAAACAAAGAATTAATAACAAAAAATCAATATAAATACTAGATTTTTGAATTAGTTATACTCAAATAGTGGAATAATTTTCATTGTATTTACATCAATTAGACCTTTATTTGTAAGTCTAAATTCAGGTATTACAGATAGAGGTATCAGGTTAAATCCCATATAAGGAATTGAACATTTATATTTTTTCCATTTTTCTTTAAAATATTTTGTTTCTTTAGCAACAATGCTTGCTCTTTTATCAGATAATAATCCAGCAATTGGTAAATCAACTTTGGATATTATTTTTTTGTTATCTACAATTATAATACATCCTTGAGATTTAATAATTTCTTTCAGAACTATTTTCATATCTTTTTCATTTGTTCCTGCAATGATTATATTGTGAGCATCATGTCCTACACTGCTTCCAACGGCTCCAGATTTTAAATTGAAATTTTTAATTAATCCATATGAAATATTATTTGTTTTACCATGTCTTTCAATAACTGTTAAATGTGTTAAGCTATATTTTTTTATAAATTTAGACCAATCATTAAATTTTTGTTTAATAAACAGTTTTTCTTGTTTTGTTACTATTCCTGGTAATTCGGTTTTTATTAGATTAATTGAAACAGGAGTTTGTGGAATTTTTGGCAAAAGACTTCTTGCTGATTTAACTTTAATAGTTTTATATGCTTTTCTTGGATATTTATATCTATTATATTCAAGTTGTTTATCTAAAATATTTGTTATTTTTTTATTTTTTACTACTAGATTACCTCCTAGCCAAGTATTTTGAACTTCATATTTGTCATTTAATAAAACAATATCTGCTCTTCTGCCTCCTCCAAGAGCGCCATAATTTTGATCTATATTATATCTTTCAGCAGGATGTAATGAGCCCATACTCCAAGCAGAACAAGGAGAAATTTTTTTTCTTATTGCTTGTCTAGTTACCCAATCTAAACCAAAATTAAATAAATCATCAGCATCTCTATCGTCTGTACAAACACAAATTCTTTTATTACTTACATTCATTTCAGTAATAACTTTAATTGCTTCTGGAAGACTATGCCAAGGTGTCTGAGGGTTACCCCCTCTTAAAAAAATCCATAAACCAGAATCAAGTAAATCAGATGTAAAATTTTTTTCTTCTGATTCATGAGTGTCAGTTATACCACTGGCTGCATATGCGGCAACAAAACTTCTTCCAAAAATATGCCCTGATATTGGTTTGTTTCTTTTTAAGGATTCAGAAATAATTTTATGGCTATTTTTATCACCTTGACAAACTGATACAAAATCCATTTTTTCTCCCAGTGCTAGAGCTTCAGGCCATTTATCGAATATTTTTGCAATTTTAAAGTAAGTTAAATTTCCTCCAGCAGTTTCAATATATTTATTGGTTGCTGGTATTGTACTGGGGACGGTGAGAAAAATAGATAATGGAGATTTCCTACAATCTTTTAACATCCATTCTATTCCACTTACATCACATACATTTCCTATTTCATGACTATCACAAAATATAGTGGTAGTTCCATTTAATAAAGCAGGTTCAGCATAAGCGCATCCTGTCATCATACTACTTTCAATGTGCATATGTGGATCAATTAGGCCGGGAGCTAAAATTCCATCTTGAGCATCATAAATATTTACATTTTTAAAAATTTGTTTACCCTTGCCATTATCATTAATTGCTGCAATTCTTCCATTTGAAATCCAAATTTCTTTATTCTTAAGAAGTCTTTCACTATAGACTGATAATAATCTTGAATTGCAAATTATTTGATCTGGTTTTATTTTTCCTGAAGCAACATTTGATAAAGTTCTGCTAGTTTTAAATAATGGTTCTACTGAGAAACGATTAATCATTTATAGGTTTTAATGTGTCCAAGGTTCTTTTTTTTTATATGAAAAATTATCTGAATAATTTTTTGGTTTAATTTTTCTTTCTGAATTTTCTATGACTTCAAATTGATAATTTTTTTCGTTGGCCCAATTTATTGCTGATTGTTTATCATCAAAAAAAAGCTTAATTTGTTCTTTTGTATTATTAGATATATTCCATCCCATTAAATGGTCTTTTTCAAAATTTTCATCAGGAACAAATTCTACAATCCATTTTTTTGTTTTTGCTCTTCCTGATTGCATAGAAGTTTTAGAAGGTTTATAAATTTTAAACACCATCAAATTCCATAAGAAAATTTGTTTTAATATTTAAATCTTTTAATTTTTTACTTCCACCAAGTTCGGGTAAATCTATTATAAAACCAGCTCCTATTATATTTTTATCATTAAAATTCTTGATTAAATCTATTGCGGCCAAAACAGTTCCACCAGTAGCTAATAAATCATCAATAATTAATAAATTTTTATGATTATCTAACGCATCTTTATGGATATGCATATCAGTAGAGCCATATTCTAATGTATAAGTAACCTTAAAAGTATCTCCTGGAAGTTTATCTGGTTTTCTTAATGGTATAAATGCAGTTTTTAAATTATATGCTATAGCTCCAGCCATTATAAATCCCCTTGATTCAATACTTAAAATAGCGTCAATTTTTTCATTTCTCCAAGGTTCAGTCATTTCACTTATTACTTTATTGAAATGTTTCGAATTTTGAAGAAGAGTAGTGATGTCTCTAAATTTAATACCTTTAACAGGATAATCTAAGATAGTCCTAACATATTCCTTCATGAAGTTAAGTTAATCTCATTAATGTTAAAAATTGAAATTGGTGCAAAATTTGTGGAACAATCATATTTTTTAGTATATGGATACTTTTTATAACTTTCAATAATTTTTCCATCAATACCAAGTTCTTTTTCAAATAAAGATAACATTAATTTATTTGGATTTGCGTGTGGTGCTAATGATCTAATGTATTTAATATTTTGATCAATGTTAGAAGGATTAATTTTACATATTATAAATGTAGCAACTGCCATTGATCTTGACACACCACACCAACAATGGATGACAATTGGTTTGGACATATCCCAACTTTCTACAAAATTTACTATTTTACCAATATGCTCATTATTTGGTAAAATTTGATTAGTAAAAGTGTTTTTTTCTAATAAATTTTCATTTCTATGAATTAAATTATTTTGACTGATTTTTATAATATCATCAAATCCTAAACTTAAGTGATTTAATACTCCTTTAGGAGTCGGAGGTTCAAAACCTGGATCTATAACTGAAATTAAATGTGAAGGTTGTGTTGTTTCACATACATCTAAATGATCTTTTAATGAAGTTACTATTATCATATTAAAATAAAGGGTGGAATATATATTATTTCCACCCTTTTTTGTATTTTTAATTATTGAGCTATTGAATCAGCTAAAATTGCATTTGCTTCTTTATTTAATGCATTCAAAGTTGATTTAATATCGTCTCCATTAATTATAGCTGCATAAGCTTTTTCAACTTCACCTCTAACAGAATAATAACCTGGAACTGAAGGTTCACCTTTACCATATTTTATAAAACCTAATGATCTGTCATATTGTGGTAAAGCAGATCTCATTTCTTGAATCAATGGATGATTTGCTGATGATGCCCTTACAAAACCATAACCACTTTCTGTTGACCATACTGCAGAATTTTCTGTGTTTGAAATATATTTCATCCACTGATATGCTGCTACCATTCTATCAGCATCGCCAGTATTACCCATAATTAAACCTCCACCATATAAATTTAAAACTGGTTCTGGTGTTGTATGGGGTACACTAGTAACTTCCCAAGCTCCATTGTATCCACCCTCAATAGCTTTTTGATAATATGTTATCCCTGAAGTTGAGCCTAATGAAAACATAACTGATCCTGAGCCAAGATATTGTTGATCACTATATTTACCTCTTGTAACTTGAGCACAACCTTTGCTAGACATTCCTTGAATAAACTCCATTGCCTCAATTGCCTTAGGGCTATTATATATATATTGACCTTTATTATAATCAAAAACATCACCTCCATGAGCAAAAACCCAAGCTGCAAAATTACTTGCATCCGTATCTATTTCATATCCCATACTTGGTGATTCTTCCGTTCGTCCACTAAAGACACTATTAGTTGCAGCGCAAGCAACTTCTGCAAATTCGCTAGGTGTTTTGGGCTCACTTAATCCTAATTCATTTAACCAATCTTTATTATAATAAACAAGTTCAAGTGATTTTCCAGCTTCATGTAATAATTTTGGATTACCGTCAAAATAAGGAGAAAAACCTACAGTCCAATTAGCTCCCCAATCATTAATATCTTCTTGAGTTACTCCCCATTTCTTACTGTTGGCTAAAAGTGTTTGATCAATAGCTGCAGTAATTATGAACATATCAGCAGCAGCATTTCCATATCCTCTTGCTACGTCTGCTATATCTTTTGTACCCGCTGCAGACATCATTGCAGATTGAACTTTGCCATAATGACCTTTATAAGTTACATTTACTTTTATACCTGTTTCTTTTTCAAATCTCTCAGCTCTAGCTTTCATAGCATCTAATCTTTCATCAGAATATTGAACCCAGAATTCAACAGTTTGACCTACAGGATTTGCATTCTCAATATCGCTAGGTGAAACAGCAAAAGAATTAGAAGAATAAAAAAAGCTAAGACAAATAATAAATTTAAAAAAATAATTTATTTTTATATTCATTTTTGACCCTTTCTAGAAAATATAAACAAATTATATTCAATATTCATAAAATACTAAATATTTATTACATAAATGTTGTAGATTTATTCTGGATATCTATTGTTTTAAACCAAAATTAGAAATACTCTCTAAAAAAAGCTTTTGAGTAAAAAAGTATAGTAAAAGTATGGGAAAAATAGCAATCAAAGAAGCTGCCATTAAAAGATTGAAATTTGGCCCCACTTCTCTCACAAAACTATATATTGAAACAGTAACTGGATACCATTCATCTCTAGTTAGAATCAAGAGAGGCCATGCAAAGGCATTCCAGGCTAATATAAATGTAAAAAGAGCAACAGTTACAATAATGGGTTTACTCATAGGAATTACTATTTTTATTAAAAAATATAAATGAGAAGATCCATCCATTCTTGCAGCATCCCATAATTCATTTGGGATTTTTTTAAAATATTGTCTTAATAAGAAAATTACAAATATATTTCCCATAAAAGGCACGGTCAAGCCTTGTAATGAATTCATCCATGAAGGTCCAAATGGCAAAGGAAATATTTCACCTCTTATTATTAATAAATGTGGAAGAAGAGTAATAATTTCGGGTATCATTAAAGAAATTAATAAAAAATAAAAAATAAAATTTTTAAAAGGAAAATTTATTCTTGCAAATGAATAGGCTGCTGGAATACTAAAGAGTAGAACACCTACTACTGTTATAGAACTAATAACAATACTATTTAGAGTATATCTTTGAAATCTATTAGATGTCCATACTTCAATATAATTTTCATACATTGGTCTTGATGGAAACATATAGTTATTTGCTGCTTCACCAGCTGTCATAAGTGATGTAGAAATCATATATAAAAATGGATAAATTGAAACAATAAATACTAAGGTTAATATCACATATTGAATCCTTGTTTCTTTAGAAAAATAATTAGTCATAACTAAGCCTTTTTCTAAATAAAACATATTGTGATATTGCTAATACATTTAATAAAATAAATAAAACCACACCTTCAGCAGCTGCATAACCATATTTTACCCTTCCCCAGAAATGATCAAAAATTTCAATTGTTATAACATCCATTGTGTCACCTGCAGAAGAAGTCTGCATAACAAATATATGATTGAAAGCCTGGAATGTATTAATAAAACCAGTTAACAAAAGAAAAAATATAATTGGCATTAATAATGGGATTGTAATTTTAGTAAAAGTTTGCCATCTAGATGCTCCTTCAGCTTTTGCTGCTTCATAAAGATCAGATGGGATAATTGACAATCCAGCTAATAAAATAATTGCATAATACCCAGTATAAGACCAAATTCCATAAATAATAGATGAAGTTAATGCCATACTGGGTCCTGCAAAAAACCCTTTGATTTTAACTCCAAATAATATTTCAGATATTGGTCTTTTATCAAATAACCAAAGTTGAGGGTCAATTCCAAAAAAACCAATAAACTCATTTAATAAGGAGTTTTCAGCTTTTCCAAATATAAGAAAAAAAACTGCAGCACCCATTACTGCTGGAGTAATATATGGTAAAAGTAACATCATTTGAAAAAATTGTTTACCTTTTAGTTTTTGATATAACGCAAATGCAATAATTAAACCAAGTCCCACCTCAAAAATAATTGTAAAAAAAGAATAATAAAATGTATAAATTAACGCATTAAGAAAATCATCATCACCTTTTTCCATTAAAACAGACCATGAATAATTAATAATAAAAATACTTATGAGAAATAAGGTTAATGAACTTAATAAAAGAATTTTTTTATTTTTAATTTTTTCTTTAAATTCTGACCATAACCAGTAACTTGCTATTAATAACAACAAACCAAAAACAAAAATCCAAAAAAAACCCATATCACCTAAAATTCTATTGTAATTTTCAAATCCCAGAAATCTTCCTTTAAAAACTTTCCATTTATGAAAACTCATATAAATTGCAAAAAAGACTGGAAATATTCCGAATAAAGAAATTAAAGCTACTGCAGGAAGAATAAATAAAATTCCATTTATTTCATCGTATTTTTTTCTAATTAATTTCATCATTTTAATTTAAATTATAAATATTAAATAAATATAAAAAATTACGTTATAATACTTTAATAAAGTCTTTTGTGGAAATCTTACCTGAATTCAATGGACTTAAATATATGCCCATATCTTTATGATTATAGAATTTTATTAATGAATTGGGCAAATTCATATCTAATTTTGAATTATTTGGGTTCACATTTGTGGCAGAACATCTGGGTATCCTTGAGTCGACATTAAACTTAACTTCACCTATTTTTATAGTCTTACCGATAAGATTAAATTCTTCCCATGCAGGCAAATAATCAATTAATATATTACCCCTAAATCTTTCGTATTCAATATTGGCATTCATTTTATTTTCTAAATCTTTAATCGAATTTAGATTAATTAATGAAATTGAAATTCCAGGAGTTGTATCAAAAAATGGAAAGTTTTTATTGAGAATAAAAAAAATAGGTTTTTTAATCTTTGTAATATTAATTTCTATATATTTTTCTAAATAAAATATTTCTTTTTTATCATTAATATTAGTTTCAATTAATTTTTTATTTTTTAAATATAGAATTAATATATTTTTTTTTTCTTCAAAAATAAAATTATAATTTTTTAAATCTGGTGTGTTTTTTAATGTTAAAAAATAGTTTAAATTTCTAATTTTAGAATTATTAAAATCAACTGAAGATTTTTTATCTAAACCTCTAGTAAAAGCAAAAATTCTATCATTATGAATTCCTGATTCTTTTACAATTTTAAGTACAGAGGATTCATTAAATGATAAAGATTTTACAGGACAATAAAATAAATTCTTTATTAAAAAATTTTTCATAGATGTTCGTATGAAGGAATAGTTAAAAAATCTTCAAACTTTTCAGATACACATAAATTTATAAAAATATTAGAAGCTCTATCATAATTTCCTTTTTCAAATAATTCTTTACCTATTTTTTCTTTAATTTTTTGAAGTTCTTGATTTAAAATATTTTCGATATATTTTTTATCTATAAGTATTCCATTATTTGTTTTACATCTATGATGAAGCCATTGCCAAATTTGGGCTCTAGAAATTTCTGCTGTAGCAGCATCTTCCATTAAATTATAAAGAGGAACGCAGCCATTACCTTTTAGCCAAGATTCAATATATGAAATTCCAATATTAATATTTGTTCTTATTCCATTTTCTGTAATAACACCAACTCGACCTCCTGAGGTTTTAACAGGTAATTTTAATAAATCGCTAGATTTAACATTTATGTCTTCACGCAAATTTCCTATCTGATTAGCAAAATATAAATGATTATCGAAAATAGATTTAGCTACTGAAACTAAAGCTGGATGAGCAACCCATGTTCCATCGTGACCATTATAAGCTTCTATTAATTTATCATCATAAACTTTTTGAATAGCAATTTTATTAGTAGCTTCATCATCTTTTATGGGTATTTGTGCGGCCATGCCTCCTATAGCTAGAGCTCTTCTTTTATGACATGTTTTTATAAGAAGAGTACTATAAGATTTCATAAAATGCACTTTCATAGAAACTAATGATCTGTCTGGTAAAATAAAATCATTTCTTTTTTTAAATTTTTTAATGAAACTAAAAATATAGTCCCATCTTCCACAATTTAAACCTACTATATGGTCTTTAAGTTCGTATAAAATTTCATCCATCTCAAAGGCTGCTAAAATAGTTTCTATAAGAACTGTTACTTTTATAGTTCCTTTTTTTAAATTAAATTTTTCTTCCGTGAAATTTATAACATCTTCCCACAATCTAGCTTCAAGATGATTTTCAAGTTTGGGCAAATAATAGTAAGGAGCAGTATTATTTTTTAGGAGAGTTTCATAATTATTAAAAAAATATACTCCAAAATCAAACAAAGATGCTGAGGTTCTTTTATTATATTGTAAAAAATTTTTTTCCTCTAAATGCCATCCTCTTGGTCTAACTATTAATACTGCAGTGTTTTCATTTAATTTGTAATCTTTATTTTTTTTTGTATCTTTGAAATCAATTGTTCTATTATTGGCATTTTTTAAATTTATTTGACCTTCAATTAAATTTGACCATGTTGGAGATAAAGAATCTTCAAAATCTGCCATAAAAGTATTTGATCCAGAATTTAGGGCATTAATAACCATTTTCTTTGTTGGTGGGCCAGTTATTTCAACTCTTCTGTCCAAAAGGTCTTTAGGAATTGAAGATATTTCCCAATTGCCATTACGTATCTCTTGTGTTTCTTCTAAAAAAGAAGGTGTCCAACCTTTGTTTATTTTTTCTTGAATTTTTAATCTTAAATTTAAAATTTCATTTCTTTTATCATTAAATCTTAAATTTAATTCTTCAATAAAATTAATACAATCTTGGCTTAAAACTGTTTCATAATTTTCTTTCAAATCTGGGATTTTAATACTCATAATTTATATTATATATTTCATTTTAAAGGAATTTTAACATTTTTTTTAATTAACTGATATTTATCAGAAAGTCCTGAGTATAAAAATTTAATTTTATTGATTTTTATTGTTAAAAACTCTTTATCTTTTGAATTTAATTTATCAATCATTTTTTGCAAATCATAGCTTTCCCAATAAAAATTTTTTTTATTATATTTGCCATTTTTAATATTAAAAACTTCTTTTAAAATTTTTAAATCATGAGGTATTTTATATTTTTTTTTTTGTATCATTATATGAAAATAAATAATAAAAATTATTAAAACCACACCAAGTTATGGCTGATAAACATAAAGAACATGGTTCATGTGATGAAATAAATATGCAATTTTTTGGAGATGGTCTTTTATTTTCTTGAATCTTAAAAAAATTATTAATTGTTGAAATTTCACCATGAAATAAAGGATTTTTAATTTCATTGTTTGTTCCAGAAACAATTAATGAAAAGTCATTTTTATTTATAATTGCTGCTCCAAATATTTTATTTCCTAAGTTAACATTTTTTGTTGTTATAGGAATTATATTTTTTTCAAAAATATTTAAAACATTATTTATAAATTTTATTTTCATAAATCTTCTTTGATATAATTTTTCTTATTATTAAATAAATAATAAAAAACAAAACAATTAATGATATATGAGGTATATAAGTTGTAATATCAAACTTTTTCCAGTGCACTATATCCATATAAGGTCCTATATAGAATATAATTGGTATCCAGGTTAATATTTTTTGCCAAATATTTGATCCAAAAAATTCAACCTCACCAACAGCCAAAGAATAATGACCAATATTTTTTTCATTATAAACCACTATGTAGTATTTATCTGCAGGTATTTCAAAACTAGTCATGAATTCTTTATTTGTTGGATTTCCAATTTCTGGACCTTTCCAATAATTGTCACGAGCATATGGTTCATACCATAATTTCCATTCAAAGTCCTTTCCATTTGCTTCGTAAAGAATTTCTTTATTTTGATTTAAAACTTTTATAGATACATAATTAAATTCTTTATTCTCAGGAGTAAGAATTCCAGCATAAAATAAAAAACTTTTATTACTATCAATTTTGTACCAATGAGATTGACCGTTAAGTTTTCCATAAAATGCTTTTGAAATTTCTGGATCAGAAATAATATACGGATTATTTTCATCTGGTGAATATTTAATTAATTTTGGCTGATGAGCGATTACAGAATTATTATAAAAAAATAATGCTATTATAAATGTAATTAAAATTTTCATTTATTTAATTTCCCAATAATTAAAGAATAAAATATCATTAAAATACCCCAAAATGATCCTATAAATAAAAGATAAAGGTTTAGATTTTTAGTATAAGCAATGTTTAATATAATTCCTGAATAGTACGTTAAAGGTCCTACTAAAATACCTAAAATGCATGATAATAAAACTTTGTTTTTTAAAAATGTGAAGACTGAGTGCAATAAAGTCCCAAATGCCAACCATAAAAAAATTAACCAGACAGGAAGATAACCAAAAATTAAATCAGAATTAATATAATAATATTTAGTATAAGCCATATATGAGTCAAATAGATACCCAGGAATTGAAAAAATTATAAATATATATAATAAGTTAGCTCTCTTTTCTATAAATGAGAAATAAATTGCTAAATAAATTAAACCACTGATTATTCCATATAAATATTCATCATATATTTCACCAATTACACAAGCAACCCAGGTAATTTGAAAACCAGTTAAAATTAAAAAAAAAATAAAAAATTTATTTTTAATCATCAAGAAAATTAAATATTTAATTTTAAATGATAGCTTTTAGGTCGAGTAAGATTTTCATACCCAATTTCAGATAAAGAACATCCTTTTCCTGTTTCTTTAACTCCTGTCCAAGCGAGTCCGGGATCAAGATAATCACATCTATTTAAATAAAAAGTTCCAGTTTCAATTTGATCTCCAATTTTTTCAGCAATTTCAAGATCTTGAGTCCATATCGACGCAGTTAAACCGTATGGACTATCATTCATTAAATTTATAGCCTCTTCATCACTTCTAACTTTCATTATTCCTATAGCTGGGCCAAAAGTTTCTTCCATCATAAAGTTCATATCATGATTAACATCAACTAAAACTTGAGGAATTAAATAATTAGATAAGTCTAGTTCATTAGAAAATTTGGACTCATCAATAACTTTTTTTGCACCGTTATTAACAGCATTTTCTATTTGAGATAAAATAAATTTTGCAGATGATTCTTTCACTACTGGACCCAATGTTGTTTCAGGGTTTATAGGATTACCTAATTTATAATTGTATGTTAAAGAGGCAAATAACTCAACAAAATCATCATAAATATTTTCATTAACATATATTCTTTCAATTCCACAACATGATTGACCAGAATTAAAAAAAGATCCATCTACAAGATTTTCAACAGATTTATTTATATTTGCATCCTTTCTAACATATGCGGGATCCTTTCCTCCAAGTTCAAGTCCAATATTAATAAATTTATTTTTTGCAGCATTATTAACTTCATAACCAGCCTTTACAGAACCTGTAAAAGATACAAAATTAATTCTTTTATCTGCTATTATTTTTAATCCATCTTCATGATTTAAATGCATGAAATTAAAAACATTTTTTGGTAAAGTTTTTTCAGCAGATTTGTAAAGTTGTTCAGAACATAGAGGTGTTTGAGCTGAATGTTTTAATATAACAGAATTTCCAGCAGCTAAAGATGGAATAATTGAATTAACGGATGTTAAATAAGGGTAATTCCAAGGAGCTATTACAAAAACTACACCTAATGGAATTCTTTTTATATAATTTTTAAAATTATCATTTGCGGGTAAATTAATTGTTGATAATTTTTCTTCCGCTATAGATAACATGTAGTCAGCTCTCTCTTTAAAGCCTTTTAATTCACTGGGTGCTTGAGAAATTGGTCGTCCGATTTGCCAAGAAATTTGCTCTACGATCTCTTTTTCCCTAGATAAGAAATCGTTTACAAAATTTTTTAAAATTGACACTCTTTCTGAAATTTTAATGTTTGACCATTCAATTTGAGCATTAACAGATTTTTCTAAAGTTTCATCTATATTATTATGATAATTTCTTTCTAAATAGACAGAATTATTAATTGGTGAAATTGTTTTAAAAGAATTATTCATAATTAAATTATTATATTATTGAATTCATCAATTTCTTTATCGATTGAAACAAAAGAATCTAGTTGTTTGTCCCAGAATTTCTGATTTTTTCTCATTTCAAAATGCTTAAGACTTATATTTTGTTGTTCTACCCATGTGTAATAGCCTAAATTAAATATTCTTTCTTTTTCATTTTCTGATAGTTTGACCATATTATCTATATCAATATCTTTTATATACTTTTTAAATATATTTGAACAAGAGTTTTTATCAAACACTCCTTCGTAATTATTTTTTGTTCTTTCTAATTCAGATAAATATAAGTCGGCACCATCTGTAGCAACTGTAATTATTGCTTCATCTTTACCCAGATTCATAAATTTTGCTAATTTTATTGATGCCAAGATATTTGCGATACTAGAGAAACCAAATTCAGGTAACCTACTAACTAATGATGTGCTCAGACCTATATTTTTAACTAAATATTCTTTTCCTAATGGTGTGTTAAATAATAAATTTAAATTATCGGTAGCTTTGTCTGATACATCTACAACAAAATCAGTATTCATCACATTATGTATTAACGGAACATGTTTATCACCAATACCTTGAATATTATGTTCACCAAAACCATTTTTTAGCAAAGTTGGGCATTCTAAAGCTTCAACAACAGCCGTTTGTGTTCCTAAAGAATTTTTAAGATAATCACCAGCTGCTAATGTTCCACTCGATCCTGAAGCTGAAACATAGAATCTTGGTTTTAAATTTGAATTCCCTTTTGCATCATAAAATGATTTTTCAAAAGAAGGTCCAGTTACAGCTCTGTGAATACTATAATTATTATATTCATTAAATTGATTAATTATTATGTTGTTTAAATCGTTATCTAATTCATTACATTTATCATAAATTTCTTTAACATTACTCTCTGTTCCCTTAGTTCTAATAATGTCATTTGAGTTTGAAACCCACTTTTCAAGCCATTCAAATCGCTCTTTACTCATTCCCTCTGGTAAAACCGCAACACTTCTACAACCTAGTATTTTTGATATAGCTACTCCTCCTCTGCAATAATTTCCAGTAGATGGCCAAATTGCGATATTTTCAGAACAATCAAAATTTCCACTTACAATTCTGGGTACTAAACATCCATAAGCCGCTAAAACTTTATGAGCTTGTATCAAAGGAAATAATCTACCAATGTTAATAATTATTTTTGCTTCAACACCAGTTAGTTCATTTGGGAGAATTATATATTCCGGACATTTAACAAATTTACTATGATCTTTTTTATTGTGCCAATGGACTCGATATAGATTAAGAGAATTTTGTGAGTCTTTATCTATAGAATTTAATTTATTTTGAATATCATTACTAATATTTAGAGGATTTGCTAATTCTTTAATTTTAGGAAGAATTATATTCTTCTCTGAAAAAAGTTTTGCATTTTTATGAATTATTCTTTTATTTGAATTCATTTATTTATTTTATTATGGTCGGGGAGAAAGGATTTGAACCTTCGACCCTCTGGTCCCAAACCAGATGCGCTACCAGGCTGCGCTACTCCCCGAAAAAATGATATATAGTTCCTAATTATCATAAAAACAATGATAAAATTGTATTGAAAATTCTGAAAAAACATTTAACTTAAAAATATCTCAACGGGGTGCTTTAAGGGCTGAGATTTAAAACCCGAGAACCTGAACCGGATAATACCGGCGGAGGAAAAATATGAGGATAATTAGTGTAATTTCATTTATATTATTTCTATTCAATTTGAGTGCAAAAGCAAATACTCAAGATACTCTTACAATATATACATATGATTCTTTTGTTTCAGAATGGGGACCTGGACCTATAATTAAGGAAAGATTTAAAAAAAAATTTAATAAAAACCTTGAATTTATAACTGTAGATAGTGCGGCTACTTTATTAACTAAAATTATCCTTGAAGGATCATCTACAAAAGCAGATATAATTCTAGGTTTAGATATGAATTTAATAGATCAAGCAAATAGATCAAATCTTTTTTTAGAACATTCCTTTAATGATTTAAATAAAAAAATTAATTTACCTATTGAATGGGAAAGTCAAAAATTTATTCCATATAATTATGGTTATTTTGCATTTGTTTATAATAATAAAAAATTTAAAAATCCTCCTAAATCTATGAATGAATTAATAAATAATACTAAAGCAAGAATTGTAATTCAAGATCCCAGAACATCAACTCCTGGTTTAGGTTTATTAACATGGATAAAAGCTATTTATGGCAATGAAGCAGAAAATAAATGGGAAAAATTAAATAAAAAAATTATTACAGTCACAAAGGGATGGACTGACTCATATTATAATATTTTTTTAACAGGAGAAGCAGATATGGTTTTAAGTTATACCACATCACCTGCTGCTCATATTATGTTTGAAAATAACTATGATTATTCAGCAATAAATTTTGAAGAAGGAAATTATATATCAATCGAATATGCTGGAATATTAAAATCTTCAAAAAATATATTTTTAGCAAAAAAATTTCTCAATTTTATGATTTCTAATGATTTTCAATCAATAATACCTTCTACAAACATTATGTATCCAGTAAATAATATGAATAATCTTCCAAAAGCATATGAGAATATAGAAATTCCTAAAGCAATTCAGTTAAATCCTACTATTATTAATGAGAATAAAAGTTATTGGATTGAGGAGTGGCTGAATGCGTCAATCAATTAATTAATTGTTTTATAAATCTTTTTATTTTGTATCATTAATTCTATTAACATTAATAATTTTACCAATATTTGGAATAATTTCTAAAATTGAATTTAATAATTTCGATTTATACAATTTTTTTAAAAGTAATTATAATATTCAAATTATATACATCTCTTTTTTTCAAGCATTATTATCGGCAAGTATTTGTTGTTTAATAGCAATTCCATTCTCTATTATTTTTTATAGAAATAAAAATTTAAAGATAATAAAACTTATAATTTCATTGTGTGGCTACTCATTTGTAATACCTTCAATATTAATTGTTCATAGTGTAATTGGAATATATGGTACAAATGGATTTATTAATAACATATTTAATTTTTATGAAATTTTGAATTTTAAATCATTATTTGGTTTAAAGGCTATAGTTTTCGCACATATATTATTAAATGCACCCTTTGCAACTAAAATTTTATTTCAAAATTTAAATACAATTCCAAAAAAATACATTGAAATTGCAAATTCACTAAATTTAAAATTATTAAGTTTTTTAATAAAAATAGAGTTACCTATACTTAAACAAAATTTATTTTCAACTTTTGCAATAATTTTTGTATTATGTTTTTTAAGTTTTGCTATAGTGATGACACTAGGAGGTGGTCCTTCAACTTCTAATATAGAAGTTGCAATTTACCAAGCTGCATTATTTGAATTAAATTTTAATAAAGCTATAATTTTGAGCTTTATCCAAATGTTAATTTGTTTAATTTTATTATTATTAGGCTTCTACAAACTGAAGGGAGGTAATTATTTTGATATTCAAAATGATTTTTATGAATATCCATTTAATGATTATAAAATTTTAAAATATTTTGATTGTATAATGATTATTATTTATTCGGTATTTTTTTTTAGTCCAATTATATACATACTATATAAATTTATTAATATTATTGATTTTAATGAAATATTATTAAAAGAATACTTCATTAATGCTTTTTTGAATTCCTTTATTATATCTTTATTTACAGGATTATTAGTGACAATATCAGGATTATTTCTATCTATACTAATTTTTAATATGAGAGAAAAAATATATTCACAACAAATATTATTTATTTTGAGTTCAATTATAATAGTTGTATCACCAATAATTATAAGTTTAGGATATTTTATATTACTTGGGGAATTAAGATATATAAACTCAATAATTATTATAATTTTAATTATAATAAATTGCTTGTTATTAATACCATTTTCAATATTAATATTATTTACTAGAATAAAAAATATATATTTAAACTTCAATGATTCTAAAAAAACATTTAATTTAAATGAAATAAATTTTATAAGAATAATTTTTCCATTAATTAAAAATAACTTATTATTTATATACTCATTATCTGTATGTATAAGTTTTGGAGATTTTACTATAATTTCATTTTTTAATAATGATTCCTTTCAAACACTACCAATACTTTTGTATAAATTGATTATTTCGTATAAGTTTAATGAAGCATCATTTGTTGCAGGATTTATGTTAATATTTACTTTATTTGTATATTTATTATTCGATAATATTACTTATAAAGAAATACCAGATAAAAGAATATGAGTGTATATACTTGCAAAATATCCTAAAGAAATTACTGGGGTCCACTTAAGATGACCAAAAAAAGTATAATAACCTCTAGCTTGACCCATTAAGGCTACGCCAGCTGCAGATCCAATTGATAGAAGACTTCCTCCAACACCAGTTGTTAAAGTAACTAATAACCATTGATCTAAATTCATTACAGGGTTCATAGTGATTACAGCAAACATAACAGGAATATTGTCAACAATTGCCGATAAGATCCCAACAAGTGTATTTGCATATGTTGGACCTAAATCAACATACAGATATTCTGAAACTGCTGATAAATATCCAATAAATCCTAATCCTCCAACACTTAAGATGATACCAAAGAAAAATAACAATGTATCCCATTCTGCTTTAGAAACTTTTCTTAGAAAGTCAAATTTAGTTTCTTCAGTTTTTTTATCAAATGTGATTTTTAAATAATATGAATATAATCCAAGCAACCCTAATCCAAACATCATTCCCATCATTGGAGGTAAATGTAATATATTATGAAAATTAACAGCTGAAAATATTGTTAGTAAACCTAAAAAAATTATCATTTTACCACCTCTTTTCATTACAACAACTTCTGATGACACGTTTGGCATTTCATTAGGAATAAAAAAATACATAATAGATGCTGGGATAATATAATTTACTACTGATGGTATAAAAAGTTTAAAGAAGGTCGTAAATTCAACTATACCAGCTTGCCAAACCATTAAAGTTGTAATATCTCCAAATGGACTAAATGCTCCTCCCGCATTAGCCGCCACAACTATGTTTATACAACCTATAGTTAAAAATTTCGTATTTCCTTTACCACAAGCTAATACAACAGAGCACATTACTAGTGCGGTAGTTAAATTATCAGCTATTGGTGATAAAAAGAAAGTTATAATTCCAGTTAATATAAATAATTGTCTAAAATTAAAACCTCTTGAAATAAGTTTATATCTAACAACATCAAAGACATTTCTTTCTTGTAAGGCATTTATATAAGTCATTGCAGCTAATAAAAATAGGAAAAGTTCCGCAAATTCAATTATATTATGTTCTAATACTTCTTCAATTTCTTTACTAAAAGGTTCAGGTTGAAGAGAGGAATAAAAAGCTATTACTCCCCATATTAATGCTGCTGCTATGATTACTGGTTTAGATTTTCTTAGATGGGTAAATTCTTCAATCATCACAACAGAATATGCAATAACAAAAATCATTATAGCCAAAATTCCAGTGATGTGAGTAGTAAGATTTATATGTTCCATTAGATTTTTTTAATAAAATTCATTACTTCTTTTGCAATTCCATATTCATATAAATTATTATGCATTGCTTCGTCAATAAATACATTCTTTTTTTTATGATTATATTTTTCAAAAATTTTTTTTCCCATTTCAAAAGGTACAACTTCGTCTTTTTTCCCATGCAATATAAGCAATGGACTTAAAATGTTATTTATTTTTGATAAATTATCAAATTTATCCCAAATTAGATACTTAACAGGATAAATTGGGTACATTTTTTGTGCAATTTCTGAAATAGATGTAAAAGGAGCTTCTAAAACCACGCCCATATAATTTTTATTTTGTGCTAGATGGACAGCAACACCAGTTCCTAAAGACTCTCCATAAAGTATAATATTTTTTTCATTTATAGAAAGTTTTTTCATTATCCATTTAATTAGAATTTTAGAATCAGAATAAATTATATCTTCACTTGGCTTACCACTATTGCCACTAAACCCTCTATAAGCATGTAATAAAACTCCATAGCCCTCATCAATATATTCTTTTATCCTGTAAGCTCTCTCACCAATATCAAAAGAATTACCATGAAAATATATTATTAAAGGCATATTTGGTTTAGGTTCCGAAAGCCAATTGAGGAGTTTAATATTATCAGAAACCTTTAAAAATACCTCATTTACATTTTGTAAACCATATTCATATGGCTTTCCGGGTTTACCTGATTTGTTAAACGTTAATTTTCTCTGACTAAGATAAAGGCCTAAACCTATTAGAAAATATACAAAAAAACTTAGAAAAATATATTTTATCATTTAATTTTATTAAAAAAAGTGTAATTAATTATATAAATTTATGAAAAAAAGTAAATTATATAAAGATTTCAATTATATACAAGCTTTATCAAAGCTTAGAGAAAATGGTATTAGACCAACATCTCAAAGAAAGATTTTAGCTAAAATTATATTTGAAAAAGGTAACAGACATTTAAATGCAGATGAGCTTTTTAATGAAACAAAAAAGTTAGGGTATTCAATATCACTAGCTACTATTTATAATACTTTAAAGCAATTTTCATCATTTGGTTTATTAAAAGAAATTGTCGTTGATCAAAATAAATCAATGTATTGTAATAATAAAGAACCACATTATCACTTGTATGTTGAGGATGAGGCAAAAATTATAGATATACCAAATTCAAATATAGATTTATCAAATATACCGGAAATACCAGCTTGTTTGAATCTTCACAATATAGATATAATTGTAAGAATAAGAACATTAAAAGAATCTTCTAAATAGGAAATATGAATTCAAAGCCAATTTGGGTACCAAAAAATAATAAAACTTTATTAGACGATTATCTAACTTTTTTAAAAAAAAAAAATTTAAAACCCTACAATAAATTATGGTCTTGGAGTGTAAATAATAAAGAAAAATTCTGGGAATCAATATGGAAATTTTCAAAAGTTAAAGGTGAATTAAAATTACCAATATTTAAAAAAAATGAAAAGTTTAAAGATTCAATTTTTTTTAAAAATTCTAAGATTAATTATGTTGAAAACTTAATTAAAAAAGAATCAAATGATACTGCGATTTCATTTTATAGTGAAAACAATACTAAAAGAAAATACTCATGGAATGAATTAGATAATTCAATAAATAAAACTTCAAATTTTTTTACCAAAAACGGTATTAAAAAAAATGACAGAATAGTTGGAGTATTACCTAATATACCTGAAACAATAATATCTTTTTTAGCAACTGCAAAAATTGGAGCAATTTGGTCATCCTGTTCAGCTGATTTTGGTGAAGAAGCTATTATAGAAAGATTTAATCAAATCAAACCTAAAATATTAATAATTTCAGATTGTTATTTTTACAATAATAAAAAATATAATATAATTAATAAAATTACCTTTGTTATAAAAAAAATTAAATCAATTAAAAAAATAATAATAATCCCATTCGATGGAAAAAAATTAAGATATGTTCCAAATTTTAAATTTGTTGAATGGAACTATATTATGGAAAATAAAATAAAAAAAAATAAATATAAATTATTTAACTTTAATCATCCTTTATACATATTATTTACAAGTGGCACTACGGGTAAACCTAAGTGCATAGTTCATGGCGCAGGAGGATCTTTAATTCAACATATGAAAGAACATAAACTTCATTGTAATATAAATGAAAATGATTCAGTTATGTATTTTACAACTTGCGGATGGATGATGTGGAATTGGCTAGTAAGTGTATTAGCCTGTAATGCTAAAATTGTTTTATTTGATGGTTCTCCATTTTACCCAAAAAAAGACGTTTTATTTAAAATTATTGAAAAAGAAAATATAACTTTTTTTGGAACTGGAGCAAAATATATTGATTCTCTTAAAAATAATCAATTAAATATAAAAAATAAATATAAATTAAAAAAATTGAAGACTATAGCTTCTACTGGATCACCCCTCTCAGATGATAGTTATAAATATGTTTATAATAATATAAAAAAGAATATTCATTTAACATCAATTAGTGGTGGAACAGACATAGTATCCTGTTTTGTTTTAGGAAATCCAAAAATGAAGGTATATCCAGGAGAGATACAAGTAAAAGGATTGGGAATGGATATTGATGTTTTTGATAATAATGGGAATAGTCTTATTAATAAAAAAGGTGAATTAGTTTGTAAATCTCCATTTCCTTCAAAGCCACTTTATTTTTGGAATGATAAGTATAATAAATTATATAATAAATCTTATTTTTCGGTTTATAAAAATATATGGCATCATGGTGATTACGCACAAATTACTAAAAACAACGGTATAATTATTCATGGTAGATCAGACGCTACATTAAATTCTGGTGGTATAAGAATAGGCACTGCAGAAATTTATAGGATAGTTGAAAGTATTACTGAAGTTACTGAATGTTTGGTTACTGAATTAATTTTGAAATATGACACTAAAATGATTATGTTTATAAAATTAAAAGAAAAAAAATCATTAAATAAAAAACTAATAAAAATAATTAAAGACAAAATTAAAAAATCATTATCTCCAAGGCATGTTCCTTATAAGCTATTTCAAGTGAATGATATACCAAAAACAAAAAGTGGTAAAATAGTAGAATTAACAGTAAAAAAAATAATAAATAAAGAAAAAGTTGAAAATATAAATTCTTTAATAAATCCTGAGAGTTTAAATGAATATATTAAAATAAGAAATTTAATATAACACATATGGCGACCCCTACGGGAATCGAACCCGTCTTTCCAGGATGAAAACCTGGTGTCCTAACCGATAGACGAAGGGGTCTATGGAAAAATCATATAAACTAATTTAGAGAAAATATAAACATTAAATTATTAAAGTGAAGCATCATTAATAATTAATTGAGCTCTATTTTTATTAGTAAAATTATCCCTTTTTATTGTAGCAATTACATTAATTAATTCATTTTTAGAATTAATCAAATTTTCTCCTAATATAGTTTCAACCGAATTAAAAGATATAGCTTGAATTGAAGATCCTAAATTATTACTTAATTTCATACTAATATGCTTATCTTTAATTACTTTAATGAAATCAATTTTTAAATTTTTTATAAAAAATTTAGGTTCATCATTTCCTTTTCCAAAAGGCTCAAGAGACTCTAAATCATCTAATAAATTTTGATTAATTTCTTCAATTGAAATAATTGAATCATAAAAATTAATATGATTATCAATAGAAAAATCATAATTTATATTTTTTTCTAAAAAATCGGAAAGTTCTATGATCTTAGAATTCTTTATTTTAAGACCTGCTGCGTACTTATGTCCACCTCCTTTTAATAAAATACCTTTTTCTTTTGCTAAAATTATAAGTGAACCTAAATCAATATTATATAAAGATCTCGCAGAACCTGTACCTTCAGAATTATTTTTTGAAATAACAATTACAGGTTTATTAAATTGATCTAAAATTCTACTAGCAACTATTCCTATAACGCCTGGATGCCAGTTTTCTGAACTTACTATAATAACTTTATTTTTATTTTGTTTATACGCTTGTTCTTTTGCTTCATTTAAAATATTTTCTTCTATTAATTTTCTTTTTTCATTTAATAAATGTAATTTTCTAGAAATAGATTCAATTTCTTTATAATCATTTGAAAAAAGAATTTTAGATGAAAGATTTGATTCCCCTATTCTTCCAGCAGCATTAAGTTTAGGACCTATTATAAAAGCTAAATCAAAAGCATTAGGAACTCTTCTTATATTTGAAATATCAATTAATGATGAAATTCCTTTGTTATTTCTTTTATATATAATTTGCATTCCCTTTTGAACATAGGCTCTGTTCAAATGAGTCAAATTAACAACATCACATACTGTGCCTAGAGCTACTAAATCTAAATAAGATGTAAGATTATGTTCATTCAGGTTATTATTTTTATAATAATCATTATTTCTTAACTCTCGTCTTAATGCAACAAGCATTAAAAAAGTAACTCCTACTGCTGCTAAATTTTTTAAGTTATTTTTTTCATCACTTCTATTTGGATTAACTAAAGCATAAAGATCTTGATTATTTGATTCTGAAATATGATGATCAAAAATAATTACATCTATATTATTTATATTATTTTTGTTAAATATATCATTTGAATTTGTTCCGCAATCTAGTGACAAAATAAGTTTAATATTATTTTTTTTAAATTTATCTAATATTCTATTATTAGGTCCATATCCTTCATTTATTCTATCAGGAATTTCTAAAAAATATTCAATATTTATTAATTTTAAAAATTTAACAATAATAGCTGCAGATGAAGAGCCATCAACATCGTAATCTGAAATAATTCCAATTTTTTCTTTATTTTTTATAGATAAAAAAATCCTTTTAACTGATTTCTCCATATCTTTAAGTATAAATGGATCAGGTAATATTTTATTTAATTCCGGATTTAAAAAAAAATCTATTTCTTCTAATTGAATATTTCTAATAACTAGCAATTTACTTAGTAAAACATTTAAACCGTAGCGTTGAGATACTAAAAGAGATTGTCTTTTATCAAAATTAAAAGGTTTCCAAACAATTTTTTTAAATGATAGGTCTATGGTCAATTTCTAAAAATTTATTCAATTATTGGTTTTTCAATTAAATTATGTTCAGCCTCGATGATTCTAATCGTTTTAGTTTTTGATCGCATTACAATTGAATGTGTAGTGGCTTTATTTCCATAAATTCTTACCCCTTTTAATAAGGCTCCATCAGTCACCCCACTTGCTGCAAACATCACTTCACCTGAAGCTAAATCATTTGTTTTATATATTTTGTTGAAATCTGTTATTCCTGATTTTTTAGCTCGATTTTTTTCATCTTCAGTGTTTATTAATAATTTTCCAACAATTGATCCTCCTAAACATCTTAAAGCTGCAGCTGCTAAAACTCCCTCTGGAGCACCTCCAGATCCCATGTATATATCAACTCCGCTATTTTCCATGGTTGTTGCTATAACTGCACTAACATCACCATCTGAAATTAATTTTATCCTTGCGCCAGTATTTCTTACTTTATTAATTAATTCGTTATGTCTTTCTCTTTCAAGTATACAAACAACTAAATTTTCACTTTTAATTTTATATTGCGCTGTTAAATCTTTGATTATTTTATCAGGAGATGATTCAATATCGATATCAAAATCTTGAAATTTTTTTCCAACTGCTACTTTATACATATAAACGTCAGGTGAGTGAAGAAAACCATTATTTTCAGCCATAGCTAATACAGACAGTGCATTTTCACCACCTTTCGCTGTTATTGTCGTACCTTCAAGAGGATCTAAAGCTAAATCTACTTTAGGGCCACCTGCGCCAACTTTTTCTCCTATATATAACATAGGTGCATTATCCCTCTCTCCTTCTCCAATAACTACAGTTCCATCTATTTCTAAATTATTTAAATAATATCTCATAGAGTTAACTGCATTTTGATCTGCTGATTTTTCATTTCCTTTTCCCATCATTAAAGAACTTGATAAAGCAGCTGCTTCAGTGACTCTTACTGCTTCTAAAGCAAGGTTTCTATCTAATAAATTATTGTTCATTTTTAAATTTATACTTTATAAATTTGCATAAAAAAAGGTTTATCTTTTACTTCTAATAAATTTGATATTTTTTTAATTAAATTGTTTATATCTTGTAAATAAGTTTTATGAGTTATAATAATTAATGGAATAGAGTTATTTTTTATTTTCATATTTTTTGGATTTTGTATCATAGTTTCAATAGATATATTATTTTCATTAAACAATTTAGTAATTTTAGCCAAAACGCCTTTTTTGTCTAAAACATTTAATCTTAAGTAAAAAGAATTAAAATCTTTATTAACACTTAATTTATCAATTTTTTTTAATTTATTAAACTTTATACCAAAAGAAGGTAAATATCCATTTATACAAATATCATAAATATCAGAAATGATTGAACTTGCAGTAGCATATCCACCTGCTCCTTGACCTTCTAAAAAAATATCCTCGATATCTTTTGATTGAATTTGTATACCATTTAACACTCCATCAACTTTTCCTAATTGAGAATTTTTATTAAGCATCATTGGTTTTACATATAATCTAATTTTGTTATTTATTTGTTCAACAACTGAAACAAGTTTAATAACCAAGCCTAATTTTTTAGAAAACTCAATATCCTGTAATTCAATATTAGTTATACCTTCTCTATAGATTTCATTAAAATTTATCAAATTTGAGCCAAATGCTAATGATGTTAATATTGATAATTTGTGAGCACTATCTATTCCTTCCAAATCTAAATCAGGATTGGACTCAACATAACCTTTTTTTTTAGCATCCTTTAAAGCTTCAGAAAATGAGATATTATTATATGTCATATTAGATAAAATATAATTTGTAGTACCATTGAGAATACCTGAAATTTTAATAATTTTATTTGAAATTATCATAGATTTTAGAGTATTAATTATTGGTATTGCGGCAGCTACTGAAGCTTCAAATAAGAAACTGACTTTATTTTTTTCAGCTAAAGATATTAACTCATTACCATTATGAGCTATTAAAGCTTTATTAGCTGTAATTATATTAACTTTATTTTTGATTGCAAATTTAATTGAATTATAACTTATTTCTTTTTCATAACCCATAAGTTCTATAAATAAATTAGGCTTACAGTCTTTAATCATTTTTAATGGATCGTCATACCAATTATAATTGTCAGTTAAAAATGATCGTTTTTTTCTTTTATTTTTTGCTGTGATTCCAACAATTTTTATTTTTTTATTAAGTCTGTTTTCAATTTTATTTTTATTTTTTTCAATAATATTGATTAATGATGAACCAACTGTTCCTAAACCTGCAATACAAATATTAAAATCACTCATTTATTTCACTTTTTAATTTTTTTATATTGGTGATATCCTCATAAGTAACATCCAAATCCATATCAGTAGGAATATCATTTATATTTGGGTAATTACAACTAAATAAAAAAAATGCAGCTAAGCTATTAATGATTAACTTCATAAGAAAAAGTTATCTTTTAGAGAATTGATAACTTCTCCTTGCTTTAGCTAATCCAAATTTTTTTCTTTCTACTACTCGTGAATCTCTAGTTAAAAATCCACTTTTTTTTAAAGGTGCTCTGAAACCAGAATCATAAATACATAGTGCTTTACTTATCCCATGCCTTATAGCTCCAGCTTGACCAGATAATCCCCCTCCTTTAACTGTTATTAGTGTGTCAAAGTTATTTTCTGATTTAATTGACTCAAAAGGCTGATTGATAACCATTCTTAAAACAGGTCTTGCAAAATATTTAGTAATTGTTCTCCCATTTACTTTTATTTCACCATTACCTTTTTTAATCCATACTCTAGCTGTAGAATTTTTTCTTTTACCTGTAGCATATGCTCTTCCTTTTGAATCAAGTTTTGTTTCATTTGAATCAAGCTTTGGTTCAATATTATTTTCTTCTTTGATATTAATTTCTTCCATTAATTATGACCTGATATTTTTTCTATTTAATTCTTTTATATTTATTAATTTTGGATTTTGTGCTTCATGTGGATGTACATCTTTTCTATATATTTTGCAATTTGATAATTGTTTTGAACCAAGAGGGCCTTTAGGTATCATTCTTTTAATCGCATATTTGATTATATTATCCGATTTATCTTCTTCTATTAATCTTTTTGGATTTGTTGATTTTAAACCACCCGGATATCCTGTATGTCTATTGTAAATCTTATCTTTTAATTTTTTTCCTGTGAACTTTATCTTATCAGAATTAATAATAATTAAATAATCTCCACAGTCAGAGTTTGGAGAATAGTTTACTTTATTTTTTCCCCTTAAAATATTTGCAGATATTACAGCTAGCCTTCCTAAAACAGCATTTTCTGCATCAATTAAGACCCAATTTTTTTTCAATTCAGCTTTTTTAATAAATTCAGTTTTCATTTTAGTAGGGCTAATATATATCAAACACATTCAAGTCAAACTAATAATTCTTATATTAATATAATTGATATCAGTTATTTAATAATTTTCTTATATTTTTCGATAAAATTTTAAGTTCATTAACTAAATTATAGTTAGTTCTTTTTTTTGATTTATTTTTTATCTCTTCAAGGGCACCAATCATTGTATATTTTTTTGTATACATTAAATATTTTAAATTTTTTAATATTTCTATGTCCTCTTCTCTATAATATCGTCTTTTACCATCTTTGTTTCTTTTCATTGATAAAATATTAATACCAAAAGATTTTATTTTTTCATCCCACTGTCTTAAAACATGTGGTTTAACATCAATCAAGTTTGAAACTTCATTAATATTTTGTAATAGTTTTTTATTATTATTGTTCACTGTTAATTTTATCTTTAAGTTGCTGACTTACTTTAAATAAAATAACATTTCTAGAAGAGATTACTGCTGGTTCTTTTGTCCTAGGGTTTCTTCCAATTCTTTCTTTTTTGTGACGTAATTTGAATGTACCAAAACCTGCAATTTTAACCAATCCATCTTCTACAATTCCTTTAATAACTATGTCAATAATATCATCAACAAATTGATTACATTCATTTCTTGATAAACCTATTTCATCAAATATAGATTCTGCTATATCGTTACGTGTAATATTTTCAGTCATTAAAATTCACAAGTTTTAATTCATCTATTATTAATTGATTTATATTATTTTTCAAAATATTTAAACAGTTCATTATTGCTTGAGCAAAAGCAGCTGGGGAAGCATTACCATGACTTTTTACTACTACTGAATTTAATCCTAAAACCATAGCTCCATTATAATTGGATGGATTAATTTTTTCATTAAAAATCTTTAAATCTTTTTTTAAAATTAAATAAGCTAATTTATTTAATAGATTTTTATTAAATATATTTTTAAAATTAGAAGTCATAAATTGAGAAAGGCCCTCGGCAGTTTTTAAAGAAATATTTCCAGTAAAACCATCTGTAACTATAACATCAGCACTTCCTGAAGTAATTTTATCAGGTTCAATAAAACCAATAAAATCACTTTTTAAAAAACTTTTAGAAATTAAATTAAATGCATTTTGTAAATATTCTTTACCTTTACCTTCTTCAGTTCCAATGTTTAAAATTGCAATTTTAGGATTTTTAATATTATTTATTTTAGAGAAAGCGTGTCCCATTATTGAAAATTGAAATAAATGATTTTCATTACTTTCTTTATTTGCTCCTAAATCCAACATAACACTAAATCCTTTATAAGTTGGAATTAAAGAACAAAAGGCAGGTCTTCTAATATTGTCTAAAGTTCCAATAATGATTTTTGATAAAACTGTTACTGCACCTGTATTACCCGCTGAAACAAATCCTGCTTCAGGATTTTCTTTAACATATTCTAGAGCTTTTCTCATACTGCTATCTTTTTTTGATCTCAAAATTGAAGATGGTTTATCATTATCTAAAATTGTTTCACTACAACTAATTAAACTCATATTGTTGTGTTTAAATATATTTTCTGTATTTAAATTTTTATGACCAAAAACAACTAAATTGGTATTTTCGTTTTTTTCTAGAAAAATTTTACAACCTTCAATAATTTTTTTGGGTGAATTATCACCTCCCATTGCATCAATTGCAATGTGAAATTTGTTATTAAGTGACATTAAAGATTATGAAACTTTATTTTTAGGATTGAGAATTAATTTACCTTTATACATTCCGGTTGATAAATCAATCTTGTGAGATAGCCTGGGTTCACCCGAATCTTTGTCTTCAATGATATTCATTTTTTTTATAGAATCGTGAGATCTTCTCATATTTCTTTTAGATTTTGACGTCTTTCTTTTAGGTACTGCCATAATAAATCTTTCTATATTTATTTAATTGTTTATTTCAACCTTTAAAGCCATATATATATTAAAAATATAATAATATTATATATTTAATTTAAATAATTTTTTTGTATACAACATAAATATAATTAGTAAATAAATAAAATGCCTTTTTATATAGCTATTTTTCTTAGTTTTTTTATAGTTTCTTGTAATTCAACTATACAAAAAACTGGTATAATTGAAACTGATAGATTTAATTCTAATTTTGAAGGATTAAGTAAGGTTGAAATAATTGAACGTTTAGGTGCACCTAGTTCTGCTGATACTTTAAATAATAGTTTAATTTATATAAGTGAAACAGTAAAAAAAACAAATATATTTAATAATCAAATAATTTCAAGAAATGTCTATGTCATAAAATTTAATGAAAATAATATTTTTGATTCACTAAATTTTTATGATATGAAAAAAAATAATGAAATTTCCATTACTAAAAAAACAACAAGTGATGAAATATTAAAAACTGGTTGGATAGAAAGAATATTTGGAGGAGTTGGTAAAAAAGATTCTCTTACCTCAATCCCAACTGCAAATGTAGGAGATTAATTCTATCCAGCTATAGCAACGAGTAATAGTAATGCTACTATATTTGTAATTTTAATCATTGGATTTACTGCTGGACCAGCTGTATCTTTGTAAGGGTCTCCTACAGTATCGCCAGTTACAGCTGCCTTATGTGCTTCACTTCCTTTTCCACCATGATTACCATCTTCAATATATTTTTTTGCATTATCCCATGCCCCTCCACCTGCAGTCATTGAAATTGCTACAAACAATCCTGTTACAATGATTCCTAACAACATTGCTCCCAAACATGTTAGAGCAGAAGCTTGGTCAGAAATTAATAAAATAACAAAATATACTACAATAGGTGAAAGTACTGGTAATAAGGATGGAATTATCATTTCTTTTATTGCTGACTTAGTTAATAAATCTACACATTTTCCATACTCTGGTTTTCCTGTGCCTTCCATTATACCTTTTATTTCTTTGAATTGTCTTCTTACTTCAATAACTACAGATCCTGCAGATCTTCCTACTGCAGTCATACTTAAAGCACTAAATAGGTACGGCAATAATCCACCAATTAATAATCCAACAACAACGTATGGATTTGAAAGTTCAAAACTAACTTGAGGAAGCAAACCTTGTTCAGCAAAATGTTTTAAATCTTCAGTATAAGCTGCAAAAAGTACTAATGCACCTAATCCCGCTGAACCAATTGCGTATCCTTTAGTAACTGCTTTAGTAGTGTTTCCTACAGCATCTAAAGAGTCAGTAATTTTCCTTACATTTTCGTCTAAATTAGACATCTCTGCAATTCCACCAGCATTATCAGTTACAGGTCCATAAGCATCTAAAGCAACGACCATTCCTGCCAGAGCAAGCATTGTAGTAACCGCAATTGCTATTCCAAAAAGACCAGCTAGTGAATATGTCATAATAATCCCAAATATTATTATAATTGCAGGTAAAGCAGTTGACTCTAAACTTATAGCCAAACCTTGAATGACATTTGTTCCATGTCCTGTAGTTGAAGCTTTAGCTATACTTTGCACGGGTCTAAAATTTGTACCAGTGTAATATTCAGTAACCCAAATTATTAATCCAGTAATTACTAATCCTAAAATACCACAAATAAAAAGATCAAAACCTGTAAATATATTATTATTAACTTCAAAAATTGAGTTTATTCCAATTACATAATCAGTGATTGGCCATAAAAGAAGGCCTGAGATTAATGCAGTAACAATAAACCCTTTATATAATGCCATCATAATATTATTATTTTTTCCGAGTCTTACAAAGAATGTTCCAACAATACTTGCAAGTGTACATACTCCAGCTATTGATAATGGATAAATCATAAATGATAATGAATCAAAAAATATTGAAGCCAAAACCATTGTAGCAACTACAGTAACAACATATGTTTCAAATAAATCTGCAGCCATTCCAGCACAATCTCCAACATTATCACCAACATTGTCTGCAATAACAGCTGGGTTTCTTGGATCATCTTCAGGAATTCCTGCTTCGACTTTTCCAACAAGGTCTGCACCTACATCAGCTCCCTTTGTAAATATTCCGCCACCCAATCTTGCAAATATAGAAATTAATGATGCTCCGAATCCTAAGGCTACTAAAGGTTCAATTATTTCTCTACCTTCTATTTCCAAATAAAAAATTAAAAATGAAAAATAACCTGAAACAGATAATAATGCTAACCCTGCAACTAGTAAACCTGTTACAGCTCCAGCCTTAAAAGCGACAGATAAACCTTGACTTAAACCTCTAGTTGCTGCTTGAGTTGTTCTTACGTTTGATCTAACAGAAATGTTCATTCCCACATAACCTGTTAAACCTGAAAAAAAAGCTCCGATCAAAAAACCAATACTTGATAAAAAATCTAAAAATATCCAAACAATTATAAAAATAATTGCACCTACAATAAATATGGTTCTATATTGCCTATTGAGATAGGCCTTTGCACCTTCTTGAATTGCTAGTGCTATTTCCCTCATTTTTTCATTACCAGAATCTAATAATAGAATTGATCGGGAAGTCCAAACACCATAAACTACAGCTAAAAAACCACAAATTATAACAAATGTAAGCATTAATTACTCCTATATTTAATAACGCGATTTAATGACAGAAACTGCACTAAAAGGCAAGAATTAGATCCTATGAACATAACTTTTTTTCATTATATTTAATTTTAAGCCTAAAAATTCAATTTTTTTTGAATTATTTACTTCCCCAACTAAAGATACTTTGCATTTAAATTTTTTAGATAGGTGAGAAATTTTATTTCTATAAATTTTTTTACTTGTAAATAATAACTGATAATCATCGCCACCGGATAAAATATTTTCAATTTTAATAATTTTATTATTGATTAATTCTTTTGAATATTTTGAAAAAGGAATATTTTTTACATATATTAAAGCACCTTTAGAATTATTAAGAGTTAATTTTTCTAAATCTCCAATGAAACCATCAGAAATATCAATTGCTGAATTCATGAATTTATATAGTTTTTGAGAAATGACAAGAGGTGGGCTTGGAAAAAAATAGTGTTTTAAAAAATAATCTTTTATCTTTTTCTTTTTAATGGTGATTTTATTTTTTAAAATTTGTAAACCTATGTATGAATTTCCTATTTCTCCTGTAACCCAAATATCATCATTATTCTTTGATCCAGATCTTAAAATTAATTTTCCTTTTTTTACTAATCCAAATATAGTTATTGTAATAGATAATGTTTTACTATTAACTATATCTCCTCCTAAGAGATAAAAATTGTGTTTTTTTTGTTCTTTATATAATGAATTTGTAAATTGTTTTATCCAATAGTAATCAATTGTATTATTAATTGAAATTGACATAGTATAAGCAAGTGGCTTACCTCCCATAGACAAGATATCTGATAAATTTGTTCGGATTGATTTAAGAGCTATTGACTCAGGTGTATCATTTTTAAAAAAATGAACATTTTCAACTAATGTATCTTGAGAAACTATTAATTCTTTTTTAGAAGGATATTTAATTTTAGATCCATCATTTTGAAAATTATAGGTTGAAGTTTTTTTAAAATTAAGTTTTTTTAACAACTTGTTTATAATTAATTTTTCAGTTAATTTTTTTTTCTGATCTGTTATCATAAATTTTATCTAATATAGCATTTATCATGGAAACTTCAGGTTTATCTAAAAAACTTTTTGAAATATTTATATATTCATTAATTATTATTTTTTTATTTATTTTTTGATTATTTAAAATCTCACTTGTACCAACGATTAATATAACTTTAGTTATTATATCTAATCTTTTAAATGGTCTTTTTAATTTAATATATTTTTCAAAATATTCATTAATATCAAAATTTGATTTAAAATTTTCAATATAACTAATTAAATCTTTATATAAAGCCTTGTCATACTTCATTTTGAATTTATCTTGATCTAGAGTCTTATTAAAACGATGTGTATTGAACTCAATTTCAAGATTTTTTAATGGCTGTTGATCGAAAAAAGATTGAAAACAGGATTGAATAGCAGCTAGTCTTGACAGAGTTTTGTCAAAATTTTTTTTCATCTATTTTTTCAAAATTCTTATCATTTCTAAACATGCGGAGGCAGCTTCAAATCCCTTATTTTTAGGACTACCTATTTCAGATCTAATTTCTGCTTCTTTTGTATTATTACATGTTAATACACCAAAGCTGATAGGAATATCAAAATCAATCATTAATTTATTAATAGAATAAATAGTTTGTTGAGACAAAAGATCAAAATGAATTGTATCACCTTTTATTATACATCCCAAAGTTATATAACCATTATATATATTCTTTTTTATATTATGTTTAATTGTTAATGATATTTCAAAAGAACCGGGGACATAAATAATGTCATATTCAATGTTATTATCATTTAGAAAATTGGTTGCCCCATTAACCAATCCTTCTGATATATCTTTATAATAATTTGCAACAACGATAAGTATTTTTGTATTCATATTAAAAATTTTCTTGATTAATGATTTTTAAACCAAAACCACTTAAACCTATAACTTTTTTTGGATTATTAGATAATAATATTATTTCTTTTAAGCCAATATTTAATAAAATTTGAGCTCCAACGCCATATTCTCTTAATTCAAATTTATCTTTTAATTCATTTTTTTGTCTACTAAACTGTTTTTCAATTTTAGGAGCATAATTTCCATTAATAATTACTATCACACCATTTTCTTTTGAATGAATCGCTTCCAAAGATTTTTTCATTCTATTGTCAATGAAATTTTTTTCTTTCAGAAGATCTTGTAAAATGCTGTGTTTATGCATTCTCACATAAACTGGAGATTCCGTATCAATTTTTTTTGAAACTAAGGCATAATGTTCTTCATTAGAAAGAATATTTTTGAATGTTAAGAATCTAAATTTTCCCTCCAAATAATGATCAAAATCTATTTCTGACATTTTCTCTACTATTTTATTATTTTTTAATCTATGTGCGATTAAATCAGAAACTGTTCCAATTGGTATATTGTGTTTTTTTGAAAATTCTATTAATTCTGGAAGTCTTGACATTGTTCCATCATCATTCATAATTTCACAAATCACACCTGAAGGATTAAGACCTGCAAGTTTTGATATATCTACTGCTGCTTCAGTGTGACCAGCTCGAATTAAAACTCCCCCATCCCAAGCCATAAGTGGGAAAACGTGACCTGGAGAAACTATGTCATTTTTCGATTTTTTATTATTAATTGCTACAGATATTGTATGGGCTCTATCTGCTGCAGAAATGCCTGTTGAAACTCCTTCTTTAGCCTCTATAGAAACTGTAAAAGCTGTAAGATCATTATTTTGATTCGCAGGATTCATAAATGGTAATTGTAACTCATTTATTCTTTTTTTAGTTAAGGATAGACATATTAGACCTCTACCATATTTTGCCATAAAATTTATTGCTTCTGGTGATACCATTTGTGCTGGTATAATTAAGTCGCCTTCATTTTCTCTATCATTTTCATCTACTAAAATAAACATTTTACCATTTTTGGCATGTTTAATAATTTCTTCAATAGGAGAAAGATATTTTGAGAATTCATTATCCATATTCATATTATTTATTTTTTAAAACATATCTTGATAACATATCAAACTCTAAATTAACAACATCATCTACATCTAGTTTTAATAAGTTTGTTGTATTATATGTATGTGGAATTATAGAGACACAAAAACTATCTTTGTATAAGTTTGCAATAGTTAATGAAATTCCATTAATAGCAATAGACCCTTTTTCTACAATTAATTTATTGTTAATATCTGCTAATTCAAAAAACATATTCCAACTATTTTCTAAATTATTTATTTTTAAAATTTTTGATATACAATCAATGTGACCATAAACAAAATGTCCAGCTATCTCATCACCAACTTTTAATGATTTTTCTAAATTAATTATTGATCCAACATTCCAATATTTAGATGTGGATCTTTTAATTGTTTCTTCACCAATATTTACTTTAAATATAAATTTATTTTTATTTTTTTCTAAAGAAATTATAGTCAAACATATTCCATCACAATTTATAGATGTGCCTATATTGCAATCATCTAAATCATAATCTGTTTCAAAAGAAAAAATATTTTTATTTTTTTCAATATTAACAACAATACCTTTTTCTTTTATTATTCCTGTAAACATATTAATTATTTTTCACTAAAAAGTGATGATATACATCTTTTCCAAAATTTTTTTTAGTTATTTCTTTAAAATGAAGTTTATTAATATTAAAATTAGACAATATAGGATAAATCATAGGCTTTCCATTGGGGCCTATATTGAATGGGGCTTGAAAAATGTGCATTTCGTCAACTAATTTATTTTTTAACAAATTACTCAAAAAAATACCCCCAGCCTCAACTAAAATATCATTAATTTTAAACGAATAAATTTGTTTCATTATCTCTTTTAAATCTAAGCGACCTTCATTATTCATTTTATTTGTATAAATCATTTTGCATCCTAATAAATTTAGTTTGTTGAATTTTTTTCCAATTTTATTTGTAAAAATTATTATGTTTTTTTTATCTAAATTTTTTAATAATTTTGATTTTAATGGTATTTTAAGATTCTGATCTATTATAATAATTGGTATATACTTAATTATTTTATTATTTTTTCTTATTGTAAAGCGAGGATCATCTTTTAGAATAGTTTTAGATGTAGTCAAAATTGATTGACTTAAAAATCTTAATTTGTGTGAATATTTTCTACTTTTACTATTTGATATCCATTTACTTGAATAATCAGACCACGCAATTTTTTTATCTTTTGAAATTGCCATTTTAATTTTAACATAAGGTCTATTTTTTTTTAAACTCTCAAAAAAATATCTATTTGTATTTTCAGTTATTTCTTTTGTTAAGCCTAAATTAACTGTGATTTTCTTGTTTATAAATTTTTTAATACTTTTTTTATTTGTCCTTTTATCAGGATCAATTTTAGCTATAAAAATCTTTTTTATTTCAGATTTAATGATTTGATTAGTACAAGATAAATTTTTAGATTTATGATTGCATGGTTCTAAAGTTACATACATTGTACAGCCTTTAGCTTTCTTTCCTGCTTTTTTTAACGCAACTTCTTCAGCATGAGGTCTCCCATTTTTACCTGTTTTTCCAAAAGAGACAATTTTACCTTTTTTATTTTTTTTATAATCAACTATATAACAACCGACTGATGGATTTGGAAAAGTATGACCTAAATTAGATAATGAATATTTTTGTGCCAAAAGCATAAATCTTTTATGATTTTCAAAATTAGACATTAATATTGTTTTAATTTGGTTTATTTATCTTCTAAATTACCTAAAAAGTCCTCAAAATCCCTTGCTTCTCTAAAATTTTTATAAACTGAAGCAAAACGTACATAAGCAACCTGATCAATATTTAAAAGAGAATCCATTATAAGTTGGCCTATTATACTTGTTTTTATTTCTGTTTCACCTGAATTCTCTAGCCTTCTAACTATTCCATTTACTATACTTTCAATTTTATCTTGATCTGTTATTCTTTTTCTAAGTGCTAAAGATATTGATCTATATATTTTATCTCTATCAAAAACCTCTTTTTGATTATTCTTTTTTATTACTATTAAATCTCTTAGTTGTATTCTCTCATAAGTAGTAAATCTTGAACCACATTTTTCACACAATCTTCTTCTTCTTATTGAGGTATTATCTTCAGTTGCTCTTGAATCTTTTACTTGAGAATTTTCATAGCTGCAAAATGGGCATCTCATATTAGCCATTAATATGCCTCTTTATATATCGGATATTTTTTACATAAATTAACTACTTTTTCCCTAGTATTATTTATGATTTCATCTCTTTCTTTTTCTTCTAATAATAAACTATCTAAAATATCGGCTATCATATTACCAACATTTTCAAAATCATCATTATTAAATCCTCTTGAAGTTGTTGCTGGAGTTCCAAGTCTTAGTCCAGATGTGATTTTTGGAGGTTTTGGATCATATGGAATTGCATTTTTGTTACATGCTATTCCAACATCTTCTAATAATTTTTCAGCTATATCACCTGTTAAATTTTTTGGAGTTAAGTCTAGCCAAACAATGTGAGAATCTGTTCCACCAGTAACAACCTTAAATCCTCTTTGAACTAAAATATTAGCTAATACTTTTGCATTACTAATAACATCTTTAATGTACGATTTAAATTCAGGTTTTAATGCCTCTCCGAAAGTAACTGCTTTTGCTGCCATTACATGCATTAAAGGTCCACCTTGAAGGCCAGGGAAAACTGCAGAATTAATTTTTTTTATTAAATCTTCATTATTTGTAAGTATCATAGCGCTTCTAGCACCTCTTAGTGTTTTGTGAGTTGTAGAAGTAACAATGTCAGCATAATGTATTGGATTAGGATATTCTTTTGCAGCTATCAAACCAGAATAATGTGCCATATCAACCATTAAATATGCTCCTACTTGATCAGAAATTTCTCTAAATTTTTTCCAATCAATAATTCTTGGGTAGGCCGAGGCACCTGCAATTATAATTTTTGGCTTATGTTCTTTTGCTAAACTTTCTACTTCATTATAATCAATTAAATCTTTTTCGTTACCTTCTTTTTTTACACCATATTGAATAGGGTTAAACCACTTACCTGATATATTTGGTTTTGCACCATGTGTTAAATGACCGCCAGATGCTAAAGACATACCTAGGATTGTATCGTGAGGATTTAATAAAGCTAAAAAAACAGCTTGATTAGCTTGAGCTCCACTATGTGGTTGAAGATTAGCATATTTGCATTCAAATAATTCTTTTACTCTTTTTAAAGCTATTTCTTCAGCTTGATCTGCAAACTCACAACCTCCGTAATATCTCCTACCTGGATAGCCCTCAGCATATTTATTTGTCAGTACTGAACCTTGAGCATTTAAAACTGATAAGGAGGTAATATTTTCTGAAGCAATTAACTCTATTTGACTTTGTTGTCTTTTCAATTCTCTATTTAATATAGAGTTGACTTCTTCATCTGTATTTTTTAAATTATCAAAATATATTTTATTCATTTGTCGATTTTTTCTATTCTTCTTTTATGTCTTTCTCCTGAAAATTTTGTATTCAAAAAACTATCTATACATAATTTTGCAACTTTAACATCTATAAATCTGCCTGGAAGTACTAATATATTAGCATCATTATGTTCTCTAGATAATTTTGTCATTTCCGGAGTATGACATAAAGATGCTCTTATTCCTTTATATCTGTTTGCAGATATTGACATTCCAATACCGCTGCCACATATTAAAATCCCTTTTTTTTTAGGATTATTTAAAATTTCATCTACTACTTTTATTGAATAATCTGGATAATCTACGTTATTTTCTGAATTTGTACCTAAATCTTTGAAAAAATTTTTTCCCATAAGGTTGATTAGGGATTGTTTTAATTCATACCCAGCATGATCTGATGCTATTAATAATATCTCGCTCATTTATATTATTTTATGATATATTTTTATAAATACAATGTCTAAAATAATTTTATGAATATTCAAACTAGAAATTGGAAAGACCCACTTTATTTAGATGATAATTTGTCAATTGAAGAGCAAAATATATCGAAAACAGCAAGAGATTTTTGCAAATCTGTATTAATGCCCAGAGTAATTGATGATAATAAAAACAAGTTTTTTGAAAAAGACTTATTTAAGGAATTTGGTAATTTAGGCTTTTTGGGATCAACAATAAAGGACTATGACTGTCCAGGTGCTTCATATGTTTCATATGGTTTAATAGCAAAAGAATTTGAAGCTATAGACAGTAGTTATAGATCAGCTATTTCAGTTCAGTCATCGTTAGTTATGTTTCCTATTTTTAAATATGGAAGTGACTCCCAGAAGAATAAGTATTTACCATCTTTAGCAAAAGGAAAAATTATAGGATGTTTTGGATTAACAGAAAGTGAAGCAGGATCTGATCCCAGTTCCATAAAAACTAAAGTAGTAAAAAAAAATAATGGTTATGTTTTAAATGGTAATAAAAATTGGATAACTAATGCACCAATAGCTGACATATATATTATTTGGGCAAAGGATGAAAATAATACTGTAAATGGATATATATTAGAAAAAAATGATAAAGGTCTCTCTACATTAACAATAGATAATAAATTAAGTTTATTGTTAAGTCCTACTGGGCAAATTCATTTGGATAATGTTTTTATTAATGAAGATAGAAAGCTTCCATTGACTAAAGGTTGGAAATCAATTTTTGCTTGTTTAAATATGGCCAGATATGGAATTTCTTGGGGAACAATGGGTGCGGCAGAAAATATTTGGTTAAATACTAAAAGCTATGTTGAAGAAAGAATTATGTTTAAAGACAGCCTAGCATCTAAACAATTAGTTCAAAAAAAGTTAGCTGATATGCAAACTGAAATTACTTTAGGATTGAATGCTTGTTTTCAGTTAGGTAAATTAATGGATGAAAAAAAGAATGTGGATATTGCAATAAGTATGCTTAAAAGAAATAATTGCAGCAAATCTCTAAAAATAGCTAGGAAAGCTCGGGATATGTTAGGTGCTAATGGTATTATGGAAGAATATCATATTATGAGACATCTAATCAATTTAGAAACTGTTAATACATATGAAGGAACTGAGGATATTCATTCACTAATTTTAGGTAAATTTCAAACAGGAATTAGCGCTTTTTAACAAATTAGTAATTTTTATCGTTTCAAATTTCTTATTTTCTGTTAGATTTTATTAAATTTTTATAGGGGGTTAAAATATGAAAAAAAATATTAAACGTCGTGATTTTTTAAAAAAAGCAGCAGTTGGAGGAGCGGCAATAGCAGCAACTTCAACTTTAGCAGCTCCAGCTATTGCAGCAGATAGAGTAGATATTTCTATTGTTGCAACATGGGGAAGAGATTTTCCAGGATTGGGAACTGGTGCTCAAAGATTTGCTGATAGATTAACTGCATTGAGTGAAGGTAGATTCAATGTTCAATACTTTGCAGCAAATGAAAGAGTTGGAGCATTTGATTCTTTTGATGAAGTTGCATCTGGAAATTCACAAATGTATCATGCTGCAGATTATTATTGGAAAGGCAGACATCCTGGATGGGCTTACTTTACAGCAGTTCCTTTTGGACTAACTTATACTGAAATAAATGCGTGGATAAGATTCCAAGGTGGTCAAGAATTATGGGATGAATTAGCAGATGACTATGGCCTAAAAAACTTTATGTGTGGAAACACTGGAGTTCAAATGGGAGGATGGTTTAATAAAGAAATAAATTCTGCAGGAGATTTCTCTGGTTTAAAAATGCGTATGCCTGGACTAGGTGGTGATGTATTGGCAAAAATGGGTGGCTCTCCAGTATCTCTTCCTGGTGGTCAAATATATGAAAACTTAGTTTCGGGAGCAATTGATGCTACTGAATGGGTAGGTCCATGGAATGACGAAATAATGAAATTCTATGAAGCGGCTAAATATTATTATTGGCCAGGTTTTCACGAACCAGGTTCTATGTTAGCAGCAGGTTGTAATAAATCATGGCTAACATCTCTGTCAAAAACTGACCAAACAATTATTGAAGCATCAGCTACAGCTGAAAATGAAATAATGATGTCAGAATACAATGCTAAAAATGGTGCAGCTCTTGCTAGATTAATAAAAGATCAAGGTGTTAAATTGAAAGAATTTAGCGATGATGTTTATGATTCTATTAAAGAAGCTTCAGATGAAGTTTATGCTGAAGTTAAAGCACATAGTGATTTAGCAGCAAGAATTCACAGTAGTTTTGAAGCAGCTAGAAAAGACTTAGGTTCATGGGGAAATCTATCTGATGGTGGATACCTCAAACAAAGAAATAGAGCTCTAGGAGTTTAATTACAAACAATTTAACTTTATATTTAAAGCGGAAACATTTATGTTTCCGCTTTATTAATTGAATTTAATATGCATTTTGGATTATCAAATCAAATACGTTTTATAGGGGTTGTAATTGTAGCACTTACTTTTACATTTTTAATAAACAATTTTTTCAATTTTTGGGCTGACTGGCCAGGAGTTATTTCATTTTTAAAATATCAGTCAATACTTAGTTCATCAAATTCTGAATTTAGTGAAGAATTAATTATAAAATCATCTATACAATTTTATAGCTACTTATTTATTATTTTATTATCTTTAATATATGTTTTATTTACTTCTAAAAAAAATTTAATAACTGAATCAAAACAATTTTCTAACTTCTCAGCCTATATTATTAGGGCATGTTTTTGGGCTGTTTTGTTAATAGGTATTGTTGATATGATTTTATCTTTTCTGAGAGTTGAAGATTTACTAATTCCCATATTTGGTGAAAAGCTTGGTATGGATTTAAATCGTTCGAATTTTAGAGGGACTTATGTTCACTTTCCAATACTATTAATTTCTTTAATTATTGCATATTTTACATCAACATTAGGTTTTATGTGGCTGTCATTTTTAGTTGTTATTGCTGAGTTTCAAATTGTATTAGCAAGATTTATTTTTTCTTATGAACAAACATTTATGGGTGACTTAGTAAGATTTTGGTATGGAGCCCTATTTTTATTTGCAAGTTCATATGCTTTATTAAATGAAGGTCATGTTAGAGTAGATATTTTATTTACTAAATTTTCTAAAATTGGAAAAGCATGGTCAAATTTAATTGGATCTCTTTTATTAGGTATTCCTATATGTTGGGTAATATTATTAAGAGGAATGTGGTGTAAACAATGTGTTATTAATGCACCATTAACTTCTTTTGAAACATCAATGAGTGGCTATGGTATGCAGGTTAAATATTTAATGGCAGGGTTTTTAGCAATATATGCTTTGACTATGTTAATTCAATTCGTAAGTTTTTTTTTAAATAGCAGTTCAATTATAGTTGAATCAAAGAATCAAAATACTTTTCAACAAGGTAATACATAAATGGAAACAATATTCTTAATCATTTTAATTATATTGATGATTGGAGCTTTAGCTTCTGGTTTCCCAGTCGCATTTTCTTTACCTGGGTCCGCAGTAATTAGTATTATTTTAGCAGCGACGTTCGGCTATATTTTTGAAGGTAATCCAAGTGAATATTTTTATCAGGATGGTCCAATTCAATGGTTAACTGCTGGTATAACAAATTTTAGAGGTGTGTACTGGGAAGTTGAGAGAGATACCTTAATAGCAATTCCTCTATTTATTTTTATGGGAATAATGCTTCAAAGATCCAAAATTGCTGAGGACTTATTGGTCACTATGGGGCAGTTGTTTGGACCTGTGCCTGGTGGTTTAGGTATTTCAGTAATTTTTGTTGGAGCCTTATTAGCTGCTACAACAGGTATCGTAGGAGCCACAGTTGTCGCTATGGGTTTAATATCATTACCAGCTATGTTAAAAAATAAATACGATAAATCTTTAGCAAGTGGAATAGTATGTTCTTCTGGTACTCTTGGTCAAATTATTCCACCATCAATAGTTCTCATAATTTTGGCGGATCAACTAGCAAGTGCTTCAGATGTAGCAAATACTAAAAGACAATCAGAATATAAATTTTTTACTGGAGAATTCAATATGCCTGGTGATTTTAGCGTTGCTTCAACAAGTGCTGGGGATATGTTTCTTGGTGCATTTTTTCCAGGATTAGTTTTAGTAGGTCTTTATATGCTCTACATACTAATTTATGCAAGAATTAAACCAAATGCAGCCCCGCCAGTACCATATGAAGGAAATTATGACAGAAAATTTGCATTAAAAGTCTTTTTAGCATTAGTTCCACCTCTTGCACTTATATTTATAGTTCTAGGATCAATTTTATTTGGAATTGCAACTGTTAATCAAGCAGGAGCAATTGGAGCAGTTGGAGCAACAATAATGGGAGGTTATAGACTATGTCAGGGAGAAAAAAATGCTTATCTTCCTGCAATAATTTCGATCATTTCACTTCTCGCTATTTATTTATTGATTAATAATTTTGAACTAACAATAAAAAAAATTAGTACTCAAAAAGATATTATAGGCGTTACTTTAGCTGGGATAGCAGTTTTCTTTTTATTAGTATCTGTGTTTTGGAGTTTTTGGAGAGCATATAAAATAAATGAAACTCTTAAAGGAGTAATGATAGAAACTTGTGTAACTACTTCTATGGTTTTCATAATTCTTGTTGGAGCGGCAATGTTAACAGCAGCATTTAGAGGATTTGGAGGTGAGGAGCTAGTTACAGATTTTCTAACAGGACTACCTGGTGGTTTTTGGACTCAATTTGTTGTGGTTATGACCGTAATATTTATTTTAGGATTTTTTTTAGATTTTATTGAAATTGCAGTTGTTGTGGTGCCAATAATTGCGCCAATTTTATTAGCCCAAACTGATGCGAATGTTACTGCTGTTTGGCTAGGTGTAATGATTGGGGTTAATATGCAAACATCTTTTTTAACGCCTCCATTTGGCTTCTCTTTGTTTTACTTAAGAGGTGTAGCCCCCCCTTCTGTTTCAACTGTACAAATATGGAAAGGTGCAATTGCTTTTATCTTTCTTCAACTTGTTGGTCTAGGAATAGTAGGATATTTTCCAAGTTTAGTAAATTATTTACCAAATAGAACTTACTTAACTTCAGATGTTGCTCCGCCACCCATGAATCCAAGATTACAAGAATGTGTTCAAAATTATAAATTTGATATTTATGATAATAATAAAGAAAATATTATTAATAATATAGATAAAATAAATTCAATAAACGTGGATTATTTGCCAAATGAAATTAGAGAGTCATTTAAAGGAATTGCAAATAACTCATTATTAACTTTTGAGTTGGTTGATAATTATAAGAAAGAGAATTTATTATTAAATGAATATAGTAAAAATTATAGAGCGCTTCACCAATCAGTTAGAAAAAGTCAAAAAAGGGAATTTAAAATTGATAAAAAAATTGAAAAACTAAAAAAAGAAATAGTAAATTTAGAAAGAGAAAATAAATTAGTTAAAGCTGATAAACTTAAATTATCAATTAATGATCTCATGAATGAAAAAAATAAGATAATCTCTAGTATTCCTAATGAATGGGAAGAATCTCATAGTGAATATAAAATTCTAGCTAAAAATAAGAAAAGTGCATTAATGAAATATCGAAAGAATGTAGATGATGTATATGAAAATATACAAACATTAAAACAAATCATTATAGATGTTGAAAAACTTCCAGAAATTGAAAACAATTTTATTCAAATAAAGCAAATAATTGAAAAAAGTATACTTACATTGAGTATTGGTAATGATGTAGAAAATAAAGCTGAAATATTAAATGATATTAAATCTTTAGAAAAAAAATTATCCGTAATTAGTGGAACAAATTTAATTAAAGATAAATTATCTAAATCAAGAAGAATAATTAAAAAAGAAGATAATTATGATCAGGCATTAATTCTTTTTGTTGAGGCAATAAACAATTATAATTCAGAAATTCAGTGGAGAAATACTGCTTTGAATAATTTATTACCAAAACTTAATGAATTCGATAACTCCATAAAAAATTCAATAGGTTTAAGACTTCAAGAAAAACTTACAAAAGAACAAGCAAAATTTGTAGCTTCATGTAGATCTATTCATAAAGATATTTCTTTAAACTTTTAGTTAAAAATGAACGTTAAAGACACTATAAGTGAAATCAAAGCTCTAAAAGATAATCAGATAATAACAAATAAAAATGTTTTAGAACAACATTCCAGAGGAGAAGATTATTTCCTTCCAAAATTACCTGATGCGGTCTTTTATGCAAATTCTACAAATGATGTAAGTGATGTAATAAAAATTTGTGCGAAAAACAAAACTCCTGTAATCCCTTTTGGAAGTGGCACTTCATTAGAAGGTCATGTTTCGCCTGATCAAGGTGGTATTTCAATTAATCTGACAAATATGAATAAAATTATAGAAACAAATGAAAAAGATTTAGATTGTAGGGTTCAAGCAGGAGTGAGCAGAATACTTCTGAATGATAATATAAAAAATCTTGGTTTATTTTTTCCTGTTGACCCAGGTGCAAGGGAAGCAACTTTAGGTGGAATGACGGCAACAAATGCTTCTGGGACAAATGCTGTAAAATATGGGACAATGAAAAATAATGTATTAGGATTAACAGTAGTAACTCCTGATGGTAAAATTATTCATACAGGTGGAAGAACAAAAAAATCATCGGCTGGATATGATTTAACAAAATTATTTATTGGGTCAGAAGGAACTCTTGGAATAATAACAGAAATTCAATTAAGACTTTATGGAATACCAGAATTTATATCTTCAGCAATCTGTCATTTTGATACTTTAGAAGGTGCAGTTAAAAGTTCAATGGAAATTATACAATATGGAATTCCAGTAGCTAGAATTGAATTGTTAGATGAAGTGCAAATGAAAGCAAGCAAAGCATATTCGAAATTGTCAGAAGTTGAAATTAAACCAACATTATTTTTTGAATTCCATGGAACAAAAGAATCTACTGAAGAACAATCAAAAATTTCTGAAGCAATTTGTACAAATTATAATGGTCATAATTTTAAATGGGCTCATAAAACAGAAGATAGAAATCGTTTATGGAAAGCAAGACACGATGCATATTATGCTGCATTATCAATTTCACCAAATAAAAGAGCAATGTCAACAGATGTATGCGTTCCTATTTCAAAATTGGCAGACTGTATAATTGAATCTAAGTTAGATCTTGAAAAAAATAATATAATTGCGCCTATGGTAGGTCACGTCGGAGACGGGAATTTTCATTTATTAATGCTCTGTGATCCTGATAATAATGAAGAAATGAAAAAATTTAAAAAAACGAATGATAGATTGGTTAAAAGAGCAATTTCAATGGGTGGAACTTGTACTGGGGAGCATGGTATTGGTTTAGGAAAAAAAGAATATTTAAAGCTAGAACATCCAACAAATATTGAATTAATGAAAAAAATTAAAAATATATTTGATCCAAATAATATAATGAACCCTAATAAGATTATTGACAATTAAAATTTTAAATCTTTTTTAAATTTTTTTGGAACTTTTTTACCAACCTGTGATCTTTTACCTAACCAAGGTTTCAAATTTTCTAATTTTTTTATTTGTTTTCCATTTACCCACTCAAGACCTTCATTTATATCAATATTTTTAACATCTTTAATTTCACCATTTTTTATTTTTTGCAATATAACTCCACTTCCTTTAGTTAAATGAGGTATTTCATCTACATTAAAAATTAATAATTTTGCTAAGGAGGAAACAATTGCTATATAATCATTTGTTATAGTTAAAACTTTAAATAATTTATCATTTTTTTTCAAATTAAATAATTTTTTTCCTGTTTTATTTGTTTTTGATTGATCATCAGTTTTATAAATAAAACCTTTTGAAAATTTGGAAATTAACAAATATTTAGAATCTTTTTCGAATTTGAAAATTGATACTATTTTTGAAAAATTTTTAATATTTACAAAAAAGCTCAAATTTGTTCCGTTTGAATTGCCGCCTGGTAATAAATTAGGATCTAATGTATATATTTTTCCATCATCGTTAAAAATTAAAACTTGTTCATTATTTTTTAATTTTAATGAAAATTTATTTTTTTCTTTAGAGTTAAAAATTATTTTATCTTCATCTATATGACCTTTATATACTTTTAAATTGTCTTTAATAGAACATGCTAAGGTAATATTTTCTATAGTTCTAAATTCATCTAAAGTAGTGATATTATTATTAATTTCTTTTTGAGTAGTTACAATAGTTTTTCTTTTAAAATTTTCACTTTTAAATTTTTCTAAATAAGATTCAAACTGGTTAATTAAATATTTATCTAATTCTTTTTTATTTTTAATAAGTTTATTTAAAAATATTAATTCTTTTTTTAAACGTTTGAGTTCTAATATTGCATCTTTTTCTTCGATTTTTCTTAAAGATCTAAGTTTCATTTCAAGAATAGAAATAATTTGTCTTTCTTTAAGCTTAAATTTTTTCTTTAAATCTTTTTTTGGATCTTTGCTATTTCTAATTATTTTAATAATTTTATCTAGATTTTTATATACAATTAAATATCCCGATAAAATCTCAATTCTAAGTTTAATTTTATCAATATTAAAAATTGCAATTCTTTTAACAATAGATTTTCTATAATTTATAAAATTAATTAAAATTTCTTTTAAACCCAGTAACTTTGGAATTTTTCCATCAACTAAAACATTAAAATTACAATGAAATTTTGTAGATAAATCTGTAAATTTGAACAGAACATCCATTAATTTTTTAGGTTCTATATTTCTGTTCTTTGGTTTAATAATTATTCTTATATTTGCGTCAGATTCATCCCATATATCTTCAATTGGAATTTTTTTGTCTTTAATTAATTTTGCTATATTTTCAATTATTTTGTTTTTATTAATTTGGTAAGGTATTTCAAAGACTTCAAGAAGATATTGACCTTTACTTAAGGAAATTTTACGCCATCTAGATTTAATAATAAAATTACCTTTTCCTTTATTATAAATGTTATTTAAATTTTCATTGTCTATATTTATTTCACCTCCTGTAGGTAAATCAGGACCTTTAATAAAATTTAGTAATTTTTTATTTGTAAGATTATTATTTTTTATTAATTCAATTGTAGCTTTGGTAATTTCAATAATATTATGTGATGGAATATTTGTTGCCATGCCAACTGCAATCCCAGTAGCGCCATTAAGTAGTATATTCGGTAAAAGTGCAGGTAAGACAGATGGTTCTTTGTTTTGACCATCATAATTATTTATATAATCTACAGCATTTTCTTCTAATCCATTCAATAAATAATTTGAATTTTTATTTAATCTAGCCTCAGTATATCTCATAGCAGCAGGGTTATCGCCATCTATATTTCCAAAATTTCCTTGACCTTCAATTAATGGATATCTTATTGAAAATTCTTGAGCCATTCTAACCAAAGAATCATAAATTGCTTGGTCTCCATGAGGATGAAATTTTCCCATTACATCTCCAACTATTCTAGCAGATTTTTTAAATGCTGAATCAGGTTTAGAATTTAATTCATACATAGAATAAATAATTCTTCTATGTACTGGTTTTAATCCATCTCTTAAGTCTGGTAATGATCGTGATATAATTGTAGAAATTGCATAGGAAAGATATTTATCTTCTAAAATTTTATTAATGTTTTCTTTATAAATTTTATTCATGGGTTTATTTATTTATATTTAGTAATATAGTCTGTTTAAAATCATAATATACTTTTGGTATTTTTTTTGATGAATTATTTATTAAATGATTATTCATGATATTTTCAAATAAATTAAATAATAGTTTACATTGTTTATAAGAAATAGACTTATTAATAATTAAATCATAAGGAAATTCAATATAATTATTTTTTAAATTATTTACTATAGTGTCAGTAAATTCAAAATTAATTAAATTAAGATATTTTTTACTGATATCTAATTTTTTCCAGTCAAATCCATACCCTAATTCAGTTAATAAATATATTATCCAAACAGAATATTCATAAAACCAATGTTTTTTTTCTAAATAAGAAAAAAATAATATAGTTTTTTCATAAATTTTTTTAAATCTTTGATTTTCATTTATATTAATATCTATTAATGAGCAGCAGCTTAAAATTGCCAATAGTTTGAATTTATCATTAAAATAATTACTAATTAAAGGAGATTTAATATCACCTTTAATTGACGCTATCATGTTTTCATTTTTTTTACTTAAATTAAAATCTAAAAAATTTCCAGTTTGGTAATAAACTTTGTTTTTTTTAGAATTACCTCCATAAATTATTCCAGTACACAAACCACTATTTTTTGATAACAATTTAATTAGTAAATTTTTTTCTTTAATTATTTTTACATAAATAATCAAACCTTCATCTTGGATATTCATTTATGATAAACAATATTTAAATAAAGATGTGTTTTTTTATTAAAAAATTCAGATATTTTTTTTTGACTTTTTTCTCGTATTTTTTTAATCATACTTCCATTTTTTCCTAAAATTATTTTTTTGTATGCTATTTTTTTTATTAAAATATCCTGAAAGATTACTAAATTACTTTTTTTAATAATTTTCCATTTTTTATTTTTAATAATTATTGAATATGGTATTTCTTCATTTAAATAAAACAAAATAGATTCTCTTGTTATTTCATTGGAAATAAATAAATCATTTTTATCAGTTATATCATGTTTTTTATGAATCCAATTTCCTTCTATAGGTAATTTATTTATATCATCTAACAATTTTTGAATTCCAATATTTTTAGTTGCAGATATAGGATATATATTGGAAATATTATATTTCCTATATAAATAATCCATTTTTAATAATAAATGATTTTTTTTAATTAAATCAATTTTATTTAAAATTAAAAAAATTTTCTGATTTTTTGATTTTATTTCTTTTAAAAGGTCATGATTTAATATTAAATTTTTATTTTTTGAATCAATAAAATATAATACTAATTTTGAATTTTCTATTGATTGCCATAAATTTATTTTTAAAAGTTTATTTTTTTTATCTTTTGATTTTAAAAAAGAAAGTCCTGGAGTATCATGAAGCAAAATTTGATTATTTTTTTTATTTAAAACTCCAGTAATAGATTCTAAAGTTGTATTTATTTTTTTACTTGTTATTGATATATTTTTTCCAATAACTCTATTTAAAAAAGTAGATTTACCACTATTTGTATTACCTACTAAAGAAATTTGTAAAATTTTATTTTTCATCAATTAATTTGTGAAAATCTAAAAAATTTTTAGCTGCAATTCTTTCAGCTTCTCTTTTTGAAGGTCCAATTCCTTTTATTTTATTAAGTTTTAAACAATTGACTTCGACAGTAAATTCAGGTGAATGAGGCGGGCCTTTCTTATTGATTAATTTATATATTGGTAGTTTTTTTGATTTTTTTTGAGAAATTTCTTGAAGCATTGTTTTTGGATCATTTAATTGCATTTTTTCATCTTTTATATATTCAAACCAAAATTTTTTAATAAATTTTATGGATTCAGTGAATCCGCCATCGATAAAAATAGCTCCAATTAATGACTCCATTGTGTCAGCTAATATTGATTTATTATTTTTTAAATTAATGTTTTTATTATTTGAAATTTCTATAAATTCATAAATTTTTAATTCATTAGCAATTTCTGACAAAAAATTTTTTTTTACTAAAAATGATAGTTTTATTGACATTTGACCTTCAGAATAGTCAGGAAAATTTTTATAGATTAGATTTGCAATAACAAGACCCAATACTCTATCTCCTAAGAATTCTAATCTTTCAAATTCACTTATATGATTATTTGATATTTTTTTTAATTTTTTATGTTTACTAGAATGTAGAAATGATTTGATTAATAAATCTTTATTTTTAAATTTATATTTAATTTTTTTTTCAATTTTTTTTATTTTTTCAATATTATTCATGAAATTTTTGTAAATATTCTTTCATATCTTATCGAATATGGCCATTTCCAAATTTCAAAGAATCTTGAATTTTCTAGTGAAAAAAATATAAACCACGCTTTACCAACTAAATTGTCTATAGGAATGAATCCTGGATTCATAAATCTGCTATCTTGTGAATTATCTCTATTATCACCCATTACAAAAAGATGATTATCTGGAACTGTATAAGTGTTTGTATTATCAGCTATTCCTAAATTGTTAGTATCCAAAGTTAAATAATTTTTATTATTAAGATATTCAATATATTGATTTGATTGGATTATTTTATTATGTTTATTATTTTCAATAAAATCATCAGTTTGAATTTTTGAAATAGATTTATTATTTAGAAAAACAACACCATTGACAAGTTTAATAGTATCACCTGGAAGGCCAATTACTCTTTTTATATAATCCGTTCTGTTATCTTCAGGGGTTTTAAATACAACAACATCGCCTCTTTCAGGTACTTTTGTTAGAATTCTTTTATTAATTATTGGCAAAGAAAATGGAAGTGAATGTTTTGAATATCCGTACTCCCATTTTTTTACGAAAAGATAATCTCCTACTAACAAAGTTGGTTTCATAGATCCTGAAGGTATATTAAAAGGTTCTGCAAAAAATGACCTAATTAATACAGCAATAAAAATTGCAATAATTATTGTTTTTATAGAATCTATTGTTGAAGATTTTTTCATATTTTAACTAAAAGATATAATCACAAAAGCATAAGCTAAATTATTTTCATCTGATATTGTAAGATTAATTAGTGAAGTTTTATTAGGTGGAGTTAATTTATTCAATTTTTTTTCAGCATTACCTCTAAGTTCTGCTATGGGTTTTCCAAATTTATCATTTGAAATTAAAATATCTTTCCAAAAAATTCCATTTGATATGCCGGTTCCTAAAGCTTTAGATATAGCTTCTTTGGCTGCAAATTTTTTTGCTATTGATTTGTCAGTATAAAATTTTTTATTTGATGAATTAATTTCTTTTTCATTAAAACACCTCTTAAGAAACCTATAGCCAAATTTTTTAATTGTTCCATTAATTCTATTTATATCAATTACATCAGAGCCAATACCTATAATCATTTTTATTCTCTACTACTTTTCATTATTTCTATCATTTTTTTTATTGATTTTTCTAGTCCAAAAAATATTGAATTACTAATTATTGAATGTCCTATATTTAATTCAGAAATTTCTTTAATTTTTGCAATTAAAGAAACATTATCGTAATTTAACCCATGTCCTGCATGGCAACTGATATTGAATTCATTACATAATTTTGCACAATCTTTAATTAATGAAAGTTCTTTATCAAAATTTTTTAAAAAATTATTAGAATAATTGCCAGTATGTAATTCTACATATTTTATATCTAATTGTTTTGATTTTTTAATATTTTCTATAGTAGGATCTATAAATAAACATACATTAAGATTATTTTTTTGTAATTTTTCTATTGCTGAAATAACTTCATTTAAATCTAAATTTAAACCACCTTCAGTAGTAATTTCTTCTCTTTTTTCTGGAACTAAACAAATAAATTCAGGTTGATGATTTATTGCAAAGTCAATCATTTCTTCTGTTGGTCCTATTTCTAAATTTATATCTAAATCAATATTTTTAATAATTTGCTTTGCATCATTATCATTTATGTGCCTTCTATCTTCTCGTAGATGTATTGTAATTAAGTGCGCGCCAGATTTTTTTACAACTTTTGCGGCTTCTAAAGGTGATGGTTCTGAAATTTTTCTTGCATTTCTCAATGTAGCTACATGATCAATATTAACACCTAATCTAATCGACATCAATATTACCCCTTTATCCTTTCAATTGAAGATGTTACTTCCTCAATTCTAAGAGCAGCTATTATATTATTGAGATGATTGGAATTTCTAACTTCTATATCAACACTTAATTCATAAAAATCTTTATTTCTATTATCAAAATGAATGTTTGATATATTTCCATTGTTATTTGCTATTACAGTTGAAACTATTCCTAAACTTCCGGGTTTATTAATTATTATTATCTTTATTCTCCCTACTTGAAATTTAGAATTTTGAGGATCATATTCCCAAGATACATCTAACCATCTTTCTGGCATATTTGACAAAGATTCAAGAGTTTCACAATCTATTGTATGAATAAGCACTCCAGAGCCAGCGGTAATTATACCTACTATTTTGTCTCCAGGAATTGGAGAACAACATCTAGACAAATTATAAGCCATACCTGGAGTCAGACCTTTTAATAAAATTGGTTTATTTTTTTTATTTTTTTTATTTTCAGAATTATTTATTTTAAATTCAGGATATATTGATTTTAAAACTGAGGTTGGAGTAAATGTTCCCGATCCAAGCATTTCATAAAGATCTTCAATATTTTTAACATTAAATTTATTTAATGATTTTTTTAAAATATTTTCATTAAAATTTAAATTTTCATTTTCAAAAGAAGAATTAATTATTTCTTTACCTAATGTTATATATTCATCTCTTTTTTGAGATCTAATAAATTTTTTAATTCTACTTCTAACTCTACTAGTAACAGCAAATCTTCTCCACAATGGTGATGGGGTTGACTCATTAGATGTAATGATTTCAATTTGATCACCATTATTAAGTTTCATATTTAAAGGTTGCATTTTTCCATTAATTTTAGTTCCAATGCAACTATCGCCTACTTCAGAATGAACTGCATATGCAAAATCAATAGAAGTTGCATTTTTAGGTAATTCATAAATATCTCCCTTAGGACTAAAAACATAAACATAATCTTTAAAAAGTTGAATTCTTGTATAATTATTTATTTCATCTTTTGTTGGGACTTGGTCAATGATTTCTATCAAATTATGTAACCAATTATATTCTTTGGAGTCCTTTTCTTTTACTTCTTTAGGGTCTTTATATTTCCAGTGAGCTGCAACACCAAATTCTGCAATTTCATGCATGGCTTTTGAGCGAATTTGGATTTCGATTTTTTTATTTTTAGGTCCAATTATTGTTGTATGTAAAGATCTATATCCATTTTCTTTTGGAACAGAAATAAAATCTTTAAAACGACCTGGTACCATAGAAAAATTTTTATGAATTACTCCTAATGCTTGATAACAATAGTGGGATGAATTTAATATAATTCTAAAAGCCATAATATCTGAAAGTTGTTCAAAAGTAATATTTTTATTTTTTATTTTTAACCAAATTGAATATGGTTTTTTTAATCTTCCTTCTACTTTTGATTTAATATTTTCTTTTTCCAAAAGATTTTTTAAATTGTTTTGTATGTCATCAATTATTGTTTCATCTTTTTTATTTAAATAATTCAGTCTTTCAATAATTGAATTTCGGGCATCTGAATTAATAATTTGAAAAGAATAATCTTCAAGCTCATCTTGCCATTCTTTAATTCCCAATTTTTGTGCTAGAGGAACATAAACTTCTTGAGTTTCAAAAGCTATTCTATATTTTTTGTTCATATCGTCAAAATGATGTAATGTTCTCATATTGTGTAAACGATCAGCTAATTTAATTAATATAACTCTAATATCTTTACTTGTTGCTAATAAGAGCTTTCTAAAATTATCTGACTCACTATTTAAATTTTTTTTCAAACTTATTTGATTAATTTTAGTTAGGCCATCAACTAAATGAGTTATTTCATTTCCAAATTTATTTTTAATATCTGAAATTGTTGTTTCTGTATCTTCAACAGTATCGTGAAGTAAACCAGTTGCTATTGAGGGAACATCTAATTTTATTTCAGTTAAAAGTTTTGCAACCTGAATTGGGTGTTCTAAATAGGGCGAACCTGAAGCTCTTTTTTGCTTTGAATGTACTTTTTTACTAAAATTGTATGCTTCCAAAATTTGATCACAATTTACATTTGGATCATATGATTTTACAGAATTTACAATACTTTCTATTTCCACAGAGTTTTATCTCCCAATATAATGAATAAAAAAATTAACGACTATTTTATTTTATATTATTTTTGTTATGCAATTATAATTATACTGATTTTTCAACAGTTTCATCAGAAATATCATTACTTGAATCTAAATCGCTAGATTCATCTGGTTCTTTTGATTGTTTTTCTATATCATTGTGGTTTGATTCAGTATTTATTTCATCATCTTTTGCTGAAAGTTCATTAGTTTCATTAGTTTCTTCAGCATTATCTTCAGCATTATCTTCAGCATTATCTTCAGCATTATCTTCAGCATTATCTTCAGCATTATCTTCAGCATTAGGAGAGGTTTCTTCGCTGATATTATCTTCAATATCTTCATCTTGATAAAGTTGGAGAGACTTAATAACATCTTCTTTGAGCTCTGCAACACCCATTGTCTCTTCTGCTATTTCTCTTAATGCAACAACACCTGCCTTATCATTATCTTGAGGTACGGTAGGCTCGTCACCATTGTGCAAGGATCTTGCTCTAAAAGCTGCTAATAAGACTAATTCAAATCTATTTTCAACTTTATCTATGCAGTCTTCTACTGTTACTCTAGCCATTAAAAAATTCTCTTATATAAATATATTGAAAAAATCAATATAATTTTAAAAATAATGATAATTATATATTAGTTATTTTTATTCTTTTTTATAAGTAATCTTCTTTTTTGCAAATCCCATTCTTTTTTCTTTAAATCCTGTCTTTTATCAGACTTCTTTTTACCTTTTCCAATACCAATTAATATTTTGGCAAACCCTTTTTTATTAAAATATAAAGATATTGGAATAGCTGAAAATCCTTGTTTATTCTTAAGACTTTTTATTTTATTTTGCTCTTTTTTTGAAAGGAGTATTTTCTTGATTCTTATTGGGTTATAATCAACTTGTGAGGAATTATTATAATCATTGATATGACAATTAAAAAGCCACAATTCAGAATTTTTTTCTCCGATATAGCTTTCTTTAATAGAAACTTCATGATTTCTTATAGATTTAACTTCGCTACCTGTTAGAACTATTCCAGCTTCAATCTTTTCAGTTATTAAATAATTAAAATTTGCTTTTTTATTAATAGCAATGGTTTTCATTAATCAATTAATCCAGAATCTTTCATTGCTTCTTTAACCTTTATTTTAGTAATTTCTTTAATTGGTGCTAAAGGAAGTCTAGTATTTGAATCGCAAAGTTTAAGTAAACTTGCAGCATATTTTACAGGACCGGGGCTACTTTCTATAAACAAAGCTTGATGTAATTTAACTAACTTTAAATTTAATTTTTGTACTAATTTTATATCATGCTTCATCCATGCATTTTGAATTTCAGAACACATTTTAGGAGCAACATTAGCAGTGACTGAAATACATCCATGACCACCTTGTGCAAGATACGCAACAGCAGTGCCATCTTCTCCAGATAAATAACAAAATTCTTTTTTGATATTTTTAGCAGATATTAAAGGCCTCATTAAATCATTAGTCGCGTCTTTTACTCCAATTATATTTTTAATTTTTGAAAGCTCAGCCATAGTGTCAACAGTCATGTCAACTATTGATCGTCCAGGAATATTATAAATAATTATTGGAATTTTTGTAACTTCAGATATCTTACTATAATGTAGATATAAACCTTCTTGAGTAGGTTTATTATAATACGGCGTAACTATCAAAGCTGCATCAGCACCATGTTTTTCTGCATGTAATGTAAAGTCAATTGCTTCATCTGTAGAATTAGATCCTGTTCCTGCAATAACCGGTACTCTTTTATCTGCTATTCTTATACACTCTTCAACTACCTTTTTATGTTCGTTGTGATTTAGGGTAGGAGATTCGCCTGTAGTTCCACAAGGAACAAGTCCGTGACTACCCTCATCAATAGACCAATTTACAATCTTACTAAGTGATTCATAATCAACTTCATTGTTTTTAAATGGAGTGATTAGCGCTGGTATACTTCCTTTAAATATCAATTTTTATCCTTTCTAGATGGCGGAGGGAGAGGGATTCGAACCCTCGGAAGAATATTAATCCTTCGGCGGTTTAGCAAACCACTGGTTTAAGCCACTCACCCATCCCTCCTTTATATTAATTTATACATTTATAATATTATTTAATATAAATTTTATATTTTTTTTAAAATTTGCTTATATATATTATATAAATCTAAATGATGATTATTGAAAAGTATATTATAAGTTTCTGGCAAGGAAAATTTAAACTTTGGCATTCTTTTTGGCTAGTTGGAGGTGTTGGAGGGGTAATTTTTGGTCAAATAATCATGTTTTTTGAAAAGAATCTATTTGGAATGAACCCAATGTACCCATTTGATTTTTCATTTAGAAGTAAAATATTTGTTCTAATATGGGTTATTTTTACAACAGTTGGAATTTGGAGATCTGCTGAAAATTACAATGGCGCATATTTTTTAAAGATTATAACAAAAATATACATTATAATTAATTGCTTAAGTTCATTGTTATTATTATTTTTTTTTAATTATCCAAATATATAAATATTTAGTTTAATTTTTCTTTAAGTAATTCATTAACTATTTTTGGATTAGCTTTGCCATTAGAGTTTTTCATTACTTGACCAACAAAAAAACCGAAAAGTTTATTTTTACCATTTTTATATTCACTTAATTTGTCTTGATTATTTTGCAGTACTTTTTCTATAATCTTATTTATTTCTTTAGTATCTGTAACCTGCGTTAAATTTTGATTTTCTATTATTGATTGGGGGTCAGATTTATTTGCATACATTTCTTCAAATACTTCTTTGGCTATTTTACCTGAAATTGTATTATTAACTATTAATAATATCAATTTTCCTAAATTTTCAGGACTTACTGGTGATTGTTTTATTTGTTTATCATCTTTTTTTAGGTATGCAAATAATTCTGAAATAATCCAGTTGCTTATTATTTTAGTATGATTTTTTAATTCTTGATTTGAAATTAAAATTTTTTCAAAATATTCAGAAGTATCTTTTTCCGAAATCAAAATAGATGAATCATATTTAGTCAGTTTATATTCATCTATATACCTTTGTTTTTTTTCATCTGGTAGCTCCGGTATAGTGTTCTTTATATCTGATATAAATTTATCTTCTATTTCTAAAGGTAGAAGATCAGGATCAGGAAAATATCTATAATCATGAGCTTCTTCTTTATTTCTCATCATTTTTGTTATGCCTAATTTACTATCAAAAAGAAGTGTATTCTGTTCTATATTTCCACCTTCTTCAAGAATATCAATTTGTCTTTTTGCTTCATAATTTATTGCTTGTTTTATAAATTTTATCGAATTCAAGTTCTTAACTTCGCATCTTGTGCCATTTTTTTCACCAGTTTTTTTTACTGAAATATTTACATCCGCTCGAAGTGAACCCTCTTGCATATTTCCGTCACAAGTATTTAGATATCTTAAAATAGTTCTTAATTTATTAATATATATTGCAGCTTCTTCAGCACTACTTAAATCAGGCTCACTTACGATTTCCATTAAAGCAATTCCTGATCGATTTAAATCAACATAAGTTTTATTTGGACTTTGATCATGAAGGCTTTTACCTGCATCTTGCTCAAGATGTAATCTAATAATTCTTATTTTTTTAGATTGTCCATCTGGTAAGTCAATTTCTACTTTCCCCTCGCCGACTATGGGATGTTTATATTGACTAATTTGATAACCTTGAGGAAGATCAGCATAAAAATAATTTTTTCTATCAAAAATAGATTTATTATTTATCTTAGCTTTTAATCCCAACCCAGTTTTAATTGCTTGTGTAATGCAAAATTCATTTATCACTGGTAACATTCCTGGCATAGCGGCATCTACTAAAGAAACTTGACTATTCGGCGTTGAACCAAATTTTGTTGGGGAAGAGCTAAATAATTTTGAATTAGAGGATATTTGTGCGTGAACTTCAATTCCAACCACTAATTCCCAATTAAATTTTTTTCCCTTAATTATATTATTCATTATTTTTTTCTAAAAATAAACCTAAGTCAAATAAAACTTGTTCATTAAAATGTTTGGACAAAATCTGAATTCCCAAAGGTAAATTATCCTTGGATTTTCCAAAAGGTATTGATATACCTGGTATACCGGCTAAAGACGCAGGAACAGTAAAAATATCATTTAAATACATTTTTATAGGGTCATCTTCTTTTTGGCCAATTTGAAATGCAGGACTTGGTGTTGTAGGTGTCAAAATCGCATCACATTCTTTGAAAGCATCATTAAAATCATTTGATATTAATTTTCTAACTTTTTGAGCTTTTATATAATAAGCATCATAATATCCTGCTGATAATACATATGTTCCTATTAAAATTCTTCTTTTAACTTCATTTCCAAACCCCTCACTTCTTGTTGACTCATACATTTCTTCTAAATTATTTTGAGATTTTGATCTATACCCATACCTCACTCCATCATACCTTGCGAGATTGGAAGAAGCTTCGGCAGGTGCAATGATATAATATGTCGGAAGAGCATATTTTGTATGTTTAAGTGATATATTTATTATTTTTGCACCTCCTTTTTCTAATTTTTTACGTGCCTTTTCCCAGACAATTTTTATTTCATCTGGTATATTAGGTAGGTCATATTCTTTTGGTATACCTATAACTTTTCCCGCAATGTTTTCATTTATTTTTTTGAAGTAATTGGGTATTTTTATATCTGAACTTGTGCTATCATTTTTATCATAACCTGCAATTTCTTTTAACAGAATTGATGCGTCTTCAACATTATTACTAAAAATTCCGGCTTGATCAAGACTAGAGGCGAAAGCTATAATTCCCCATCTAGAACATAATCCATATGTAGGTTTGATTCCAACTACACCACAAAAACTTGCGGGTTGTCTTATAGAGCCACCTGTATCCGTGCCTGTCGCCCCGAGACATAAATTAGCAGAGACTGCAGCTGCTGAGCCCCCGGAAGATCCTCCGGGTACTAAGTTCTTATCTGTTGCTATAGGGTTTATTGTATTTCCATAATAACTTGTAGTGGTTGATGAACCCATGGCAAATTCATCGAGATTAGTTTTTCCTATCATAATGCTACCAGAATTATTTAGCTTGTTAGTTACAAAAGATTCATATGTCGGGACAAAATTTTGTAATATTTTTGAACCAGCAGTTGTTTTTATACCTTTAGTACAAAATAAATCTTTTACACCAATAGGTATGCCTTTAAGTGGTAAATCATTTTTGATTGAATCTAATTCTTTACATCTTTTTCTAATCAAATCTTCATCAAAAAAAATAAATGCATTAATTTTTGATTTTTTTATTTTATCTATAAAGAATTCATTCAATTCAAAAATTGAAATTTTTCTTTTCAAAAGATGCGTTTTAATTTCTTTAATACTTTTAAAATCCATATTTATTCTACAACTTTTGGAACTATAAAATATTCTTCTACTTTTTCTGGAGCATTATTTAGTACTTGATTAGATGAATTATTTGATACTGTTTTATCTTCTCTTAAAGGAAGTTTGGACGAACTTACATTGTTCAGAGGTTCTATATTATCTGTATCAGTTTCATTAAGTTGCTCCACCCAGTCAAGAATAGAGCTTAGATTATTAGCAAATTCTTCAATTTCATTTTCTTTAAGCTTTATTTTAGATAGTTTAGCAATTTTTAATATTGTTTTTTTGTCAATTTTCATTTTAATAGCATTATGTTTATTTTAAATGGTTTTGAATTGATTAAATCTCTTAATACAGGACAAATATTAACTGGTCTAGATCTTGGTGACAAAACAATAGGTATAGCTATATCTGATAATAATTTTATTATTGGAAGTCCTCTTAAAACTATTATAAGAAAAGGTACTGCTAGTGATACTAAAATACTAAATTCTTTATTTAAAGAATATAATGTAGGAGGAATAGTATTGGGATGGCCAATTAATCTTGACAGTACTGAAAATGAAAGAACAAGAAAAACTAGAGATTTTGGCGAAAAATTATATATTGAAACCCAGCTAAAAATCTATCTTCAAGATGAAAGATACTCTTCTGACGTAGTTTTTAAAGAAATGAATAAAAATATTTCAAAGAAAAAAATAAAAAAATACATAGATAAATCAGCCGCAGCATATATTTTACAAGGTTTTTTGGATAAATTTAGCAATATAAACTAATTTACAAACAGTTGAAATTATTGTACACATAATAAGTACAAATATTACACATATGAAAGATATATTATTACATAATGGACACATAAAAATTTATAAAAGAGAGAATTCAAAATTTTGGCAAATGAGAATAAAGCCGCCAAAAGAAAAGGCATTTCGAGAAAGCTCAGGTTGCAAATCTTTAAAAGATGCTAAAGAAATCGCATTAAAAAAATATAATGATATTATTTCAAAAAAAACATTTGTTGTAATTCCTAAGAATGCTCAGCATAAATATCAAGGTAAACATTTATTAGGTATTAAGAGTTTAAATAAATCTGAAATTGAATATTTTTTGGATTATTCTGATCAATTTGTTGAGTTTAATAATCAAAAAATAAAAAAAAATAATATTTTATATGGAAAATCAATTTTTAATGTTTTTTTTGAAGATTCAACAAGGACAAGAACCAGTTTTGAAATTGCAGCAAAAAGATTGGGTGCAGATTTAATAAATGTATCGGTTAAAGATAGTTCGGTCAACAAAGGTGAAACATTATTAGATACTATCATTACAATAGGCTCTATGGATCCTGATCTTATAATAATAAGGCATCCTGAATATGGTGTAAGCGAAATGATAAGTAATACCATTAACTGTTCTGTAATCAATGCAGGAGATGGTAGTCACGAACATCCAACTCAAGCACTTTTAGATGCTCTGACAATTAAAAAAAACACTGGAAAATTTAAAGATTTAAAAATTGCCATTTGTGGAGATATACTACATAGCAGAGTCGCTAGATCAAATATTTATTTGTTAAAAAAACTTGGCTGTAAAATTAATGTTGTTGGCCCTAAAACTTTAATACCAAATGATATTAACACATTAGGTGTCTCAGTATATTATGATATGAAAAATGGTCTTAAAGATTGTGACATAGTAATGATGTTAAGAATCCAAAAAGAAAGAATTTTAGGAATTCATATACCTTCTGAAAAAGATTATTTTAATGAGTTTGGTCTTGATTTTAAGAAGCTTAAATATGCAAAAAATAATGCGTTAGTAATGCATCCGGGACCTATGAATCGTGGAGTTGAAATTGATAGTAAAGTGGCTGATGATGTAACTAGAAGTCTGATACAAAATCAAGTATCAATGGGTGTAGCTATTAGAATGGCTTGTTTAAAAATATTGATAGATAACAAGGATAATTATTAATGGAATTTTTTTTAATATTTTTATTATCTTATATAGCTGGATCTATTCCATTTGGTTTATTAATCACAAAGTTATATGGATACGGTGACGTAAGAAATTATGGATCAGGTAACATAGGTGCAACTAATGTATTAAGAACTGGTAATAAAAAAATTGCATTTTTAGTATTGTTTCTAGACTTTTTGAAATGTTATTTACCAATCTTGGTTACATTAATTTACTATAACTTAAATATTGCTGGATTTTGTGGCTTATTATCAATAATTGGACATGTTTTTCCAATATGGTTAAAATTTAAAGGTGGTAAAGGAGTTGCGTGTTTTTTTGCCTTTTTATTAGCAATAAACCCAGTCTTTTTTGTTATTTCTCTAATGATTTGGATTGTTGTAGCAGCAATTTCAAAATATTCATCATTGGGGTCAATTATATCAGTGATTTCCAGTCTTTTTTTATTTTTAATTTACGAGCACCCTATAAATATTGTAATACCCCTGACCATAATTATTTTAATTATATTTAAACACATAGATAATATTAAAAGATTAATAAAAAATAAAGAAAACAAAATTAATTTAAAATGAACTTAGTAATTGTTGAATCCCCATCAAAAGCAAAAACAATAAATAAATATCTAGGTAATAACTTTAAAGTTGTAGCAAGTATGGGGCATGTAAGAGATTTACTTGCAAAAGAAGAAGCAGTGGATACAAATAATAATTATGAAATGAAGTGGGAGATTAGCGATAAGGGTAATAAAGTTATCAAAGATATAAAGAATTTAGCAAAAAATGCTGATTATTTATATTTAGCTCCAGATCCAGATAGAGAAGGTGAGGCAATTTCCTGGCATTTAGAAAAAATTCTTAGAATGGACAATAAACTAGAAAATCTAAATATTAAAAGAATTACATTTAACGAAATAACTAAAGAAGCTGTACTAAAATCATTAAAATCTCCAAGGGATCTTGATCAAAATTTAATTGATTCATATATGGCGAGAAGGGTTCTTGATTTTTTAGTTGGATTTAATTTATCACCAGTTTTATGGAGAAAACTTCCTGGTAGTAAATCTGCGGGAAGAGTTCAATCAGTGGCCTTAAGATTAATAGTTGAGAGAGAAATTGAGATTGAAAAATTTAACGCAGATGAATATTGGTCTATTAGTGGTAATTTTTCAAATTTAAATAAAGAATCATTCAATGCAAAGTTATTTCAATTCAATAATAAAAAACTTGAAAAATTAGATATAAAAAATGAGGAACAAGCAAAAAATATATTTAATGAAATAAATAAAAAAGAATATAGTATTGATGAGATTGAAACTAAAGAAGTTAAAAGAAATCCCTATCCTCCATTTTCTACTTCAACCTTACAACAAGATGCAAGTAGTAAGCTTGGTTTCAATGCAAATCAAACCATGAGAACTGCACAAAGATTATATGAAGGAATTGAAATTGATGGTGATACTGTTGGATTAATTACATATATGAGGACTGATAGCATTGTTATGTCAAAAACTGCAATTGATGAAATAAGAGAATATATAAAAGCCAACTTTGGTGATAATTATTTACCTGAGCATTCAAGAATTTATAAATCAAAGGCGAAAAATGCTCAAGAAGCTCATGAATGTGTGCGACCCACTAGCATACTAAGAAAACCTGATGAAATTAAAAAATCATTACGTGAGGATGAATTTAAACTATATGATTTAATTTGGAAAAGATCACTATCTTCACAAATGGAAAGTGCAATTATTAATCAGGTGTCTGTAAAAATAAAAAGTTCTGACAACAATGATTACTTTAAAGCAACAGGATCCACTACTAAGTTTGATGGCATGTTAAAAATTTATCAAGAGTATAAAGAAAAAAATAATGAAGAAAATGAAAATCGCTTACCGGTACTTCAAAAAAATGACAAATTAAATTTAACAAATTTAGAAAAAAAACAACATTTTACTCAACCTGCACCAAGATATTCTGAAGCTAGTTTAGTAAAAAAACTTGAGGAATTAGGTATTGGAAGGCCTTCTACTTATGCATCTATCATACAAGTTTTGCAGGATAGAAATTATGTAGAAAAAGATAATAAAAGATTTATTGCGAATGATAGAGGTAGAGTAGTCGCAATCTTTTTAATTAAATATTTCCAAAAATATGTACAATATGACTATACAGCTGATCTTGAAAAACAATTAGATGAAATTTCAGGAGGAAAACTTAATTGGATAGAGGTTATAAATAACTTTTGGAAAAATTTCAAACCAACTGTTGATGATACAATCTCAAAAAGAAATTCAGAAATTATAGATGTACTTGATGCTGAATTAGGTTCACATTTTTTTCCACCTTCCGGGGAGGACTCAAGTAGAAAATGTAAAGTTTGCAATAATGGAAGATTAGGTTTGAAAATTGGTAAATTTGGAGGTTTTATTGGATGCTCAAATTATCCAGAATGTAAAAATACATTACAATTTGCTCAACAATTAGAGATAGTAAAAAATGGAGATGATTCATTGTTAGTAACAGGTCCTAAAGAGATAGGAAAATATCCAGAAACTGGTGAAACAATTTTTTTAAAAAAAGGACCATACGGACCTTATATGCAATTAGGTGAAGGAACTAACGATAAAAAGCCAAAAAGAGTCTCTATTCCAAAAAATTTTACTCCTGAAGATTTGGGAATAAATACTGCAATAAAGCTTTTAGGACTTCCAAGAAAATTAGGGTTTCACCCAGATACTAACAAAACTGTTTCAGCAGGAATAGGTATGTATGGCCCTTATGTGCTCCATGATAAAAAATATAAAGCATTAGAAAAAGACGATAACATATTGGATATTGAACTTAATAGAGCAATAGAATTAATAGCAAAAGCAACAACAAGAGGTAATTCAATTCTTAGAACTCTTGGGGAACATCCAAGTGAAAAAAAGAATATTACTGTTCATAATGGTAAATTTGGACCATATGTTAAATGTGGAAAAATTAATGCATCAATAATGAGCGATTCAACACCAGAAACAATAGGTTTAAATGAAGCCATAGATTTAATAGATGTAAGAAAATCAAAAATAGGTGTTAAAAAAACAAAAAAAACTAAATCAAAGAATAAATAAAACTAAATAATTATTTAATTTTAATTATTTAAATCTAATTTTATACTTAACTCTTTTAACCTTTTTTTATCAATTTCAGTTGGAGTTTCCATCATTAAATCCATGGCTTGTTGATTCATTGGAAAAGCAATAACTTCTCTTATATTAGGTTCATTAGCTAACAACATAACTATTCTATCAATCCCTGGCGCTGATCCTCCATGAGGAGGTGCTCCATATTTTAATGCATTCAAAATTCCCGAAAATTTTTCCTCTACATTCTTTTTAGAATAACCAGCAATTTCAAATGCTTTATACATTATTTCTGGTATATGATTTCTAATAGCTCCAGATGATAATTCTACACCGTTGCAGATAATATCATATTGATAAGCTAAAATTTCCAGTGGATCTTTATTATTTAATGAATTGATTCCTCCCTGAGGCATTGAAAAAGGATTGTGACTAAATATTATCTTATTAGTTTTTTCGTCTAATTCAAACATTGGAAAATCGACAACCCAACAAAATTGGAAAGAATTTTCATCAATCAATCTTAAATCTTCTGCTAATTTTTTTCTAACCTTACCAGAAAATAATTGAGCTTCTTTTTCTTTATTACATACAAAAAATATTGATTCATTATTACTTAAAGACATCATATTTAATCTTTTTTTATCTAAATTTTTTGAAATTGGTCCTTTATATTCATTTTCAAAATGATTTATATAACCAAGGCCTCCTGCTCCTTCATCACGAGCCCAATTATTCAATTTATCGAAAAAACTTCTTGGTTTATCAGCAATATTTTTTACTTTAATTGATTTGACTATAAAACCTTTATCTATGTTCTCTGAAAAAATCTTAAAACCAGAATTTTTGAAAATTTCAGTTGCATCTTCGATTAACAGTGGATTTCTTAAATCAGGTTTATCAGTTCCATAGATATTTAATGCATCTTTATAAGGAATTCGTTTAAATGGATATTTTGATACATTCCATTTCTGTTCTTTATTATAATCACTAAATTCATCAAATACATTATATAATACAGGCTCTATCGTGTTTAAAACATCATCTTGTTCAACAAAACTCATCTCAAAATCTAATTGATAAAATTCTCCAGGAGATCTATCAGCCCTACTATCTTCATCTCTAAAACATGGAGCTATTTGAAAATATCTATCAAAACCTGCTATCATTAATAATTGTTTAAATTGTTGAGGTGCTTGAGGAAGTGCATAAAATTTGCCAGGATGTAACCTAGAAGGAACGAGATAATCTCTTGCTCCTTCTGGCGATGTAGAAGTTAAAATTGGAGTTTGAAATTCTAAAAAACCACTATCTATCATATTTTTTCTTAAAGAACTAATTACTTTGCTTCTTAATATAATATTATTATGAATTTTATTTCTCCTAAGATCTAAAAATCTATATTTTAATCTAGTTTCTTCTCCATAATCAGTATCTATATTTATAGGAAGTGGTAATATTTCTGCTTTTGATAAAATTACTATTGATTCAATTTTTAATTCAACTTCACCAGTAGGAAGTTTTAAATTTTTAGTTTCATTAGATCTTTCTACAACCAAACCTTCTAATTTAACTACATATTCATTTTTTAAATCATTTATAGTTTTAAATAATGAGCTTTTAGAATCTGCTACACATTGTGTGATTCCAAAATTATCGCGCAAATCAATAAATATTAAATTACCATGATCTCTAATTGTATCAACCCATCCACTAAGTTTAACTTTTTTATTAAGGTGTTTAATCCTTAATGTATTACAATTATAATCTCTATATGAATTCATTTATTTTTTACTCTTATAATATTTGTTTCAGTTAATAACAATCTTTAAATAATTTCTTTAATCAAAGGAATATTAATATCTCTATTGTTTGATAATGAATATTCATCAATTTTTTTAACCGCTAAATAAACATTATCAAAAGTTCGATCTATATGAGAAATTATATAATTTATAACTTTTTTATCTTTAATTTTAATTTGTTTATCATTAAATAACTTAATTATTAAATTCATTAATAAATAATCATCAGGTTTTTTAATTTCTGTAAAATAAAAAGATTTAATTCTTGATGAAAGATCTTTTAATTTGAAATTATAATTTAATGCTTTTTTATTTGAAGTTATTAATATTTTTTTATTTTTTTCTTTAATATTATTTATTAAAAAAAATAATTTTTCTTCATTTATATTTTCATAAATATCCTCAATTAATATATTTTTATTAATTTCATTGATATTCTTATTTGTAATTTTATCTAATTCAATACAGACACCATTATTTTTTTTTAACCAAATTGAAGCTAAGTGAGATTTACCACTTTTATTTGGGCCAAATAAATAAATATTATTAATTTTAATTGATTTTTCAATTATTGATTTAAATGCATTTTCATTAGAATTTGAAATTAAAAAATCTTCTTCCAAGTAAGATTTCTTATTGATTAATTTTAAATTAAGCTGATTCATAATTTAAAATACAACCACTTTGATTTTTAATTAAGTTAATGTTTGATAATCTTAAAATATCATTTAACTCTTTGAAATTTCCATAATAATAAATTTTTAGGTATATTTTATTTAAATTTATAGAATTTAATAAAATAGAATCAATTTGACTTATCGATATTAGCTTGTTTTTAATTTGCTGAATTTTTTTGATATCATTGACTGAATATGAGCATACTTCATGATTTATATCGCCATAGTAAGTAATAGTTTTATTTTTCCACCAATTATAAATTTCATTATAGGATATAAATACTAAATCATTGAATAAATTATCTTGATTTAAATTATTTTGATCAATCTTATTTTTATAAATAATTTTCAAACTGTTATCTGAAGATGTATAATATATTATATTTAAATCAAAATATATTTTTCCATCTTCAGAATTATATTCTTTTATAATATTAAAAATAATTAAATTTTCTAATTTATAATAATCAAGTATTTTATTTAAATTAATTATATTCAAATTCTTTATATCGTAAGATGATAAAAGAATCTTATTTGCATTATTAGAATTGGGAATAATAAAATTTATTTGATTATTTGTATCTTTATATTTAAGCCATTCAGAATTAATTTTATTGCCCTCCCATAAAATTTCACTTCCATCTAAGTTATAATTAGAAATAAAAAGAAATTCTGGTGAAAATGCGTCAGAAAATAATATTCTATTAGTTCTGAATAAATCAATTATTTTTTTTCTTTCAAAAAAAATATTTATATCAGCAATATATTTTTTTTCAGTCACAATTTCATTATTTAAAACTACATTTTTTAAATAATCATCACTATTAAAATTTTCAATTATAAAATTATAATCAATATTTTTGATAGTTAATGTTTTAATAAGTGATTGAAATTTTTCATTTATAGAATTTTCTATGCCTTTTGTTTTTGCCTCTAAAGAATTGTTTGATTCATTTTCAATATAAACATCTTTAAATGAATAAATTTCATCAATTTCATTTGAGTAAACATAAGAATTAATAAATAAGATATAAAAAAAAACAAATAAAATATTATTTAGACAAAAATAATTATGTAATAATTTCATTTTCTTTGAAAAAGAAATTTATTTCATTTCCAGCATTTTCAGAAGAATCAGATCCGTGAACTGCATTTTCTTGAATTGATAAAGCAAATTTTTTTCTTATTGTTCCTTCTTTAGCTTTTTCAGGGTTTGTAGCTCCCATGATTTCTCTATATTTATTTATTACATCATCACCTTGCAAAACTTGAACAATAACAGCTCCTGAAGTCATATATTCGATTAAATCATTAAAAAAAGGTTTGTCTTCATGAATTTTATAAAATTCACTAGCTTGTTCTTTTGATAATTTTATTCTTTTTTGCGCTATAATTTTAATGCCTTGTTTTTCTATGATCGAATTAATTGCTCCTGTTATATTTCTAGAAGTTGCATCAGGTTTAATTATAGATAATGTTTTATTCATAATTTATTTATTTTTTAAATATTCATAAATTAATCTAATACCAAATCCTGTGGCACCTTTTGAATTTAAACCCTTTGGACTGTTTGACCATGTAACACCTGCAATATCTAAATGTGCCCAAGGAAGTTTATTCTCAATAAATCTATGTAAAAATTCTGCTGCTGTTGAAGCTCCGGCATATGGGGTTTTTCCTATATTACTTATATCTGCCATTGATCCATCAATTTCTTTATCATATTCCTTTCCTAAAGGCATTCTCCATAAATTTTCAGATACATTTTCTCCACATTTAATTAATTTTTTTGCAAGCTCATCATTATTTGAAAATATCCCTGCTTTATGAGGACCTAATGCAGCTACTATAGAGCCAGTAAGTGTAGCAAAATCTATAATTAACTTAGGTTTATATTTTTTTTGTATGTAAGCTATTAAATCACATAAAACTAACCTACCTTCAGCATCTGTATTAAGAACTTCTACAGTTTTTCCAGACAAAGTTTTAACTATATCACCTGGTCTTTGTGCATTTGCATCAGGCATATTTTCAACTAAACCAATTATACCTATTATAGGTTTTTTAATTTTATTTAAAGCTGCATTCATCATCGATCCTACTACAACTGCAGATCCACCCATATCGTAAATCATTTCTTGCATACCTCTTGAGGGTTTAATTGAAATTCCTCCAGTATCAAAAGTTACACCTTTACCAATTAAACAAATTGGTTTGGAGGTTTTTTTCATATTCAATTCAAAAATCACAACTCTTGGTGATTTGACGCTTCCTTGAGCAACTCCCAATAAAGCGTTCATTCCAATTTTTTCGATCTGATTCTTATCTAAAATTTTTACATTAATTCCATATTTTTTTAGCTTTAAACATCTTTTGGCATATGATTCGGGGTAGAGAATATTTGCAGGTTCTGAAATTAAATCTTTTGTTTCATTAATTGAATTAACTAAATTTTCATTATAATTATATTTAGTTCTATATTTATTATCTTTAAAAACATTAATTTCAATTTTTTTTTCTTTTTTATCAATGTTAGTAAAATATTTATCAAAATTAAATGATCTTATAAGAATTCCAGTTAAAAAATCATTTACGTAATTGCTTTTTTTATTAAGAATATTTCTGCTAAAACATAAATTTATTGAATTATATTTATTTTCAACGATTTTTTTATAAATTAGAGCCCCTTCAGATAATGATTTGTAATGATTATATTTACTTGTTTTGAAAATAATAATCTGTTTGGCAGAATTATCGACAGGGATAACTAGATTAACAAAGTTATTTTTTTCTAAAATTTGAGATAAATTGCTAACTTTTTTTAAATTAAGAAGAATGTCTTTAAATATTAAAGGAAAATTATTAACATTTTTTAAATCTGACGAGTTAGAAACAACTATGATAGTTGGATTTTTTTCTGAGCCAGTGTTATTAATAAAATTTATATTCATAGTAAAATAATGAGAAAAATTGAAATATACTTTTTATCACAAATATTAAAGTCTTTTTTTCTAATTTTTTTTATTTTTATCGGAATTTCATGGTTATTACAAACAACAAGGTTGCTAAATCTAATTGTTGTTAACAAAATACCTGTTTTTAACGTATTTATACTATCAATAAACATAATTCCAAATACTTTAATCATGATTGCTCCTTTTATAGTATTGATTAGTATTTTATTGACTTGTTTAAAATTATTCAAAGATAAAGAATTAATTGCTTCATATACATTAGGTATTAATTATAAAATCATATTAAGACCATTTTACTTCTTTTCATTCATAGTTTTATTAAGTTCATTATTTATATCATTTTTTTTAAGCCCATACTCATATGATTCATACAAGAAAAAAGAATTTGATTTAAGAACTAATCTTGATATTGAAAATATTGGATTAGAAAACTTTTTTGAATTTAATAATGAGATAATTATGAATTTTGAAAAAGAAGAAAATAATTTTACTAATTTATTTATTTTTCAAAAAAACCCAAAAAATAATTTAATTATAGCTAACAAGACTGAAATGGAATTAAATGATAATAAACTTGAGCTAAAATTGTTTGATGGATTTAAAGCAGAATTTAAAGAAACTAGTAATGAAATATTAGTATTTGATAAATATAATTTTCAATTGAATTTAAATAAAAATGAAGAATATGATAATTCTGATGAAAATACATTTAATATAATAAAATTAATTAATGATAAAAACTACTTATTAATTAATCAAAGAATAATAGACGGATTATTATTAATAAGTTTAATTTATTTGATAACAAATAATTTATTAATTAAATTAAGATTTACAAATATTAATGTAACTTTGATTATAATAATATCAATATTAATAATTTTTTTTGATAATATATTTGCAAGTTTAAATATTGATGAAAATTTAAAAATATTGTTTATGTATATTAATATTTTCATCCCATTAATGATTAGTTTAGGAATTAGAAACAAAAGAAGATGAAAACAACAAAAATATTTTTTTATTTATATAAAACTAAAATAATTTATATTTGCATATCTTTAATTATATTGTCATTAACTGTTCAAATAGTAGATTTTATTGAATTAACTCAAGAAAATATAAATAAAATTAATTTTTCAATAAAAGATATAATTTTCATGTCTTTTTTAAAAATGCCTTTTTTAATTAATGAAATACTTCCATTTGTAATTATTATTTCCACTTCATTTTATTTCAAAAATTTAATTGATAATAATGAATTAGTAGCAATGAGAAATTTAGGATTATCAATATTAGATATATTTTATCCTGTTGGTATGGCTGTATTAACACTAGGGATTTTTGCCTTATTTATAGTTAATCCACTCTCAACTTTTTCAATGAATTATTTAGAAAAAATTAAAAAAGATAAAGTAAATTCAAGTGTTATAAAATTGAGTGATGACAATATTTGGATAAAGAATAAACTAAATAATAAGACATTATATATAAATGCTAAAGAAATGAATATTAAAAAAATGGAACTTTCAAATTTAATGATAATAGATAATGAAAGAGTTAATCCTAAACTATTTTTTGCTGAAAGTGCAAAAATTAATGAAAAATTTATGAGATTAAAAAATGTTAAAGAGACTAATATTAAAAATAATGAAAATAAGATTTATGAAACTAAAAACATTGAAATTAACTTTGTCCAAAAAGATATTTTAAATTCTCTAAAATATTATAAATATATTCCTTATTATAATTATTATAATTATACAATTTCTATGAAAAAACTTAATTATTTATCCTCAGAAATGATACTATATTTTTTATCAGAAATAATAAAACCACTACTTTTAATTTCAATTAGTTTTGTTGTAACGGGTTATGTTGGAAAATTTAAAAGAAACGAAAATTTTTTCAAAACAATATTTATTGCAATAACTATTGGATTTTTACTTTTTTTAATTGATAAAGTTATATATAGCTTTAATGTAAATCATATATTCAATTTCATATTAATAACTATTACAATACCAATAATTTCATTTACTTTAGGTACAATATTAATGTTAAGAATTGAAAAAGGATAATCTAATGTATCTAAAAATACTAATTATCAATTTTTTATCTTTATTATTTTTTATTCATTTATCATATTCACAAGACTCAATAATTTATTCAGATTTTATTAAAACTGATGAAAAAAATAATATCCAAGCTAAAGGTGGTGTAAAAATTATAAATGGAAATCAAATTTTAGAGACTGAAAATGTCTATATTGATGAAGAAAATAATAAAATTATTTTAGACGATTATTTTACTTTTAAAGATGAAATGGGAAACTATTATTTAGGTTCAAAAGGGGAATTTTCTAAAGATTTTAATGATGCTTCAATACAGGATTTTATATTTATTGAGGAAAATAAATTAAGGTTAATTGGCAAAAAGGCTATTAAAAAAGGTGACATTGATATTGTAGAAAAAGCTGTAATAACACCTTGTAGAACTCTTAAATTTTTTGGCTGTCCTTTTTGGCAAATAAAATCCCAAAAATTAATTCACGACAAAAAAGATTTTCTAATTTATCAAAAAAATGCACGAATGGAGGTTTTGAATGTGCCAGTATTTTATACTCCTTATTCAATTACCCCTTCACCATTAAGAAAAGACAGGAGATCAGGTTTTTTATATCCAACAATAATACCTTTTAATTCAACAAATGGATTTTCAGCAAAACTTCCTTATTATTTTAATCTAAGTGAAGATAAAGAATTATTAATAACTCCCACTTTTTTTGTGAATAATAAACAAGATATAAAATATTTATACAATCAAAGAACAAGTGGTGGTTATATTTCTGCAAATATGTCAACTCTAACTGACTTTAGCGATCAACCAGAAACTGGTGATACTGAATGGTTAAAAGATGTGAGTTTAAGTCTTAATATAGATTATAATATTAATAGAAATTATAAGGCAGGATTGAATGCAAATATTCAAACTAAAGGAACTTATTTAAGAGAATATGATACAAATAATCCTATTAATTATTTAAGTAGTTTATCTACTTCTACTTATCTAGATGGTTATTCAATATTTGAAAATGATGATTTATTAACAATAGAAACTTATAATTTTCAAGCTGTTAAAAATGATACTGATAATAAAAAAATTCCGAAAGTTAGTCCAGTCATAAATTATAGTGGTAAAAATATATCTTTATTTAAAAATGCTAATATGAACAATAACTTTTTATTTTATCATATATATAGAGATAAAAATACTAAGGATCATGCATATAGACAAACCAGATTAAATTATGATGCAAATTTTAGTTATCAAAGTTTTTACAAAAATTCAAGAATCAAAGCAGAGTCAACAATACAAACTGACTTTTATAGTACTTATAAAAAACAAATAGGCAATGAATTTGTTTCAGAGGAGCATGTAAGAGCATTTCCAATGACAGGATTATTGATTGATAATCCTTACATAAACAACAAAACAGAAACTATTTATAATCCAAAATTGTTTTTAAGTTTAAATGGTTCAAATAATAATACAAACGAAATTAGCAATGAATTAACAACTGATAATGAAATTGATATTTCAAGATTTTTCTCTGTAAATAGATATACTGGTAATGATAAATTTGATAATGGTCAAAGAATTGGTTATGGACTAGATATAGACAAAAAAGATTTATATTTTAATATTGCTCAGGGATTCCAAATAAGTTCTGACAGTGATTATGGCAAAGATGTCAATATGAGTGACGATTTTTCTGATATATTAGGTGATTTTGGAATAAATAATATTTTAGATACTAAATCAAATTTTTCATATAATTTTAGATATAATCCATATGAAAAATATATTTATTACCAAAATGCTGGGTTTGGAAGTAATACAATTATTGGAGATTATAGTATTAACTATAGTAATGCAGATTCACGATCAACTTCATTGTCTTTTAGTAATAGAGAAAGTATAGGATTTAACTTTCAAAGCATAAATTTTTTAGAATATTCAAATTTTGAATTTAATACTTCGTATGATATGATATTAGATAGACCCCAAAAATCGACAATAAAATATAATTATGGAGATGAATGTATTGGTATATATTCAGAATATAACAAAAGTTATTTTGAAAACACACCAGATACACTAAGTATAGGAATGAATTTCAGTTTTATAGGCCCCGTACCTCAAAGTTTTTTAGATTATTTAATTTTAGAACCGTTAAACTTTAGTGAATGAAAAAATTAATAATATTATTTTTATTATTTTACTTTTTTAATAATCCTGCTTATTCAAAAGAAACAATTATTTTTTCTATTGATGAAGAAATCTATACATCGATAGATATTGAAAATAAAATTAATTATTTATTGCTTGTAAAAAAAATTCAAAAAAATAGTGAGAGTTCAGTTAATTTTTTTTCTGAAGCTAAAAATAATTTAATAGAAGAAAAATTACTTAGTAAATTTATAGAAAATAGAAATATTACTATTGCTAAACAAGATATAGATCAAACTTATAATAACTTAATTAGTTATTTAGCAAATAATAAAGAAGAAAATTTCTTAAAATTATTAGATAAATATGATTTAAAATTAGATTACATATATAAACAAATTTCAAAAGAAATATCAAAACAAATAGTCAAGCAAATATTATTAAATGATGTTGAAATTGAAGATAACAAAATTAATAATTTAAAATATAATGAACTTTTAGAAGTTAGAATTAATAATATAACTTTATATAAAGAAAACATAAGTCTAGAAGAATATGAATATCAAAAAAAAGAAATTATTAATCAAAGTCAAAAAAATATAGAATTTAAAAATAAAATTAATAATTTAATTGATAATAAGTTTAATATCAGTTTTTATATCAATAAATGGATCAATATAAATAACATACAAGAAAATTTAAAAAAATTAATATATAGGACAAATGAAAAAGAATATTTAACTTTTGAAAATAATAATCTATTTTATTATTTTGAAGTTATTGAAAAAAAATATCCAGATATAAATATTTATTTTACATTCATTCAAATAAATTCAAATTCAAAAGAAAAATTAAAAGATTTATTGAATAATAAAGAAATTTGTACAAATAAATTTATTCAAAATATAAATTTAAAAAATGATTATGAAGCAATTTTATATAATGATAAAAATAAAAAAGATTTAAATAAACAAGTTTTTAGTAAATTAAATAAAACTAAAGATAATGTTTTAATTTCCTCAAATAACAATAATACATTAATCTATATATGTGATATAAAATATAATGATGATGAATTACAAAATTATATTATTGAAAACCATTATGAAAAGGAAATAAATATTTTATACAAGGATTTAATAAAAGATTTAAAAATTAAATTCAATTTTATAAGTTACTAGTATGAAGAATATCTTAAATTCAATAACTATTGGTGATCCTGAAGGTGTGGGGCTTGAATTAATTTTTAAAATTTGGATTAAAAATAAGAATTCAACTGGGTTATTCTTTTTGATAGGAGATATCAATTATATTAATAAAAAAATTAAAAAATATAATTTTAAGATAAAAACTAAAAAAATAAACAATATTGATGAAGTAAAGTTATTTTTTAATAAATTTTTACCTGTCTTAGATATAAAATCATCTTCTATGAAAAAAAATACCTTAGATGCGCTAAATATTAGCTATAGTTTAGCAAAAAAAAGATTAATTTCTGGAATAATTACACTTCCATTGAATAAAGAAAAAATAAAATCAATTTCAAAAACATTTATTGATCAAACAAATTTCTTTATGAAAAAAAGTAATAAGAATACAAATATGATTTTATATTCAAAAAAAATTATTACTTCTCCAATTACTAATCATATACCTTTAAAAAATATTTCAAAAAATTTGACTAAAACAAAAATGATTAAAAAGATTACTGAAATAATTCGATGTCTTCAAAAAGATTTGAAAATAAAAAAACCAGTAATTGCTATATCAGGTTTGAATCCTCACTCTGGAGAAAACGGAAATTTTGGAAAGGAAGAAATTAACATTATTAAACCTACAATTAATTATCTCAAAAGAAAAAAAATAAATATTTATGGGCCTATTTCACCTGATAGTATTTTTATAAATCAAAATATAAATAAATATGATTGTGTTATAACAATGTATCATGATCAATCATTAATTCCTTTTAAAATAATTGATTTTAATGGTGGCGTAAACTTTACTTCATGTAGTGAAGTTATCAGAACCTCTCCTTGTCATGGCACTGCGTATGATATAGTAGGAAAAAATATAGCAAGTGAAGAAAGTTTGTTGAATGCGATTAAATTAGCAAATAAAATATATAAAAATAGATACAATAATGAAAAAATCATTAGGTCAAAATTTTTTAATTGACCATAATATTGCAAGGAAAATATCTAACCTGCTAAATCATTATTCAAGTTATAATTTAATTGAAGTTGGTCCAGGAAAAGGTTTTTTAACAGATTACTTGATTAAACAAAAACCAAAAAAAATTTTTTTAATTGAAAAAGATAAAAATTTATTTAAGGATTTAGTCAAAAAGTATGAATCAAAAAAAAACATCAAAATATTTAATGAAGATGCATTAAAATCTAACTTAATATTTGAAGTTCCACAGCCAAAAATAATTGTATCAAATTTACCTTATAATATTAGTGTAAAATTAATTACTAACTGGCTTCCTAAAATTGATCAATTTATATCATTTAAATTAATGATTCAAAAAGAAGTTGCTGAAAGATTTAAATATACAAATAAAACTAGAAATAATAGGTTAAATCTATTTGCGTATCTTTTAAGTGATTATAAAATAGAATTTAATGTATCAAATAATGTTTTCTTTCCTAAACCAAAAGTTCAATCTTCAGTTGTATCTTTCAAACCCAATAAAAAAACAAACCTTAGTTCAAAAAATTTTAGTGAATTTACTAAAATTCTTTTTTTTTCTAAAAGAAAAAAAATAGTAAATAATTTAAATAAAAATTCAAATTTCAAAAAAAAGATTAAAGATAATCAATCTAAGGTTGATTTATCAAAAAGACCTGAAGAATTAAGTTTTCAAGAAATTGTCAAATTGTATAGTTTTTTAATGTAATTATATTTTATTAAAATTTCTTCTAATTTTTATAAGATTTGATTTTTGCAATCTTTCAATCTTTATAATATCAGTTATTTTTTTAACTGTTTTGTTAAAGTTATCGTTCACTAATATGTATTTATATTCATCATAATGTTTTATTTCTTTAAAAGCCATTTTCATTCTTTTATTTACAATATTTAAATCATCTTGACCTCTTTTTATTAATCTCATTCTTAATTCTTTAATACTAGGTGGCATAATAAAAAAATCTACAATTTGATTTGGAAATTTTTTTCTAATCTGATTTGCTCCCTGCCAATCAATATCAAATATCACATCCTTACCATTATTTATTTTTTTAATTATATTTTTTATTGGTGTACCATAATTATTACCAAATACTTTAGCAGATTCTAAAAGCATTTTATTTTTTTTCATTTCATTAAATTTTTTTATATTAATAAAATTATAATGTCTTCCCTCTATTTCAGACTTTCTTTTTTTTCTAGTTGTATAAGAAATTGACAGACTTATATTTTTATCTGTTTTTGATATTTTTTTACATATTGTGGTCTTTCCAGCTCCTGATGGAGAGGAAATTATTATTAACAAACCTTTATAATTTTTATTCCTTTTATCCATTTTTTCTATATTTCTTTAATTTATAAGTATGTTCTTTATAGTTTTTACTAAAAATGTGCGAGTTTTTATTTTTATCAAAAAAATAATAATAATATGGACTTTTATGATTTTCCAACACTATTTTTATAGTATTTAATCCAGGAATACATATTTTACCGGGAGGCAAGCCTTTGTTTTTGTACGTATTATATGCATCTTCAATTTTTAAATCATTGTAATTTAACTTTCTATTTAATTTATACTCACCTTTTGTAATAGAATAAATTACTGTTGCATCTATATCTAATTTCATATTTTTTTTAAGTCTATTATAGATAACTGAATAAATTAATTTTTTATCATATTCATTTTTTCCTTCTTTTTCTACTAATGAACTAATTATTAAAATATCATTAATTGTAAAATCTTTTATTATTTTTACATTAGTAAAAAAGTTATTTGAAAAACTATCAATATTTTTTAGAAAAGAAGAAGCTTTTTGCCCTTTATAATAATAAAAAGTTTCTCCAATAATGTTGTAATTATTTATATTATAATTATCTTTTTTTAATAATGATGAATTAATTATTTCAATTAATTGATATTTTTCAATACCTTCAACTAAAGTAATTTTTCTTTTGTATGAATTACCATCTTTAATTTTTTTAATTAGATTAAAAAGATTATCATCTTTTTTTATTAAAAATTCTCCATAATTTAATTTTGTTTCATATCCTGCAATTTTTGAAATTGAATACGGTAAAATATAACTTTGAATATTAGTTTTTTCTGCAATTAACTTTGATATTGTTTTTAGATTACTTTTCTCTTCGATATAGATAATTTTTTCTTCATCAACTATATTTTTAAAAAAGATGTTATAAAGATATAATAATATTATAAATAAAAAAAAAATATATAAATATTCTTAATTTATTTTTTTTAATTAAATTTTTTAAATAATAAAGCAGTATTAGTTCCACCAAATCCGAAAGAATTGCTTAAAGCAATGTTAATTTTTTTATCCCGTGAAGTATGTGGAATAAAATCTAAATCGCAATTTATTGAGGGTTTATCTAAGTTTAACGTTGGAGGGAGAATATTATTATTTAATGATAAAATTGATATTATGGATTCTACACTACCTGCAGCTCCTAATAAATGTCCTATTGCTGATTTTGTTGAACTTATCATAATATTAGGTTTGTCTTCATTAAATAATCTTTTTATTGCTTTGACTTCAACTTCATCTCCTAATTGTGTGGATGTTCCATGAGCATTAATATAATCAATTTGTTTTACGTCGATTTTAGCATTTTTACATGCGTTATTCATTGCTAAATACCCGCCCTCACCAGTATCAGAAGGAGCAGTTATATGATATGCATCTCCAGACATTCCATAACCTATAACTTCAGCATATATTTTTGCTTTTCTTTTTTTGGCGTGTTCTAATTCTTCAAGAATCAATATTCCAGAACCTTCACCCATTACAAACCCGTCTCTATCTTCATCCCATGGGCGAGATGCTTTGTGTGGTTCGTCATTAAAATTCGTTGAAAGAGATCTTGCAGCAGAAAAACCTGCTATACCTATTCTGCAAATTGCAGCTTCAGATCCTCCTGTAACCATAACGTCTGCATCTCCTCTTTTAATTATTTCTGAGCCATCTCCAATTGAATGAGCTCCTGTAGCGCAAGCTGTTACGACTGCATGATTTGGCCCTTTAAAATTAAACTTTATTGATATTTGTCCTGATAATAAATTAATCAAAGCTGAAGGAATAAAAAAAGGAGATACCCTTCTTGCACCCTTATTGTGCAAATCTAATGAAGTATTATAAATTGTTTCAAGCCCCCCTATTCCTGATCCAACTATAACTCCTGTTCTATACTTTTGTTCATCTTTTAATTCATTTATACCTGAATCCTCTACAGCTTGAATAGCAGCTGCCATACCGTAAAGAATAAATCTATCAATTTTTTTTAGATTTTTTTTATCTATATATTTTAAACTATCAAAATTATCTTTTGCATCATCGCTATGATTTATATAAGCTCCAATTTTACAATTAAGATCTTGAGTATCAAAATGATTAATAGATTTGATTCCTGATTTAGAATTAATGAGTTTATCCCAGCTATTTTTTACGCCATCACCTAATGAAGTTACTAAACCTATTCCGGTAACAACGACTCTCCTCATTTTAAAACTATTTATTTTTTATTTTTTTCTAAGTAATCAATGGCATTTTGAACAGTAATTATTGTTTCAGCTGCATCATCTGGAATTTCAGTACCAAATTCTTCTTCGAAAGCCATTACTAATTCTACTGTATCCAAGCTATCTGCCCCCAAATCATCAATAAATTTTGCTTCTGGAGTTACTTTAGACTCTTCTACTCCAAGATGATCTACAACAATTTTTTTTACTTTTGATTCGACTTCACTCATTTAAACCCCTTATGATAAAAATTAATATTAAATTACTTATATGGTCACTTCTGTCAACTTTAAATCATTAACATCCCTCCGTTAATATGTATTGTTGACCCAGTTATATATTCTGCTTCTTTACTAGCTAAAAACAATGATACATAAGCTACATCCTCAGGTTTGCCTAGCTTATTAAGAGGAATTCTGTTTGAAATATTTTCAATTATTTTTTGATCTAATTTTTTTGTCATATTCGATTCTATAAATCCTGGAGCAATTGTATTTACTGTGATACCTCTTGAGGCATATTCTAATGCAAGAGATTTATACAGTCCAATCATTCCAGACTTGGATGCACTATAATTTGACTGACCTCTATTTCCAGTAATTGCTATTATAGATGAAATACCAATTATTCTTCCATATCTTGACTTAATCATTAAAGGTGCAATCTTTTTAATTATATGAAAATTAGAACTTAAATTTATATTAATAATATTGTCCCATTCATCTTTTTTCATTCTTATTGATAAATTATCATTATTATGACCAGCATTATTAATTAATATATTAATATCACTATGATCCTTAATAATTTCATCTAATGATTTATCTAATTCATTAGAATCAGATAAATTGAGTTTAAAGTAATAATGTTTGTCACCAATAATATTTTTTAAATCATCCAATTTTTTATTTGAAGTACTAGTGCAAATAAGAGTAGCTCCGCATTCATTAAAAATTTTAGCTATAGATGAACCGATCGATCCTGTTGATCCAGTTATTAATACTTTTTGATTTTTAAGATTAAAAAACATTTTCTAAATTTTCTAGCTCATAAATACTTGATACATTTATATACTTAACTTTATCACTTATTCTTTTGTTTAAACCATTAAGAACTTTATTTGGCCCAACTTCGAGAACATTTTTAATATTATTATTTTCAAAAAATTTAATTATATCTACCCAATTTACTCTATTTATCATTTGTTTTTTTATATTTTCAACAATTTCATTTGAATTTTTTGAAGGTTGGGCATTATAATTAAAAACAATAGGGAAAATTGAGTCTGTAAAAGTCGAATTATTTATTTCTTCAATCATTCTATTATTTGCTTCTGACATAAAATTAGAATGAAATCCAGCAGAAACATTTAAAGGTATTATTTTTTTTGCTCCAGCAGAATTTAAAATTTCTGTTACTTTATTTATGTTCTCTTTTTTTAGTGAAATAACTATTTGATTAATCCCATTATGATTTGCTATTTCAAATAAATTGTCATTATCATTTTTTAAAATATTTTCTATTAAATTTATATTTAAGCCAATTACTGCCAACATACCTGTTAGTGAATTTGGATCAGAATTTTGCATATACTTTCCCCTTTTTTTTAAAAGAAGAGAACATTGAGAAATTGATATTGATTTAGATGCACAAATAGCTGAATATTCTCCAAGAGAATGTCCTGCAGTATATGAAATATTATTTATAATTTTATCTTTTAATATATCTTTAATTACTGAAAAAATTGAAATAGATACTGCAAAAATTGAAATTTGTGTGAATTCTGTACTATTTAATTTATTTTCTTGATTTTCAAATATTATATCTTTTAAATTTATTTTTGTTATTTCACTAATTTCTTCAAAAATTTCTCGAGTAATTTCATAATTATCATAAAAATCCTTACCCATTCCGATAAATTGGCTGCCTTGACCAGGAAAAATAATAGCTAACATATTAATTATTAGTTGATTTATACAATAATAGCATTATAGACAATTCTTTTAAGAAAAATAAATAAAATTAACAAAATATTAAATTATGAGCAATTTTGAATTAGTTTGTATATATAAAGCTGAATTAAATAAGCAAATACAAAACAAAATTAACGAGAATGTGGAAAAATCAATAAATGAAAAAGGCGGCAAAATTATTGATAAAGAAATTTGGGGATTAAAAGACCTTTCTTACCCTATAAATAAATCAAAAAAAGGGTTTTATATTTTTTTTCAAATAGATATTGATTCAAGAGAATTAGCTAAATTAAACAATGCTTTAAATTTAGAGGAAAATATAATTAGACATATGACCATAAAAGTAGAAAAGCATGAAAAACTGCCTACAATAATGGCAGAGCAAAAAACAAATTAAAATGAGAAATAATAACACAGGACCAATCAATAATAGATCAAAATCTTGTCCTTTAAGTGGAAAAGATGCGCCAAGAATAGACTATAAAAATATCAGATTATTAAATAAATTTATCTCTGAAAAAGGTAAAATTATGCCTAGCAGAATAACAAGTGTTTCATTTAGAAAACAAAAAAAATTATCCCAAGCAATTAAAAGAGCAAGATATCTTGCATTGTTGTCTTATTCAGAAAAAAAATACATAAATAACTAACTATGGAAATAATTCTAACATCAAATATCAAAAAACTAGGTAAAATAGGTGATGTAGTTAAGGTTAAAGGCGGCTATGCAAGAAATTTCTTATTTCCATATAACAAAGCTATTAGAAAAACTCCAGAAAATTTAAAAATATTAGAAGAACAAAGAAAAGAAATAGAAGAAAAAGAACTTGGAGTTAGAAAAAAGGCTGAGGAAATTATAAAAAAATTAAAAAACATAAAGATTGAATTTACTAAAGAAGCAGATGAGAATGGGCAGTTATATGGGTCTATTCAACCAAAAGAAATATTAATGTCTATTAGGGAAAAAGAAATAGAAATTAATGCTGAAAATTTGATAATTAGGAAGCAAATAAGATCTATAGGCAATCATGAAATAGAAATCAATCCATATCATGATTTATCTACTAAATTTAATATATCTGTAAATAGTATAAAAAAAGATTAGATTTAATTCATCTAATTTTATCCCTGTTATATTTTTTTATTCACAACTCGTGTTGTAGTTATCAAATTAATTTTGTGATAATTGCTAAAAATGGAAATTATTCATAATATTAATAAAGAAAAAAAACTATCTGAAATAGACGAATTATCAAATATTGAAGCGGAAATTGCATTAATTGGTTGCTTATTAAAAGAAAATAAATTTTTCGAAAAAATAAGTGATTTTCTTCTTCCTGAGCACTTTACTAACCCGCTACATTCTAAGCTTTTTTCAATAATATCTAAATTAATTAATCAAAATCAATTAGTTTCACCTATTACGTTGAAAAATTATTTTTCATCTTCAAAAGAAGATTATAATATTGATATTTTTGAATATCTGAAACAAATTAAAGACTCAACTCCATCAATGATAAATACATTCAATTATGGAAGAATTATATATGATTTACATATTAAAAGATCATTGTTGTCTATAGGAAATCAGATAACTGATTATGCAAAACTCAAAGATTCAGATTTAAATGGAAATGAACAAATTGAACAAGCAGAAAACAAATTATTTAATTTATCTCAAAAAGGTGCATTTGAAAGAAAATATTTTTCTTTAGGTGAGGCATTAAATGAATCATTAGGAAATATTGAATATGCCTTCAAAAAGGGTGGAAAAATTTCTGGAATAGCCTCAGGAATTGATGAATTAGATTTAAAATTAGGTGGACTTCATAATTCAGATTTAATAATTATAGCTGGAAGACCATCAATGGGTAAAACTGCATTAGGAACTACAATAGCGTTTAATGTTGCTAAATCATTTAAAGAAGAAAATGATGAATTTAATGAAAAAAAATTAATAGATGGAGGAAAAGTAGCTATTTTTTCATTAGAAATGTCTGCGGAACAATTAGCAACAAGAATTTTATCATCACAAACAAATATTAGCAGTGATAGAATGAGAAGATCTGAATTGAATGACAATGATTTTAAAAATATAGTGAGTGGTATCAAAGAAATTGAAGGGGTGAATTTGTTTATTGATGATAATCCCTTATTAACAATACCCGCTTTAAGAACTAGAGCTAGAAGATTATATAGACAACATAATATAAATTTAATTATTATTGATTATCTACAATTAATGAGTGGAAGTAATAATGTTAAAGATGGGAGAGTTCAAGAAATTTCAGAAATAACAAGAGGGCTGAAAGCAATAGCAAAAGAATTAAATATTCCAATAATTGCGCTTTCGCAACTTTCTAGACAAGTTGAACAAAGAGATGATAAAAGACCTTTATTATCAGATTTAAGAGAAAGTGGCACAATAGAACAAGATGCTGATGTTGTTATGTTTATTTTCAGAGAAAGTTATTATTTAGAAAGATTAGAACCAATTAGAAAACCTGATGAAGATGAAATGAAATATCAAAGTAGATTTCAAAGATGGAGAGAACTAAGTGAAAAAAGTCATAATATTGCGGAATTAATTATTGCTAAGCAAAGACATGGTCCCATTGGAACAATTAAAACACAATTTGATGCAAATGTAACTAAATTTAATAATCTCGCTAAAGAAAATTATGATATAACTGAGTAGATTAAAATGAAACCTATAATTTTAGAAATTAATCTAAAAAATATAGTACATAATTTTAACATTTTAAGAAAATTATATAAAAAAAGTAAAATAGCAGCTGTTGTTAAAGCAAATGCATATGGATTAGGAATTGAAAAAGTAAGTAAAATTCTAATAAAAAATAAATGTAAAGATTTCTTTGTTGCAACACTTGAAGAGGCATTAGAATTAAGAAAAATAAATAAAAATATAAAAATTTATATTTTAAATGGAATAAGTAAGAATGAAGTAAATTTATTTTATAAAAATAATCTTATACCTGTTATCAATAATATAAATGAATATAAGATACTTTTAAAAACTAACAAATATTATCAAGTAGCATTACATTATGACACAGGAATGAATAGATTGGGTTTAAATTACAAAGAAATCTTACACATCAATAAAAGAATTGGTAGATCAATGATGAAATTAACTTATATAATTTCACATTTAGTCTCTGCAGAAAATTATTCAGATAAATATAACACCAATCAGTTGAAAAAAATAAATAAATTAAAATTAATAATAAAAGACAAGAAAATTAGTTTAGCAAACTCTGCAGGAGTTTTTTTAGGTAAAGAATTTAAATATGATATGATTAGACCTGGAATATCCCTATATGGAGGATATGGGAATAATAAAATCAAAAAATATATAAAAAACGTAATAAAATTAAAGGCTAAAATAATACAAATTAAAAAAATAAATAAAAATGACACAGTTGGCTATAATCATACCTTTAAAGCTAAAAAAAATATGTATATCGCCACATTAGCAATAGGATATGCGGATGGAATATCTAGAAAATTAAGTAATAAAGGTTTTGCATACTATAAAAATAATAAAGCTAAATTTTTAGGAAATGTTTCTATGGATAGTATAGTAATTGATGTATCAAATTTTTATAAAAATATAAAAGTAGGAAATTATGTTGAATTAATCAATGAAAAAAACGATATTGAAAAAATGGCAAAATTAGTTGATACGGTAAGTCAGGAAATCTTAACCTCATTTGGAAAAAGAGTAAACTTAAAATATATAAAATGATTTTGAACAAAGTCCAAAACTTTTATTCGTTAATTTTAAATTATAAATATTTCGTATTATTTATTTTAATAATATTACTAATTTTTAATATTACGAATTTTAATAAATTTAAACTTGATGCTTCAGCTGATACATTAATTTTAGAAAATGATGAAGACTATAAATTATTTAAAGAATATTCTGAGATTTTTTATTCAAAAAATTTTTTAATATTAGCTTACAAATCTCCATATGGAAAAATTAATGAAGAATATTTAAATGAATTACAAGAAATAGAATCAAAATTAAAAAATATAGAAGATATTGATAGTATTTTTTCAATCAATAATGCTCCTATAATATTGTCAGAAGACATATCCATAACTGATTTAAATATTGATAATATTAAATACCTAGAATCTGGAAATATTGAGTTAACAAAAGCTATAGATGAATTAAGTAAAAGTCCAATATTTAAAGATCAATTAATTAATTCTGAAAAAAATATTTCAGCAATTATTATATATACAAAAGATGATATTGATTATCAAAAAATTTCAAAAGAAAGAGAATTAGCAAAAATTGCAAATGATAAGAATAAAATAAAATTGATAAATGAAAAATATGAATTTCATAAAGATCAATATAATAAAAAAAGACATAAATTAATAATCGATATTAGAAATTCCATTAAAGACAACAAGAATAGAGAAAATATTTATTTAGGTGGAATTGATATGATTGCAGATGATTCTATTGAATATGTAAAAAAAGATATAAGAAATTTTGGCATAGGTGTTTTTATATTTATTATTTTTGTTTTATCAATTTTTTTTAAAAATATTAAATGGGTTATGTTGCCATTAATTACAACTTTTTTTAGTGTTACTTCAATAATTTCAATTCTATCATTTATTGGATGGAAAGTAACAGTAATTTCATCTAATTTTATTTCATTGATGATTATTCTGACAATATCAATGAACATTCATATTATAGTGAGGTACCATATAATCAAACAAAATAACAATGAAACAAAAAAAATAATTTCATTAACTATGAAGGAAATGTTATTGCCATGTTTGTATACGTCTTTAACAACTATTGTAGCTTTTTTTTCATTGGTTTTTTCTGATATTAGACCAGTAATTGATTTTGGATGGATTATGATAATAGGTCTAACAGTTACGTTTTTATGTTCTTTTATACTTTTACCAACTTTAATTGTATTATTTCCTGCTACAAATATTAATTATAAAAAAAATGAAAGTATTTTTATTAATTATTTTTATTTTTTAATAAGAAAATATCCTAATTCAATTATTGCAATAAATATAATTATTATCTCACTTTCATCATACGGAATATCAAACCTTAAAGTTGAAAATAGTTTTATAAATTATTTTAAAAAAGATACTGAAATTTATAAAGGAATGAAATTAATCGATGATAATCTTGGGGGCACAACTCCAATGGATGTAGTAGTTAAATTTAAAGATATAGAGTCAATTGAATCTGATATCTTTGAAGATGAGTTTTCACTATTTTCTGATGATAATTCAAATGAAATTGATTATTGGTTAACACCAGATAAATTAGAAACAATTTACACAATACATAAATATCTAGAAAATAGAAATGAAATAGGTAAAGTTCAATCAATCCAATCTTTTATAGAATTAGCAGAATTAATTAATAACGGCCCTCTTACAACATTTGAATTATCATTAATTTATAAGAATATACCTGAAAATATGAAAGATGAATTGCTGGGCCCTTATATATCTATTGATGATGATTTAATAAGAATTAATTCTAGAATTAAAGATTCAAAAGATATTATAAGAAATCAACTTATTAAGGACATAAATTCAGATTTAAATAACAAATTTAATAATGTAGAATATATAAAAGTAAACGGTCTATTAGTTTTATATAATAATATGCTTCAATCATTATTTTCTTCTCAAATCAAATCTCTAGTTTTTGTCATGATTGCTATTTTTTTAATGTTTCTTATTTTATTTAAATCTTTTATTTTAAGTATAGCCGCAATAATTCCCAATATATTTGCAGCTGCCTTTATTCTTGGTTTAATAGGTATTTTTCGAATACCTTTAGATATGATGACAATAACAATAGCAGCGATTACAATTGGTATAGCAGTTGATAATAGTATACATTATATATATAGAGTTAAAAAAGAGTTAAATAATAATAAATCCTTAATGTTTGCTATTAACGAATGTCATAACACTGTTGGGAATGCTATTATGACAACTTCGTTAACAATAGCATTTGGGTTCTCAGTTTTATTGTTGTCAAATTTTTATCCCACAATATATTTTGGTATTTTTACAAGTATAGCGATGATTGTTGCAATGTTAGGTGTAATGATTTCATTGCCAGTATTATTAATATTATTTAGAATAAGAGAAAAATAATGCTCTCTATTGTAGAAAATTTAAATTTGTTTGATTATTTCATAATAATTATTTTTTCTATTTCTATGTTTTTTTCATTTATTAAGGGATTTACCCAATCTTTATTAAGTTTATTAACATGGATTGGAGCCGTTATAATAACAATTATTTTTGAAGGAAGTTTAACTAATTTTATTTATAGTTATATAAATCAGATAACATTTCTGGAAGATACACAACTAGCAAATATAATTTCAAGAGTTTTATCTATTCCATTTATTTTTTTATTATCATTAATAATTTTAAGAAAAATTAAAAGTTTTATTAGTAACGATTTTCAAAAATCCAGCTTAGGTAATTTTTGGGATAAAATATTTGGTTTATTATATGGATTTATTTTTGCACTAATAATAATATCAATATTATTAGTTTTACTAAAAAATTTATTCGATGGCTTTGAATCTAGTGGATTTATAAAAAATTCCTATTCATATCCATTTATAAATGAATTTACTGATAATTATATTATTAAATATACTCCATTAATTTTAGAAAATAGTGAAGAAATAATTGAAGAAAATTTAGAGTAATTTTTACTTAGAATAAGGATTTGTAGATTTTTTAAATAATATTTTAATTTTTTGATTTTTAATTTGAAATTTTTTAATAAAATTATTCATTAAATACCTCTTGTAAGACTCGCTGATTAGTTTTGGATAATTAGTAAAAATCATAATTTTAATGGGTAATTTATTTTTTTGAACAGCATATTTAAAGTTAATTTTTTTTCCACTAATATAAGGATGTGACAAATTAGTTGTTACACTTTTTAACCATGAATTAATTTTACTTGTGGAGATATTTGTATCTAAATTAATATTTTTTAAAACAAAATCGAAAACTTTAGTAACGTTATTTTTCTTTAAAGATGATATAAAAAAGTACTTTAAATTCTTAGCTTCCTTTATTTCATTATATATTTGCTCAATTAAATCAGTTTTTAATTTTTTTTGGTCTTTTACTAAATCAATTTTATTAAATATTATTATTAAAAAAATACCTTTATTTATTATTAGATTAATTAGTCTCTTATCTTGTCGATCTAATCCTGTAACACAATCAATAATTAACAAATTGATTTTAGTTTTAGAAATATTTTTTATACTTAAATTAGTTGATTTAGTGACTAGACCATCAAGAATTTTATTTTGTTGTCTTATACCTGCTGTATCATAAATATTTATTATCTTGTTTTCTATTTTCATCTGATGAGACACTGCATCTGTTGTAATTCCTGGTTTATTTCCTGTTTGAAACCTCTCGAATCCTATGAAATTATTAATAAATGTGCTTTTTCCAACATTTGGTTTACCATAAACACCTATCGTAATATTTTCATTTTTTATGTTAGAATCTTCAAGTTTATAAATTTTTGATTTTCCATGTAAAAATAATTTCAAATTTTTGAGACCTATATTATGTGAACAAGAGGTAAGAAATTGATTGGGCAATCCTAATTTATCAAATTTTATAACTTCATCTTCTAATTTATTATTATCAACTTTATTAATAATTAATAAAATTTCATTACCAAATTTCCTTAAAAATCTTGATATATCATAATCTATATTAATTGATTTAATTTTAACATTAACAACAAATAGGATTATATAATCTTTTTTAATATTATTCTTGATAAGTAAAGTAATCTTTTTATCATTAGAATCATTTGATGATGTATTTATTCCTGGAGTATCGATTAAATTGATAATTTTATTTTTATAAATTGATTGATATTCTATCCAGTCTCTAGTTGAACCTAATGTAGGGTCAACTATGTTTAATTTTTTTCCGATTATTTTATTAAATATGGATGATTTACCGACGTTTTTTTGACCAATTAATATATACTTCATTTTAAATTATTTAGGTTAATTATAAACGTATACTTTAGCTTTGTTATTAATAAATAGAATATAATTTTTATGAAAATATAACGATTTTATATTATTGATTTTTAATTTAATTTCTTGAATAATTTCACCATTATTCTTATCTAAAATTAATATTTTACCATTATCTAAAAATAAATATAAATCATTATTTGAAATAATAATATCTACAATATCAGAATTATTTAGATATTTTTTTATATCATTTTTCCAAAACATTTTATTGTTTTGATAATTAATTGCTCTAAGAATATTATTTTTATCTAAAGAAATAATTGCATTATTAATTAATTTTAAATATTTGCTTTTTGGAATTTGATACTGATTAATTTCTAGAACATTATTAGCAATATTAAATAAGCTATAATATTCATTGTTTTCAACAAGAATTAAATAATTAGAATATGTAAAAATATCAATATTATAATCGTAATTATCTTGATTAATAGGTTCAAAAAGTTGAAAAAAATTATTATCTAATTCTGAAAATTCAAATAAAAAATTATCTATAAAATAAATATTTTTTTTAGGAGATATGAATATTAAATTATTTTTATAATTAATAAATTTTCCACCATAATATGAAGGAATTTTATTTATTTCCTTATTAAAATTTACTTTAATTGATCCATCTAAACTATCAATAAGATTTAATTCGCCATCATTTGTTGCAATAAAAATTATATTATTAATTTTATATGAAGCAGTTTTGATTGTATTATTAAAATTTTTAGTCCAATTTAAATCACCATCAAAATCAAGTGATGTAATTGTTCCCTCTCCACTGGTGATAATTATCGATTCATTTATTGATAGAAGTGAAGCTGGTCCAGCTACATTCTCTTGGATATTGTCATTGACTTTTTTTTGCCAAATAACTGTATTAGATAGAATATCATATTTAGTTAAAACTGACTCATTATCAATCAAAAATAATGAATTATTTATTAATAAAGGGTTAGAAATTATGAAATTTATATTTTTTTCTCCTTTGCCAAAATCAAAGTTAAATAATTCATCAAAGTTATAATTTATACTGTGACTTTTTAAGTTTTTATTATCCCAATAATTATCTATGACTTCAAATGAAAATGAATTTGAAGATTCAATTGAAGAAATATTTTCAATATCTATATCTTCTTCAGTTATTTCTTCTTTTTGGTAGTATGTGCAAGACATCAAAGAAAAAAATAATAAAAATGATATAAAATTTTTAAAAATCTTAATTATATTGTATATAATCATTTAATTTTTTTATTCTTTCCTTAACATTATTCATAATTTCAATATCATTTTGAATAAGTTCATTTAAATTATTTAATTCATTTTTATTAAGGATATTTAATGAATTAATGAATTTGATTTCATAAAAATGACCCTTAAATGGACTTTTATCAATTTCTGTATTTTTTATCATTTTATTAATATTTTCTGAATTAATATGACCAATTAAATTATATGAAGCATTTAAGATTAATAAATCTTTGTAAATTTGTTCTAATTCAAATTTATTTATAGTATCAAGATATTGATTATATGCATTGTCATATTCATTATTTGATAAATATAATTCTGCTATTTTTATTGATGAAAGAATTGCATAACCATTATTAAGTTCAGAAATCTTAATTAGTGAATTAATCGAATTTTCTTCATTTAAAACAACATCATCAATTGCCTTAAAGTAATTTATACTAATTTCTTTAATTTTGTTTATTTTGTAAAATTTATAATATTCATAACTTGCAATAAATAGTAAAATTAAAGATATGAATAAGATAATTATCTTTATATTATTCTTTATCAAAAAACCTATTCTTGAAAATAAAGAGTTTTTTTCTATTGATTCTTCCATTTGATTGAACAACCTATACTTGGTATTTGATTTTTTGGCCCATTGCCGCTTTTAGCAATTTCTTTCATAGCATTAAATAAATCTCTTTCAACATTTAAATCATCAGAACTCCTACCAGATGAATCTAATCTCCCTCTATATTGAAGTTTAAGTTCACTATTAAATCCAAAAAAATCTGGGGTACATTGGGCATTGTAAATTCTAGCAATATTTTGATCCTCATCATAAAGATATGGGAAATCTAAATTATGGTTTTTAAAAAATAATTTCATATTTTCAAATGAATCTTCTGGGTATTCAAGAGTATCGTTTGACATAATTGCAACAGAATTTATATTTATTTTTTTTAATTCTTCTGTTTCAAATTTCAATTTTTTTATTATAGCTTTAACATATGGACAATGATTGCAAATAAACATAATTAATATTCCATTTTGACCTTTTAATTTATCTAAGGAATAAAAATTGTTATTTATAGATTTTAAATTAAAGTTTTTAGCTTCCCATCCAAAATCACATATTTTACTTTCAATAGCCATTTTATTATTTACAATTATTAAATTATATTAGAAATTATATATATAGAAAAAAATGAAAAATATAAATACAATCTCACATAAAAATATTAATAAAAGTAATCTATATTTCACAAGAAAAGAATTTTCAAAGATTTTGAATTATTATTCTTTAGGAGTGGCAAAAGGTAATTGGAGAGATTATTCAATTAATTTTACAAAATACGAAGCATATTTTCACTTTTATAAAAACACATCAGAAAAACCATCGATCTCAATAATAAAAAATAAAAGTAAAAAAAATAATTTTAGAGTTTATTATGGATTTAGAGAACCTTTGTTTTCAAATAAATTGGAAAATCTATTTTCATACATTAATCGAAAAAATATAAGATTAATTAAAAGATAAAACTTAATTTAAATTATTACTACAAATTAAATAAATTTCCGAAGATGTTTGTCTCGAAGAAATAGGTTTAAAATATTTTACTATTTTGAATTTTGTCTTTAATTTTGAAACAAAATCTTTTTCATTTGAACCCTGAAAGATTTTTAATATTAAAGTGCCATTTTGATTAATATATTTTTTGCTAAATTCCAAAACTTGATCTGCTAATTGAATTATCTTTAGATGATCGGTTTTATTATGGCCTGTTGTATTTGGTGACATATCAGATAAAATTAAATCAAATTTATCATTAAAGTAATTATCAATAATTTTTATAATTTCAGATGAGTTATTAAAATCTTTATTTATAAAAATATGATTTTTATCTAATGATATTTTTAGATCATTAATATCTATACATACAAATTTAAAGTTGTGATTTTTTTTAATATCAAGAATTACTTGTGTCCAACCACCTGGAGAAGCACCCAACTCAATTATTGATTTAGATTTTTTAATAAAATTATATTTTTTTTCTATTTCAATAATCTTAAACGCAGATCTTGCAACAAATCCTTTTGCTGTTGCTTTTTTTCTATATATATCTCTCGATTTTCTCTCATGCCATTGCTTAGTTTTCATAATATACAAAAGATTAATAATTGATATTTAGTAATAATGTGTATTGTTTTTAACAAAAAAATAAATATATATGAATAATTAATGCGAAAATCTTCAATTATTGTAGCAATTATTATTCTTTTAATAA
>MDTG01312122.1_pt1 | contig 119067 bp, 123 predicted proteins | sample 811421 | NCBI WGS metagenome assembly MDTG01 (sample SAMN05326645, study PRJNA326480) | marine metagenome | isolation source: seawater | place: Pacific Ocean: South East | collected 2011
CCAGGGCGCAAGCTCGTGGAGGGTTTTGTGCTGACACGCCTTTCCTCCCCATTCCATGGGGAGGTGGATCGCCGCAAGGCGGCGAGACGGAGGGGTGCTGCATCAGCGGCGATGTGTCAGCGACAGGCTCCACCGCCCCCGGCGCTTCGCGCCAGCCCCTTCGACCCGCGGCTAACGCCGCGGCCCACTTCCCCATGAAATGGGGAAGAAAGAGAGTGTGGCGCTTTCCCCGGATTTATTCCGGGGTCTGGCGGCGTTTCAGGAGGAGGCTCAGCCAGGCCCCGGCACAGGGCCGGGGGAAGTGGAGCGAGCGGAGAGAGTGGACAAAAACAGCCCCAGACAGACAAACGCCCACCTCATCTCTCCGCCCCTTCTCTCCGCCCCAGCCCGCACCAACCCACAACAACCCGCCCCGAAAACCCGCGCTTGCACGTCTCCGAAAACGCTGTACTTTAATTTCTAAAGTTCTTGGAGGACATCATGTCGAACGATGCCGATCTTGCCTATCTGCGCTCTGTGGCTGAAGCCGGCCAGCAAGCACCGTCCCTCGCCGGGCGTTTCTTCATCTGGTGGGGCGGGCTCGCCGCGCCGGCGCTTCTGGCGCACTGGTTCATCATCACCGGCCAGGCCGGGATCGAGCCGAACCTCGTGGGCTTTGTCTGGATGGCCTACGGGCTGATCGGCATGACGGGCACCGCTTTTCTCGGCCGCGCCCTGCGCAACAAGCCCGGTATGGGTGCGATCAATAATCGCGGCGAGAGCGCGGTGTGGAACGGGGTGATGTGGCTGGTCGCCGCCTATGCGATCGGCGCCGTTGTCGCGCTGGTGCTGGGACGGGGTGACATGATCCTGTTCGACACCATCCCGCTGGTCGCCTTCGGCGGCTATGGCGTCTCCTTCTGGGTGTCCGCCAGCCTGGGCGGACCGCGCTGGATGCGGCCGATGTCCTTGATCGCGTGGCTGGCCTGCGGCGGCGGTATGAGCCTGGCCGGCACGCCGGAGCTTTACCTGTTCAGCGCCGCCGCGGTGGCAATCCTGGCCATCGCGCCCGGCGTCATCCTGCTGCGCGGGGAACCGGCCGGCGAGGCGGCGTAGATGGGCGCCGAATTCGACGCCTCCCGGATCGACGAGACGATCCATGGCCGCCTGCGCCTGGGCATCATGGCGCTGCTTTCGGCGGCAAGCAGCGCCACCTTTGCCGAGATCAAGCAGAAGACCGGTGCCAGCGACGGCAATCTCTCGGTTCATCTGAGAAAGCTGGAAGATGCGGGGTATGTGTCGGTCGAGAAAAGCTTTGTCGACCGCAAACCCCAGACCCGCGCCGCGCTGACAGAAGCGGGTCGAAAGGCCTGGCTGGCCTATCTCGACCAGCTGCGGACACTGCTCGGCGACACGCCTGGAAACTGAAGCCGCTCAGGCCGCCAGCCGGCTGCGCTCATGGGTCCAGGCGATCACATCGCCCTCATGGTCCGCCTGCACGAAGCCCGCCTTTTCCAGCACCCGGTGAGCGGCATCGCGATCGTCGGGTGTGCGGGCCACCACCTGTTTCACCGTGTCGTGGGAATAGGCCCATTGCAGGAGTGTGTTGACCGCCTCGGTCGCCAGCCCCTGCTCGCGCCAGGAGGTCAGCATGGAATAGCCGATCTCTACCACGCCCTCGGCATCCGGCGCGCCCATGAAACCGCCACTGCCGAGCAGGCGGTGCATGACGGGCGAGATGAAGACCCAGGCCCGCCAGCCGGTTTGCTCGGGGTGAGCGTCCAGTGTCTCGCGGAGCCGGCGCATCGCCGTCTCATCGGTCAGCTCCGGTGGCCAGGACGGTTCGGGCTCGACCTCGAGCGCGTCGAAGAAGGCCTGGCGGTCATCGACCTGCAGGGCCGCCAGACGCGGGTCCAGCGCGACCAGCCGCAGGCGCGGCGAAGCGATTTCGATCTGTGTCGGCATCAGCGCTTGGTCCATGTCCCGGCCTTGCGTCCGGACAGCCGCAGCTGCCGCCCGGAACGTCCATCCTGATTGTGCCCGAAACGGGCCCGCTTGTCCGCCGGAAATCCGGCCGGCGCCCGTATCGCAGCTGTATCGCAGCCCGCCGCCTGCGGCACAGGCGAATCACGCAGAGTCTAGGCGGGCTTCACGTCGGCTTTGCGACAGCGCCGGGGGCTTTGCGACAGCGTCAGGCCTGCATGGTCCAGCCTTCCACACCCATCGCCGCCTGGCGGATCGCCTCGGTCAGGGTGGGGTGCGGATGGCAGGTGCGTGCGATATCTTCGGACGCCGCCTGGAATTCCATGGCCAGGCAGATCTCGGTAATCATCTCGCCGACATTGGCCCCGATCATGTGGGCCCCCAGGATTTCGTCGGTCCCGGCATCGGCCAGGATCTTCACGAAGCCTTCGGTCTGGTGATTGGTGCGCGCCCGGGAATTGGCCTGGAAGGGGAATTTGCCCTTCTTGTACTTGCGGCCTTCCGCCTTGAGCTCTTCTTCGGTCTTGCCGACCGCGGCGATTTCCGGCGCGGTGTAAACCACGCCCGGGATGACGCCGTAATTCACATGACCGGCCTTGCCGGCGATGCGTTCCGCGCAGGCCGTGCCTTCATCCTCGGCCTTGTGGGCCAGCATCGGGCCGCTGGTACAGTCGCCGATCACCCAGACATTTTCCGCAGACGTACGGAAGTGGTCATTGGCGATCACGCCGCGCTTGTCGGTCTCGATGCCGACATTCTCCAGGCCCAGACCTTCGGTATAGGGACGGCGGCCGATGCAGACCAGAACCGTGTCGGCTTCCAGCGTCCTGGCCTCACCGCCTTCGGCCGGCTCGATCGTCACTTTCAGGGTGTCGGCATCGGAGGCATCGACGCCCGTGACCTTGGTGGAGAGATGGAATTCCATGCCCTGCTTGGCAAAGATGCGCTGGGCGTTCTTGGCCAGCTCGCCATCCATGCCCGGCAGGATACGGTCGAGATACTCGACGACCGTCACATCCGCGCCCAGACGGCGCCAGACCGAGCCCAGTTCCAGGCCGATCACACCGGCGCCGATCAGCACCAGCTTGCCGGGGACTTTCTCCAGCGACAGCGCACCGGTGGACGACACGACCCGCTTCTCGTCGATCTCGACACCCGGCAGCGGAGTCACCTCGGAGCCGGTCGCAATCACGATATGCTTGGTGTCGAGCGTCTGCTTGCCCTCTTCGGTCTCCACCTCGACCTTGCCCGCACCGGCGATGCGGCCCTTGCCGACGAGATAGTCGACCTTGTTCTTCTTCATCAGGAATTCGATGCCCTTGGTCAGGCCATCGACAGCCTCGTCCTTCTGCTTGAGCATTTGCGGCAGATCGAGCTCCAGACCGCCGGTCCTGATGCCCAGGCCGGCAAATTCCTTGTCCGCCGCCTCATAGAGTTCGGACGCGTGCAGCAGGGCTTTCGAGGGGATGCAGCCGACATTCAGGCAGGTGCCGCCGAGGCGTCCGCGCTTTTCCACGATGGCCACCTTGAGGCCCAGCTGGCCGGCACGGATGGCACAGTTATAGCCACCGGGGCCACCCCCGATGATCACGACGTCGTAGGGTTCGGACATGGTCGCCTCGCAAGAGCTGGAATGATCGGTCGGACTTGCAGCCTATATGCCCATGATCGTGCGCAAAAGTAAGGCCCGATCTGCCCCGATTGGCAGCTTCGCGCGCAAGGCAGGCATGCACGGATCAGTCAGGATCCCGCGTGAAAACGGATCCGGCCAGCACGAGCACGGCGATGACGGTGAGGTCGAAGGCGTTGAGCCCCCATTCGACCAGATTGGCGCTGCCGGAATAGGCACGGTCCATGCCCGGCTGCTGGAACCAGTAGAGCGAGAGGAGGCAGTCGACCGTGAAGGCGATCGCATACACGGGCAGGGCCAGCCATGAGCGCAGGAGGAGCATCAGCGCCGCAAGCGCATAGCCGCCGACAAAACCGCCCCAAACCAGGAAGTACCACAGCGGAAAACTTTGCAGCATAGTCGCCACATGCTCGTCGATGACGAACGGACCGTCTCCGCTGAGCCGGTAGGCCATTGTGCCGCTGAACAGCAGCACTGCATAGCTGACCCGGAGCACGACCAGGCCCTTGAATACCGTCGAGAACGCAGTGGTTGCACGCATGAAAAACTCCCGCCGGAAGGCTTAACCCAATCCGGCGGGAGCTCTGGGAATAAAGAAATTTCGGGCGGTGAGGACCTTGCCGGCCTAGAGGTCGAACAGCATGCGTTGCGGGTCTTCCAGGTTTTCCTTCACGCGGACGAGGAAGGTGACGGCTTCCTTGCCGTCGACGATGCGGTGGTCATAGCTCAGCGCGAGATACATCATCGGCTTGATCACGACCTGGCCGTTCTCGGCGACCGGGCGCTCCTGGATCTTGTGCATGCCCAGAATGCCCGATTGCGGGGCGTTGAGGATCGGCATCGACATCAGCGAGCCGTAGACGCCGCCATTGGAGAGCGTGAAGGTCGCGCCCTGCATCTCCTCGATCGACAGCTTGCCGTCGCGGGCACGCTTGCCCAGACGGATGATTTCCTTCTCGATCTCGGCCAGCGACATCCGGTCGGCATCGCGCACGACCGGCACGACGAGACCCCGGTCGGTGCCGACCGCCACGCCCATGTCGTAATAATTCTTGTAGATGATGTCGGTGCCGTCGATCTCGGCATTGACCGCCGGGATCTCCTTCAGCGCCGAGACACAGGCCTTGATGAAGAAGCTCATGAAGCCGAGCTTCACGTCGTGCTTGGCGACGAAGGCCTCCTGGTGGGCCTTGCGGGCGGCCATGATGGCCGACATGTCGGCCTCGTTATAGGTGGTCAGGATCGCCGCGGAATTCTGGGCATCCTTCAGGCGCTTCGCGATCGTCTGGCGCAGACGCGTCATGCGGACGCGTTCCTCACGCGGACCGGTTTCGCGCGGCGCGGCAGACGGGGCCGGAGCCGACGGCGCCGGGGCCGGAGCGGAGGCCGAGGCCTTGCTGGCGGCTTCCGCGGCCTTCAGCGCATCGCCCTTGGTGATGCGGCCATCCTTGCCGGAGCCTTCGATGGAACCGGCATCCAGCTTGTTCTCCTCGATCACGCGCGAGGCCGACGGCATGGCTTTCTTGTCGCCACCCGAAGCGGTTTCAGCCTTGCTGTCGTCCTGGCTGTCCGAAGAGGCCGCTGCCGAGCCGCCGGCACCTTCCGCGATCTTCGCGACGGCATCGCCCGGAGATACGGTATCGCCCTCGCCGACCAGCAGTTCGGCGACCTTGCCGGCCACCGGCGAAGGCACTTCGACGGCCACCTTGTCGGTCTCGATCTCGACCAGCGCCTGGTCGATCTCGACCGTGTCGCCGACCTTGACCAGCCAGGAGCCGATCGTGCCCTCGGTGACGCTTTCACCCATTTGCGGAACGGTCGCCTCGACCGTCTCGCCGCCCTTGCCGCCATCGGCCGGCTTGTCATCGGACTTCGGCTTGGCGGCCTTCTTGCCGGCATCAGACTCGGCCGGCTTCTCCTCAGCCTTGGCGCTATCCTTGTCGCCGCCCCTGGTGGCAGCCTTGCCACCGGCATCGAGCACGCCCAGCTTGGCGCCGATCTCGACCGTGTCGCCTTCCTGGGCGGAGATTTCGCCCATCACGCCGTCTTCCTCGGCGCGGACCTCGACGGCGACCTTGTCGGTTTCCAGCTCGACCAGGACATCGTCCCTGGAGACGGCATCGCCGGTCTTCACCTGCCAGCTGCCCACCGTGGCTTCGGTGACACTCTCGCCGAGCTGCGGAACGGTGATATCGGTCATGTCGGTTCTTCCTCTGTCAAAGAGAATGATCGCGCGCCCTAGGCGAGGGCTTCGTCGACCAGAGCTTCCTGTTGCTGCTTGTGCTTGGCGGCGATGCCGGTCGCCGTCGAGGCGGTCGGCGCACGGCCGACATAGCGCGGCCGCTCCGCCTTGCCCTCGATCTTGCCGAGGACGTATTCGATATTGGGCTCGACGAAGGTCCAGTAGCCCATATTGCGCGGCTCTTCCTGGCACCACACGACCTCGGCGTTCGGGAAACGCGCCAGCTCGGCCATCGCCGCCTTGTACGGGAAGGGATAGAGCTGCTCCACCCGCATCAGGTAGATGTCGTCGATGCCGCGCTCCTCACGGGTCTCCAGCAGATCGTAATACACCTTGCCCGTGCACATCACGACGCGGCGGATCTTCTCGTCGGCCTGCAGCTTGATCGAGGTCTGGCGGATCTCGCCTTCCGGCCGCTTCTCGTCGGCATCGTCCCACAGGACGCGGTGGAAGGAGGAGCCCGGCCCCATCGCGGCCAGCGTCGACACGCAGCGCTTGTGACGCAGCAGGCTTTTCGGCGTCATGATCACCAGCGGCGAGCGGAAATTGCGGTGGATCTGCCGGCGCAGGATGTGGAAATAGTTCGCCGGCGTCGAACAGTTGGCGACCTGCATATTGTCTTCCGCGCACAGCTGCAGGAACCGCTCGGGGCGTGCCGAGGAGTGCTCGGGGCCCTGGCCCTCATAGCCGTGCGGCAGCAACATCACGAGGCCGGACATGCGCAGCCATTTGCGCTCGCCGGACGAAATGAACTGGTCGATGATCACCTGGGCGCCGTTCACGAAATCGCCGAACTGGGCCTCCCACATCACCAGCGTGTTCGGGGCCGAAAGCGAGTAGCCGTATTCGAAGCCCAGCACCGCCTCTTCGGACAGCATCGAGTCGATGACTTCGTATTTCTTCTGCTCGGGCGCCAGATTGTTCAGCGGCGTGTAACGCTCGGCCGTTTCCTGGTCGATTATGTGCGAGTGACGCTGCGAGAAGGTGCCGCGGCCGGAATCCTGACCGGACAGGCGAACCGGGAAGCCTTCCGTCAGCAGCGTGCCGAAAGCCAGATGCTCGGCCGTCGCCCAGTCAATGCCCTCACCCTGCTCGATCGCCTCGCGCCGGCCGTTGATGACCCGCTTCAGCGTGCGATGGATATTGATATCGTTCGGGATGCGGGTCATCGCATCGCCGACCGCCTTGAGGCGCTCGATCGTGGCCGAAGTCTCGCCGCGGCGCTCGTCATCCTCGGGCAGGCCCAGGCCCGACCAGCGGCCGTCCAGCCAGTCGGCCTTCTTCGGCTCGAAATCCTTGCCGGCGTTGAACTCGTTTTCCAGGAAGGTGTCGAACTCGTTCTCGATCGCCTCGGCCTCGGCCGCGGTGAGAACGCCCTCTTCCATCAGCCGGTCCTGGTATTTCTTCCGCACCGGCGGCATGTCCTTGATGATGCGGTACATGATGGGCTGGGTGAAGGTCGGGTCGTCGCCCTCATTGTGGCCGTAGCGGCGGTAGCAGATCATGTCGATCACCACGTCCTTGCCGAACAGCTGGCGGTATTCCGTGGCGATCTTGGTGGCGTGGGTGACGGCTTCCGGATCGTCGCCATTCACGTGGAAGATCGGCGCCTGGACCATCAGCGCCACATCCGACGGATAGGGGCTGGACCGGCTGTCCTTCGGGTCGGTGGTGAAGCCGATCTGGTTGTTGACGATGAAGTGGATCGCGCCACCCGTACGGTGGCCGCGCAGGCCGGAGAGGCCGAAACACTCGGCTACCATGCCCTGGCCGGCAAAGGCCGCATCGCCGTGCAGCAGCAGCGGCAGCACGGAGGAGCGCGGCGTGCCCGGTGCCTTGCGGCAATTCTCTTCCTGCTTGGCGCGGGCCTTGCCCAGCACAACCGGATCGACCGCCTCGAGGTGGGACGGGTTGGCGGTCAGCGACAGGTGCACCTTGTTGCCGTCGAACTCGCGGTCCGAGGAGGCGCCGAGATGGTATTTCACGTCGCCGGAGCCGAACTCTTCCTCGCCCTGGGTATTGCCGCCCTGGAATTCGTGGAAGATCTGGTGATAGGGCTTGCCCATCACGGCGGCCAGGATGTTCGGGCGGCCGCGGTGCGGCATGCCGATGATGATGTCCTCGACACCCATCGCGCCGCCGCGCTTGATGATCTGTTCCAGCGCCGGAACCATCGCCTCGCCGCCATCGGCACCGAAACGCTTGGTGCCCGGATAGCGCTTGTGCAGGAACTGCTCGAAGCGCTCGGTCTCGATCAGCTTGGACAGGATCGCCACCTTGCCCTCGGGCGTGAAGGAGATGTCCTTGTCCGGCCCCTCGAAGCGGGCCTGCAGCCAGGCTTTCTCTTCCGGGTTGGAGATGTGCATGAACTCGACACCGATCGGGCCGCAATAGGTGCGCTTGAGGATGTCGAGCATCTGGCGCGGCGTGGCGGTCTCGAGGCCGAGATAGCCGTCGATGAAGATTTCCTCGTCCAGCGCCGCCCCGGTAAAGCCGTAGGTCGCCGGGTCCAGCTCGGCCTGGTAGCCGAAATCGGTCAGCCCCAGCGGGTCGAGGTCGGCCGCCAGATGGCCGCGCATGCGATAGGCGCGGATCATCATGATGGCGCGGATGGAATTCTGGGTCGCACGGCGGATTTCTGCCGCGTCGGCGCCCGGGCTGGTCGCGGCGACATGCTCGGCGACCTTGTCGACCATCGCCGCCTCGTCCGGACCGATATCGCCCAGTGCCGAGACCAGATCGCCATTGGCCGCCTTCGGCCAGCCGGGCCGTTTCCAGGCCGGGCCGCGCGCCGCATGGCTTGCATCGGCCGGGGCATCGCCCATGGCGTCGAAGAAGGCTTTCCAGCTCGGCGGCACCGAGCCAGGGTCCCTGGCATAGGCGGCGGCCATCTGTTCGAGATAGACGGCGTTGGCGCCCTGCAGGAATGACGTGTCCAGGAAGGACTGGTTTTCGGGGGATCGGCTTTGGTCAGACATTGGGGGAAAGGGCCTGAGTCAGGAGTGTGTCTGTATGCGTCGCTACACAAGGACGGTTAAGCAATCATCTAGGACGGATGTCCAACGAACAGTACCGTTTTCCCCCGGTCTGCTGACAACTTGGTGACAGTGGGGTTTGCAGGGACGAGCCGGTACCCCCCCTGCTCCCAGGGGAGAGGGAGGCGTGCCTCAGGGCAAAACATCGGAGCGCACGAAAAACCCCGCCCCGGTTTCCCGGAGCGGGGTCTTCTGAGGTCGCGATGCGAGAAGAGACTAACCCTTCAGCAGCTCCGCCAGCGTGGTGCCGAGGCGGGCCGGGCTGGGCGAAACCTTGATGCCGGCCGCTTCCATGGCTGCGATCTTGTCTTCCGCGCCGCCCTTGCCGCCGGAGACGATGGCACCGGCATGGCCCATCGTGCGGCCCGGAGGTGCCGTGCGGCCGGCGATGAAGCCGACGGTCGGCTTCTTGCGGCCCTTCCTGGCTTCGTCGGCCAGGAATTGCGCAGCGTCTTCCTCGGCAGAACCACCGATCTCGCCGATCATGATGATCGACCGGGTCTCGTCGTCGGCCAGGAATTTTTCCAGCACGTCGATGAATTCGGTACCCTTCACCGGGTCGCCACCAATGCCCACCGCCGTGGTCTGGCCGAGACCGACCTGGGAGGTCTGGAACACGGCTTCATAGGTCAGCGTGCCCGAACGCGAGACGACGCCCACCGAACCCTTCTTGAAGATCTGGCCCGGCATGATGCCGATCTTGCACTCTTCCGGCGTCAGGATGCCCGGGCAGTTCGGGCCCAGCAGCATCGACTTGGACTTGTCCAGCTTGGCCTTGACCTTGACCATGTCCATCACCGGAATGCCTTCGGTGATGCAGACGATGAACGGGATTTCCGCATCGATCGCCTCGATGATCGCGGCACCGGCACCGGCCGGCGGCACATAGATCACGGACGCGTCGGCGCCAGTGGCTTCCTTCGCCTCGCCCACAGTGGCGAAAATCGGCAGTTCCGCGGAGGCATCGAGACCCGAGGTCCAGCTTTCGCCGCCCTTCTTCGGGTGCACGCCGGCCACCATCTGGGTGCCGTAGTATTGCAGCGCCTGTTCGGTGTGGAAGGTGCCCGTCTTGCCGGTCAGGCCCTGGACGATGACCTTGGTGTTCTTGTCTACGATGATCGACATTATTCGGCCTCCTTCACGGCGGCGACAATCTTCTGGGCGGCATCGTCGAGATCGTCGGCGGCGATCACGTTGAGACCGCTTTCATTGATGATCTGCTTGCCTTTTTCGACATTCGTGCCTTCCAGGCGCACGACCAGCGGCACCTGCAGGCCCACGTCCTTGACGGCCGCAACCACGCCTTCCGCGATCACGTCGCAGCGCATGATGCCGCCGAAGATGTTGACCAGGATGCCCTTCACATTCTTGTCGGCGGTGATGATCTTGAAGGCCGCGGTGACCTTCTCCTTGGAGGCGCCGCCCCCGACATCGAGGAAGTTCGCCGGCTCGGCACCGTAGAGCTTGATGATGTCCATCGTCGCCATGGCCAGGCCCGCGCCGTTGACCATGCAGCCGATATTGCCGTCCAGCGCCACATAGGCGAGATCGTACTTGGAAGCCTCGATTTCCTTGGCGTCCTCTTCGGTCGTGTCGCGCAATTCCATGATGTCCGGATGACGGAACAGCGCATTGCCGTCGAAGGAGACCTTGGCGTCGAGCACGCGCAGGTGATGGTTCTCCATCACGATCAGCGGGTTGATCTCCAGCAGGCTCATATCCTTCTCGGTGAAGGCCTTGTAGAGCGTCGGGGCCAGTTCCATCATGTCGTCGCGGGCGACGTCATGCAGGTGCAGCGCTTCGGCGATCCGCACCGCATCGCCCTGGGTGACGCCGTATTCCGGATCGATGTCGATCGTGTGGATCTTTTCCGGCGTATCGTGCGCGACCTGCTCGATATCCATGCCGCCCTCGGTGGACACCACGAAGGCGACCTTGCCGGTCTCGCGATTCACCAGCAGCGAGCAGTACAGCTCGCGGGCGATGTCGGCACCGTCCTCGATGTAGAGGCGGTTGACCTGCTTGCCCTCGGGGCCCGTCTGGTGCGTCACCAGCGTATTGCCGAGCATTTCCCTGGCGTGGGCGATCACCTCGTCCTTGGAAAAGGCCAGGCGCACACCGCCTTTGGCATCCGGGCCAAGTTCCTTGAACTTGCCCTTGCCGCGACCGCCGGCATGGATCTGCGACTTCACCACCCAGAGCGGTCCGGGCAGCTTGTCGGCCGCTGCGGCGGCCTCGTCGGCGGAGAAGATGGCAACGCCCTCGGCAACCGGTGCACCGAAGGTCTTCAGGACGGCTTTCGCCTGATGTTCATGAATATTCATAGATGGGGCCTCGCGGGAGGATAAAAGCGAAGAAATGGCCAGACAGGACCCGCCTTATAACACTGGCCCGGCCAAGCGCAACGCATTCGCCTGCGCCGCACCTGACTAGGCCGGACGGCGGTCCTGATCGCCGGCGTTTTCGACGATCCGGGCCAGCGGCAGGGTCATGGGCGGGCGGGGCAATTCCGCATCCGGAGCAATCGCGGCGCCGGAGAAATACCGCACGCCGGCAGCAGTCGCGACCTGCAGAAAGCCGGAATTCCCGACCTCGGCCAGCGCCGTTTCCGCCTTCATGGCCCGGGCCGAAGCGGTCCAGTCGGTCAGCGCCGCGACCTGCGCATCGTCAGGTCCGCCCTCATTGATGCGCGATGGCGTATCCGCATCGAACACACCGACCCCGCAGCCTTCGAAACGCTGCAGATCGATATCGCCGAAGGGCAGCTTGACCATCAGTTCGGCGGCCAGCGGTTTCAGCGAGCGGAAGATTTCCTGGGTGCGGCCGATCGGCGCGCCGGCAGGTACGCCCTCGATCCGCAGCCGGAAGAAGCGGCGCATCGGTGCGGGAACCGACTGCAATACGCCGATATAGTCCAGACGCCGCGACACGGAGACCAGCGTGGCATGGTGCACCGGGATCACCACGGCGCAGGGACCGCCGGCCGTCCGGGCCTTCTGGAAGCCGCGCTGGGCGGCGCGGGCGACGGCCCTGTCCAGCATGTGGTGCAATTCCGGCTCGTCGCGCCCCATCAGCGTGTCGCGGCCGTGGACCGCAAACCCGTTCACCACCCGGCGGGCGATGCAGACATTGTGGATCAGCGCACCACGCCGCGCATCCCAGACCGGCCGGAAGAAGATACTGTCCCAGGGCAGCCTGCCGGCAGCCGGAGGCGCGGGCCGGACAGTGGCACCGGCGGATGTCTTCGTACCCGCCTCGACGGCCTGCCAGCGCGGCGCTGTCTCTCGCGCTGCCCCGGTCTTGTCCTCCGGCGCAGGCCCGGCAGCGGCACGGGACTCGTCCTGCGCCTGGGCGACAATCTCCAGCAGTTCGGCCGTGGTCACGCTGCGTGCATCGGCGACCAGTTCGATCATCTCCAGCCGCCGGTCGCCGAGGAAGAAGCGCTCCAGCTCGGCGGCGATGCCGGTGACGCGAGCCTCGGCCGCATCCGGATCGAGGGTCGCGAACACGATCATGAAACCGCCGCGGCAGCGGATCACCACATCGGCCGCATCGATACGCTTCTCGATGAAGTGGGCCGCGACCTCGTAGATCTTGTCGCGCAGGCGTGGCCAGTCCTCGCCGGCCTCCTCGCGAACCCGGTCGAGATTGAGGAACCGGAACTGCCCCATATCGACAGAGCTGCGCCCCGCCAGCACGGTCTTCAGCTTGTTCTTGAGTTCCGGCGACATGGCAGCACTTCCCCGGGGACCCGATCCCGCGCCGCGAGGCTAGCCTGCAAGGTCTTGCCAATCGGTAAGCCGGCCGTGGCCTGCGTCAGGCCGCGTCGCTGGCCCTGTCGCGCAGATCGTCGAGCAGGCAGGGCTGCAGCGGCACCGGCAGGGTCGAGGCCTCGCCGACCGCATCGCCGATGAACACCTGGAAACCGGCATTCAGGCCGGCGTCGAGCTGTTCGAACGTCGCCACATTGGTCAGGCAGCCGCGGGCACCGAAGCGCTCGATCGAGACCGCCTCGGCGGTCAACTGCCTGAGCACGTTTTCCTTGATATGCCCGCTCGCATCCGGCGCCGGCAGCTCGGAGGAAAACAGGGTAATGCCGCAATTCTCGAACCGGCCGAGCTGGATGGTCCCGACGGGGATCTTGGCCAGGATGTTCGAGCCGAAACAGCGCATGGCGCGGAACAATTCCTCCATCTGGCCCTGGGGCGCACCGTCGGGGATGTTGTCGACCCGCAGGTAGAAATACTTGCGGACCTTCTGGGGCATGCATTGCAGGATGGAGAAATAGCGCACCCGGTCCGACGGGCCGATAATCGTGTCGTAATTGACCGGGATGGCGATGGCGCACTTCATCCCCTCTGCATAGCGCCGCATGAAGCCGCGCTGGGCAGCAATCGCGACGGAATGGTCGAGCAGCCGGTGCAGGTCCGGCGCCGCATTGCCCAGCAGCGTATCGCGCCCGAACAGCATTCGGCCGTGATACTTGCGGCGGGCCAGGCAGAAATTGGCAGTGATATAGCCGAAGCGCACATCCCAGGACGGCATGAAGACAATGTCGTCCCAGGTCTTGTCGAGATCGGAGAAGAGATCGGCGGTCGAGTGCGACCACCGCTTGGCGGCAACATCGAAATCGGCGGAATCGGCGCCCGAGAGCGCCAGAATGGAATCGTCCGGCGCGTCGCTGTAGAGCCCGGCCAGATCGCCGCGCCAGTGGCCGATCGACGAGGACACGGCGGTCCCGGCGGCCTTCTCGTGCTTGAGCGCCTGCCAGTGCCCGACACTCCTGGATTTTTTTGCGTCTTTGCGCACCGGCTTGCGGCGGGCGGCTGAGGCCGCCTTGTCGTCCTCGGCCGAGCCCCCTGCAACCATGTCCGCCAGTTCGGCCATCGAGACGGTCTGGCTCTTCGAGGAGATTTCCAGGCGCTGCAGGATGCGGTCGCCCAGGAAGAAGCAGTTCAGCTCCTGCGAGATCACCTCCGTCAGCGCCGCCGCGTCATCGCCGGTATAGTCTGCAAAGATGATGATGAAACCGCCGCGGCAGCGCAGCATCACATCGTTCGGCCCGAGCCGTTTCTCGATGAAATGCGCCGCGGCGCTGTAGACCTTTTCGCGCAGATTGTCCCATTGTTCGGCGGCTTCGGCGCGAACCATATCGAGATTGATCCACTGGAAATGCCCGATATCGACCGAAGCACGCCCGGCGAGCGCGGTCTTCAGGCGTTTCATCGTTTCGACATCCATGGCGGCGACCTGTGCTGCGGTTCTCCCAAGGCTCGAAAGAGCGGTACGGAAACATTCCGATGCTAGCCAGCATGCTTCACGAAACTCCGAAGGATTTGCGGGGCCTTTGATTCAAATGCGGAACAAGGTCTAGCGGGCGCTGGGTTAGCCGCGGCTTACCGCACACCCGGCACGCATAAGTTATGAATTCGGATGCTTTCCGCAGACGCGTGAGCCGGCTCTGCTGTTCGAAAGACCAGTCCGGCTTCAACGGGGTTGCTCTAGCGTGTCGTCGCCACGATGGCCCCGTCGACCGACAGGGCGCCGCCGCCCCGGGCAAACAGGTAGAAGGCCGCCGCCGCAAAGACGGCCGCCGCCGGCCAGGCCTCAGGCGCGATCCAGGCCGCATAGACGCCGGCGGCTGCCAGCAGCACCAGTCCCGCCAGACGCGTCAGGAAGCCGATCAGCAGCAGGCCGGCACAGATCTGCGTTCCCCAGACGGCGATCTGGGCCAGGTGTGCCGCGGAGATCACCGGGACCGACCAGATTTCGGCGGCATGGATCAGGGCCGGGTCGACGCCGGGCCAGGCGGCAGCATGCGCCCGCCCCCACAGCCACAGGCCCGGTACCAGCGCCAGGCGCAGGAGACCGCCGACCAGCCAGTCGGGCATGAAGCGTTCCGCATTGGCGGCTGCGCCGGCGCTGTCCATCTTTCCCCCCGGAAATCCTGCCGGACGGACCATGCCCAAGCCGGACACGCCCCGCAAGCGCCTACGCCCGAGGCGCGAATACCGGCCCGCTCAGCGGCCGATATAGGCGGTATAGCGGGCCGTGCGCTCTCCGAAACCGTGCAGGCGATACCCGACCGGCGCCTCGCCCGCTGCGCACTGATCCGACATCATGCGCTCGACCCCGTCATCGGGGACCGGCAGACAGAACTGCCCCTCCTGGCGTTCGTGAAAGACACCGATCTCGGCCACCATCAGCGTGTCGGTTTGCGGAAAGCCGCGATAGACATCCGCGCATCCCTCCGCCGGCACGGTATGCAGGCTGTCCAGTGCGAAATTCCCGTCCGGCATGGCATCCAGCACGGCGATCTCGATATCGCGGCTGACAAGATTGCACACTTCCAGCGTCCGGACCGGCCGGGCCAGGCCCTGCGAATCCACCGGCGCGCCGGGACACAGGGTTGCGTCCTCCGCTGCCAGCCCGTCACAGGCGATCCGCCATTGCACGCGTCCGACATTGCGGCCGCCGGGGCCGCGCTGGCCGGTAATCCCGATCGGGGTCGAGCGGAAGGCGCGCGGCACGCGTCCGGCGGTACAGGGCTCCGTCGTCGCGAGCGATGTCGATGACGAGGCAGGAACGCACCACACCGCATCGCCTTCGCCGCGCGGCCAGAACCACTCGCCCGACATCACATGCAGATCCACACTCTCGCCCGTCACACCGTTCAGCCCGCCATCCAGGCATTCGCCCGGATCGACCAGAAACCAGGTCTGCAGCGTCCGGTCCTGCGTGGGTCCGGTCCGGTAGGCTGCGGCCGTGGCAACCCGGAAGCCGGTTTCGTTGCACACCTCGACCATCACGGTGCGCTGGGCGAAGGCGGGGGTTGAAGCAGCGCTCAGGACGAGCACAGCGAGACAGGACAGGACGCGTTTCATGGGAGGCTCCGCTGGCTGCACGCAAAGGTGGCAAGCCAGCCGCGCCCCGTCAATCGCTCACCCGGCCGGACCGGCCAGAAAACCGGCCAGAAACATGTCATGCATCAGCCGGCCGGGCACGAAGGTGAACAGGCCGGGAATGATCAGCGCTCCGAAATAGAGGCTCGTCACGATCATCCGGTGCCGGCGCCACCGGCGAGTCTGGATCGAACGGGCCAGGCCGACCAGACCGAACAGGGTGAGCGGGATGAAGAGGTGAATGGGCGAGAACCCGCCCTTATTGATCTCGTGGATGAAGAAGGCCGACACCGCAGTAACCGCCATCAGTCCCGCCCAGACCACGCCCAGCGTCCGGTGCGGCAGCGTGCCCTTGGGGCCGGCCAGCTGCACCGCCCCGAGCACGAGCGCACCGGTGGCACAGATCGCGTGAAGCTGGATCACCGCCGGTGCGGCGGCAAAGGCGCCGAGATCCATCATCGCCTCCTAGAGCGAACGCCAGCAGCCGTGGAAGCCGTAGGGATTGGCATAGGGCAGACGCCAGCTGCCCACCGGCCCGTCATCGACACGCCGGGCATCGAAGACATGCAGCTCGCTCGCCCGGGCCCGCTTGTTCAGCGCGGTATGGACCAGCCAGCCCTCGCCTTCCCGCGCCCGATCGCTCGCCGGAATGAAGAGCGGCTCCTCGACGACGATGTCACTGCCGAAATCGAAGCGCCGGGTCTCGCCGGACGCCAGGTCGCGGCGCACCAGTTGCGAGGCGCCCTGCAGCTGATTGTCCGACCAGCCGACATGCCAGGTGAAACGGCGCTCAAGACCGGTATAGCGCGGATCGATCTGCGGGAACTCGGCATAGCTGTCGGCGAATTCGGCCTGCTCGAACCGGCCGCCGGGCCGCAGCGTGATCAGCCGCATGCGGCTGGTGCTGTCGGTCTCCGGGCGCACATGGCCGCGCATGGCATCGCGGGCGCCCTCGGTGGCAAAGCGGGCATTGTCGGACAGGGCCGCATCGACACGGATCGCGCCATCGGCCTCTTCCCAGGCACCGCCGATATGAAACAGGAAGCCCGGCGGCAGATCCCACACACGGCGCTGCGACCAGTCGGCCTTGTCGATGGCGACGACGCGCATCGCCCGGCTGTCATCCCAGACGAAACTGTCCAGATAGGGCAGGCGCGCCCGGTCCCACATCAGATTGCCCACCAGGAAGACCAGCGAACGGTCGGTGACGGCGAAATCGTGGATCATGCCGCCCGGCACATCGCCGACCAAGTCGGCACGGCGCAGCTGTCCGTCGGCACCGATATGCCAGATCACCAGCGCGTCCTGCATCGGCGCCTGGCCGAAATTCCAGATCGTTCCGTCCGGATCGGTTTTCGGGTGGGCCGAGAAGGGCAGGCCCGACAGGCCCTCGCCCCAGACCTTGGCACCGCGGGATTCCAGCGTGTCCGGATCCAGCTCCCAGGCCGAACCGCCTTCCCACAGCGCCATCAGCGCCCCGTCGATCATCATCACCGACGTGTTCGCCGCATTCATGTCGTCCGGACCGCGCATGCCCTGGCTGTTCGGCGGCACCGAACCGAAAGTCGGCATCAGGAAGCGGCCGGCATCCTCTTCGGCCAGCCATTTGCGCGTTTCCACGAAGCGGGCCTGGTGGGTAACCGGCTCGCCCGGCGTCAACCGCCAGGCGTGGACCATGCCGTCACCGTCGAACCAGTGGCGATAGCGCCAGTCATTGCGGGTGAAGCGCGCCGGTCCGTTGCGGTGCAGAACGCCGGACAGGCCGGAGGGCAGACGGCCCTGCAGACGCTCGGCGACCGCGTCACGGCCTTCGGCCGGAGCGTCGGCCATGCCCAGCGTCCACGGGTCACTGGCCGCGGCCGCTTCGAAGGCGGCCAGGACCGGATCGGTCGACAGGAGACCGAAGGCTGGCCCCGACAGGCCTGCCGCGCCACCCGCGGCGGCCAGGATGGACAGCATTTCCCTGCGGCTTCTCTGCATCTTGCCCTCCCTAGCGCAGATCCAGAGCATGGGCGTTGCTGCCCGGCTCGACGGTGAAGACGGCATCGTCCCAGCTGGCCGGACCGAAGCGGCCGCGGGCATTGTTGGAGAAACCGAAGGGTTCGGTCGGGATGCCCATCAGATTGGTATCCATGTCACCGTCGCCATCGACGTCGTGATAGAGCTTGATGCCATAGGTGCCGGCCGGCAGATCGGCGAAGGTGAAGCTGACGCTGTCGCCCTCGACCGGCACGTACTGGCCGGCCGCGGCACTGCCGGCGTCCCAGTCCTCACCGGAGGCATAGAGCCCGACGACGAGCTGGCCGCCGGCCTGCTGGATGCCGGTCACGGACACTGTCAGCTCGGCCTCGCCGGTCTGGGCTGCCGAGAGCGCCGTGGCGGCGGCCAGTACGAGCGTCGAAATCGTGATCATGCGTGTCTCCCTGTTGGTCCGGCTTCTGTGCCGGGGTTGCAAACAGGGATGACGCGCCGTGCGAAGCCGCGAAACACGGATTGCGCAAACGGGCTGCCGGGCTGCGCGAATTGCGCTAGGTGTTCATTCGCGCTTCGTGAATGACCGGCATGATTTCAACCGAACAGATCCGCAAGACCCTGCCGACCGTCGGCGTCATCCTCGCCGTCGGCACGCTGATGTCGATCCTGGGCCCCTATGACAGCCACAATCTCGGCGTCCCCGGGGTCTGGCTGTACTGGACCGGCCTGATGGCGATCGGCTGGATCAGCGGACAGGTTTTTACCGCCTGGCTGGCGCGGCTCTACCCGGATCTGACACCGCTTCTTTTAAGCCTCGTCCTGGCAACGCTCGTCGCCATCCCGGTCAGCGCCGCCGTCATCATCCTGCAGGCCGTGATGGGACCGGCCTTCCGTATCATCCAGCTCCCCGTCGTCTATTTCATGGTCTGGGTGGTGTCGGTGGCCGTCACCCTGGTCTCGGTCTATCTGGACCGCGCCAGAGAAGGCCAGGGCGAAAGTGCGGACACGGGCACAGCCACACCCGGGCCGGCACTCACCGGGAAACTGCCGCCGCATCTGCGCCGGGCGCGCCTGCTGGCGCTGCAGGCCGAGGATCATTATCTGCGTGTACACACCGAGGCGGGCGAGGGTCTGATCCTGATGCGGCTGGGCGATGCCATTGCAGCGGTCGAGACGCTCGACGGCGCCCGCACACACCGCTCCTGGTGGGTGGCCCGCGACGCGGTCGAACGGGTCAGCCGCGGCGACGGCCGGGCGACGCTGACCCTGATCAACGGTGTCCAGGCACCCGTCAGCCGCACCTATGCTCCCAAATTGCGCGAAGCGGGCTGGTACTGATCCCGCTCAGTGCACCATGAGAATGGCGAAGTCGGTGCCCTTGAGCAGCGCCGTCGTGTCGTCGCGCCCCAGCGCATACTGCCAGCCCGGCGCGCCGAAACCGCCCATGACCAGAAAATCGATATCCGCGGCGCTGGCCGCCTCGATCAGCGTGCGCGCGATCGAGCGATGGTCGATCGTCAGCGTTTCGGTCGAGGCGGTGACCCCGTGCCGGTCGAGATAATTCGCCAGGCGTGACAGCTGGGCCGCGTCCTCATGATCGGTGCCGGCATGAACCGCCTTCACCGATGAGGCCATCTCGAGCAGCGGCAGTGACCCCGCCACCGCGCGCGAGGCTTCCAGCGAGCCGTCCCAGGCGATCATCGCCTTGTCCAGCGGTGCCTCCGGCGACCGCCTGGCCGGCAGGAGAAGCAGCGGCCGGCCGCTCTCGCAGGCGGCGATCTTGATGGCACTCAATTGATGGCGGGCGCTGTCGCCGTCCGGCAGGGCCATGACCACGAGATCGCTCAGCCGGCCTTCCTGGGCCAGCGCCGCCTCCGGCAGACCGACAAATTCGGCAAGACGCCCCAGATGGCTCGGCGGTGCATCGTCGGCGACCCGTTCAAAGGCCTCGTGCGCCCGCACGCTGGCTTCCGCCGCGGCATCGTCCAGCGCCTCCAGAACCGTCTCCATACCGTAGGTGGAGAAGGTGTCGCCGAGAAAATCGCCGCCGGACGCCGCATTGCGCCGCACGAACAGCGCGTCCAGGCGCGCATCGTGGCGGACAGCCAGCGCCAGCGCCTGGCGCAGCAACGGCTCATCCTGCTCGCTGCCCTCGATCACGGTGAGAATGCGCTTGATTTCCATGCCACGCTCCTGCGTCAGATCATGATTGCGGACGCGCCCGCCAGCCGGCCGCGTCCTGGCCCCAGATATCGACTTCCATGCCGGGAAATCCGGCGACTTCCACCCGGCGGCCCAGATTGCGCGAGCCCAGACGCTCGGCGACGCGCTGGCTGGGTATGTTGTCGCTGTCGATCAGATGCACCACATCGTGCCAACCCAGGCGGTCGAACACATAGTCCATGCAAGCGGCGCCGGCCTCGGACGCATAGCCGCGCCCCCAGCTGTGCCGGTTCAGCGACCAGCCGATCTCCGGCTGCGGCCAGCCATGCGGATACCAGGGGCCGACCCGGCCAAGCCAGGTTCCGGTCTCCTTCTCGATCACGCTGAAGAAGCCGTAGCCGCGCAATTCCCAGTGCCCGACAATGCCGCACAGGGATCGCCAGACTTGCGCCGGGTCCTGAACGCCGCCGATGAAGCGGGTCACGGTCTCGTCGCCCATCAGCTCGCACAGGGGTTCGAAGTCCGACAGATCGGGCTGTCTCAGAATGAGACGGTCGGTTTCAAGAACGGTCTGGGTCATGGGCGGAGTCGACGGGTTTGGCGCGATCCGGTCAACCGGAAATCCATCAGATGAATACACGCATTCTTTATGACCGCCCAGAGCGCCACAATGTCACGGGGCAGGGCTAGGATGCCGCGCGAACGGGGCCGGAATGTCCAGGGAACTGGCGTGCCGTTTGCAGGTTATGTCCGGTGAGTAGTTTGTTCGAGTTTGGGGCTATGGACGGAAAGCGCAGTCCGGGCATTGTGACACTGCTGGTCTACCTGATTGCCGTGTCCAGCCTGGCGGGCGGATTGTCGGGCTGGATCCATGCGACCGGCGCCTTCACCTGGCTGACCGGCCTGAACGCCCCGCACTGGACTCCCGGCTATACGCTGCTCAACCTGATCGGCCTCTTCATCCCCGCCTTCGTGGTGATCGCGCTGTGGATCAACCAGCGCGCCGGCGCCGGGATGATCCACTGGCTGGCGAGCGGCTTCATCGCGCTCTTCCTGATCGGCCTTCCGGCCCAGATCTGGCTGTTCTTCTCGACGCGTGACGTCTCGCTGGGCTTTGTCGCTGCGCTAGGCATGTGGGTGTTCACGGTGTTTGCCGTCTGGGTTGCCGGACGCAGCTCCCGGCCCGCCGGCGTGCTGATGTGGGTGCCCTTCGCCTGGCAGAGCCTTCTTCTCGTTCTCGGCTTCGAGCTGATGCGCCTGAATACCGGCGGACCGCTGACTGCGGGCATTCTCTGACGCCTGGCGCATTCCGGGCATGAAAAAGCCGCCGGCCAGACGACCGGCGGCTCTGTCATGCTGGTCCCGCGCCGAGACGATCAGCCCAGCGACGGCTCGAGGCCCTTGCAGGCCTCGATGAGGCCCTTCACGGCGTCAACAGAGTTGTCGAACATCGCCTGCTCGTCCTCATTGAGCGAGATCTCGACGATCTTCTCGACACCGCCGGCGCCGATCACGACCGGCACGCCGACATAGAGGTCGTTCTGGCCGAACTGGCCGGTCAGGTGCGCGGCGCAGGGCAGGATACGCTTCTTGTCGCGCAGGTAGGAGACCGCCATGTCGATGGCACTTTCCGCAGGCGCGTAGAAGGCCGAGCCCGTGCCCAGCAGCGCGACGATCTCGCCGCCGCCCTTGCGGGTGCGGTCGACGATGGCGTCCATCTTCTCCTGGGTCGACCAGCCCATCTCGATCATGTCCGGAACCGGGATGCCGGCAATGGTGGAGTAGCGCAGCAGCGGCACCATCGTGTCGCCATGGCCGCCCATCACGAAGGCGGTGACGTCTTCGACGGACACGGCGAACTCGTCGGCCAGGAAGTGGCGGAAGCGGGCCGAGTCCAGCACGCCGGCCATGCCGACAACCTTGTTGTGCGGCAGGCCGGAGAATTCACGCAGCGCCCAGACCATCGCGTCGAGCGGGTTGGTGATGCAGATCACGAAAGCGTTCGGCGCGTATTTGGCGATGCCTTCGCCGACGGCCTTCATGACTTTCAGATTGATGCCCAGAAGGTCGTCACGGCTCATGCCCGGCTTGCGCGGTACGCCGGCGGTGACAATGCAGACATCGGCGCCTTCAATGGCGGCATAGTCGTCGGAACCGGCCAGCTTGCTGTCCTTGCCGAAGACCGGGCTTGCCTCGGCGATGTCCAGCGCCTTGCCCTTGGCTACGCCTTCGGCAATGTCGAACAGGACGACATCGCCCAGTTCCTCGCGCGCGGCGATATGGGCGAGCGTGCCGCCGATCATGCCGGATCCGATCAGCGCAATCTTGTTTCGGGCCATGGGGAGAGCTCCTCTTTCGGGATGTTCCAATGCTTGGCCAGCGGTCTAGCGCTGCACGGCGCCTTGGGCAAGGCGGCGAAAACGTCACACTTGCCCTGCGAGCCCCGCGCCTCACCGTTCCAGCGAGAAAATCTCCTCGACCGGCACCTCCAGCGCCGCGGCAAGTTTCAGTGCCAGAATGGTCGAGGGCACGAAGACCCGGTTCTCCACCGTGTTGATGGTCTTGCGCGTCACGCCGACCTTTTCCGCCAGCTGGGCCTGGGTGAGACCGTGCCTCGCCCGCAGCTCGCGCAGCCGGTTCTCCAGCCCGTCCGCCGTCATTCGCCCTCCTCCTCGCCGGAGGCCCGGTCCAGCCACAGGAAGGCGAAGATCGGCACGCACACGCCGGTCACCATCAGAACACGGATCATGTGTCCGGACGGAATATCGACGAAGCTCGACGCGCCATAGCCGCCGGCGACCAGCACCATCAGCGCGATATAACCAAAGCGCACCGCCCGCGCCTGGTTGTGGGCGAACAGCTCGTCCTCGATCACCGCCTGGGTCCGCGTCTCGGTCACCTTGCCGGCATAGACGAGGAAGACCAGCATCGCGGCCACGAAACCGCCAATCCCGACCAGGCCGGTGACGAGTATCACGCCAAAAGCGACCGAGGATTCCGGCAGGACATCTTCCAGCCCCTGCATCAACTGCCAGACCAGGAAGGAAAGGGCGGCCAGCCCCAGGCAGCGATTGCGCATCCGGACCAGTTTGGAAATTTCGGTCATTGACCCCTCCGTGTCACCTGTAAGTTACAAGTTACCTACAGGTGACACAATGGAACGTCAAGGTTACTTTTCAGATGCTCCGGCGGGGCCACTGTCGGCGACTAACGCTTGATCGCCATCAGGATACCGTCGCCCACGGCCGTGAAGGCGCTGTGCACACGGGCATCGTCGCGCACCTTGTCCGCCAGCGCCTTCAGCGCGGCCGTGTCGGCATCGGCAGCGACACGGCCGGGATCGGCGACATCGCCGTTCCAGAGCATGTTGTCGAACAGGATCAGCCCGCCGGGCCGCAAGAGGTCGAGGCCAGCCTCGTAATAGGCGTCGTAGCCGGTCTTGTCGGCGTCGACGAACATCAGGTCGGCGCGGCCGCCGATCTCGTCCTTCAGGGCCTCCAGCGTGTCGCGGGCCTCGCCGATCCGCAGATCGATGACATCGTCGACACCGGCATCCTCGAAATAGCGGCGCGCAGGAGCGGTGTATTCCTCGGAGTTGTCACAGCCATAGAGGCGCGCCGCGGACCCGTGCCGCTCCTTCATCACCAGCGCGGTCGCCAGCGCCGAATAGCCGGTGAACACACCGACCTCGACCGCAATCTTCGCATCGGTCAGCCGCGCGCACATCTGCATGAAGGCGCCCTGCTCGGGCGAGATCTGCATGCGCGAGATATCGCCCATCGCATCGGTGTCCCGGCGGCAGCGGGCCAGCACGGCGTGTTCGGGCGGATTGGCGGCCTGCACATAGGCCGCCAGGGTTTCGTCGAGGCCGATCGAGCCGGACATGGTTATCTCCTTTTGCTCACGAGTAACCGGGCGCCTCTTCCCCGCCGAGCCGCCGGACGAGATCTGGCGCCGAAATATAGAGGCTGGTCCGTCCCTGTTTTTTCTTCCTGAACAGGCGCCGCTCGACCAGATCTTCCAGATCGGCCCGCGCCGTAAGGTACGAAACCCCGTGCTGCCGTTGGTGCTCCGCGATCGTGACCTGCCTCACTCTGCCGCGCGCGGCGTCGTTCAGAAGAAAGGTCTGACGATGGTTCAGGCTCTCATCCCTCAGCGCACCCGCAAACTGGTCCAGAAGGGTTCTGCGACGCTCTGCATACTCGAAGAGCTGTGCGACGGCCCGCTTGAGCACATTGACCTGGTCGATCAGGAAATAGGTCAGGTCGCCGTCATCGCTTTCGGTTTCCAGATAGGCGCGTCCGTATTGAACGGGAGCTTCCATGATGGTTTTCGAGATCGAGACATATTCGAGCAGCCAGTAGTCGGCCTTCAGGACATACCAGTAGAACAGGGCCCGGGCGGTCCGTCCGTTGCCATCGACAAAGGGGTGATCGTATCCGATCATGAAATGCAGGATGATTGCCTTGAGGATCGGATGGATGAACTCGCCGTCCCTGTGATCCGCATTGGCGAAAGCACAAAGCGCCTCCAGACGCGCCGGCAGACTGGCGGCGCCTGGCGGGACGTGCAGGACATCACCGGTGATTTCGTCCTGTGCCGTGATGTCATCGCCATCATCGCGGAGGACGCCGCACTTTTCGGGACTGTCGAGCGTGCCGACCGTCACGATATGATGGATTTCCAGGATAAGCTCCGGCGTCAGAGGCGTGTCACTGAGCGATTTGACGAACCGCAAGGCATTGTAGTTGTTGAGGACCATGCGCTCGTCACGCGTGCGTGGCGTTTTGCCGGATTCAATCATCTCGCGTGCGGCCTGACGTGTCGTCGCTGCCCCCTCGAGAACCGAACTCGAGAAAGGTTCCTCGACAAGGGAGCGCGCGAGATAACGCCTCTGATCCTCCGCGTTGAGGTCATGGCCACGCGTGAGGATCGATCCCCCGCTCGTCATATCCAGATCGCGCAGCGCCGAAAAGAGAATGCGCGGCTCTGTGAACCAGAAGGCGTTTCCAGCCTTCTGGCTGAGGGGTATTTCCCGTCGCGCTTTCTCCCGGCTGAGTTTGGTGATTGCCCAGTATTGCTCCGGCGTCAGCCCATCCGGCGGCGGAAGCCGCTTCAGCTTTTCCCAGTGCAGATAGCGGCCCTTATGGTCTTCCGGGCGAGCCGTTATGAATGTCATCGCCGCTTCCGGATCCTTGCTTATCATGGCGCTGAGGATTTCCCGGGCATCGGGAGGGGTGGGAAGCGGCTTCATTTTTATGCACCATAAATGTCTATCGAGGCGCCAATATGTTTCGCTTCAAAATCATGAAGTTAAGCTTTTATAGGGCTGCATCGAGGATAATTTTTATAGACTATAAATATAACACTCGCAACCTTCATATTTAACAACATTATCAATGCGTTACATGTTTATAAAATCCGTCTTGACACCAAGAAAATTGTCGTTCGAATCAAAAGAAGCAAAGCGGGAACACGCGCTTTATTCCGCTATCTCCCCGGCCCGCTCGGCCGCCAGGTATTCATGCGTGCGCATTTCCATCAGGCGCGAGGCCGTGCGTTCGAACTCGAACGCGCCATCGCCGGACGGGTAGAGATCGTCCGGCTCGGCATCGGCGCTCATCACCAGCTTGGTCCGCGCTTCATAGAGCGCATCGATCAGCGTGACGAAACGCTTGGCCTCGTTGCGCTTGTCGGGCGAGAGTTTCGGCACGCGGTCGAGCAGGACGGTGTGAAACCGCCCGGCGATGGCGAGATAGTCGCCCGCCCCCAACGCCCGCGCGCACAGTTCGGGAAAGGTGAAGCGGGCCACACCGGCCACCTCGCGCTCGACGACCAGTTCGCGCCCCTGCACGTCCAGCGTACAGCGTTGCGGCGTCGCGCCCGACGTCAGCCGTTCCCAGGCCAGGTCCATCGCATGATCGGCATCGGCGCCGAGCGGGCAGTAATAGACCGGCGCGGCCTCGAGCTGGCGCAGGCGGTGGTCGACACCGCCATCCAGCTCCATAACGTCCAGCCTGTCCTTCAACAGGTCTATGAAGGGCAGGAAAAGCTGGCGATTGATGCCGTCGCGATAGAGGTCGTCGGGATGCCGGTTCGAGGTCGCCACGATCACCACGCCCTCGGCGAACAGGTGTTCGAACAGCCGGCCCAGGATCATGGCATCGGCGATATCGGTGACGTGAAACTCGTCAAAGGCGAGAAGGCGCGCCTCGCTCGCCAGGCTTCGCGCAACCGGCGGGATCGGATCCTCGCCCGCGCCTTTCACATATTCCGGCTGACGGCGCCGGTCGGCCTTCGACAGGCTGCGCCAGCGATTGATGCGGGCATGGGCGCCCTGCATGAATTCGTGGAAGTGCACCCGGCGCCGCGACGCGACCGGTGCGGTCTCGATGAAGAGGTCCATCAGCATCGACTTGCCGCGCCCGACGCCGCCCCAGAGATAGAGCCCCCTGGGGGCCGGTTTCGTCTTGCCGAACAGGGATTTCGCCCCCGGCTTCCAGCCCTCGAGCCGGCCCGACAGCGCGCTCAATGCCGCTGCCGCCCGCTCCTGGTCGGGGTCGGGGTTCAGGCTGCCCGCGTCCACACGCTGGCGCCAGAGATCGAGCGGCGTTGTCATGGTGCCAAGGCTTGGGTGCTGCGACCGCGAAGGTCAATGGGCAAGGCTCAGCCCGCCGGCCAGAGCCGCACCAGCGCAAGCACACCCAGCACCAGCGTTGCCGCAATCGCTGCCCACAGCCAGGCCGGGCGTTCGACCTCACGCATGGATCGCCTCCAGGGCCTGACGCATCTTGTCGGGCAGGCTGACCGGGCGGCGGGTGTCGCGATCGACATAGACGTGGACGAAATGCCCCTGGGCCGCCGGTTCGTCCTCGCCTTCCCGGAACAGGCCGATCTGGTAGGTCACCGAGGAATTGCCGATCCGCGCCACACGCACCCCTGCCTCCACCGTCTCCGGATAGGCCAGAGCCGCGAAATAGTTGCAGCCCGTCTCGACGACGAGACCGATAACGCGACCACCCTGGATATCCAGGCCGGCTTCCTCGATCAGGAAACAGTTCACCGCCGTGTCGAAGAAGCCGTAATAGGCCGCATTGTTGACGTGGCCATAGATGTCATTGTCGGCCCAGCGCGTCGGGATCGCCCGGACGCGCGGATAGGCGGGGCGGGCGCGTTTCTCGATCACAGCACGGCCTCGTAGCAGGCACGGGCGGCGTCCAGCGTCATCTCGCGCGGATTGTTGACCAGCAGGCGTTGCACCTTCATCGCATCTTCGGCGAGGCGCGGCAGATCATTGTGACTGACGCCGACCTGGCTCAGCCGCGTCTCGATCTTCACGGCCTCCGCGATGCGCTCCATTTCCTCGACCAGGGCCACCGCGCCGGGATTTTTCAGGCCGATATGCACCGACATCTCGGCATAGAGCGGATCGGCAACATCGGCATTGTAGCGCAGCACCGGCGGCAGCATCAGCGAGTTGGAGAGGCCGTGCGGTACGTGGAAAATTCCGCCCAGCGGATAGGCCAGCGCGTGCACCGCGCCCACGGGCGCATTGGCAAAGGCCTGCCCGGCCAGCAGGGCGCCCAGCAGCATGTCCTCGCGGGCCTGTGTGTCCTGGCCGTCCGTACAGGCGCGCTCGATCGCGCCGTGCAGCTTTTTCAGGCCGGCCAGCGCCAGCGCATCGGAAATCGGGTTCTTCTCGATCTTCGAGGTATAGGCCTCGATACAATGGACCATGGCATCGATACCGGTCGCGGCCGTCACCGCGCGGGGCAGGCCATAGGTCAGCGCGGCATCCAGCACGGCCAGATCGGCATAGAGCGCGGGGTCGTTGACGCCCATCTTGGATGTCTCGCCCACCGTCACCACCGAGATCGGTGTCACTTCGGAGCCTGTGCCCGCCGTGGTCGGGATCAGGATCAGCGGCAGCCGGCTGCCGCGCACCTTGTTGACGCCATACATGTCGGCAAGGGGCTGGTCCGTGCCCAGCAGAAGCGCGACCAGCTTGGCGGTGTCCATGGACGACCCGCCCCCGAAACCGATCACCAGCTCGGCACCGAATTCGCGCGCCGCATTAACCGTGGCAAGAACCCGGTCTTCCGGCGGGTCGGCGACAACGCTGTCATCGATCGCGACGATGAGGCCTGCCTCTTCCAGTCCCGCGACGGCCGCATCGAGCAGCCCGAGATTTCGTACACCCTTGTCGGTAACCAGGAAAATCCGCTTTCGCGCACCGATCAGCGGCGCCGCGATACCGGCCAGACGGCCGGCCGAGCCCGGGCCCGAATGAATGTGCGGAACGGTGCGGAAATCGAAGGATGCCATGGCTGGCAACTCCCAGTTACAGTTAACGGTATGCTGCAGTCGCTCACATGGTCGAGCTTCAGCACGCGCTTGGCAAGACCGGATGGTGGCCGCCGGGTGCAAGACCCTGTTTTCGCGAAACCTTGACTACCTGTTCGAAGAAGCGGTGTGGACCTTTCCGTTCCATCCGGCGAGGCTAATTTTGAAATACTGGAGACACGCGAACGGCGTTCGTAACCTCCAGACTTGAGAACAATAATATGTGTATGGGTGTAGCAGTATGACGATCAGGGTGAACCTGATTGAGAACGGGCGTTTCGCGGAAATCCTGTCCGACGGGCATGTGACGCGGCGCGAGGCCGGCTGGGCAACGGAACGGGTGCGTGAAATGGTCGAGGCTGGCGAAGTCGCCGCCATCCTCGCCGACAGTACCGATACCGAACGCCAGGTCTCTCCCCTTCTCTCCGGCGAATTGATCGAGAGCTTCCTGCTCGCAATCGGCACGAGCGTGCCGGTCGCCTATGTCTGTCCGACGCGCTGGACAGAGACCTACTTCGCGTGTGTGCGCGACCATGTCGGTGAGCTTCCCGACTCGGCCGGCTATTTCGCAGGACGCGCAGAAGCGCTGGACTGGCTGCGAGCACAGAGCTGCGCGGACGCCTGTTAAAGCGCCCGCGCAAACCCGATCAGCGGATCAGTTCATCGTCGGGATGACAAAGGCCTGGTCACCGATATCGCCGGTGGGCCAGCGCTGGGTCACCGTCTTGATCTTGGTGAAGAAGCGGATGCCGTCCGTGCCGTACTGGTTGGTGTCGGTGAAGGCCGAACGCTTCCAGCCGCCGAAGGAGTGGTAGGCCACCGGCACCGGGATCGGCACATTGATGCCCACCATGCCGACCTGGACCTTCTTGGCAAACTCGCGCGCGGCCAGGCCGTTGCGGGTGAAGATCGCCACGCCATTGCCGTACTGGTGTTCAGACGGAAGGTGTGCCGCCTCGTCGAGGCTGTCGGCGCGCACGACCTGCAGCACCGGCCCGAAAATCTCTTCCTGGTAGGACGTCATAGACGGCTTCACATGGTCGAACAGGCTCGGCCCGATGAAGAAGCCCTTTTCGTGGCCCTGCAGTTCGAAGCCGCGGCCGTCGAGCAACAGCTCGGCACCCTCGTCGACACCCGTCTGGATCCATTTCTCGATCGAGGCGCGGTGGGCCGAGGAGACGACCGGACCGTAATGGGCATCGGAATCCGTCGAAATGCCAACCCGCAGCTTCGCCGCTTCCGCCTTGATGCGCGCCACGAACTCGTCCGCCGTGTCCTTGCCGACCGGCACGGCAACCGGCAGCGCCATGCAGCGTTCGCCGGCCGAGCCGAAAGCGGCACCGAGGAAATCGGTGACGACCTGGTCCATGTCGGCGTCCGGCATGATGATGCCGTGGTTCTTGGCCCCGCCCATCGCCTGGAAGCGCTTGCCCTGCTCGGCGCAGGTGCGGGCGATGTAATGGGCGATGTTCGACGAACCGACGAAGGACACCGCCTTGATGTCGTCATTGTGCAGCAGCGCGTCGACCGCGCTCTTGTCGCCATGGACGACCTGCAGCACGCCCTCGGGCAGGCCGGCCTCGATCATCAGCTCGGCCAGGCGCACCGGCACGGACGGGTCTTTCTCGGACGGTTTCAGGATCATGGCATTGCCGGTGGCCAGCGCCATGCCCATGAACCACATCGGGATCATGGCCGGGAAGTTGAACGGCGAGATGCCCGCGACCACGCCCAGCGGTTGGCGCATGGAGTAAACATCGATCCCCGTGCCGGCGCTCTCGGTGTATTCGCCCTTCATCAGGTGCGGCACGCCGCAGGCGAACTCGATCACTTCCAGACCGCGGATCAGGTCGCCCTTGGCATCCGCGATCACCTTGCCATGCTCGGAGGAGAGGAGATGGGCGAGCTCGTCCATTTCCGCTTCGACGAGCGATTTATAGGTCATCAGCACGCGGGCGCGGCGCTGCGGGTTCATCGCGGCCCACTCGATCTGTGCGGCCTTGGCGGTCTCGACAGCCTTTGCGACCTCGCCAGGTGTGGCAAACTGGACGCGCGCCTGCACCTCGCCCGTATTCGGATTGAACACGTCGCCGAACTGGCCGGACGACCCCTTGAAGGTCTTGCCGTCGATGAAGTGGTGGATTTCGCGCGTCATGATCTCACTCCCGATGGATGAATGCCGGGCGGTCTGCCGCCGTCCGTTCTGGCGCTGACTTAGTATGTGCAGGCGGGCGTGTCGAGGCAGGCACGCGCCGACGGCTGCGTGCGCACAGGCTGGTTGCGTTTCGCGTCCGGTTTTCTAATCTGCGCGGCGACGCGCAAGCCACGCGGAATCAACCTGAGGGGATACATATCATGACAGAACCGAGCACCCGGTCCTGGCGGTCGCTGATGACCTCCACCGCCTCTGCTGTAGCACTCGCCACCGCCTGCGCCGCAATGGCGGTCGCCCCGGCCAGCGCCATTCCCTATCGCGACGATGTCGGCGACGAAGGCTCGCAGGACTTCGCCATCGGCTGGGACGGGGTGGTCCAGATCTATCTCTGGGACCAGAATTCCGGTTCGGTCTTCTTCAACTGCACCGGCTCGCTGGTGAATGCGCGCACCGTGCTGACGGCCGCCCACTGCTTCAACGACCTGAGTTCGGAAGCCTACGGGTTCGGCGGAAGCTTTGTGCCGATCGTCGCGTATGGACCGGACACGTTCGACGCCCTGAACAACTGGCTCGGCACCGGCACCCAGTTCATCGACAATCTCAACGGTCTGACCTTCGCTGTCGACACGATCATCCATCCGGACGGCGCCGTTGACGGGTTCGGTTTCCCGGCGTCCGACGTGGCGATGCTGGCCCTGCTGGACCCCCTCTACACCCTGCCGACCTATGGCATGCTGTTCAGCCCGATCCCCAACGAGGTCATGGAGGAGGGCGTGCTGGTCAACCAGATCGGCTACGGCACCTTCCACCCCGGCTCCACGGGTGCAGGCAGCATCAATGGCAAGCGCCGCGCCGGGGAGAACATGCTCGGCCTGCTCGCCTCGCAGAGCGATTTCTTCCAGGCCCTGGCCCAGAATGGCGCTGCCGGCGACCCCTCTGTCGCGGGCAATCAGCTCCTCTACTGGACCGATTTCGATCTGCCCGGACGTACCGGCGAGTGTACGCGGGGCCCGGATCCGATCTTCAACTATGGCGGCTCCATCACCTGTACCGACTGGGACGGCTTCTCCGGCGTGATCCTGGACGGCGACACCGTTCTCCTGCCCGGCCCGAGCATCGACTATTTCCCCGGCGGTGCGCTCGACAATGAAGTCGGCACAGGCGGCGGCGATTCCGGCGGCCCGCTGATGGCGATGAACATCTTCGGCAATCCGCTCATCCTCGGCGTGCTGTCCGGCGGCTTCCTGCCCGGCTTCTTCAGTGCTTCGGGCCAGACCTATGGCGATGTGAGCTACTATAACCCGCTGTTCTCGGTGCATGACTTCATTTCCGAGAACAATCCCTACAAATACGTCTCCGCCGTGGGCGGCGACGGCGTATGGAGCGATCCGGGCCACTGGGTCCAGACGCTCGACCCGAACTATTTCGTCTATCGCGACGGCGAGATCGTGAACGGTCTGCCCGGTACGCCGGAAGAGGGCGTCGGCGGCACCCGGCCCATCTGGGGCGATGTCATCGACACGGACATCGGCGAATATGATGGCGATGATGACGCCACCGGTACGGGGCTGCCCGAAAACTGGAGCTTCCTGGACATGATGGCGAGCGGACGCGTCGCCGACGCGTTCAACATGCTCGGCTGGCGTGATGCCGACGGCAATCCTTTCAATGCCGGCATCAATGCCAACGGTCCGCTCACCGGCCCGGGCTCGACCGGCTTCGTGCCGGACAATTTCTACGGCATTATCGGTACGGAGTTCGACAATCCGGCCCAGTTCTTCGAGGTCACGCTCGATGCGGCCGGCACCACGACCCTCGACATGAATGTCGAGATCGACAAGCTGACCATCCGCGGCAGCGATGCAGCGCTGGACATCGCCGACGGCTACCAGATGTTCTCGCTGATCAATACCGAGGTCTTTGACGGCGGGCTGAATGTCGACGGTCACCTCCTGTCGCGCGAACTCGTCCTGTGGGGCGGCCAGCTGACCGGCACCGGCCTGGTCACCCTGTTCGAGCCGAACCTGCTGCAGGGCAATCTCACCTTCCAGCGCGGCACGCTGTTCAACATTGCCGGTACGATCAATCCGGGCGCGGTCGGCGGCACCGGGACGCTCAGCATTGCCGGTGACTATGTGCAGTCCTCGGCCGGCCTGCTGGTGATCGAATACGATGCCAACAATACCGACCTGCTGCGCGTCAGCGGCGATGCCTCGCTCGCCGGCGGTCTCGGCTTCGTCCCGCTGGGCGGTGCTCTGCCCCGCTATGGCGATGGCGGCATCTTCCTGTCGGTGATCGGCACGACGATCGGCGAATTCCAGGCGATCGACCTGCCCGGCGTGCTGCGTCCGGTGGTGACCTATTCCAACGGCCAGGCCAGCTTCTCGCTCGAGGCCCAGGACTTCTTCACCCAGACCACCTTCACCAACCACTTCCAGGCCAATCTGGCGGCAGCGCTCGATGACGCCCGTGACACGGATTATGACGCGCTGGCCGACCTTTACGGCCCGCTCGACCTTCTCAGCGGCAGCACGCTGAGCAGCGCCTTCGATTCACTGGCACCTTACGAGGCCGTGATGTTCGATCGCGCGGCCCGGGCCCATGTCGGCACCCTCAACGCGGCGCTGATGGACCAGCTTGGCGGACGCTTCAACAGCGGTGCCGCCGAACTCACCACGGCCCTCAATGCCGCCGAGCGCCAGATCAACGGCTTTGCCGACACACAGTCGCTTGGCGGTGCCAAATCGCTGTTCCGGCGCGTTCTGGGCGTCGGTGAGGATGGAGCCGCACAGGAGAGCGGTTTCCGCTTCTTCGGTGATATCGGTCTGATCCACGGCAATGCCGAGCTGATCTACGGTGCGGGCGAGTCCGATCTGAACGGGCACTTCACCCTGCTCGGTATGGAAGCATCGCTGGGTTCCGGCTGGTCGGCCGGTCTCGCTCTCGGCCTCGCGAACAGCGAGTCGGACTCGCCGGATACGCTCGGTCGGATCCGGACCGACGCCGAAACCACCCAGATTTCCGCCTTTGCCAGCTATCGCGGTGAGCGGATGTCGGTGACCGGCTTCCTGAATGCCGCTGAGATCGAGAACGACGCCCTGCGGTCGATCAATCTCGGCGGTATGGGAACGGGTTCAACCGCGCAGCATGACGCAAGCAGCACCGGTGGCGGCATCACCTTCGAATACGACTTGAGCGGTGCCGGCGCTGACATGCGGATCATCCCGACGGCCAGCCTGGAATACGCGTCCTTCGACTTCGACGCCTTCACCACCCAGGCCGGCGCCGCCAGCCTCAATGTCGCCGCACGCGATACCGACAGCCTTATCGCCCGTCTCGGCACGGCCTTCGTGATGAGCGCCTCGAACTGGCGCCCCATCGCCTATCTCGGTGTGGCCCAGGAACTGGGTGATGGCAGCGAGTACTACAGCGCAGCCTTCACCAGCGCGCCGTCGGTCAGCTTCGGCACTGCCGGCGATATCTCGCTCGACACGTTCTGGATCGAGGCGAGCTTCGGCGTCGAGCACGAATTCGACAATGGCTCGACGCTCGCCCTTGCCTACCGGACCGAAATGAATCGCGACTATCTGGACGTCCAGGGCGCGACGCTCTCCTACTCCATGCCGTTCTGATCCGTTCAGTCCGGCACAGATTGTCCCCGGTCTTCTCTCGAAGGCCGGGGATTTTTCTGTCTGCTGCATGCGCACCACGCGACGGACTCGCGCACTTGGCGGCGTTAGCAATCCGGATGTCCCACCGGAGAACGCGCCCTTGCCCCCCATAGCCCGCTTCGCCCCGCTCGCCCTGATCGTGCTCGCTGCCTGCGCGTCGGGAGACCGTCCACCACGCGGCGGGCCGATGAGCGGGGGGCCGGGCGGCCAGGCCGGCGGCGGGCGCGATGGCGGGTTTACCCAGGCCGCGCGCCTGGTCGATGAGGGCCGCTACGCCGACGCCCTGCCGGTCCTGCGCTGTGTCGCCTCCCGCGGCGAAGGGTTCGAGATTGCCGAGTATCTTGCCGGCTACAGCGCCTTCCGGCTCGCCCGGTCGGAGGAAACGCCTGCCGTGTTGCGCGACGATCTCCTGACCGAAGGCTTCGAGCGGATGACCGCCGCGGCCCAGGCGGGTTGGCCTGCGGCGCAGGCCGGCCTGGCAGAGGCCTTGTTCGAGATCGCAAACGAGGACGCCCTTGCCGAAGCCGCCTACTGGGCAGCCGTCTATCGCAACAATCCGCGTGAACGCGTCTACGGCATCGACCGGCTGGATGATGCTGTCGAGACCAGCCTGGCCGAACATCTCGGCGACACAGCGATCAGCGCCTCGGAACAACGCGCTGCAGGTTTCACGATCATTCCGCTGGCGGGACACGAGACCGGCGCGGAATGCGCGCGTTTTCTGCGCACCGGTAGCGAGAACGGGCAGCGCGGCGATGGCAGCCGGCGCGGACGCGGCGGTCCGCGTCAGGACGGGGGACAAGGTGGGGGGCCCGGTGGCGGGCGCGGCGGCTGGGCCGAGCCGGATGACCGCGCGATTCACACACGCTGACGTCCGGCCTTCGGTCGGGCCTCAGGACGCTTCCATCAGCGCGGCTGCTGCAGCCGCCTCTTCGTCGGTCCCGGTCAGTTCGGGACGGCCGTGACAGCACTCGTCGACAAAGTAGCGCACCAGGCGGCGCGTGCCTTCCGGGTTCAGCGAGTAGAGCATGAAACGGGAGCGGCGCTCGGCCTTGATCAGGCCGGCACGTTCCAGCGTTTGCAGATGGCCGGTCATGGTCGAGGGCGGAATGTCGAAGCCATGCGCCAGTTCGCCCGCAGACGCGCGCTGCGGCGCCTGATCGCACAGGGTGCGGAACAGCGCCAGGCGGACGGGATGGGACAGGGCGGCAAAGCCGGAAACAGCGTCACGAGCGGTCATGCGGAACGGGTTAGACCGCGTCCGTGACCGCTGCATTCAGGTTCGATGAAAGTTTTGCGACAACGCATATCAACGTCCGGGCGAAATTTCGACCGCCCGGAAGACCGTTGAATTCACCTGTCAGCGTGCGGGGCGCGGACGCAGGATCCGGTCGAACAGGCCGGCCAGCGGGAAGCGGCTGACCCCGCGGGCGCGCCGGTGCGGCTGGCCCGCGGCCGACAGGGATTTCATCGTGCGGGCCGTGTCGACCGGCATTGCCTTGCGGAACACGGCTGCATCGCCGCAGCGGCGCTCCTGCAGCACCCAGGCCTCGTCCATGGCCAGCGCATCGGCGAGACGGGCACCGGCGCCACGCTCAGCCCCGACGAGGATCAGCACACCGCCCTGGCGCATCGAGGAGGACACGTGACGCCAGTTGGCGGCCATCGCCGGGAAACCGGTCTCGGCGCCGAAAATGGCGACATCGATCGGGCGCTCCCCGGCGTCCGTGCGGGCCGCGAGGCCGCCACGCAGGGCATCGGCGGAAATGCCGCGGCGTTCGCAGACCGCCTGCAGGGACTCAATGGCAGCGACCGGCGCCACGATTTCGTGCCGCGCCCCGCGCTGCAGGCAGACCGCACCCAGATCGCTTGCACCGATCTGGATCGTCCGGTCACCCGGCTTGACCACCATGGCGAGATAGTCGGCCGTCACATCGTCCTGGATGCGGGCGCGGCGTGTGCCCAGCTTGCGCATCTTGCCGGCGGGCAGGGTCAGGGTTGCGGTCATGGCGTGTCCCGTTCGTGAACAAGGGGTTAATCCCTGCCACCGCCTTCGCAAGCGCCGGGCCAATTCGTAAACAACGCGTTAACCCTTTGGGATGTGAACGGCATTTTCCATTGCGCCGGATCGCGTTCGGCGCTTTCGTGACGTCATGGATTCCAGCCCCGACTCTCCCCTGCCCGAAGATGCCCGCCATGTCGTCGATGCGCTGATCGAGGAGCGGGCACCGCGCCTCATCGGCACGCCGCTCTGGCCGGCCGTCAAGTCGATCGGCTATCCGCTCCTGGGTTACCGCCGTGCCGTCTACATGGCCGATGCCATCGCGGACCTGTCAGGCACGGACTGCCTCGACTGGGCGTCGGACTATCTCGATCTGGCCGTACACACCGACGGGCTGGACCATGTTCCTGCCGAGGGGGCCTGCGTGGTCGTGGCCAATCATCCCGGCGGGATCGCCGACGGTATAGCCCTGTGGGACGCGCTGAAGGCCCGCCGCCCCGACATGCTCTACTTTGCCAATCGCGATGCGCTGCGGGTCTGCCCCGGCCTGGAGGACCGCATCATTCCGGTGGAATGGCGCGACACCCAGCGCTCGCGCACGCAGAGCCGCGATGTGCTGCGCCGGGCCATGGAGGCCTTCAAGGACGGCCGCTGCATCGTGATCTTCCCGTCCGGCCGCATGTCGGAATGGAGCTGGGCGAAGTGGCGTCTGATGGAGAAGCCCTGGCACCCCACCGCGATCAGCCTGGCCCGCAAGTTCAACGCGCCCGTTGTGCCCCTTGCCGTGCGCCAGCGCATGCCGGTCCTCTACTACGCCCTGGCGCAGGTGAATGAGGAGCTCAAGGACATGACCGTCTTCCAGGGCCTGATCGACAAGCGCCGCGCGAAGTATCGCCTGCAATTCGGCCGGCCGATCACCGTCGGCAAGGATGACGGTACGGATGCCCAGGTGACCCATATGTTCCGGGGTATCTGCGAGCAGATGGCCTGGCGGTCCTAGAGCAGAATCGTTTCCTGCGGAATCGCTCCTGCTCCAGACTCCTGAGCGGTCGCGTCATCGAACCGGTGAACCCGTTTCCACTTCACCTGATCACGCTCCTAGGCGCAGAATGCCGAAACACGACTTTTGATTGTATTTGTGTTAGCCTGCCCGCTCCTGTTTTGAGAGCGGAAGCAGCAGCGCCGGGCCAGCGGCGCACCCGGGGAGGACAGGCCGCCCCGGCTGTGGCGAACAGCCTCGCTCTCAAACCGGAGGTGGTGATATGTGGATTTTTCCGCTTTGCATCACCCTGGACATGAAAAAGACCCGGACCACCTGGCTAGTGCGTTTCCGGGTCTTGATCATGCTCTAGGAAACAGGGGCGAGCCTACGGGCTCGTCCCTACTCCGGTAATATAGTCAGCCCACCCCCAAAATACCAGAGCACCCGCCTATTCCCCCGACAACCGGTCGAACCGGTTGATCACCGTATAGTTCGAGCCTTCCGAGACGGCATAGACGATGTCTGCCCAGCCATCGGCATTGAGATCGCCGACGCTGAGATTATAGCTGTCGACCGGGTCGGCCCCGATCTCGACCGTCTCGAACCCGTCCGGCCGGTTGAGATAGACGCGGTTGGCGACTTCCGAATTGGCGATGGCGATGTCGAGGCGTCCGTCATGGTCGAAATCGGCGGTGTCGAGGCCGAAGACCACGTCGCTCTGCGCACCGAAACGCCGGTTGGTGCCGAAACCGCCCATGCCGTCATTCTCGAAGATCACGCTCTGCGCTTCCATGCCGCCGGCGAGAATGTCGGCATGCCCGTCGCCATTGATGTCCGCCACGGCGACCGCGCGGATCTCCATCTCAAGCGCCGCCCCCAGCATGTCCGGCGCGGCAAAACCGCCACCGGGCCGGCCGCGATACACCGGCACGCCCTCTCCGCCGCGGTTCGAGAAGACGAGATCTGCATGGCCGTCGCCATCGAGATCGGCGATTGCGACCTGGATGGTCTGGTATTCGCCGGGCAGCTCAACGGGATCGGCAAAATTGCCCGTGCCGTCATTGAGGAAGTAGTGATTGGCCTCGCCGCGCTGGACCAGGACGAGATCGCTGTCACCGTCGCCATCCAGATCGGCCGCGGCGATGCTGCGTGCCTGGGCGACGGGACCGGTCTCGCGCGCCGCGTCGAAATTGCCCTCACCGTCGTTGAAGAGCAGGAGGACCGGCAGGAGGTCGCGCGCAATGGCCGCGTCCAGATCGCCATCCCCGTCCAGATCGGCCAGCGCCGCTTCATAACCGGTCGCACGGTCCGGCCCGGCATCGCGGGTCGAGCGGAAGAAGCCCATGCCGTTATTGAGGAAAACCTCGTCCTGCTGGATCCAGTGACGGCCATTGACGGCAAACCCGTCCAGATCGCCATCCCCGTCCAGATCGCCCAGATTGACCGAGGCCGTCAGGGCCGTTTCGGCACCGAAGAAGTTATAGGGATGCAGCCAGAAGGCCTCGCTCTGGGCCTGGGCCGGCACACTCAATAGCGCCGTCAGGCTCGCGGCTGTCAGGGTGTGTTTCACGAATTCAGTCCTCCCTCGTATTCGCTGCACGCTAGAGGCGCGAACCGGCGGCGGCCAGTTACAGTTTGGACGGGACACACCGCCACAAAGACCCCGCCGGCAGGACCGGCGGGCTTTTGCTTTCGAGGCAATACGGAGGCGGCTAGCCGGTTTCCCGGCCTCTCCCGCCCCGGCCTGTCAGCCTGTGCATCAACCGGCCGGCAAGACCCGGCATATCCCGCACAAAACGCCCTGCCCGTGTCAGGCCGTTGAAAATCCGGATACGTATGTCCGGCTCGGACTTGGGCTGGGCCATGAACAGGACGTTCGCGATGTCGGCTCCGTCGATGAAGAACACCGGAAGGCGGTAACCCGCCATGCCGCTCGTCCCGCTCTCGTCCAGAACCCGTCTCAGCAGGTGCTCATCCATCAGACGCGGACTTCCGGTGCGAAACGTGTCCGCCTTTCCCCGGAACTGCCCGAGGTGGTTCCGGCCGAGGTCTTCGCCATCGTGGAACCGCCCGACCGCCTTGGTCGGCAGCCTGAGATAGATGTGTTGTATCTGCCCGTCCTTGGCCATCCGGACCTTGTCGACAAGGCCCGCATAGACGACGTAGCGGCCGTCGTGCTGGGGATCTTTCGCAAGCACCGACGCGGCGAGATAACTCGGAAAGAACCCGTTGATCACGCTGTAGACGCCGTGCCGCAGGCCCGGCAGACCCTGCGAAAAATTGCTCGCAAGAAAGCTCACAATCCGGGCCGCCGCCAAGGCAACCAGAACGGCGATGACCTGATAGGCCGCGAAGGCGACGATGCGATCCGCCAGCCCCCCGGGCGGGGCGTCATTCCGGTCTGGAAAGAGCAAACCGGCGATATCGGCGTAGAGCCCCACAAGCTGCCGGGCATGCTGCCAGTGCTGGGCAAAGCCCGCACCGCCGCCCTGCCAGCGATCGAAGAGATAGCCGGAGAGATGATGCGCGATCCAGAACGCCCCGAGATGGATCGGGAGGGTGAAGAAGATCGCATAAGCAATCTTCTCATAAAGCCCATCGGAATACTCGACGGACGCCCGCTGGAAGAAATAGAGCCCCTGAACGAAGAAAAGCCCGGGCAGGAATGTGAAGACGAGCAGAAAGAGATTGCTGCCGAACTCCAAAACGCACCCTAGTCGCGCTTGGCCGGCTTGGATGGCGGCTTGGGTTCGGCCAGACGCGCATTCAGCTTCCGCTGGCGGTAGTCGGAAACCGCCTGGTAGCTTCCCAGCTCACTGAGCTGGCGCACCAGTTTTTCATCGCGCTTGGACAGCATCACAACCTCTTTGTGTGTTCTCATAGCACGACACCCGGACCCATAGGAAGGGGGATCCGGGCGTCTGCAATCCTGAAGCTGAAAACCCAAGTGCGTCCTTCCGCAAGATCGCTTGTCAGCCTTCGCGTTCGGCCATCATCTTCTTGATCTCGCCGATCGCCTTGGCCGGGTTGAGACCCTTCGGGCAGACCTGGGCGCAGTTCATGATGGTGTGGCAGCGATAGAGCTTGAACGGGTCGTTGAGATCGTCCAGGCGCTCGCCCTTGGCCTCGTCGCGGCTGTCGGCCAGCCAGCGATAGGCCTGCAGCAGGGCGGCCGGGCCGTAATACTTGTCGCCATTCCACCAGTAGGACGGGCAGGCCGTGGAGCACGAAGCGCACATGATGCACTCATAGAGCCCGTCCAGCTGTTCGCGGTCTTCGGGGCTCTGCTTCCATTCCTTTTCCGGCGCCGGCGTATCGGTCTTCAGATAGGGCTTGATGGCGGCGTGCTGGGCGTAGAAATCGGTGAGGTCCGGCACCAGATCGCGCACCACCGGCTGGTGGGGCAGCGGCGAGATGGTGATCGTGCCGTTATACTCGTCGATGCCCGAGGTGCAGGCGATGGTGTTGCGCCCGCCGATATTCATCGAGCAGGAGCCGCACACGCCCTCGCGGCAGGACCGGCGGAAGGCCAGCGTCGAGTCGACATTGTTCTTGATCCAGATCAGCGCGTCGAGAACCATCGGCCCGCAATCGTCCATGTCCACCTTGTAGGTGTCCCAGGTGGGATTGCCGCCCGCTTCCGGGTCATAGCGGTAGATGCGGAAGGTGCGCGTATTCTTGGCGCCATCCGGTGCCGCGTGGGTCTTGCCCTTCTTGGGCTGGGAACCGCGGGGAAGTGTCAGCTGAACCATGAGGGTCCTCGTTCAGTTCACGGCGCGCTTGTCGCGCGGAATCATCAGTTTCAGGCCGGACCAGACATCGGTGACGGCACAGACTTTCACATCGACCAGATCGATCGGCAGCGCGACCTCACGGATCACATCCTCGGTCATGTCGGTCGCCACTTTCGATGCCTTCTTGGGCCAGGAGACCCAGATCATGCCATCGGGCCGGATCGCCGAGCGCAGGCGCGGCAGATCGGTTTCGAACTCGGCGCGCACCCTGGTGAAATAGTGCACGAAATCGAGTGCATCGCCGGCCTCCGCCCGATCCTGCTCGCGCGCGAACAGGGCGGCCGAGCGCAGATCGTCCAGCTCCGCCGGCAGGCCGAGAAACGCCACCGCCTGCCCGTCCTTGAGACCGAGCTTTTTGGGCAGGGGCGTCCCCGAATATCCGGCGGTCGCAGCCATCGATCAGTACACCCGCGCCTTCGGCTCGATATACTGGATGTCGTTGGACATCGTGTAGGTGTGCACCGGGCGGTAGTCGATCTTCACATTGCCCTTGTCGTCGCACCAGGCGAGCGTGTGCTTCATCCAGGTCTCGTCATTGCGGTCCGGGAAGTCCTCACGGGCATGGGCGCCGCGGCTTTCCTCGCGATTGGCCGCCCCGTTCACCGTCACCGCGGCCTGGCTGACCAGATTGTCCAGCTCCAGGGTTTCCATCAGATCCGTGTTCCAGATCATGGTGCGGTCGGTGACCGAGATGTCCGGCAGGCCGGTATAGACCTGCCTGATCGCCTCGACGCCCTCATTGAGAACCTCGCCGGTGCGGAACACCGCGCAATTGTTCTGCATGGCGCGCTGCATCTCGAGGCGCAGCTTGGCCGTCGGCGTGCCACCCCTGGCGTTGCGGTATTTGTCCAGCCGGTCCAGCGAGAGCTGGCCGTCCGTGGCCTTCAGCTCCGGCTGGCTTGCGCCCGCCGTCACCGTCTCGCCGACGCGCAGGCCGGCCGCGCGGCCGAACACCACGAGGTCGATCAGCGAGTTGGAACCCAGGCGGTTGGCGCCGTGCACCGACACGCAGGCCGCTTCGCCGACAGCCATCAGGCCCGGCACGACCGCATCGGGATCGTCGCCCACCTTGGTGAGAACCTCGCCGTGATAATTCGTCGGGATACCGCCCATATTGTAGTGCACGGTCGGCAGCACCGGGATCGGCTCCTTGGTCACGTCGACACCGGCGAAGATGCGCGCGCTTTCGGAAATGCCCGGCAGCCGCTCGTGCAGGATGTCCGGATCGAGGTGATCCAGGTGCAGGTGGATGTGATCCTTGCCGGCCCCGACACCGCGACCCTCGCGGATCTCCATCGTCATCGAGCGCGAGACGACGTCGCGGGAGGCCAGGTCCTTGGCGGACGGCGCATAGCGCTCCATGAAGCGCTCGCCTTCCGAATTGGTCAGATAGCCGCCTTCGCCGCGGGCGCCCTCGGTGATCAGGCAGCCGGCGCCATAGATGCCGGTCGGGTGGAATTGCACGAATTCCATGTCCTGCAGCGGCAGGCCGGCGCGCAGCACCATGGCATTGCCGTCGCCGGTACAGGTGTGCGCCGAAGTGGCGGAGAAATAGGCGCGGCCATAGCCGCCGGTCGCCAGGATCACGGTCTGGGCGCGGAAACGGTGCAGCGTGCCATCGTCCAGCTTCCAGGCGGTGATGCCGCGGCAGGCGCCCTCATCGTCCATGATCAGGTCGAGCGCGAAATACTCGATGAAGAATTCCGTCTCGTTGCGCACGGACTGGCCATACAGCGTGTGCAGGATGGCGTGGCCGGTCCGGTCGGCGGCGGCACAGGTGCGCTGCACCGGGCCTTCGCCGTAATTGCGCGTCATGCCGCCGAAGGCACGCTGGTAGATCTTGCCGTCCTCGGTGCGCGAGAAGGGCACGCCCCAGTGTTCCAGCTCGTACACGGCTTCCGGTGCGTTGCGGCACAGATATTCGATCGAGTCCTGGTCGCCCAGCCAGTCCGACCCTTTCACGGTGTCGTACATGTGCCAGCGCCAGTCGTCCTCGCCCATATTGCCCAGCGAGGCGGAGATGCCGCCCTGCGCCGCGACGGTGTGCGAGCGGGTCGGGAAGACCTTGGTGATGCAGGCAGTCTTCAGACCGGCCTGCGAGGCGCCCAGGGCAGCGCGGAGGCCCGAGCCGCCGGCGCCGACGACCACGACGTCATAGGTGTGATCGATCCAGTTGTATTCGGCCATCGTGTTTCGTGTCCGTTACAGAGCGAGCTTGAGAAGGGCGAAGGCCGTGATCAGCCACAGCCCGGCCGCGATGAAAGTGTTGCCCAGCACCAGCAACGTCCTGGTGAAGGGCTTGTGGATATAGTCCTCGATCACTTCCAGCATGCCGGTGCGCATGTGGGCGAGACCGGCGGTCAGCGTCAGCAGGGTGACAATGGCGCCGGCCGGCGAGGCCAGGAAGGCGCGCGTGGCCAGCGGGTCCGGCGCGCCGGACATGGCCAGCATCCACACGAAGACCGGGGCGAGGCAGAACAGCGCGATCGCGGTGATGCGGTGGGAAATCCAGTGGCTCGCGCCGTGCCCGGATGCGCCGAGACCGCGGACCTTCGAGGCGGGCGTACGATAATCGCTCATGCTCACGCTCCCAGGTTCAGCCAGAGAAGGGCCGTCGGAATGACCGCCGCAATGATGATGAGGTAGGAGCGCAGGTTGGAACCGGCCGGGTCGTAGCCCTTGCCGAAATCCCAGACCAGGTGGCGCAGCCCGTTCAGCCAGTGATAGCTGATGCAATAGGTCAGGACGATCAGGCCGAAGCGCGTCACCCAGGCCATCCAGCCCTCGAACAGGAAAGCCACCCAGCCCTCGGCTCCGAAAGCCAGCAGGATGATCCAGACGGAAATGGCGACGGCGCCGATATAATTGGCGATCCCGGTTGCGCGGTGGAGAATGGACGACGCCATCGTCGCGTGCCAGCGCCAGACCTGCAGGTGCGGCGACATGGGACGCGGATCAGACCAGTCGGAAGCCATGAGGCAGCCTTTCGATAACTATCCGGATAAGCCGCGTCCGACGCCCCCGTCGAAGCGGTATGTCAGTAATTGTGCAGCACAATAGGCCGCAAAGTGTCAGGGTCAACGCACACAGCGCTTACCGCTGACAACATCCAGACATTCCGGCGGGTTGTTCGGAATCGTTCTCATCGAAGCGCCATTCCGAACACCCCGTATGCTCCCGCGGTAGCGGCGTTTTTCTTTCCTGATGGATTTCCCCTGGCGCCGGCCTAGATTGAGGCGGGGAAACGAGGAGACGTCCCATGCCGACACCGCAACGCACCGCCGTCGTTACCGGCGCATCGACCGGGATCGGTCATGCCTGTGCAGCCCGGCTGGCGGCCGAGGGCTGGCGGGTCTTTGCCGGCGTGCGCAAGACCGCCGATGCCGAACGCCTGGCCGCCGAGCTGGGCGAGGCCGTCATCCCGCTGATCATGGATGTCACCGACACCGCCACCGTGCAGGCCGCTGCGGAGACGGTCCGTACGGCACTCGCCGGGCGCACGCTGGACGGGCTGGTCAATAATGCCGGCATCGCCGTGGCCGGCCCGATGCTGAACGTGCCGCTGGAGGATTTCCAGCAGCAGATGGACGTCAATGTCACCGGCATTGTCCGCGTCACCCAGGCCTTCGGCCCCCTGCTCGGCGTGGATGAGAACCTGGAAGGCGGACCGGGCCGCATCGTCATGATGTCCTCGGTCGCCGGCGAGATGGCCGCGCCCTTCCTCGGCCCTTACTCGGCCTCCAAACATGCCGTCGAGGGCCTGTCCAAGGCGCTGCGCCGCGAGCTGATGCTGTACGGGATCCAGGTCGTGGTGCTCGGGCCGGGCGCAGTGGCGACACCGATCTGGGCCAAGGCCGAAGAGATCGACGCCGAGCCCTATCGCGAGACGCGCTTCTATGACGCCCTGCTGCGCATTCGCGGCTGGATGGCCAAAAACGGTCCGGAGGGTTTCCCGCCGGAAAAGATCGCCGACCGCGTCTTCCGTTCGCTGACCGAGGACAAGCCGCGCCTGCGCTATGCCATCGTGCCCCAGCGGCTGACCAACTGGTCCCTGCCCAAACTCCTGCCCGGCCGCATGGTCGACAACATGGTGGCCAAACGCGTCGGCCTGCAGCGCAAATACCGCTAGCGCGCGCTTTGCTTGCCCCGCGGAAAGGCGCGCGCCATTCTGCGCGCGGTGTCCGCACCCGGCCGGGCACCGACAGGGGAGAGATTTCATGACACATCCGGTCGTTCGAGCGGCGCTGGCCGGCGCCTCCATCCTGGCGATTGCCGCCTGCAATGATGCAGGCTCCCTGACGCCGGAGGCGAATGCCGCCGCAGCTGTCCGCCAGGACGAGAGCACACCGGAAGCGGCACCCGCCGCCGACCCCGCCGCCAGCGAGGCCTTTGCGTCGCTGGTCGAGGACTATGAAGCCTTCCAGAGGGAAAACAGCCTGAGCCGCCGGGCCCGCGACGGCGATCTGGACGCGATGAGCCAATGGCCGGACGTGTCTGCCGAACACCAGGCCGAAGAAACCGCGCAGGAAGCAGCCTTCCTGGAACGGCTGGAAACCATCGATCGCGACGGTCTGGACCGCAATGACCGCGTCTCCTACGACGTGCTGGATTATTCGCTGCGCTTCAGCGTCGAGCTGGCGCCCTTCGACACCGCGCGCACGCCCTTCCTGAACGATAGCGGCTTCTTCACCGCGCCGACCTATGCCGCCGCATCGACCCGGCCGCGCAATGCCGAACAGGGCGAGGCATGGATTGCCCGCCTGCGCAACCTGCCGGACTATTTCCAGGCCAATATCGACTGGATGAACCGGGGTCTGGAGGACGGCTTCACCCAGCCGCGCCTGATCGCCGAACTTGCCGCCTCGCAGATCGAGGCGCTGGCCGACGCCAATACGCTGACCGGTATATTGATCGCCCCGGTCGACGCCCTGCCGGCCGGCATGCCCCAGGCCGAGCGCGACCGCCTGCGCGCCGAAACCGAGGCCGCCATCGCCGAGGCGGCCCTGCCGGCCTATGAAAACCTGCTCGCCTATTTCCGCGACACCTACATCCCGCAGACCCGCGAGAGCCTGGGCATTTCCGACGTGCCGCAGGGGCGCGAATACTACCAGACCCTGGTGCGCTACCACACGACGCTGGATACCTCGCCGGAGGAGGTCCATCAGCGCGGCCTGGCCGAAGTTGCCCGGATCCGTGAGGAAATGGACGCCGTCATTGCCGGGACCGGTTTCGAGGGCACGTTCGCGGAATTCCTGCACTTTCTGCGCACCGACCCGCAATTCTACGCCGAGACGCCGGAAGAGCTGCTGATGCACGCCGCCTGGATCGCCAAGCGCGCCGACGACCAGATGCCGCGCTTCTTCGGTCACTTGCCGCGCCTGCCCTATGGCGTGCGCCCCGTGCCGGACACGATGGCGCCGACCTATACGACCGGCCGCTACTGGGGCGGCGATCTCGAGAACGGCGTCGCCGGCGGCTATATGGTCAACACCTATGACCTGTCCCAGCGCCCGCTCTACACCCTGCCGGCGCTGACCGTGCACGAGGCCGTGCCGGGCCACCACCACCAGATCTCGATTGCCGCCGAGCTGGAGGATGTGCCGGACTTCCGCCGAAACACCTATATCACCGCCTTCGGCGAGGGCTGGGGCCTCTATACCGAGAACCTGGCTATCGACATGGGCCTCTACACCACGCCCTACGAGGATTTCGGCCGGCTGACCTACGAGATGTGGCGCGCCTGCCGGCTCGTGGTCGATACCGGCATCCACTATATGGGCTGGACCCGCGAACAGGCCGAAGCCTGCTTCCTGGAAAACTCCGCCCTCGCCCCGCACAATATCCGCACCGAGGTGCAGCGCTATATCTCCTGGCCGGGCCAGGCCCTGGCCTACAAGTCGGGCGAGCTCTTGATGCGCGATCTGCGCCGCCAGGCCGAGGAACGCCTGGGCGCCGGTTTCAACATCCGCGAGTTCCACGACGTCCTCCTGCGCGACGGCGCCATGCCGCTGTCCGCGCTGGAAGAAAAAATGCTCGCCTGGATCGAGGACGAGGCGGCCGCGCTGGAGGGGGAATAGTTTCGCTTTGTCATCCCGGCCGGATAGCCCGCGAAGGCGGGCTGCAGGGCCGGGACCCATACGCGCCAAATCCGGCCGTTGGCAAACGCGATCTCAGAGACAGCAAGGATCAGCACCGGGATTATGGGTCCCGGACTTCCGCCCGGCCCGAGGCCGGGCATCCATCCGGGATGACAACTTGCTTGGGGATTTTCCTTGATGACCAATCTTGCCTTCGCCCTCACCGACTTCCTCGTCGTCATCGGCGCTGCAATCGGCCTCTGGCGCCTGTGGCCGCAGCGGCGGCATGGCGAGGTGCGGATGATCCGGATGGGGCTGGTTCTGATGGCACTGGCGGCCCTTGTCGGCACGATCCGATTTGCCTCGGGCCAGATCGACGGCCCGCTGGCAACAGCGCACGGCATCGCCAGCAGCTATGCGGCCGCAGCGGGTCTTCTCCTGATCGCCACAGGTCTCGCCCTCACCGCTTTCCGCGTCCGGCTTCCCGCGGGCGTGACCCGCTATATCCGCATGGGCATTCCCGTTTTCATTGCCTTCCTGCTGGTTTTCCCCGGCTCGGATACGCTCCTCGGCGTACTGCCCGCCCTGGCGCTTCTGATCGGCCTGGCCGGAGCCGGCGCCCTGCTGACAAGGCGCGACTGGCCGGCGGGTCTGGTCTGGCTGGCAGCCTTCGGTCTTCTGGCCTTTGCCTCGCTGGCGATCGGCGGCAGCCGCGACGCCACCACGCTGGGCCTGGCCAACTGGCACATCTATCACGCCCTGCTGGGCGTCTGGGCCGTGCTGACCGGCGAAGGGGCACGGCGGATGATGGCGCGGCCAGGCGGCTGAAGCGCTGCCCGGCCGGCCGATTTCGCATACCCGTCCCGCGCTCATAATTGACCGCGCCGCTTGACGGCGCGGCAGCGCGTGGCCACTTATCCGCCCTCCATGAGCGCCCATGACGACAACCCCGCCGCCTCCGGGGCCGATACGCCGCCGACGCGGGATCCGGTCACCGATGAAGGCCTCGACATTCTCACCTTCGGCTGCCGGCTGAATGCGTGGGAAAGCGAGGTCATGCGCAAGCATGCGCGCGAGCAGGGGCTGACCAATACCATCCTGGTCAACACCTGCGCCGTGACCAATGAGGCCGTGCGCCAGGCCCGCCAGCACATCCGCCGCGCCCGGCGCGAAAATCCCGGGGCGAAGATCATCGTCACCGGCTGCGCGGCCCAGGTCGACCCGGACATGTTCGGCCGGATGCCGGAAGTCGATCGCGTGGTCGGCAATGACGACAAGCTGAAGGCGGAAACCTTCGCGCCCGCCACCCTGCTCGGCGGCACCGAGAAAGTGCGCGTCAACGACATCATGAGCGTCACCGAGACGGCCGGTCATCTCGTGGAGGGCATGGAAGGCCGCGCCCGCGCCTATGTCCAGGTGCAGAATGGCTGCGACCACCGCTGCACCTTCTGCATCATCCCCTATGGCCGCGGCAATTCGCGCTCCGTGCCGCTGGGCGAAGTGGTCGACCAGATCAGGACGCTGGTCGATGCGGGGCATTCCGAAGTGGTGCTGACCGGCGTCGACCTCACCTCCTGGGGCGAAGATCTGCCGGGCAATCCGCCGCTGGGGCGCCTCGTCCAGGCGATCCTGAAGCATGTGCCCGACCTGCCGCGCCTGCGCCTGTCCTCCATCGACGCGATCGAGATCGATGACGCCTTGTTCGAGGCCGTGACGGGAGAAGAGCGCGTGGCGCCCTATCTGCACCTGTCGCTGCAGGCCGGCGACGACATGATCCTCAAGCGCATGAAGCGGCGCCATCTGCGCGGCGACGCGATTGCGCTGTGCGAACGGCTCAAGGCCGCCCGTCCGGAGATCGCCTTCGGCGCCGACATGATCGCCGGTTTCCCGACCGAGACGGAAGCGATGTTCGAGAACTCGATCGGCCTGGTCGACGAGTGCCGGCTCGCCTATCTGCACGTCTTCCCGTTCTCGCCGCGCCCCGGAACCCCCGCCGCACGCATGCCGCAGCTCGAACGCGCCGTCATCAAGGACCGCGCCAACCGGCTGCGCGCCAAGGCCGACGAAGCGCTGCAGCGCCATCTCGACGGCATGATCGGACGTGTCAGCGCTGCCCTGGTGGAGAAGCCGGGCTTTGCCCGCGCCGGCAATTTTGCCGGCATCCGCATCCCCGAAGCGCAAGTGCCGCGGGCCGGTGCCCTTGTCGATATCGACGTGACCGGGCATGACGGGCGCGAACTGCAGGGGGTCATCGCCGGATGAGCGAGAAGAAACCGGGCTTCTTTTCCCGGCTGGCGCAGGGGCTGAAGCGCTCCTCGACCCAGCTGGGCGACAGCGTCACCGCCATTTTCACCAAGCGCAAGCTCGACGCCGCCGCGCTGGAGGAGCTGGAAGACGCCCTGATCGCGGCCGATCTCGGTGCTCCCGCCGCAGCGCGGGTCACCGAACGCCTTGCGCGCGACCGGTTCGACCGGGAAGTGACCGACGAAGAGGTCCGCGCGGCGCTCGCAGATGTGGTCAGCGAGACACTAATGCCACTCCAATGTGACCTCGATGTCACCGGTATGTCACCGCAAGTGGTGGTCTTTGTCGGCGTCAACGGGTCGGGCAAGACCACCACACTCGGCAAGATTGCCGTCAAGCTGAAGCGCGAGGGCCGCAACCCGCTCCTCGCCGCCGGCGACACCTTCCGCGCCGCTGCGATCGAACAGGTCTCGGTCTGGGGCGAACGCGCCGGGGCGCCTGTGATCAAGCGCGAGATCGGTGCCGACGCGGCCGGTCTCGCCTTCGACGCGCTGGAAACCGCCGAACGCGACGGACATGACGTTGTCCTGATCGATACGGCCGGCCGGCTGCAGAACAAGGCCGAGCTGATGGACGAGCTGCGCAAGGTCATCCGCGTCATCAAGAAGAAGATGCCCGAGGCCCCGCACCATGTCGTGCTGGTGCTCGACGGCACCGTCGGCTCGAACGCCGTCTCCCAGGCCGAAGCCTTCCTGGAGGCCGCCAATGTCACGGGCGTGGTGATGACCAAGCTGGACGGAACGGCCAAGGGCGGCGCCCTGGTGCAGGTGGCGGAAAAGTTCAAACTGCCCATCCACTATATCGGCATCGGCGAAGGCGAAGAGGATCTCCAGCCCTTCTCCGCCCGCGACTTCTCCCGCGCCCTGGCGGGTCTGGAGGACTAGCGGTTGGACGCGGTCTCGCTCGCCGCGACGCTGGCCATGCTGGGCTCGGCCGCCGCGCATTCGGGCATGACGCTTCTGACCAAACAGGCCGAGGACAAGCTGGTCTTCCGCGGCCTGACCCTCGCCTTTGTCGGCCTGGCCTTCCTGCCCTGGCTTGTCACCCAGCCCCTGCCGCCCTGGGAGGTCTGGCGCTTCCTGCTGGCCGGCACGGCAGTGATCTGGGCCTACAACATGCTGATGATCGCCGCCTTCAGTCATGGCGACATGAATCTCGCCTATCCGGTCATGCGCGGCAGCGCCCCAGCCCTTGCGGCCCTGGCAGCGTTTGTCTTCCTGCAGGAAACCATCTCGGCCGGTCAGCTGGCCGGCCTCGCCATAGCCTGCGCCGCGCTGATCGGCTTTGCCTGGCCCGAGCGCGATGGCAAGCCGAAGGTGAAGGTCCTGCTGCTGGCCCTCGCCGCTGCCACGATGACCGCCGCCTACACCGTGATCGACGCCTCCGGCGTACGCGAGAGCGGCCGCATCCTCGTCTATCTCGGCTGGTTCTTCGTCCTGTCCATCGTCACCATCCTGCCGACAGCGATCCTGCGACGGGGCCGTGCCTTCTGGCCGGCGGCCCGCCGCGAGGCCCGTCCGGCGCTCTATTCAACCGTATTCAACGCCTCGACCTACGGGCTCGCCCTCTATGCCTACGCCTCGGCACCCGTTGCCCCGATGGCGGCCCTGCGCGAACTGTCCATCGTGTTCGGGGCGGTTCTGGCCGCCCTCGTGCTGAAGGAACCTTTCGGCCTGCGGCGGACAGTGCTTGCAATCTGCCTCGCCACCGGGCTCGTATTGCTCCAGATGATGTAACCAGCCGAGCGGGAGACGCGATCTTGGCCCAGACCCGGAATACGAGCGAACAGGGCTCGCGCCTCCTGATCGATGCCGGCCCGATCGGCGTGTGGATCGTTGTCTACAATCTCGCTCGCTTCGTTGCGGGGGACAGCGCAATCTACTGGGGCACAGGCGCCTACATGGTCGCCGCAACCGCGGCCGTCATCCTGTCGATCCGGATGGAGAAACGCATCCCGCCCATGCTGATCTTCACAACGGCGCTGGTCCTGGGTTTCGGCGCGATGGGGATCTGGCTGCAGGACCCCATCTTCATCTACATCAAGCCGACCATCATCAACCTTTTCCTGTCCTACATGATCCTGATCGGTCTCTTCTTCGGCCAGAATGTCTGGAAGATCTTCTTCCAGCACATTTTCGAACTGCCCGAGCGCGCCTGGACCATCCTGGCGATCCGCTGGGCGGTCTGGTTCCAGTTCCTCGCGGGGCTGAACGAAGTGATGTGGCGGCACATCACAGACAGCGTCGTGCCGGTAAGCGCGCGCTGGTTCGACGGGCTGGCCCTGTCAGAGGCCTTCTGGGCCAATGCCAAGCTGGGCGTCATCGCTCTGACACTGGCATTCGGCGCGGCGCAACTGCCCCTGATCTTCAAGCACCAGCCGAAAAGCGACGATCCCGCCAGCGCTTAAGCCGAAAATCCGTGCTCGGATCAACGTCATTTTCGCGTTATAAATCCGCATTAGGATGAAATCGGGATCGGGCGGAGAGGGTCATGTCGCAGGACAAGCCGGACACGAAAAAATTCGACCTGGCCGAGTCGCCGGGACACCTTCTCCACCGCGCACAGCAATTCGCGGCCGAACGCTTCATGAAGGCCATGGCCGGCGCCAAGCTGACCCAGCGCCAGTTTGCCGTGCTGCACGCCACCGGCGGGAATGAGGGCCTGACCCAGACCGAGCTGGTGAAGGTCACCGGGATCGACCGGTCGACCCTCGCCGAGCTGGTCGCCCGCATGGTGCGCAACGGCTTGCTGGAACGTGAGAAACTGCCCGATGACGGCCGCGCCAATGCGGTCCGTCTGACCGATGACGGGCGCGCCCTGCTTGAAGCCGCCACGCTCGGTGCGATGGAGGCCGACAAGGCGATCCTGTCGGCCCTGCCGAAGAACAAGCGGGCCAGCTTCCTGGAAACCCTGCGCCGTATCGCCCTGACCCTGGAGAAGGGTGAGGAAGAGGCCAAGAAGGCGCGCGAAAAGGCCAAGGAAAAGAAGAAGAAAGCCAAGAAGAAGGCGAAGGAAAAGGCCAAGGAAAAGGCGAAGAAGGCTGCCAAGAAGGCGAAGAAGGCCGAAAAGGCCTCACAGGAGCAGGTGTCCGCCTAGAGCCATTTCATCGCAATTTGGGTCGACGGAATGGCTCCGGCTTTTTGAGCGGCCGCATTTTCGAACCGCAAAACCGGTGCCCACTTTTGCTGAAAATGCCGGGTCCTGAGTGATCGCATTTTCGAACCGCAAAACCGGTGCCCACTTTTGCTGAAAATGCTTCAGCGACGCGCGCCACGATCCAGTGCCGGATAGATGCGATTGCGCAGCACATCGGCGGTGAGCGGTCCAGGCCAGCGGGTCAGAACCTCGCCTTCGGCCGAGATCACCAATGTCTCCGGTGCCCCGGAAATCGCCAGCGCCTGTGCCGATGCGCCGTTCACATCCTGCATGATGCCTGCATAGGGATTGCCCAGCTCGGCCAGGAAGGCGTTTGCGTCGTCTGGATGATCGCGCCAGTTGATGCCGTAGATCGCATACCCTTCCGCCCGGAGCGCCATCAGCACGGGGTGCTCGATCCGGCAGGGCGCACACCATGATCCCCAGACATTGAGCAGGTAGGCGCCCTCGATATCAGCGGGATCGAATGCCGCCTGTCCGGCGAGCGGCGCCAGGGTGAGCTCGGGCAGGGGCTCGCGCGGCGCGTGATGGTCCTGATACACCCGCCAGCCCAGCATGCCGGCCAGGGCCAGGACCGCCAGCAGCGCGGCCAGGCGGATGGCCTGCATCATGCCTCGTCATTCTCCAGACGGCGCAGGCGTCCGGTCGCGGCACGGCGTTCCAGCAGTGCCAGAACCACCAGAGCCGCCAGAGCCAGGGCAGACAGGCCCCAGGCCGGCCAGATGAAAGCCGCATAGCCGCCCATCGCGAAGAATTCGCTCATGCGCCACTCCCCTGCGTCGACTGCGCTGCACGGGCCGCCTGCAGCTTGCGGCGCTCGATCTGCCGTGCCCTCTGGATCACGGCGCGCGAGCGCAGCCGGTAGAAGACCAGCCACGCCGCCAGCATCGTATAGGCCAGCGCCATGATGGCGAGCGGCCAGAGCTGGCTGGAATGGATGGTAGGTCCGTCGAAACGGATCACCGAGGCCGGCTGATGCAGGGACGACCACCAGTCGACCGAGAATTTCACGATCACCAGATTGACGACGCCTGCCATGGCCAGGACCGCACCGGCCCGTGCGGCTTGCTGGGCATCCTCGAGCGCGGCGCGCAGGGCCATATAGCCCAGATAGACCAGCAGCAGGACGAGCACGGAGGTCATCCGCGCATCCCATTCCCACCAGGTCCCCCACATCGGCTTGCCCCAGAGCGAACCGGTGAACAGGGCCAGCACCGTGAAGACGGCCCCGATGGGCGCGATCACCTCGGCCGCCGCATCGGCCAGCGCGTGGCGCCAGACGAAGAAGACGAAGCTCGCCCCGGCCAGCGCCGCATAGAGCGCCATCGCCATGTAGGCGGCGGGCACGTGGACATACATGATCCGCACCGTATCGCCCTGCTGGTAGTCCGGCGGCGAGCCGAAGAAGGACAGGTAGATACCGATGCCCAGCAACAGCACGGTCAGGACGCCCAGCACCGGGATCACCCGCCGGGCCAGACCGTCAAAACGCTGGGGGTTGGAAAAGTAGGACAGCATGGCTTCGCTGATTACTTTGGGATGCTCCGGGCGGCAAGTGCGACGGATTGGCCGGACTCTTTCTTCCCCGCGTCAGCGGGGAAGTGGGCCGATGCTGCGCATCGGGTCGAAGGGGTCGCGGCCACAGGCCGCGAAAGGCGCTGTCCTCCGAAATTCCGCCGCGTACCGCGGCGGCCCCTCCCCCGCGAAGCCTGTCCTCGGGTTGGCCTATGGCCAATCCCGGGGGCGGGTCCCCCTCCCCACTCACGTGGGGAGGGAAGCGCGTCACCCCAGCCGCGATCGCACCGCGGCCGCGATCCCGAACGGTACCAGCGCAATCGTTCCCAAAGACACGGATGCCGTCAGCACGAGATTTGCCAGGGCCCGTTCATCCCCTTCAAAACCCGCCCGGCCGGCGCCGGCGGCGAAGATCAGGACCGGCACCATCATCGGGGCGGCGATCAGCGCGATCAGCAGGCCCGAGCGGCGCACACCGGCTGCCAGCGCACCCGCAAATCCTGCCAGGAGCACCAGCGCCGGTATGGCTGCGGCCAGCGCCGCGGCCAGCATCAGGCTCGGCTGCAGCGGCACGCCGTACATCAGCCCGCCCAGCAGGACGATCACCGGCAGGGGCCACAGGGTTGCGATGCCCTGCCCCAGCGTCTTGGCGAGGCAGAGCAGGGACAGACCCATCGGCGACAGGGCATAGAGGTCCAGCGTGCCGTCGGAAAAATCGTCGCCATAAAGGCGCTCGGCCGATTGCAGCACCGACAGGAGGGCCGCAAAGCCCATCAGGCCGGGACCGGCGGCAGCGAGGAGTTCAGGCGACGGTCCGATCGCGAGCGGCGCAAGGGTGATGGCTGCCAGGAAGAAAGCGGCCGGACCGGCCGGGCCGCCACCACCCGACCAGGCCAGCCGCGCCTCGCGCGCAAAGACCGCACCGAGCCGGCTCACCGGTACATCCCCAGATCCAGCATGGCGGCCCCGGGCCAGTCCAGTGTCTGGTGCGTCGCCGCGATCACGCTGCCGCCGCGGCTGCGGTGCCAGGCGACCAGTTCGGCGAGACGGTCACGGCCGGCGCCGTCGAGCGGACCGGCGGGTTCGTCGAGCAGCCAGAGCGGCCGGTTGGCCAGCGCCACGCGGACAAGTCCGGCGCGCCGCTGCTGTCCCCGCGAGAGCTGACCGGCCGGCCGGTCGATCAGCGCCCCGATCCCCATCACGCGCATCAGGGGCAGGATCGCCGTGCGCGGCGTGCCGTGCATGTCTGCCCAGAAGCGCAGGGCGCGCCGCAAGGTCTCGTTCGGCTTGAGCCCGTCCGCATGGCCAAGCCAGCCAAGCGTATCGGCAGCAACCTGGCTGGCCGGCTGATCGCCGATCGCCACAGCACCGGCATCCGGACGCACAAGACCGGCCAGCGCGCGCAGCAGGGTCGTCTTTCCGGTGCCATTGGGACCGGTCAGCAGGAGCGCGCCGGACGGCGCGAGCGCCAGGTCCAGGCCCTCGACCAGCCGCAGCCCGCCGCGCGCCAGGGAAAGTCCTGACGCTTCAAGGGTCTGCGGAGACAGCGCCTCAAGGGCTGGGAATTCGGCAAGGGCGGTCGTCATGGCCAGCATGTCGCCCGAGCGGGGTTGGTTCGTCAACGCACGGAACGCCGCATTGCAGCAGCGCCCCACACCGGTTAAAACCCCGCCAAAACATACGGCCACTTCGAAATGGCCGACCTCCCACCGGGCATTCCCCGCCCCTTCGACGCCTTACGAGGATGACGCATATGGCCTCTCTCGACAGTTTTTCCTGCAAGCGCACCCTCACCGCCGCCGGTGAGACCTATACCTATTACGACCTCAAGGTCGCCGAAGCGAACGGCCTGACCGGGGTCTCCCGCCTGCCGGCCTCGCTGAAGGTGCTGCTGGAAAACCTGCTGCGCTTCGAAGACGGCAAGACCGTCACCAAGGCAGATATCGAGGCGATGGCCACCTGGCTGACCACGCGCACCTCGGAACACGAGATTGCCTACCGCCCGGCCCGCGTGGTGATGCAGGACTTCACCGGCGTTCCGGCCGTGGTCGACCTGGCCGCCATGCGCGATGCCGCCGGCAAGCTCGGCGCCGACCCGCAGCGCATCAACCCGCAGGTCCCGGTCGATCTGGTGATCGACCACTCGGTGATGGTCGACAATTTCGGCCAGGCCAACAGCTTCGCCAAGAATGTCGAGCGCGAGTACGAGCGCAATGGCGAGCGCTACAAATTCCTGAAATGGGGCGCCAAGGCGTTCGACAATTTCCGCGTCGTCCCGCCGGGCACCGGCATCATCCACCAGGTGAACCTGGAAAACCTGGCCCAGGCCGTCTGGACCAAGGAAGAGAATGGCGAGACCGTCGCCTACCCGGATACCTGCGTGGGTACGGACAGCCACACCACCATGATCAACGGCCTGGCCGTGCTGGGCTGGGGTGTCGGCGGTATCGAGGCGGAAGCCGCGATGCTGGGCCAGCCGGTCTCCATGCTGATCCCGGAAGTCATCGGCTTCGAGCTGACCGGCAAGATGCCGGAAGGCGCCACCGCCACCGACCTCGTGCTGAAGGTCGTGGAAATGCTGCGCAAGAAGGGCGTGGTCGGCAAGTTCGTCGAGTTCTACGGCGAAGGCCTGGATCACCTGTCGCTGGAAGACGAGGCGACGATCGCCAACATGGCGCCGGAATACGGTGCGACCTGCGGCTTCTTCCCGGTCGACAATGAAACACTCGAATACCTGCGCGCCACCGGCCGCGACGACAAGCGCGTCGCGCTGGTCGAGGCCTATTCGAAGGCCCAGGGCATGTTCCGTCCGGACTACACCGAAGCGCCCGTCTTCACCGACACGCTGCACCTGGACATGTCGACCATCGTTCCGGCGGTCTCCGGTCCGAAGCGCCCGCAGGACTGGGTCGAGCTATCCAAGGCCGCCGAAGGCTTCGCCAAGGTGATGGAGACCGAGTACGGCAAGGGCGGCGAGCTGGACAAGTCGGCCCCGGTCGAGGGCGAGGACTATGTCTTCACCAATGGCGACGTCGCCATTGCCGCGATCACCTCGTGCACCAACACCTCCAACCCCTCGGTGATGCTGGGCGCCGGCCTTCTGGCCCGCAACGCGCTGGCGAAGGGCCTGAAGGTGAAGCCGTGGGTGAAGACCTCGCTGGCGCCCGGCTCCCAGGTCGTCACCGACTATCTGGAAAAGGCCGGCCTGCAGGACGATCTCGATGCGCTGGGCTTCAACCTCGTCGGCTATGGCTGCACGACCTGTATCGGCAATTCCGGCCCGCTGCCGCCGGCGATCTCGAAGACCGTCAACGAGAACGATCTCGTGGCGACCTCCGTCCTGTCCGGCAACCGCAATTTCGAAGGCCGGATCTCGCCGGACGTGCGCGCCAACTATCTCGCCTCGCCGCCGCTGGTGGTGGCCTACGCGCTGGCCGGGTCGATGAAGGTCAACCTGACCACCGACCCGCTCGGCCAGGACGAGGACGGAAACGACGTCTACCTGAAGGACATCTGGCCCTCCTCGGCGGAAATCGCCGAAGCCGTCCGCACCGCCGTCACCCCGGACATGTTCGCCAAGCGCTATGCCGACGTGTTCAAGGGCGACGAGAACTGGCGCGACATCGAGGTTACCGGCGGCCTGACCTATGAGTGGGATCACACCTCGACCTATGTACAGAACCCGCCCTATTTCGAAGGCATGACGATGGATCCGGAAGCCCCGGGCGATGTCGTCAACGCCAAGATCATGGGTCTGTTCGGCGACTCCATCACGACCGACCACATCTCGCCGGCCGGCTCGATCAAGGCCGACAGCCCGGCGGGCCGTTACCTGCAGGAACGCCAGGTGCCGGTTCTGGAGTTCAACTCCTACGGCTCGCGCCGCGGCAATCACGAAGTGATGATGCGCGGCACCTTCGCCAACATCCGCATCAAGAACAAGATGCTGGACGGCGTTGAAGGCGGCTTCACCAAGAAGGACGGCGAGCAGAAGTTCATCTACGACGCCTGCATGGAATACCAGGCCGAGGGCACGCCGCTGGTCGTGTTCGGCGGCAAGGAATACGGCACGGGTTCGTCGCGTGACTGGGCTGCCAAGGGCACCCGCCTGCTGGGCGTGAAAGCCGTGATCGCAGAGAGCTTCGAGCGCATCCACCGCTCCAACCTGATCGGCATGGGCGTGCTGCCGCTGCAGTTCGAGGACGGCCAGTCCTGGGAAGCCCTGGGCATGACCGGCGACGAGATCGTAACGATCAAGGGTGTCGAAGCGCTCGAGCCGCGCGCCGAGATGGACATCGAGATCACCTTCCCGAACGGCGACAAGAAAGTCGCCAAGGCCCGGGCCCGGATCGACACCGAGAACGAGCTCGAATACTTCCGCAATGGCGGCATCCTGCACTACGTGCTGCGCAATCTGGCGCGGGACTAGGCCAATAGTACAAAGCACGCGCTCCATCCTCCCCCTTGATGGGGGAGGTGGGACGCGGCGCAAGCCGCGGGTCGGAGGGGGTGGGAACGAGGTGTTTCCAATTCGCAAGCACAGGGATTCACCCCTTCCGCCCGGCTTCGCCGGGCACCTTCCCCATCAAGGGGAAGGACTGATCGGCTCTCGACGCCGTCACGCCCAAGTGATTGGCGCGCCCGGACCGGGGTGATTATCTAGACAGCATGCGACAGCTGGTGTCCCTCTTCCTTGCCCTGGCCACTGCCGGGCCTGCCCTGGCCGGCGAACCGGATACGCGCGAGACCGCGTGCTGGTCGGAACGGCCGGTGCTTGTGGAACTCTTCACCAGCCAGGGCTGCCCGCTCTGCCCCGACGCCAACCGCTATCTGGGCGAACTCGACCGCCACGAAAACGTCTTCACCCTCGCTTTCGCCGTGTCCTACTGGGACATGTATGGCTGGACCGACACCTATGCGCGGCCGGAATATGTCCAGCGCCAGCGCATGTATCTGCCCAATCTCGATGTCAGCCGCCTCTACACGCCACAATTCGTGATCGACGGCATCACCGACGCACCGGGCTGGAACCGCGACAAGGTTTCCGGTGCCGTGAATGAACGCCTCTGCGCCATGCCGGACAGCCCGGTCATCCGCCTCGAAGACGGTCCGTTCGGTTCCTTCATGGTACATCTGGACGGCGAAGCGCCGGAAGAAGAGCTCGATGTCTGGCTGGTCGCCTACGCGCCGGGCTGGGCGATGGTCGAGATCGGCGCCGGCGAGAATGAGGGCCTCGACATGCCGCACTACAACATGGTCAAGAGCCTGACCTATCTGGGCTCATGGTCCGGCGGCGAAGCCACCTTCATGGGCGAGAGCTTCCGCCGTTTCGGCACGGTCGCCATCGTGCAGGGCACGGGCGGCGGCCCGATCTACGGCTACGCCCACGCCGAACCGGAAGACGAGGACGGCCGGCAGCACTAGAGGGACATGTACCTGTGGTACGTGTCCCTAATCCTAGCGCGGTGCGCGCTTTGCCAGGATGCGCTGCAACGTCCGGCGGTGCATGTTCAGGCGGCGGGCAGTTTCCGAGACATTGTGATCGCACAGTTCGAAAACGCGCTGGATATGCTCCCAGCGCACCCGGTCGGCCGACATCGGGTTCTCCGGCGGTTCCGGCTTGTCTTCCGGGTGGGCCAGCAGCGCCTTGATGATGTCGTCGGCATCGGCCGGCTTGGACAGATAGTCGACCGCGCCCGCCTTCACCGCAGCCACCGCCGTCGCGATATTGCCGTAGCCGGTCAGCATGACGACGCGGCAGTCGGGCCGCGAGGCGTGCAGCGATTTCACGACATCCAGGCCGTCACCGTCCTGCAGGCGCAGATCGAGAACCGCGAAGGCGGGCGGGTTGTTGCGCGCGACTTCCTTGGCCTCATCCACGGATCCAACGGCGGACACAATGAAACCCCGGCCCGTCATGGCGCGGCCCAGCCGTGTCCGGAAAGGCGCATCATCATCGAGAATGAGCAGGGATTTGTCTTCGGGAAGCTGGTATTCGATCTCGCTCACACGTCCGTCCTCGTCATTATTCCGGTGTGCAGAACCTTCACTAGCCCAGAGCGGGCGGGGCCTCCACCTCTTTGCGCGGCCAGCGGATCGAGACCACTGCGCCGCCCTGGGGGCCGGCATTGTCGAAACGCACCACACCGCCGGAGTTTTCAATCATCGTCTTGGCGATGAAAACCCCCAGCCCCAGCCCTCCCTGTCCGGGCGTTCCCGAACGGGTCGTGGTGTAGGGCTCGCCAATCCGGGACAGGATTTCCGGTGAGAAGCCGGGGCCGTCATCGATCACGCGGATATAGACATTGCCCGGATCCCAGCGCCCCTCGACGGTGACGCGTGTATCGGCGAAATCGACGGCGTTCTCGATGAAATTGCCGATACCGTAGAGGATTTCCGGCATGCGACGCAGGACGGGCGGCTCGGACCCCTGTCCCTCGGCCAGCTGCACCTCGACCATCGGCCCCAGACCGCGAAGCGGCGCACTCGCCTCCTCCAGCGCGGCCAGGAATTCGAGCCGGTCGTGACGGATGTCGCTCACCGAGCGCTCCTGGCTGAGCCGCTTGAGAATGTCGCGACAACGACGGGCCTGGGCGACCATCAGCTCGGCATCCTCGCGAAGAAGCTCATTGTCCTTGAGATCGCGCAGCATTTCCTTGGCCGTCAGCTGGATCGTGGCCAGCGGCGTGCCCAGTTCGTGGGCGGCCGCGGCGGCCAGCGCGCCCAGAGCCGACAGGCGCTGTTCCCGCGAGAGCACGCTCTGCGTAGCCGCCAGCGCCGTGGCCATGCGCTTGCCTTCCTGGCTGACGCGCCAGGAATAGATCGCCGTGAAGGCAATCGAAATGAAAATCGCCGACCACAGGCCCAGCACGTAGACGCCGGGCAGATGGATCTGCTCGCCGGCGAACCAGGGCAGCGGCAGGCTCCACAGCCACATGGCGCCGGTGCCGGCCATCGCCAGGGCGCCCACGCCGATCGACCAGCGCGGCGGCAGTGCGGCGACCGAGATCATCACCGGCGCGACAAGCATGATGACAAAGGGGTTCCACAACCCGCCGGTCAGCATCAGCAGGACGCACAGCTGGACCACGTCATAGCCCAGCTGGGCAAAGGCCTCCCAGTCGCGGGCAAAGCGTTGCGGCGGCACCGAGAGGGTCAGCCAGGTATTGATCCAGGCACTGGCCAGGATCACACCGAGACAGAAGCCGATCGGCAGTTCGAAACCGATCACGAAGTGAACGAGGAGAACCGTCAGGGTCTGGCCGGCAACCGCCAGCCAGCGCAGCATCACCAGCGTGCGCAGGCGCAAGCGTCCGAAAACCGGGGTCAGCTGGGCGTCACCGCCATATGGATCCCAATCGGTATCGACCATTCAGACCTCCCCCAGCAGCGGGCTGGCATGGACAGACGGGGCAAGCGCGCTTACCTTCGCATCTGCAACATTCCCTTCCGGCGAGGCTTATCATGCTTCGTCCGAGTCCGGATAGACACCGACACCGGACCCACAGATGGAGCGTCCATGCCGCGTCCCGTGATCTGGCTGCTGATTGCCGCCCCGGCCACGCTGATGATCGTGTTCTTCATTCTGGTCCTCACCCGGCCGGGCGCCGAAGCGCCGCGCCAGGCGGGTGTGCGCATCAGCGGCGAGGCGAATATCGGCGGCCCCTTCACCCTGGTCGACCAGACGGGGGCGACGGTGACCGAGGCCGATTTCCGCGGCAAGGCCATGCTGATCTATTTCGGCTACACCTACTGCCCCGATATCTGCCCGTTCTCGCTGCAGGTCATGGCCGCAGCGCTGGACCAGATGGAGCCGGAAGAGCGCGAACGGATCCAGCCGGTGCTGATCACCGTCGATCCGGAACGCGACACGGTCGAACAGCTCGCCCGGTACGTGACATCGCCAGCCTTCCCGGACGGGCTGATCGGCCTGACCGGAACAGAGGACCAGATCGCCGAGGTCACCGCCGCCTACCGGGTCGTCTACCGGCGCGCCGGCGAGGGCGACGATTATCTTATGGACCACTCGTCCATCGTTTACCTGATGAATTCCGAAGGGGAATTCGTCGATGTGTTCACCCATGGCACCGCCCCCGCCGCAATGGCGTCGCGGCTGCAAGACTTCCTTGAGGAAGAGGGCGCATAGTCCCCGGTCCTGAGGGGGCCGCAACACCGCGCCTGAGGAGACGCCATGCTGTACTCCATGTATGAATTCAACCGCATCGCCATCACGCCATGGCGGGCCGCCGCCAATGCCACGCGCCGCACGCTGCGCGCGCCCTGGAACCCGGTCGGCGAGACCATGGCCGGGCGCACGATCGCGGCCGCAGCCGAGCTGTTCGAGAGCGTCACGCGCCGCTACGCCAAGCCGGAATGGATGATCGACAGCACGCAGATCAATGAACGCTGTGTCGGGGTGTCCGAAGAGGTCGTCTGGTCGAAACCCTGGTGCGACCTGCTGCATTTCGAGCGCGACCATGATGCGCTTCTTGCCGCGCGCGGGACTGACACACCTGATCCCAAAGTGCTCTTTATCGCACCCATGTCGGGCCATTACGCGACCCTTCTGCGTGGCACTGTGGAAGCATTCCTGCCCGATCACGAGGTCTACATCACCGATTGGGCGGATGCCCGAACGGTACCGGTGATCGAAGGCCGTTTCGATCTCGACGACTTCGTTGCCTATGTCCGCGAAATGATCGCGCTGCTCGGACCCGATGTGCATGTCGTTGCGGTCTGCCAGCCCGGCCCGCCGACACTCGGCGCCGTTTCGCTGATGGCCCAGGATGATGATCCGGCCCGTCCGGCCTCGATGACCTTCATGGGATCGCCGATCGATACCCGCCTGTCGCCGACCGTGCCGAACAAGCTGGCCGAGGAGAAACCTTTCGACTGGTTCGCCGGCAATCTGATCCACACGGTTCCCGCGCCCAATCCCGGCGCTTTCCGGCGTGTCTATCCCGGCTTCCTGCAGCTGGCCGGCTTCATGAACATGAATCTCGACCGCCATGTCGACGCGCACTGGAACTTCTTCACCCATCTGGTCGAAGGCGATGGCGACAGCGCCGAGAAACACCGCACCTTCTATGACGAGTATCTGGCGGTGATGGACCTGTCCGAGGAGTTCTACCTGCAGACGATCAGCGACGTGTTCCAGGAACACAAGCTGGCCCGCGGCGAACAGGCGCATCATGGCCGTCTCGTGGATCCGTCGAAGATTGTCGATGTCGCCCTGCTCACGGTGGAAGGCGAGAATGACGACATTTCCGGCATCGGCCAGACCCAGGCGGCGCATACGCTGTGCAGCGGTCTGGAAGAAAGCCTGCGCATGGACTGGATCCAGCCGGATGTCGGCCATTACGGCGTCTTCAACGGCCGCCGCTTCCGCGAGCATATCGCGCCGAAGATGAAGGCCTTCATGCGCGAACAGGGTGCAGCCGCGCTCGCCCGCCGCTGACCCGGTTCCACGCCTGACCGGAACCCGATGCAGACTCTGCCGGACGCGGATCGCTCACGGCTCCGGAGCGTTGAGTCCACCGACCGTCATTCATCGCGTTGTTTGTCGCTCACCGCTCTTTCACAACGGTTGGTCTTTCCTCAATAGCTCCCACCCTTGCGGGCCCATTACCCTTTTCTTTTCGTAGGTTAATGGGAGGGGGCTTTGTACACACCCATTGAAAAGGGGCGCTTGCTGCGCTCGACAATCCTGGCCGGGCTGGCGGTTGCCAGCCTGTCCGGCGCACCCGTCTTCGCTCAGGATGCGGAACAGATTCCCGAACAGGCCGAAGACGATGCCGAACCGGAGACGGGCGATCGCATCGTCGTTACGGGTTCGCGCATCCGCCGCGACGGCTTCAACAGCGAAATCCCGCTCGACGTTTTCACGGCGGACGAGGCGGCGCTTGAGGGCAATGTCGACATCGCCGATTTCCTGCAGTCCGCAACCGTCGCGGCCGGCTCGGCCCAGGTGACCTCGGCGACATCGTCGCAATTCGTCCAGAATGGCGGCACCGGGGTGGAAACCCTGTCCCTGCGTGGGCTCGGGGCCAACCGGACGCTGGTCCTGCTGAACGGGCGCCGCGCCGGTCCGGCCGGTGTGCGCGGCGGCGTTTCAGCCTTCGATCTCAACGTTATCCCGCTGGCCGCCATCGAGCGCGTCGAAGTCCTCAAGGACGGCGCCTCCTCGATCTACGGCTCGGACGCCGTGGCGGGCGTGGTGAACATCATCACCCGCCAGGAAGAAGGCGGGACGGTCGACGGCTTCATCTCGGTGCCGGGGGACGGCGCTGCGGAGCAGTACCGTCTGAGCGGTTCCTATGGCTGGGAATTCGATCGCGGCGGCTTCCGCGTCACGCTGGACGCCTTCCAGCAGCGCGAACTGGCCCAGGGCGATCGCGACTATTTCAGCTGTGGCGAACCCTATGTCTTCAATAATGACGGTTCGCGCGCCGACCTGATCGACCCGCGCACCGGCAGCTATTCGTGCGAGGATCTCTACTGGGGCCATGTCTGGGTCTATGACTACGCGCCCTTCTTCGGCGACGGCACGACCAACCTGCCGCTGCAAAGGCCGCGCCTGATCCAGTATGATTATGACGGCTCGCTGGCCGCCAACGGGCTGACCCCGATCGGCACCAGCCACGCCAACCCGTTCTGGTTCACCGCTCCGACCGACGACTGGTTCCTGGTCGATCCGCGGGTGCCGGAACAGCGCGCCCTGGTCAATTACGACCACCCCTTCCAGGACGAGTCGTCCATGGTGCCGGAGACCGAGCGCTACACGGTCTTCGCCGACGGCCATTTCGATGTCACGGACTCGATCGAGCTCTATGGCGAAGCGCTGCTCAACCGGCGCGAGACCTATGTGAACGCCTACCGCCAGTACTGGATCTACATGTATAATGGCGAGGATCTGTGGGGCGCCTATCCGGATCCGTTCGCGGCCGGCTGGGGCGGCATGAACGAGCTCTCGCCGACCCCCATCACCGACCACAATGACAGCTCGGTCAGCATCGACTACCAGCGCTTCGTTGCCGGTCTGCGCGGCGACACGCTGTTCGGCCTCGACACCTGGAGCTGGGACATGGCCTTCCAGGTCTCACGCTCGGAAGGCGAATACTGGGACCAGCGCATCTATGCCGATGCGATCTATGACCAGTATTACCGCTCCGGCTCCTGCGTCGGCACGCTCACCTCGATCCGCGGTGCGCCGTGTATCGATGTCGACTGGCTCGACCCGGAACTGCTGCGCGGCAATGTGCCCGACGATGTCGCCGAATATGCCTTCGGCGAGGAAACCGGCCGCACGGTCTACGATCAGCGCTCCTTCGAGGCGGTCGCCAGCGGCGAGGTGTTCGACCTGCCGGCAGGCGCCGTCGCGATGGCGCTTGGCGTCCACTATCGCGAGGACGAGATCAACGACACGCCGGGCGAGCTGACCCTGTCCGGCAATGTCTGGAACTCCTCCGTTGCCGGCATCACGGCCGGTTCGGACACGACCGAGGCCATTTTCGGCGAACTCAGCGTGCCGCTGCTGGCGGATTCCCGCTTTGCGGACTCGCTGGAGCTGACCGTCTCCGGCCGCTACACCGATGTCGAAAGCTATGGCTCCGGCGAGACCTACAAGGTCGGTCTGAACTGGGCGATCAATGACGTGGTCCGCCTGCGCGCGACCCATGGCACGTCCTTCCGGACGCCGGCCCTGTTCGAGCTCTATCTTTCGAACCAGACCGGCTTCCTCGGTCAGCGCACGATCGATCCGTGTATCGACTATGCGGCCAACCTGGCCGCCAATGTGATCAGCCAGCGGGTAGCCGACAATTGCGCCGCCGACGGTCTGCCGGACGATATGAGCGGATCCGGCGCCGCGGCCACCATCGTGACCGGTGGCGGGTTCGGCGTTCTCGACGCGGAAACATCCGAAGCGACCAATATCGGCCTTGTCCTGACACCGCGGAACATCAATTTCCGCCTGTCGATCGACTATTACGAGATCGAGGTCAATGACGAGGTTTCACGCCTCGGCGCGCCGGGCATTGTCGGCGGGTGCTACAACTCGGAAGACTTCGCCAACGAGCCGTTGTGCGATCTGTTCACCCGCAATTCGCCGACCGATCCCGGCCCGTACCTGATCAACACGGTCCGCGACAGCTTCATCAATATCAACAGCCAGATAAACCGGGGCGTCGACATCAATGCCGACTATCTCCACCAGTTCGACTTCGGCGATCTGTCGGTCAATCTGAGCGCGGCCTACCAGCTGGAGGACAAGACCGACCTGCTGGGCGGTGTCGTGTACGACGTCAACGGCGAGGGCGGCGATCCCAAACTGGTCGGCGATCTCAGCTTCACCTTCGTGCGCAATGACTGGACCGCCTATTGGGGCATGCGCTACGTGGGCCCGACCTCGAACCGGCAGTCCTACGGCAATGCCGCGCAGACCTATGTCGGCCAGCCCGTGAACTACAAGCTGTGGACCGAGACGACGATCTATCACAACGTCTCGCTTCAGCGGACATTCGGTGACTGGTCGGCCCGGGTCGGCGTGTCAAACGTGTTCGACGAACACCCGCCCTCCGTGACTGCCATCTCCGGTGAATACAACACGGTCGGCCGGTCGGCCTTCTACAGCCAGTATGACTGGTTCGGACGGCGCTTCTTCGCCAACATCGTGCGCACCTTCTAGGCCGCACGCCTGATCGAGACTATCGGGGCGGCGGCCATGGCGGCTGCCGCCCCTTTTGCATCCGATGCGACAGGAGGGATACATGCCGCTGATCCGAATGCACGCCGACAATCTGGACGCCCGAAATACCGAGTTTGCCCAGCAACCGCTCTCGCGCCCCGTTTTCCTGAATTCCGTGCCCAAGTCCGGCACGCATCTTCTGCGCAATGTCATGCGCATGTTCGTGCCGGTCGAGCAGCACTACCCCGCCGCCTTTATCCAGCACCCCATCCTCGCCCAGCACCGCAAGGCCTTCGACGCCGGGGCACCGAAACTGAGCTGGGGACACCTGCTGTTTTCCGATCTCTCGGCGATCGCGCTGAAAGGCGTGCGCCACATCCTCCTGGTCCGCGACCCCTATGACTGGGTGATCGCCCGGGCACGTTTTTTCCTGTCCGACACGTTCCAGGCCAATCTGGAACATCTCAAGAAGGATGCGGTCAGCGTCGAGGACATGCTGAACATGATGATTTTCGGCATTCCGGGCAAAGCGCCCACCCTGTCGGAGATCTACACGCACAACGCCGTCTCCTGGCTGGGCACGGGGATCCACCTGGTGCGCTATGAGGAACTGGCGGCACATTGCAGCGCACCTGACACGCTGGACGCTCATGCCTATTTTGCGCGGTTGCTGGACGCGGCCGGGCTTGGAGTCCTGCCGGAAGACTGGCGGGACCGCGTTCGCGTCGGTGCCGATCGCGGCCAGAGCGGCACGGCGCGGGAAAATCTGGCAGGCCGGAGCACGGCGTTTCCCGACACCCTGCCCGACACCCAGAAACGCCTGGTGGACTATGCCGCACCCGGACTTCGGGCTCTGCTGGGCTACGGCAACAGCCCTGTGTGAAATGCAAAAGGGCGCCCGCTTCCGGGCGCCCTTCGCGCTGTTGCCGCCGGCCGCTATTGCGGCGCGTCGGCGCTGAACGTGATCCCCAGCGCATTATAGTCGAACGTGCCGTCCTCGACCTGTTCGGCAATCGTGCCGATGCTGACCGGTTCCGGCGGCGTCACATCGATGGTCAGGCTGCCGCCATTATTGATGAACTGGGTGAGCGCACCGGACAGCTGCGAGAGCAGCGGGCGCGGGATTTCCGGCGGCGCGGACATCATGCCCATGCCGACCATGGCCGCGGTCTGCATCCGCAATTCGTCGGTCGTGATGCCCTGGGCAGCGGCCCCGGCTTCCAGCGCCCGCTCGAGCAGGGACTGATCGACGATGCGAAGGGACATATTGTACAGGATGATCGGTGCCATCATCTCCAGGACGGCATCGGCGTCTTCGGACGGCGCTTCCTTGGCGCCCTCGCCGAAACGTTCGGCCATTTCCGGCAGGGCGGCGTAGTATTCGTCATACCCGCCGAAATCCTGCTCCATTTCCAGGCGGACGCCGTCGCGCAGTTCCAGGTAATTATCGCCGACGGTCTGCATCCGGCCCGTGCTCTCGTCATAGACGGCGCTGGAGGCCATGCTCAGCTCGAGGCTTTCATAGCCCAGCATGCCGATCGCGGTGGCGACCTGGGCGCCGGCTTCCTGCGCCGCGTCCGGAACGATGCGGGCGGAATCGAGCGCGAAATCCCATGTATAGCGGGATCCGGCCTTGTTGATCGTGCCGACCAGATTGTCGAGTGCAAAGCCGACGCCTTCCGCCGACCCTTCGAGCCCGCGCATGGCGAACCGGTCGAACAGGTCCAGCTGCGGCGAGAAGGCACTGCGGTAATACGCGCTCATCACCTCGTCCTCGCCGGCCCCGCTGGCCATGGCTTCCATGAGTTCGGAATAGGCGCTGGACTGGAAACCGGTCACGGACAGCTCGCCCAGACGGAAGGCTACGGGTGCGCCTTCGGACACGGCGTCGACGGAGACATTCATCAGCGCCATCCGGCCCAGCTCGACATCGCCGAAGTCCTGCAGGATGAATTGTTCAACGGAAATGTCGAACGGGCCTTCGCCGTCATCGCCCTGCGCACCGAAACCCTCAAAACCCAGGGACTCGAAGCGATAGGCCGACCAGTCGGGATCGAAATCGTCCTGCCCCGACAGCAAGCGCGCCAGATCGGCCGCCATCACCGCATTGGGGCCGTCAACGGCAATCCGGGAAATCTCGACCCGGCCGCCATCGGCATCGATCATCGACAGCCCTTCGACCGCGAAGGCGTCGAACACGACATCGTCGTCGGAATTGATGCGCGGCGCTTCGAAGATCATCCGCGCGATGTTCATTTCCCCGGGACCGTCGACATCGACATCTTCGTTTTCGATGTCGAGATTGCGGACCACGACATCGGACAGGATGTAGCGGCCGCGCGACCAGGACGCGTCGGCATAGCTGAAGTCTTCACTGGCGCTGCCGATGAGGCCCATGCGCGTCAGCGCGGCCTCCGCATCGGCACGGCTCTGGGCCAGGGCGCTGCCAGCCGGCAATGCGGTCACGACCAGGCCGGACAGGGCGAGCGCGGGCAGGATATCAAGTCTCATGGGTCCCCTCTTTCGATGACAGGAGTTCGTACCGGTCCCTCGGCACGCAACCTAGCACCGTGCCTGCGCGGCGTCCTGCAAAACAGGTGTAATTGCGCGGGGGATTACTCGCTGTCGGGTCCCCCCAGACCCGCCAGGAAAGCGGCGATCGGATCGCGCGGCTCCTCGCGCCCGGCCGGGGTGGCGACGGTTTCGGCATCGCCGACCGGCGGCGCGATGGCCGGTCCGTCTCCGGCGGGGCGCGAATGGCCGCTGGCCAGTCCGCTGTGCGGCGCCGACTGCATGTAGGCGCTGAAGATCAGGGCGGGCGGACCGCCCCCCGTCGCGTGATCGCTCGGCGCATTATCGTCATTGCCGGTCCAGATCGCCGTCACCACGTCGGCGCCATAACCGGCGAACCAGGCATCGCGGAAATCATTGGTCGTGCCCGTCTTGCCGCCGGTCTCAAGGCCGGGCACCGCCGCATTTCGGCCCGTGCCCCACACCACGACGGCGCGCAGCAGATCCTGCATGCGCGAAACCGTGCGCGCGTCCAGCACGCGGCGATCGGCCGGCGGCGGCGTTTCGAACAGCAGATCGCCGGCTTCGGTCTCGATGGAGATGATGCCGAAGGGCGAGACCCGGTAGCCGCCATTGGCAAAGGGCGTATAGGCCCCGGCGAGTTCCAGCGGCGTGACTTCATAGGCGCCCAGCGCCAGCGAGCGGTCGGCCCGCATCGGGCTTTCCATGCCCAGCCGGCGCGTCAGCCGGGCGACATGGCCGCGGCCGGTCTCCTCGGCGATCTGCACGGCGATGGAGTTGGAGGAGCGGGCGAAGGCCTCGCGCAGGGTCATCTCGCCGCGATAGGTGTCGTTGTAATTCTGCGGTTCCCAGTCGCCGACGCGCACGGGCCGGTCGTCGCGCACATCGTCCGGTGACAGGCCGGCCTCGAAGGCCGAGGCATAGACAAAGGCCTTGAAGGCCGAGCCGGGCTGCCGGCTGGCCAGGATCGCGCGATTGAACTGCGAGCGGACATAGGAGCGCCCGCCGACCATGGCACGCACCGATCCATCATGCGCCAGCGAGACGAGTGCGCCCTCGCTGACCCCGGCGGCGCGGGCCGGATCGGCCAGCACGCCCTCCAGAGCGGCTTCGGCGGCACGCTGGGCATCCACATCAAGCGTCGTGCGCACCACCAGATCGCCATGGCTGGGACCGGCGATTTCGCGGACGGACGGGAAAATCCAGTCGATGAAATACTGCGCGCCCGGGCTCGATGCGCCGCGCGACACCCGGATCGGCGTGCTGGCGGCGGCGACGCGTTCGGCCTCGGTGATGCGGCCGGTCTGCATCATCAGGTCGAGCACGACCGTGGCCCGCGCCGCGGCGCGGCTGGCATCATTGACCGGGCTGTAGCGCGAGGGCGCCTTCAGGAGGCCGGCCAGCAGCGCCGCCTCGCCCAGCGACACCTCGCTGGCGGGCTTGCCGAAATAGCGCAGCGACGCCGCCTCGATGCCATAGGCCCCGCCGCCGAAATAGACGCGGTTGAGATAGAGCTCGAGAATCTCGTCCTTGGTGAAGCGGCTCTCCAGCCAGAAGGCGAGCATCATTTCCTGCAGCTTGCGGCGCCAGGTGCGCTCGGGCGAGAGGAAGAGGTTTTTCGCCAGCTGCTGGGTCAGGGTCGACCCGCCCTGGACGATGTGACCGGCGCGGATATTGGCCAGCATGGCCCGCGACAGGCCGATCACATCGACCCCGGGGTGGCTGTAGAAGCGCCGGTCCTCGACCGCCAGCACGGCGTCGACCAGGAAGGGCGGCAGGTCCGCCACCGCGACTTCGTGACCATGGGCGGATCCGCGGCGTGCAATCAGGCGGCCGCGATGGTCCAGGAAGGCGATGGTCGATGAGCGCTCGACCGCGGCGAGGCTGGACGTGTCGGGCAGGTCGCGCGCGACGGATACCAGGAGCGCGGCGGCAGCCAGGGCCCCGATGACGAAGAGAGCCGCAAAGACCCGCCACAGCGGCAGGCCCGGCTTTCCGCCACGCCGCCGTCTGCGGCGCGCGGGCGCCGGGCGGGCGCGGTCGGCCGCAGGGGCATTTCGGGGCCGGCGGGCCATGGCATTTCCTGTGTGAATCCGGACGCCCTATCTGCCGCCGCCAGGGTTAATTCCCCATGAATGGGGCCGGTGGCGGGGAACGCCTGGCGCAGCTGCGCGTTGAATACTCGAGCGGCAAGGAGGCCCGTCATGTCCAGGCTGACACACTTGGCCGGCGCCGCGCTGGGAAGCCTGCTGATTGCAGGTTTCGCCCAGCCCCCGGTGCTCGAACTGCGCAATCGCCCGCCGGAAACGGCAACCGCGATGCCTGTTTCGACCGCCACACTCGAAGCCCTGTCCGTGACGGACAGGACCGGGATTGCCCGCGGTCACGTCATCACCGTCCTGAGACGGCCCGATGACAGCATCGCCGCTCTGGAAATCGCCTGGACGGGACCGGACGCCATTCCGGGCATGACGATCGAGCACGCCGTCGGCTTTCTCGACTACCGGCCGGACGCCAACACGATCGTCGCCCACCAAAGCTGGTCCGAACTCGTGGCCGGATACCGCGCAGCCCGCGTGGAACCGGCCCCGGAGCCGCCGCGCGCCGGCCCGATCGACGCCGCCGGATCCGTCACTGGATAAGAAGCAAAAAAGGAGTCCGTCATGCTCAGCTGGGCAATTCTGTTCTTCATCTTTGCGGTTGTCGCCGCTGTCCTGGGATTCGGCGGGATGGCCAGTGCTTTTGCCGGCATCGCGCAGATCCTGTTCGTGGTGTTCCTGGCCCTGTTTGTCCTGGCGCTCGTCGCCCGGGCGATCCGCGGCCAGTCGCCGCCCGTCTAAAACGGGACCGGTTCCCAAAGGACCGGCTCGACGGAAGACGCGCTCCGGGATATCCGGGGCGCGTTTTTTGATGGTCAGGCGGACTTGCGCAGGGCGGCGCGGGGCGTCACCATTGGGGCTCCACAAGGGGTGCTTCCAATGACCGTAAAGCGTGTGTTTCTGGTGTGTGCGGCGCTGCTGGGCGCGGCAAGCCTGTCCGGCTGCGTCATCTATGAAGGCAGCGACGCGGTCTGCCCCCATGGCGACCCCAATGCGGACAACTGGCCCTATTGCGGCGGCGCCCGGCCGGGCGGTTCGCAACCGGTCGACGACTTCCCCGACTACTGACGCGCCGGACCGGCGGGCTCGCCGCTCTCCGACTGCTCATCACGCGGCGGGGCGAAGCTGACGATCACCGTTCCGGGCGCGTCCGGCGGCTCGCGCCCCGGCCCCAGCAAGACGAGTGTGCCGTTCGGCTGACGCGCCAGAACAAGATCGGCATTTTCGTCGAGATCCTCGAGATAGCGCGACAGCGGGTATTCCTCGGTCAGGCGCGTGGTGCGGAACCGCCAGCCGCGCCACCAGTCCCGCGCCAGACCGTCATAGCCCCGGCCGCGCCGGATCAGGGTCCGGCCCCGGGCCGTAAAGGCGATAGAACGGGGATCGTCCTCACCCCGTTCGCCCTCGTCGAGCCCTTCATGGGCCGACAGCTGGTAGACGCGCGACCGGCCCAGCTCGGGCGCATAGTCGATACAGACCAGCGCGTTGTAGGCATCATTGGCGGAGGCCGCGACCAGGGCCGAGAAACGCGACGGCTCCAGCCGCCACTCGGCAGCCTCGGACAGCACCTCACCATAATAGACATCATGCCCGTCCAGCCGGGCAGCCCGAAGGCGGCGCCAGCTGGTATCGGCTACCGTATGGGGCACCTCGATCTTCTTCAGCACGCCCGCAAGCCCCAGGCTCCAGGGATTGGCGCCGACGATCAGCAGCCGCTCCGGCCCCGACTGCGAAAGGCCGAACAGGCGCGCCAGCGGCGTCACGGCAAAGCCGCAGCCCACCACGCTGGCGAATACGGTGACGAAGACCAGCGGCGCCAGGATGGCGGCGTCCGCGCGGCCGGCCTCGACGAGCTCGGCGGCCAGGTGCCCGGCGGTCGCCGCCGCGACCACACCGCGCGGACCGATCAGGCCGACAAAGGCGGTTTCGCGCAGATTGAGGCCGGAATTCAGGGTCGCGAGGAAGATGCCGAGCGGCCGGGCAATCAGGATCAGCACCACCACGAAGGCCGCATGCCGCCAGTTCAGCTCGGCCAGGGCCGACGGCGTCAGCCCGGCGGCAAGCACCACGAAGACACTCGCGACCAGAATGGAGGCGATGCCCTCCTTGAAGCGGCGCATTTCCTCGATCGAGGCCAGCCGCGAATTGGCGACGACAAGGCCGAACACCGTCACGGCGACCAGGCCGGTCTCGTGCGCCAGCGCTTCGGCCGAGGAGAAGCAGACCAGAACCGAGGCGAGCACGAGCGGCGCCTTCATCTGTTCCGGCACCCAGCCGCGGCGGAAGGCCCGCGACAGGCCGAAGCCGAAGGCAATGCCCAGCCCGGCCCCGATCACCGCGCCGAAGGCCAGCGCCCCGGCCGCACCGGCCCAGTCCTGGCCCAGCGCGGTCTGGCGCACGGCCTCGAACACGAACACGGCGGCAAGCGCGCCGATCGGGTCGTTGACGATGCCTTCCCATTTCAGCACCGAGGCGATACGCGGCGGCAGTTTTGCCTGCCGCAGCAGCGGCAGCACGACGGTCGGCCCGGTGACGGTCAAAAGCGCACCGATCATTGCCGACAGGTCGAGCGCCAGGCCCGCCACATAGTGCAGCGCCAGCGTCGCCAGGATGCCGTTGAGCGGCACACCCAGCAGAACCAGCCGCCAGACCGGTTTCGACACGCCACGCAGCTCGCGGAAGTTCAGGGTGATACCGCCCTCGAACAGGATCACGCCGACCGCCAGGGCGATCATCGGCCGCAGATAGCCGCCGAAACTCGCTTCCGGATCGAGCAGGGGCGCGCCCGAGATCAGCGCGAAGACCGGCCCCAGAAGGAGACCGGCCCCCATCATCAGCACGATGGACGGCCAGCGCAGCCGCCAGGCGAGCCATTGAGCGGCAACGCCTGAACCGGCGATGAGTGCGATGGTCAGGGTGAGGTCAGGCGGTGCGTGCATCATGGCGGCGTTGTTAGCGCGTTTCGAACCCGCCGTCGCCTGTGCGACGGCAAACAGTCGGGGAGGCTGTCATGACCACGCTACCGCTCGAGTTCCAACTCGCCCTCGTTTCATTCGCCACGGCGCTGCTGATCGGCGGACCGGTCACGCTGATCGGCGCCTCGAACCTCGCCACCGCAGCCCGGATGGCCGGCGGTGTCGTGTTGCGACGGCGCATGATGTCCGGGCTCGCGGTTACACTGGCGAGCGGTGCTGGCCTGGCATCGGCCTGGCCGTTCTAGCCCTCGCCCTTTTCGGCCGTGTCGTTGTGCAGGAAGTCGAAGCCGATGGACTGCCCGCCATAATCGCCATGCTCGAAGAGGTCGGCGGCATCATCGAACCAGCGCACCAGATGCGCGTGCAACCGCTCGAACAGGTCGAACAGCTCGGCATCCGAGACCGGCAGGCCGATATCGAAGACCGGCCCGTTGGCGATGGCGATCTCCATGTGATGCCCCTTCTTGGCGCAGGTCAGCACAAGCCGGATCCAGTCGCCCGTGCGCGACACCTTCACAGCCAGGCCGAAACTGATCGGCCCCAGCGGCAGGAAACCGGTTCCCGAGACAGAAAAAGCGCCGGAGCGATAGGGCTGCGGCACCCAGGCGCCCTCCGGCGGCACGAGATGCACGCACACGCCCTTGTCATCGCCGAGATAGCGGCAGAAGCCCGCCGACACATTCTCGGCGACGCTGCGCACGATGGCGTAGTTGTCCAGGCTCAACCGGCCATAGCGCTCGGCGGCTTCGGTCAGCGTGTCGAAACGCGACTTGTCGCTCATTTGTCACTCCTCTTGCCGCAGGGCTCGCGCTAGTGTGCCGCGCAATGCACGGGGAGGGAAAGATGCGCCGACACATCATTCTGGCCGGACTGGCCTTTTCGCTGGCTGCCGGACTGGCCGCCTGCGGCGAGGAAGACACCGTTGCGCCGATCGAGTGGCAGACCCTGTCTGGCCTGCCACCACTCGTGATTGCCCATCGCGGCGCCAGCGGCGATCGGCCGGAGCATACGCTGGCGGCCTATCAACTGGCCATCGAACAGGGCGCCGACGTGATCGAGCCCGATCTGGTGATGACGGCCGATGGTGTGCTCGTGGCCCGCCACGACCATTATCTCTCGACCACGACCGACATTGCCGGCCGGCCCGAATTCGCCGACCGCCGGCGTGAGCTCGACGGCCGGGCCGACTGGTGGGTCGAAGATTTCACGCTCGCCGAATTGCGCACCCTGCGCGCCATCCAGCCCTGGCCCCAGCGCGATGCCGGCTTCAACGGCGAATTCCTGATCCCGACCTTCGAGGAGGTCCTCGACCTCGCCGCGGAATACGGCGTGCTCACCGAGCCCGAGGTAAAGGTGCCCGGACACTATGTCTCGATCGGTCTCGACCCGCTGCCCGAACTGGTCCGCATCCTGCGCGAGCGCGGGCTCGACAGCGCCGATGCACCGATGACCATCCAGTGTTTCGAGCCGGATTTCCTGGCGCGGCTGAATACCGAGATCGACACGCCGCTGGCGATGCTGGTCTTCCCGATGCAGGAACTCGACCCCTCGGCCGATCCGCTGCAGCCGAGTGTCGCGCTGGACGATCTGGCCGTGTTTGCCGATGCCGTCGGGCCGGCCAAGAGCCTGATCATTACCGAAGCCGGTGAGGATACCGGTTTCGTCGCCCGCGCCCACGCGCTGGGCCTTGAGGTCCACCCCTGGACCTTCCGCGACGATGTCCCGCTGGCCGGGGATATCGATATCGCCACGGAGCTGGAACGCGTCTACCGGCTGGGCGTGGACGGTGTGTTCGCCGACTTTCCGGCCACCGCTGTGGCGGTGCGCGATGCCATGACCGGCGAGGCGGCCGGCGAATAGGCCCCGGCCAACAAACCCATCGGCAAAAGAAAACGGCGTGGAGATTGCTCTCCACGCCGTTCGATCTTTGGATCCTGCTGCGCCTTAGTCGGCGTATTGCAGGTTGATCGCCTTCGGTCCCTTGCCGCGACGGTCCGGTTCGGTCTCGAAGGAGACCTTTTGGCCGTCGTTCAGCCCCGGCAGGCCAGAAGCCTGGACAGCGGAGATGTGCACGAAGACGTCATTGCCGCCCTCGTCCGGGGTGATGAAGCCAAAGCCTTTGCTTTGGTTGAAGAATTTGACCGTACCTGTGGCCATGGGGAACCTTCCCTTGAATGCGTGCCCTGCGTGCGGGCATAGAAAAAATGCAATGTCAGCGCCCTGACACTGGTATTACGGACGTAGAAAGTCGGGGAAGGCTGAAGTCTAGGTGTCCGATGTGACCCCCTCACGGGCGCCACCGGGTAGGCGATCAGAATTCCGTCCGGCCTCTGGGGCCGCCCGTCGCCGCGGATATGCGCACGGATTTGCTCACAAAGCAAATGAAACTCTTGTGGCATGCGCAACAAAACCTTGCCGTCCACGCCAGGCCATGCAGCCGTGGCGGCTTGACCCCACCGGAAGATCGCATACTCCTGCGCGGATGAGCCGACGCCGCTTTCTCGACCGCACCCATCGCCAGCGTGACCGGCAGCGCCGGTCCACCGGCGGTTTCAACCCCGGCGCGATGATCCGTCTGGCGGGTTTCGGGGCCGCCCTGATGGTCGGCGTCGCGGTCTATATCGGCTTTGCCCGCCAGGGCGAGACGATCTATGACGGCCGCTGGGGCGTCCTGCAGCGGCTGATCACGCCACTCTTTCTGGGCTTCAACGCGCTCGATCTGATCGTCCTGCTGCTTGTCGGCCTCGTCGCCTGGCGCATCTGGCTGCGCATGCAGAAGACGCGCTAGCGGCGCCCCTCAGCCAGACACCTCGGTGCCGGCAAGAACGCCCCACAAACCCGCAAAAGTGAAGTCGATCCGTCCACGCGGCCACCCGAAGGCCGCAGGGTTAGGAAAAAATTTGCCCGCAACCCCGCTTTCCCTGAACTCCGCCCTAGCCTTGCCTCAATGAGGGGTTTAAGGCGTCACCTGTCGGCACGAGATCAACTCCGGGCATGCTGAAAGGTCAGTCAAGATGGGCGTGAAAGTCGCGGTTTTCGGTGCAACAGGCGCTGTGGGCAAGGAGATGCTCACCATTCTGGCGGAACGGCTGTTCCCCGCCGATGAGGTGTATGCACTGGCGACCCGCAAATCCATGGGCGTGGAACTCTCCTATGGCGAGAAGACGCTGAAATGCCAGGACGTGGAGACCTTCGATTATTCCAAGGTCGACCTTGTCCTGATGTCTGCCGGCGGTGAGCCGTCGAAGGAATGGGCGCCGAAGATCGCCAGGGCCGGCGCCATCGTGGTCGATAATTCCTCGGCCTGGCGGATGGATCCGGACGTGCCGCTGGTGGTGCCCGAGGTCAATCTGGACGCCCTGGATGGCGTGAAGAAGAAGGGCATTGTCGCCAATCCGAACTGCTCGACCATCCAGCTCGTCGTCGCCCTGAAGCCGATCCATGACCGTGCCGGCATCAAGCGCGTATCCTGCGCCACCTACCAGTCCGTCTCCGGCGCCGGCCAGGAAGGCATGGACGAGCTGTGGACCCAGACCAAGGGCATCTACGTCAACGACCAGCCGACCCCGCAGAAATTCACCAAGCAGATCGCCTTCAACGTCATCCCGCACATCGACGTCTTCATGGAAGACGGCGCCACCAAGGAAGAGTGGAAGATGACGGTGGAGACGAAGAAGATCCTCGATCCGAAGATCAAGCTCTTCGCCACCTGTGCCCGGGTGCCGGTTTTTGTCGGTCACTCGATCGCGGCACACCTGGAGCTGGAAGACGAACTGTCGGCCGACGAGGCCCGCGCCCTGCTGCGCGAAAGCCCCGGCCTGATGGTGATCGACAAGCGCGAGGACGAGGGCTATGTGACGCCGGTCGAATGCGTCGGCGAATTCGCGACTTTCGTGTCCCGTATCCGCGAGGACCCCACGGTCGAGAACGGCCTCGCGCTGTGGGTCGTCTCGGACAATCTGCGCAAGGGCGCCGCCCTGAACGCCGTGCAGATCGCCGAAGGCCTGCTCAACAAGGGCCTGCTGAAAAACAGCTGATACCGGCTATTGCCCGCCGCCCGGCACCGTCACGGTGCCGGGTATCGCGGGCTGCGGCGGCGGCATGACAGACATGCACAGGAAACGGGTCGCATTCCCGGCACGCTCATCCTATGTGCTGGGAATGCTGCGCGAGGGAGTGTCGCATGTCGTCCGAGCCGAATACCGACATCCGCCCCGCGCTGGCGGCCGGCCTGTCCAGCTATCTGATCTGGGGCGTGGCGCCGCTCTTCTTCCAGGCGCTGGATTTCGCCAACCCGTTCGAGATCGTGATGCACCGCATTATCTGGGCGGTGCCGATCCTGGCCCTGGTGCTGGCGGTCTCGGGCAAGATGCGCCAGGCCCTGGCCGTCCTGGCCGATCGCCGGACAATCCTGACACTGGTGGGCACGGCGGCCCTGATCTCGGTCAACTGGTGGATCTTCATTTTCGCGGTGAATTCCGGCCACGTGCTGCAGGCATCGCTGGGCTATTACATCAACCCGCTGATGAGTGTGGCGGTCGGCGTGATCGTCCTGCGCGAACCGCTCGGCCCGTTCCGCATCGCCGCCATCGTGCTGGCCGCGCTCGGCGTGGCGAACCAGATCATCGCCGTCGGCCAGGTGCCGTGGATCTCGCTGGCGCTGGCCACCTCCTTTACGGCCTATGGCTATCTGCGCAAGGTCGCCGCCGTTGACGGCCGGATCGGCCTGTTCTGGGAAACCTCCTTCAACCTGCCCATCGCGATCGTCGGGCTTACCATCCTGCAGCTGAACGGGCTGGGCCATTTCCAGGAAAGCCCCGCCCAGGCGCTGATGCTGATGGCGGCCGGCCTGGTGACGGTGGTACCGCTGCTGCTCTACGCCATCGGCGTGCGCGGACTGCACCTGTCGACCATGGGCCTTTTGCAATTCATCGCGCCCTCTATGCAGTTCGCGATCGGCGTGATGGGCGGCGAGACCTTCACCGCCTCCCACCTTGTCACTTTCGCCTTCATCTGGGCCGGTGTCGGCATGTTCGCCTACTCGACCCTGCGGCGGCAGAAGAAGCGGGCCGTCGCCGCCGAGGCCCAGGCGGAAGCGGAATAGTCCATCCGGCTGCGGCCTTGACCAAGCCGGGTGCCTGTTCTCTCCTGCGCCGCAACAATAATCGCCTGATCCCCAAGAGGTTTCAGGACCGGAGAGGCCCGATGACCGATTTCCCCCCCGCCACACGTATCGCCACGAACGGCATCACGCTCGCCGTCCACCTTGCCGGACCCGAAGACGGCCAGCCGCTCATCCTCGCCCATGGCTGGCCCGAGCTCGCCTGGTCCTGGAAGAACCAGATCGGTGTGCTGGCCGAGGCCGGCTACCGCGTGATCGCGCCCGATCTGCGGGGTTTCGGCGGGTCCGACTGCCCCGAAGGTGCCGATGCCTACGATATCGACACGCTGGTGGGCGACCTGACCGGGCTGCTCGACGCGCTGGGCCATGAGACCGCGATTTTCGCCGGCCATGACTGGGGCGGGATCATCGTCTGGCATGCCGCCATGCTGGCCCCGCAGCGGGTTGCCGGCGTGATCGGCGTCAACACGCCCCACCTGCCGCGCGGCGCCGAACCGCCCACGAACACTTTCCGGCAGATCGGCGGCGAGGATCACTACATCCTGCGCTTCCAGGAGCCGGGTTATGCCGAAAGCCGGTTCGAGGGCCGCGAAGACGACTTCTTCGCCTTCATCTTCGGAACCCCGGTGGAGGGCGATCCGGAAGACCTCTACCCGCAGGTCACCCACCTCCCCAAACAGTTCGAGAGCTTCCAGGGCCGTCCGGAAGACAGGATTGTCGTCGGCCCGGAAGACCGCGCCGTCTATGCCGATGCCTATCGCGCCACGGGCTTCACACCGGGCATCAATCTCTACCGGAATTTCGACGCCAACTGGCGGCGCATGGGCGGTGTCGACCACCGGCTTGCCATGCCCTGCCTGATGGTCTCGGCCGAGAAGGATTTCATGCTGCCGCCGAAGCTGGCCGGCTGGATGCCCGCCCTGTGCAAGGACGTGGAATTCCAGATCATCGAGGGCTGCGGCCACTGGACGATGTGGGAAGCCCCGGAATTGCTCAACACCCACATGCTGGACTGGCTGCAGCGGCGCTTTCCGGCTGCGGGCAGCTGATGCATCTGTTCCAGGTCACCCTCGTTGTTGACGATTATGACCGGGCCATCGCCCATTATTGCGGCGCGCTGGGCTTCGAGCTGATCGAGGATACGCGGCTTTCGGACATCAAGCGCTGGGTCGTCGTTTCGCCCGGTGCCGGCGGCGCGAAGCTCCTGCTGGCGCGGGCGGCCAGCCCTGACCAGGCCAAAGCGGTCGGCCGTCAGGCCGGCGGCCGCGTCGGTTTCTTTCTGGAAACGGCGGATTTCGATCGCGACTACGCCCGCCTGCGGGCGAACGGCGTCGAATTCGTCCGCCCGCCCCGCGACGAAGCCTACGGGCGCGTCGTGGTCTTCCGCGATCTCTACGGCAATGACTGGGACCTGATCGGACCGGTGTCCGCTCAGAACTGATCGACGAGAATGGTGCGGCCGTCCGGGTCTTTCAGCACGAAGTGCGCCGGACCCTCATCGCCGGACGTGCCGGTTTCCGGCTCGATACCCTTGTCTTTAAGCGCCTTTTCCAGCGCGCGGGCATCGGACGGGTTGAAGGTGAGCAGGTCCTCTTCGAACATGCCCTGGAACAGGCCGATCTTGGCCTCGCCGCTCTTCAGGATCAGCCAGTTCTGCTCGACATCGCCGTCAAGCTTTTCAAACCCCAGCGCCTCGTAGAAGGCCAGCGATTTGCGGATATCCTTCACCGCCAGCGAAACCGAGAAATGTCCCAGATACATGCGCGTCTCCTGCCGTCTCCGGGTCACAGGCTAGCGGCGGAGTTCCAGGAAGTCTCGGAGAAACGGTAATTTATCCTTCCCCTTGATGGGGAAGGGGGACCGCGCCGAAGGCGTGGTGGATGGGGTGGGGGCGAGGCGCCGGCAAACGCACGCAGAACAACGGACCACCGGGGTTCACCCCTTCCGGCCCAGCGCTTCGCGCTGGCCCACCTTCCCCATCAAGGGGAAAGATGGCTCACAAACACCCGTAAACCGCCTCGATAATCCGCATGGGGCGGGGGTCGCCGGCGAGATAGTGCTGCTGGCGGTTCATCACATAGGCACCGGTCAGGCGCCGGACCGGATCGGCGAAGGCACAGGACCCGCCCCAGCCCGAATGGCCCACGGCCTCCGGCGTCGGGCCGTAGAATTGCGTGCGGGTATTGCGCATCACACCGGCCGCCCAGGAAAGATCGAAGGGCAGCACCTTGTCGGGCCCGGCGACGCGCTCCTTGACCAGCGCCTCCAGTGTCGCCGCCGACAGGAAGCGCTTGTCATCCAGCTTGCCGTCCAGCGCATAAACGCCCATCAGGCGTGCCAGGGCAGACGCGGTCGCATGGGCATTGGCGGCGGGAAATTCCGCCTTGCGCCATTCCGTGGCGCCGCGGCGGCCGGGCGAGGACCAGGCCTTCAGGAAGGCCAGTTCACGCGGCCGCGTCCGCTCGCCCAGATCGGGCACCTGGCGCGGCATGGCATGTTCGGCTGTGCGGGCATGCTCGCTTTCGGGCAGGCCGACATGGAAATCGATCCCGGCCGGGCCGCAGATATCCTCGCGCAGGATGGCGCCGATCGATCGTCCGTCCGTGCGGCGCGCCAGGGCGTCGGCGATGAAGCCGAAGGTGACCGGGTGATAGCCCGAGCCGGTGCCCAGCTCCCATAACGGCGCCTGGCGGGCCAGACGATCCTCGATCTTCGCGGCATCGAACCAGTCGCCCGCATCCATCTCCTCGGCGATCCCCGACAGGCCCGCCTGGTGCGACAGCGCCTGCGCCACCGTGACCTGCGACTTCCCGCCCGCGGCAAATTCCGGCCAGTAGTCGGCCACCGGCACGTCGTATTGCAGAAGACCGCGATCGACGAGCTTGGCCATGACCAGCGCCGCAACGGCCTTGCCGGTCGAATAGACCGGCACCAGCGTGTCGGCCTGCCAGTCCCGTGATTTCTTGCGATCGGCCCAGCCGGCGTGAATGTCGACGACCGTCTCGCCATCGATGCGCAGGGCGAAACCGGCGCCGATCTCGTCCTGATCGGACCAGTTGGCGAGAAACGCGTCGCGGACGGGTTCGAAACCCGGCGCAACGGAGCCGTGGACGGCGGGGAGAGTGTCGGTGGTCATGACGATCTGGCTAACCCGTTCCGGGGCACCCGAGCAAGGGCGATACTGACGCATCGCAGCCGCGCCTAGACCGCCTCGGCCTCATAGCTGACCAGCGGCTCGCGCAACACATCCGCCGCGGCGACAATCGGTAGTTCCGGCGCCTTCCACTCATGCGCCCGCATCACGACAGAGACGGTGGCCGCCACGGCATGTTCGAGCGCGGCTTTCGGTTCGGCCCCGTTGACGATGGCACCGATAAAAGCCGCCGTCAGCACGTCGCCCGTGCCCTTGGGGGCATCGGGGATACGCTCATGCGTGACCAGCCAGGCCTCGCCATTGTCGACATACATCACCCCGATCTGCCCGTGCCGCGGCAGGGAGGTGACAATGGCCGGACAGTCGAGCGAGCGCGCCGCGCGCACCATGGAGGCCAGATCGGTCAGCTGGCGTCCGGTGATGTGACCGAGCTCGAACGCGTTCGGGGTCACCAGGTCGGCGCGGCTGACCAGCTGGTCCTTGATGCCGGCGGCAATGGCAGGCGGCACATAGAGCCCGCCCGGCGCGTCTCCCATGATCGGGTCGACCACGACGATCGGTTCGCGGGCGAAGGCGCGGACACCGCGATTGACCCGCGACCCCTTGCGCACGACATCGATCACCGCGGCCGTATCGAAGATCTGGCCGACATCGGCGAAATAGCCGGTCAGCACGACATCGGTGATGTCGAGCAGACCCTGGTCGGAAATGCCGGAGAGCACGCCCTCGAACATGTCCTGTTCCACCGGCCCGCCGCCGGGCGGGCCCCAGCCGGGCTGGCGGCCGTAAAGCACGGTGGGCACGAGCATGGTGTCGATGCCGGCCGCGTTGAGCACGCGCTCGGACACGCCGCCCCCCACACGGGAGGCCGCCACGAGACTGGAAAGGATCAGCGCCATCGGCATGGGAAGTATGCTATATCCGATTTTCCCAAGAGCTGAAGCCCCATCCGGACCCTGAATGCGCCGACTGATCCGCTCCGCCCTCTTCGTTCCCGCCTCCAAGCCCCGCGCCATCGAGAAGGCGGCCCATGTCGGCGCCGATCTCCTGATCCTCGATCTGGAAGACGCCGTGGGTCCGGACGAAAAGGACGAGGCCCGCGCCCGCGTTGCAGAAACGCTCGACAGCTGGTCGGCCTCCGGCGCCATCCGCGCGGTGCGCGTCAATGGCCCGGACACGGCCTGGAATGCCGCCGACATGCGCGAAGCCGCCCGGGCCGACGCCATCGTGCTGCCCAAGGTCAACCAGGTGGGCGATCTGCATGCCGCACGCAGCGCGTTGAGCACGCATGGCACCTCCATCCCGATCTGGGCGATGGTCGAGACGCCGCTGGGCGTGATGAATCTCAACGGGATTGCCAGCGCCACGGGGACCGGGCTGGCCGGGCTGATCGCCGGTACCAATGACCTCGCCAAGGAGCTGCGCTGCACGGCCGAACAGGCCCGGCTGGCGCTGGTGCCGCACCTGGCCGCCATTGTGTGCGCCGCGCGGGCCCGCGGGCTTTACGCGCTGGACGGCGTCTACAACCAGTTCCGCGACCCGAAGGGCTTCCGCGCCGAGGCCGAACAGGGCCGCACGCTGGGCTTTGACGGAAAAACACTGATCCATCCCGGCCAGGTGGACCTTGCACATCTGTATTTCGGCCCCACCTCTGCGGAGCTGGAACGGGCCGCCCGCATCGTCGCCGCCTTCGCCGACCCCGAGAACGCCGGAAAGGGCGTGATCTCGCTCGACGGTGACATGGTGGAACGCCTGCATCTGGACGCCGCCCGCGCCCTGCTGTCGGCCGCGGGCGACAATGACGCATGACCCTGCCGTAGACGGCAAATGCAGATGAAGACTTGATGTCGAGTGGCAAGACCGGCTTTCATCACTCGACTTGAGGGAAGAAAAATGAGCGATTCGACGACCATCTGGCACAATCCGCGCTGTTCGAAGTCCCGTCAGACGCTGGCCTTGCTCGAGGCGCGCGGCGGCGATCTCACCGTTCGCAATTACATGGAGGACGCGCCCAGCGTCTCCGAGCTCAAGACCGTGCTGAAGCAGCTCGGCTACACTTCGGCGCACGAATGGCTGCGCAAGAACGAGACGATCTATCGCGAGCTCGGCCTGAAAGCCGTCGAGGACGAGGAAGCCGTGCTGAAGGCGATGTCCCAGAACCCCAAGCTGATCGAACGCCCCGTCGTGATCCATGACGGCAAGGCCATGATCGGCCGCCCGCCGGAACAGGTGCTGGAATTGTTCTAGGGCTGGAGCCCCGGTCTAGCCGCCGACGAATTTTGCGATCCGGGCACCCAGCTTCATCAGCTTGATCAGCGTGCCCTGGGGCAGGGATTTCACCTGGCCGTACCAGCCGGTGAGATTGGTCACGAATTCTTCCATCCGGCGCAGGCGTTCCGCCGCCAGTTCCGGTGTATTGCCGTCGGCTTCGGCGGCATCGGCGCATTCCTGCAGGATCTGGATCGTGGGATCGATCTCGCGCTGTTTCCGGGCCTCGGCGATCGCCATCAGCATGTCCCAGGGTTCGTGCGTCGCCGTGAACCGGTCGCGCCGGTCGCCCAGCACCTGTTCGCGATTGACCAGGCCGAGCGCCTGCAGCTCCTTGAGCGAGTTGGAGACATTCGACCGCGCGATCTTCAGCGTGTCGACGATTTCCTCGGCATCCAGCGGCTCGTCGGCCAGGTAGAGCAGGGCGTGGATCTGGGCGATCGACCGGTTGACCCCCCAGCGGGCTCCCATCTCGCCCCAGTGAAGGACAAAACGCTGCATCGGTGCGGAGAGGTACATGGGCCGGCGCCTTCACTTGTTTCTGTCTGGAGAGAAACACGAAGCCGTGCGGAAGGCCATGTGGCTGGCTGACGCAGGTCGGGGCCTGTTCGTCGGCCGCATTTTCGAACCGCAAAACCGGTTCCCACTTTTGCTGAAAATGCAGATTCCTTATTGGTCGCATTTTCGAACCGCAAAACCGGTTCCCACTTTTGCTGAAAATGCTTTAGCCAGACGTGCCCGTAGCTGTCGCCGGTCCGTCCTGCATCTTTTCACCGGGAGCCAGGCTCGCCCGGATGGCTTCGCCCAGCTGGATCGCCTCCTCGGCGCGGGCCGAGCCCTTGCGCCAGGCGACACCGATCTCGCGGCCGGCGACCGGCGGATCGAAGGGCAGGACGGCGAGGCCCATCTGGTCGACCAGGCCCGCATCCACCGCCATGCGCGGCAGCAGCGTGACGCCCAGGCCCGACTTCACCATCTGCACCAGCGTGTGCAGGCTGGTCGCAGCGAAGTCCGACCGTGCCGAGCCCGTCGAGCAGACCGACAGCGCATGGTCGCGCAGGCAGTGCCCGTCTTCCAGCAGCAGGAGAGGTTCGTCGGCCAGGTCTGACGGGGACAGCTTGCCGGCACCCGCAAGACGGTGATCGGGCGGGCAGGCGAACAGGAACTCGTCCGACCAGATCGCCTTCGTCTCGATCATCGGCGCTTCATAGGGCAGGGCGACGAGCGCGGCATCGAGACGCCGGTCGCGCAGCGCGTCGAACAGCCGGTCGGTCAGGTCCTCGCGCAGGAAGACTTCCAGCTTGGGGTGCAATGCCCGCAGCGCAGGCAGGACGCGCGGCAGCAGGAAGGGGGCGATGGTGGGGATGACGCCCAGCTTGAACGGCCCGGTCAGCGGTTCTCCCGCGGCCTGGGCGGCGATCACCAGATCCTCGGCCTCCGCCATCACCCGGCGGGCCCGTTCCAGCACCACCTCGCCGGCCGGCGTGAGCGCGGCGCCGCGCGCGCCGCGCTCGACCAGCACAGTGCCCAGGATCATCTCCAGCTCCTTGATTGCAGCGGACAAGGTCGGCTGGGTGACGAACACCGCCTCGGCCGCACGGGAGAAACTTCCGTGCTCTGCAAGGGCGATCAGGAATTGCAACTGCCGGAGTGTGGGGAGCTGGGACATGGTATTGATAATAGTTATGGCTCGCCCAGAAACAATCCATTGGATTTGTCTGTTGCACTGCGTCACAAGGCCCTCATCACAAACGCCGGCACAAGCCGGCCGCACTCAATGGAGAGACCTATGCTGGGTATTGGCGACAAGCTTCCCGATTTCGAAGTCACCGGTGTGAAGCCGGGCTTCAACAATCACGAGGAAAACGGCGAATCCGCGTTCGAGGCCGTCACGCAGGACAGCTTCGAAGGCAAGTGGAAGGTCCTGGTTTTCTACCCGAAGGACTTCACCTTCGTGTGCCCGACCGAGATCGTGGCCTTCAACAATCTGGCCGAAGAATTCTCCGACCGTGACGCCGTCGTGCTGACCGGTTCGACCGACAACGAATTCTGCAAGCTGGCCTGGCGCCGCGAGCACCCTGATCTCGACAAGCTCGGTCACTGGCAGTTCGCCGACACGACCGGCTCGCTGGTCGACAGCCTGGGCATCCGCTCCCCGGAAGGCGTGGCCTACCGTTACACCTACATCGTCGATCCGGACGGCGTCATCCAGCACGTCTATGCGACCAATCTGAATGTCGGCCGCAACCCGGAAGACACGCTGCGCGTCCTCGACGCCCTGCAGACGGACGAGCTGTGCCCCTGCAACCGCGCCGTCGGCGGCGACACGCTGGCCGCATAAGCGGTCCGAAGACCCCCGGCTGACGGCGCCACCCTCGCGCGCCGTCGGTTTGCCCCGGTGCCGGCCCCTTCGTGTGACCTGCCGGCCCGGGGCATCCTCGTTCCCGACCCCGTAAATTCCAAGCGATTGCGGCCCGTCCGGCCGCGCGTGGTTTCCCCTGAAGGAGAGCCCGATGAGCCTCGATGCGCTGAAAAACGACCTGCCCGACTACGCCAAGGATCTGAAGCTGAACCTGTCCTCGCTGGCGCGCGAAACCGATCTGGACGACCAGAAGAAGTGGGGCACTTTCCTCGCCTCTGCCCATGCGGTCGGCGAACCGAAGACGCTGGCTGCCCTGTCGGCGGCGGCAGAAGAGGTTCTGAGCCCGGAAGCGGTGGCCGCAGCCAAGGCGGCCTCGGCGATCATGGGCATGAACAATGTCTATTACCGCTTCCTGCACCTGTCCAAGAACAAGGAATACGGCTCCATGCCGGCCAAGCTGCGCATGAATGTCATCGCCAATCCCGGCGTCGACAAGGGCGATTTCGAGCTGTGGTCGCTGGCCGTGTCGGCGATCAATGGCTGCGGCCTGTGCATCGACAGCCACGAGGCCGAGCTGCGCAAGCACGGCCTGACCGCCGCCCAGATCCAGACCGCCGTCCGGATCGCCGCGACGGTGAATGCGGTGGCGCATGTAATGGCCGCCGAAAGCTGATTTTTGACGGTATCGTGAAATTCCGATGCGTCTGAAGACCCCGGCGCACCGGGTTGTTTTCCGGTAAAAATACGGGCGCGCAAGGATCAGATTGCGCGCCCGTAGAAATTCCGTATAATGAGCATATGTCAATGATCGACCATACGCTCGATCCGCTACCCAAGCGGGCCCATCGCACCGATACCGGTGAACACGATGGCCGGATGTGGTTTTCCAAGGAGACCATGTCCCGCGCGTCGCATTATGCCGACGTATCCTGGCTGCGGATTGCCCTGCCGGCCCTGGCCTCGCTGGGCCTGGTCGCAGCCGGCGCGCTGACCGCCGCCGGCCTGCCGAGCGCGCTGTGCCTGCTGGCCGGTCTGGCCGGTTCGGCCATCACCCTGCCGGCCGCGCTTCTCAAAGCCACCTACGCTCCCCGCTCCCGCTAGAGTGCACTGCAGTCGCATTGCGGCAGCAAGATTGACGCTTTTCGCTCACCCACTAGTGTGCGGGGTCTGTTTGCGCGGCGTGGAGACCGCGTCCAGGGGGAGATAGGCCATGCGCTGGTGGTTCAAGATCAAACTGTGGCAACGCGTGCTCGCGGCGCTGGTTCTGGGCGTGGCGACCGGCCTCGTCATGTCCGGCACGATGGGCCAGGAGGCGGCCACCGCCTGGATCGAGACCTGGCTGCGCCCGGTCGGCGATCTCTTCATCAACCTGATCCGCATGCTCATCGTGCCGCTGATCTTCACCACCCTCGTGGCCGGCGTGATCGCCATGGGCAAGCCGTCCAAGCTGGGCTCGCTCGGCCTGAAGACGATCGCGGCCTATTTCGTCACCACGATCTTCGCCAATGTCATCGGCCTGACCTTCGGCACCCTCTTCCGGCCCGGCATCGGCGTCGATTTCGAGGGCGTCGAACCTGCGCCCGTTTCCACCGAAGCCCCGTCCATCACGGATCGCCTGCTCGAGATCGTGCCGACCAATCCGGTCGCTGCGCTGGCCGATGGCGACGTGCTGGCCATCATCTTCTTCTCGCTGCTGCTCGGCGTCGGCATCATCGCCGTCGGCAAGGCCGGCAAGCCGGTGGCGGACCTGTTCAACTCGGCCTCCGACGTGGTGCTGAAAATCACCCACTACGTCATGGAAGTCGCGCCCTTCGGCGTCTTCGCTCTCGTCACCTATACCGCCGCCAGCCAGGGCATCGAGGCGCTGCAGGCCATCCTGACCCTGATCGTCGCCGTCTATCTGGGCCTGATCGCCCATGCGATCATCACCTATGGCCTGCTGATCCGCGTCGTCCTGAACCTGCCACTGGTGCGCTTCTTCCGCGGCATGACCGACCCGATCGCGGTGGCCTATTCCACGGCCTCCTCCTCGGCGACCCTGCCGGTCACCATTGCGGCTGCCTCGGACAATCTGGGTGTCAAGAAATCGGTCGCCGGCTCCGTCCTGCCGCTGGGCGCGACGATCAATATGGACGGCACCGCGCTCTATCTGGGCATTCTGGCGCTCTTCACGGCCCAGGCCTTCGGCTATGACCTGACCTTCATGAACTACGTCATGATCGCTTTCACGGCGGCCATCGTGTCGATCGGCGCCGCGGGCATCCCCTCGGCCTCGCTCTTCCTGCTGGCGATCGTGCTGGAAACCTTCGGCGTCACGCCCGAGCACACGGCGATCATTGTCGGCTTCATCCTGCCGGTAGACCGGATCATGGACATGGCCCGCACCGCCGTGAACGTGACCGGCGACGCCGCCGTGGCCACGGCCGTGGCCAAATGGGAAGGCGAACTGGACGAGGAACGCTTCCGCGATCCGGCCGTCATCTGACGAGTGAACCGTCTGCGCTCCTGCAGCCACCTTGTGGGATAGCAGGAGCGGAGACGGTCAGTTGCGGATTGCCATTCACTCATTCGGAACGCGCGGTGACGTGCAGCCCTATATCGCGCTCGGGCTGGAGCTGCAGGGGCGGGGGCATGACGTCACCCTCTCCGTGCCCCGGGATTTCACAGCCTGGGTGGAGGGTTTCGGCCTGCCGGCCCGGGCCTTCGATCTGGATATGGGGGCCTATCTGCGCGAGGCCGACGCGCTGGGCCTGACGCGCAATCCGCTGAACGCCTTCCGCTATCGCCGCCGCATGGTCGACCCGATGATCGAGGCGACCCTGACGGAAGGCATTGAAGGCGCGCGCGGCACCGACCTGGTGGTCGCCCACCCCAAATGCCTGTTTTCGGCAACAGGCGCCGAAGCCGCCGGCGCCGGCTTCGTGATGACGGCACCCCTGCCGGCCATCGCCCCGACGCATGCCTTCCCCATGCCCGGCACGTTCGCGAAGGATCACGGACGCTTCTGGAACCGGCTGTCCTGGCGGCCGCTGGACTTTGCCATGGCGCCTTTCCGCAAGCGGGTGAATGCCGCACGCGCCGAGCTGGGCCTTGAACCCGTTGGCAGCGCGATCCGGCACGGCAGTTTCGCCGGCCGGCCCTGCCTGCGCCTGATTGCCAACTCACCCCTCATCGTGCCCCGGCCGGACGACTGGGACGCCCACACGCTTCTCACCGGCTACTGGATGCTCGAGGACCCGGTACCGCTGGACCCGGCACTCGAAGACTTCCTCAGCGCAGGCCCTGCGCCGGTCTATGTCGGTTTCGGATCCATGGTGTCGGGCCGAGCGACAGAGCTGGCCAGGGCCGCCATCAAGGGCCTGCGGCGGGCGGGGCTGCGCGGTATTATCGCGCGCGGCTGGGCAGAGCTGCCGGCCTCACCCGGCCGGGACATCCACGTCATCGACAGCGCGCCGCACGGCAAACTCTTCCCGCGCTGCCGGGCCATTGTCCATCACGGCGGCGCCGGCACGACAGCCGCCGCGCTGACCGCCGGGCGCCCCAGCCTGATTGTCCCCTTCATGGTCGATCAGCCCTGGTGGGGAGAGCGCCTGCGCGAGCAGGGGCTGGGCCCCGCGGCCCTGAGGCCGGCGCGCTTCACAGCCGGCCGCTTTGCCCGCGCACTGAAACAAATCGAGGCCAGCGAAGTCTGGCGGGTCCGGTGCAACCAGATCGCGAAGGGCCTGGCTATGGAAAACGGCACCGGGCGCGCGGCCGACCTGATCGAATCCGCCGCCACTCTATGAATACACGCGCGAATTGAACCACGTGACCGAAGGTAGAGTATTGTCGTAGATTTACCTTAGCTACTGAATAATAAATTCATTCCGGATCTTTATAAGTAAATTCGATTTAACGTTTGGCGGTGTATCGGGAGGCTACGCAGGTGGTGGAGCTCTCCATGTTTTCCAAACTCAGCATAGCCGTGAAATTCGGGCTTATCGGTTTTGTGGGTTGTGTCGCACTGGGTGTCGTTCTGGGAACGACAGCCGTCTGGCGCAGCCAGGAGGCCTCGAAACAGGCCGCCGAAACCCGGCTCTACGCCGTCGCGGACGCGCGGTCTGACCAGATCTCCGACTATCTGGAATCCATCAATCATGACATCGCGACCGTCGCGACCAACCCGAACACGCTGGCCGCTCTCGACGCGTTCGACACGTCCTGGCGCGAGCTGGGCCAAGGTGCCACGACCCGCCTGCAGCGCGCCTATATCACCAACAACCCCCACCCTGTCGGTGAACGCGACAATCTCGATGCGGCGCAGGACGGCTCGGCTTACAGCGAGACTCACGCGACCTACCACCCCTGGTTCCGCAGCTTCCTGCGGGCGCGCGGCTATTACGATGTCTTCCTGCTCAACACCGACGGAGATCTCGTCTACTCGGTGTTCAAGGAAGCCGACTTTGCCACCAACCTGATGCGTGGCCCACACCGCGAAACCGATCTCGGACACGTCTTCCGCGAAGCGGCTGCCTTGCAGGCTTCTGAGATCGCCTTTGCCGACTTCGCGCCCTATGCGCCGAGCAATGACGCACCGGCCAGCTTCATCGCGACCCCTGTTTTTGATGCCAACGGCAATCGCGCCGGCGTTCTGGTTTTCCAGATGCCGATCAGCCGGCTCAATGCCGTGGCCGGTTCGCTGACCGGTCTTGGCGACACTGGTGAGGCCTACATTATCGGCGGCGACGGTCTGATGCGGACCGATACCCGCTTTGCCGGCGGTTCCACCATCCTGGAGCAACGCGCCGGAGACTCGATAGAGACCGCGATGGCCGCCAACCAGCACAGTGTGATCGAGGCCGTCGACCACCTCGGCAACCGGGTGTTTGCGGCCGTCGCGCCGTTCGAATTCCATGGCGTGCGCTGGGCGACTGTCGTGACCATGACGCGGGCCGAAGCCCTGGCCGCGTCACGCTCGCTGACCTTCACCCTGCTCGTGGCTGCCATCGTTCTCACCCTGCTGATTGGCGCCGCAGGTGTCTGGATCGCGATGAAGGCCGCCAAGCCGATCCAGACGCTCACCGATGTCACCCGCACCGTGGCCGCCGGCGATCTGCAGATCGACGTGCCGCACCGCAACCGCCAGGACGAGATCGGCGCGCTCGCGGAGACGATCGAGCAGTTCAAGCAGAGCCTTGTCGACAAGGCCCGGCTGGAGCGCGAAAGCGCCGAGGCCGAAGCGGCCGCTGCCGAACGCATGAAGGCCGAGCGCCTTCGCATGGCTGACGAGTTCGAAAACTCGGTTGGCGCTGTCGTTTCAGCATTGGCCAGCGCCGCCACCCAGCTGTCCCAGTCGGCGGAAAGCCTGTCGGCCTCCTCCGAACAGACCAGCAATCAGGCCGTCTCTGTGGCTGCGTCCGCCGAGCAGGCGACCGTCAATGTGGAAACCGTCGCTACGGCGGCCGAGGAAATGTCGGCCTCCATCGGCGAGATCGGCCGTCAGGCGGTCGAGAGCTCGCAGCGAGCCATCACGGCGGAAGAAGAGGCCAGCGTCACCGTACGCCGGGTCGAGGCGCTGACCGAAGCGGCCAACCGCATCGGCACGGTCGTCTCGCTGATCCAGGACATTGCCGAACAGACCAATCTCCTCGCGCTCAACGCGACCATCGAGGCCGCCCGCGCCGGGGAAGCCGGCAAGGGTTTTGCCATCGTTGCCCAGGAGGTGAAACAGCTCGCCGCCCAGACCGCCAACGCCACGACGGAGATTTCCCAGCAGATCGAGGAAATCCAGAGCGCGACCGGCGTTTCGGCGAAGGCGATCGGTTCGGTCGCCGAGGCGATTGCCGACCTCAACCGGATCGCCGGGTCGATTTCCGGTGCCATGGAAGAACAGGCCGCTGCCACGCGCGAGATCGCCAGCAATGTCCAGGAGGCCGCAACCGGCACACGGGATGTGACGGTCAATATCGCCGGTGTGAACGAGGCTGCCAGCGAGTCCCGCACGGCATCCGTGCAGGTGCTCGACGCGGCCAAGGATCTGTCACGCCAGTCCGAAATGCTGCGCGACCAGGTCAATGGTTTCCTCGCCACCATCAGGGCGGCTTAGCGGCCGGCCGCAAAATGTTTGGCGGCGGCGCCTGTCCTGATTAGGCTGGTCCCCGGATGCAGGCTTGGCACCGGGGACGGCCATGAAAATGCACTATCGCACCATCGAACTCGTCGTCGCGGCGAGTGTCGTCGTGATCTCGCTGGCCTCGCTCTTCGTCGCGGTCTTCCAGGGCATTGTCATGGACCGCACCATGAAGGCCTCGGTCATGCCGGTGATCCAGGTGGGCCATGGCAATGTCGGTGAGGACCGGGAAAGCTGGGTGATGACCATCACGGTTCACAATACCGGTCTTGGTCCGGCCGATATCCGCTATTTCGGCATGCGCTGGCAGGGCGAGCCGATCCGCGACACGTCGCAATTCCTGGCCCGCTGCTGTGCGCCGGACAGCGTCCCGGAGGACCAGCGCCTGGGCTATATGCACCAGGCCTTCCGGGACGGCGAGATGGCGCTGGTCTTCGACGAGGTCCAGTCTCGCTTCCTCGCCCCGCAGGAGCGCGTCGACTTCATCGCCTTCGACCGCCCCGACGCCGAAACGCAGCCGCGCGGCCACGCCGTCTGGCAGGCGCTCGACTTGGTACGGCACGATCTGCGGTTCGACGTCTGCTACTGCTCGGTCTTCGAGGATTGCTGGCTGGCCCGGTTTCCCGCCCAGTCCCGCGAGCCGGTGGCGCGGTGCGATATCGCCGACTGGTCGGCCGAGCCGGGCCCGAACGAGGCCGGGTGATCCACGCTGCGCTTGCGCACGTATCCTTCTTGTCCCTCGCGAACGGGAGAAGGAGTCCCCCACATGACCCGCCTTTTCCTGCTCGCATTATCCCTGGTTCTGACGGCCCTGATTGCCCTCGCTGTCGGAACCGGGGATTTTTCCGCCGCCGGCGACTGGCTGATATCGCGCCCCTGGGGCCGCGTGACCCTGGCCGACCTCTATATCGGCTTCATCCTGTCCGCGATCGTGATCGGCTGTTTCGAGCGGCGCTGGATCCTGCGCATCGTCTGGATCGCGCCGGTTTTCGTGCTGGGCAATGTCTGGACGGCGATCTGGTTCGCCTGGCGCGCACCGGAACTGTTCCGCCGTCTGGCGGCCTCTTGAAACCGGGCGGGCGCTGCACCATCTGAGCCTCACCGGCCGGTTTCGCGCAATTCGATGCGAATTGTCGAAGTCTTAACGACGTTCTCAATGGAACCGATGCCGGAAAGGTTTCGTTAAACGATTCAACGCTGGAATCGCCCGTGCAGCGACACGGGAAGCGGCTTTGCCGCCGCAAGTGGAGTGAGGACGATGAGCAAGGCTGACTACGGACTGGGAACGATCGCGAAATCCGGACTGATCTGGCTGACCGCCGGACTGGTCTTCGCGTCCGTTTTCGGCGCCCTTCTGTCGGCCAGTGCAGACCGTCCGGCCGTCAGCTTCCGCGAAGCCGCGCCGCAGCCCGTCATGGCGATCCACGAAGCCAAGGCCAACGGCTGACCGGCACCGGTCACATATTGCAGCACCCCCAACAGCGATAAATTCGCACCGGTCTCACACCCGGGCCTTTACAGGCGCAACCGGACTCCCGATATGTGATGTTATTACATTTTAGGGGGGAAGCATGCCCGACCGTCAGATCCATCCCGCCTTCGAAGGCGACATGGCCGCCAGCTATGACGCCCGCAACGAACCGATGGCGGCGCTGCGCGACGCGCTGCACCTGCTGGCCGGCCGCCTGCTGCTGCAGGACCTGCCCGGGACGGCAGAAATCCTCTGCGTGGGTGCCGGGACCGGCAAGGAAGTGCTGCATCTCGCCAGCCTCGCTCCGGGATGGCGCTTCACGGCGCTCGACCCCTCTGCCGATATGCTGGCAGTCTGCAAGCGCGAGGTCGACGCCGCAGGGATCGCCGACCGTGTGCGCCTCTTCGAAGGCTATGTCGACGAGCTCGATGACGGCATCGCCTACGACGCCGCCACCTCCATCCTCGCCTCCCACTTCATCACCGACCGCACCGAACGCCTGGCCTATTTCAGCGGCATCGCCGGACGCCTGCGCACCGGCGGCATCCTGATCAATGCCGATCTTGCCGGCGACCGGCAGGCCGCGACTTTCGATGCGCTGGAGCATGTCTGGCTGTCCGCAATCCGCGCCGCCGGCCTGGACGATGACAGCGTCGCATCCTACCGCACCAATCTGGACAAGTCGGTCGGCCTCCTGCCGCCGCCGGACCTCGCCGCGCTCATCGCCTCGGCCGGGTTTTCCGAACCCGCGCAATTCTACCAGGGCGGCCTGATCCACGCCCACACGGCCCGTCGCCTTTGAGGCAGGCTTGACTCCGCAGGCCCTGCCGCGTATTGCCCCGCCTTCATCACGCAAGCTCACACGCTTGTCTTACCGGCACATCCGTCCCAACTGACGGGGGAGGCCGGCGAGAACCCCGCTCGGCGAAGTCTTCGCTCAGCGGGGCTGCGACGCTTTGCGCGTGCGGCTGATCGCACGTACAGGCCGCGGCCTTGCAGGATGAAACGGAATTGAGGACGAACGCATGTTCGACGCACTGACAGAACGACTTGGCGGCGTATTCGACAAGCTCACCGGCCGCGGTGTGCTGTCGGAGAAGGACGTCGACGCAGCGCTGCGCGAGATCCGCGTCGCCCTGCTCGAGGCCGATGTGGCCCTGCCGGTGGTCAAGGACGTCGTTGCGAAAATCCGCGCGCGCGCCGTCGGCGAAGACGTGATCCGCGCCGTCGCGCCGGGCCAGCAGGTCGTCAAGATCGTCCACGATGCCCTGGTCGATCTTCTGGGCGGCGAAGGTGAACAGCCCGGCCTGATGGTCGAGGGCGAGCCGCCGGTCGCAATCCTGATGGCGGGTCTGCAAGGCTCGGGCAAGACCACCACCTCTGCCAAGCTCGCCAAGCGCCTGCAGGACGTCCACAAGAAGAAAGTCCTGCTCGCCTCGCTCGACACGCGCCGCCCGGCGGCCATGGAACAGCTGCAGCAGCTGGCCGGACAGGTCGGTGTCGGCTTCCTGCCGATCATGGCGAACCAGCGCGCCGTCGATATCGCCAAGCGGGCGATGAATGCCGGCAAGCTGCAGGGCTATGACGTCGTCATTCTCGATACCGCCGGCCGCACCTCGATCGACGAGGACATGATGGCCGAGGCGAAATCGATCGCCGACGTCACCCGCCCGCGCGAAACCCTGCTGGTCGCCGATGCGCTGACCGGCCAGGACGCGGTGGAGACCGCCAGACGCTTCCACGAACGCCTGCCGCTGACCGGCCTGGTGCTGACCCGGATGGATGGTGACGGCCGCGGCGGTGCGGCGCTTTCGATGCGCCATGTCACCGGCCTGCCGATCAAATTCCTCGGCGTCTCGGAAAAGCCGGACGGTCTGGACGCGTTCGACGCGAAACGCCTGGCCGGCCGCATTCTGGGCCGCGGCGATATCGTCTCGCTGGTCGAGAAAGCCGCCCAGGACGTCGACCAGGACAAGGCCGAACGCCTCGCCAAGAAGATGGCCAAGGGCAAGTTCGACCTCGACGATCTGCGCGAACAGTTCGGCCAGCTGAAGAAGATGGGCGGTCTGGGCGGCATCATGGGCATGCTGCCGGGCATGAACAAGGCTGCGAAATCGCAGATGGCCGCCGCCGGCATGGACGACAAGATGCTCTCCCGCCAGGAAGCGATCATCCTGTCGATGACGCCGCAGGAGCGGGCCAGGCCGGAAATCCTCAAGGCCTCGCGCAAGAAGCGGATCGCCGCCGGTTCCGGCGTCACCGTCGCCGACGTCAACAAGCTGATCAAGATGCACCGCCAGATGGCCGACATGATGAAGAAGGTGGGCAAGAAGGGGCGCGGTGGCCTCGCCGGCATGATGGGCGGAATGCCCGGTGGCATGCCGCCGGGCATGAACCCGGCCGATATGGGCCGGGCGACCCAGGACCTGCTGGGCGGCAAGGCCCCCGCAGGCGCGCAATTGCCGGGCCTCGGCGGCTCCGGCTCGAAAAATTCAGGCTCGTCACTGCCCGGACTGGGCGGCGGCGGCCCCTTGGGACCGGACGGCCTGCCGCTCGGCCTCCCGAAGAAGTAATCCCCGTTTCAAAGCTTTAGACCGAAGGAAATCGAACAATGGCTCTGAAAATCCGTCTCGCCCGTGGTGGCGCCAAGAAGCGTCCCTACTACCGCATCGTCGTTGCCGACAGCCGCGCCCCGCGCGATGGCCGCTTCATCGAGAAGATCGGCTCCTACAACCCGATGCTGCCCAAGGATGGCGAGCGCGTGAAGATCGACATGGAAAAGGCCAAGGCCTGGCTCGCCAAGGGCGCCAAGCCGACCGACCGCGTCGGCCGTTTCCTGAACCAGCTCGAGGCCGATGCCTGGGCCTGGGAACACGGCAATAACCCGAAGAAGGGCGAGCCGGGCGAGAAGGCCAAGGAGCGCGAAGCCGAGCGCCTCGAGAAGGAAGAAGCCAAGAAGGCTGCCGAAGCGGAAGCCAAGGCTGCTGCCGAAGCCCCGGCTGAAGAGCCGGCTGCCGAAGCCGAGGAAGCCCCGGCCGAAGAGGCGGCTGCCGAAGAAGAAAAGTCCGAATAGGACTACCTTCAACGTCCGTGCTGCGCCTATCCTTCCCCTTGACGGGGAAGGTGTCCGGCGCAGCCGGACGGAAGGGGTGAATCCCGGTGTCTGCCCATTCAGACACCTCGCCCCCACCCACTCCACCACGGCTGCGCCGTGGTCCCCCTCCCCCATCAAGGGGGAGGATGGAGTCCGGACCCGAAACCATGACCGACACCGCCGACGATCTTGTCTTCATCGCCGCCATTGCCGGTGCGCATGGTGTGAAGGGCGAATGCAAGGTGAAGAGTTTTGCCGGCGAGCCGGACGCCGCCTTTTCCTATGGCGCGTTTCGCGATGCTGGCGGTGCGGTGATTTTGACCCCGAAGAGCTGGCGCGCGGTGAAGGACGGTTTCATCGTCCGCTTTGCCGAAAACCTGACCCGCGACGAGGCCCAGGCCCTCAAGGGCACGCGGCTTCACATCCCCCGCGCGGCCCTGCCGGCGCTGGAGGACGATGAATTCTATCATGCCGACCTGATCGGCCTGAAGGTGCAGGCGCTGGACGGCAGCGACATGGGCACGCTGCGGGCGATCCATGATTTCGGCTCCGGCGACCTCCTGGAAATCACCGGCACACCGGGCCGCAACGGCGCCTGGATGCTGCCCTTCACCCGCGACTTCGTTCCCCACATCTCGATCGGCAACGGCACGATCACCATCGACCCGCCCGAAGAGGTCGGCTCGAAGGCCGAGGAAGAGGCGGGGGAATAGCGGGATTCACGCCGCTTCCCGTCTTCTTGGCTTATCTCCTTTTACTTTCCCCGGCCTTGTGCCGGGGCCTGGTTGAGTCCGCTTCTGAGGGGCCGCCAGACCCCGGAACGGGTCCGGGGAAACCGGAGGCAGACTCTACGGCCCGCAGCGCCACTCGCCCTCGACCACCATGCGGGCGCCATTGTCGCCGACATAGACCAGACGCGCGGGCATGGGCGGGGATTCCTCGCCCGCCGTCTCCGGCTCGCCTGTCACGATAACATCCACCGTCAAACCGCCGCCGGCCAGGGTTTCGCCGTCCAGCAGCGCATTGAAGCCGCCCGGCGTCTGGCTGCGCACCGGCTCGACGCGGCCATCGACCTTGATCACACCCTCGGAAAACTCCTCGTCCATCACATTCGCCCGCACCAGCATCACCGGCTGGCGGCCGTCGTCGATGTCGAAGGCGCAGGCCAGCTCGCCCGGCAGGTCGGTACCGCGGATATCGTCCGCAGTGAGCGTGCCGATCTCGACGGCCGGTTCCGCGTCTCCGGCCGCGCCGGGCCCGGTCGCCCCTTCAGAACAGGCCACCAGCGCAAGGGCGCTGACAACGCCCAGCCCCAGAAGGCGGCAGGCGGCGGTTTGCATACGGAAGAGACGGATCATCGCGGTATCTCCGGATCAGGTTTCACCCCGATCAACGGCCCGGTCCCCGCTTTGTTCCCGGAGAAAGCCCTCTGGGGGCTGCTAATCCCCTCCCCATTCCCCCCCATCCCTGCTAAACCCGCGCGCCATGACTGACGCGTCTGCCCCTTCCCTGCCCTGGACCGCAACGGCCCTGACCCTCTTCCCGGAGGCCTTTCCCGGACCGCTTGGCGTGTCGCTGATCGGCGCAGCTGCGAATCGTGGGTTGTGGGCGCTGGAAACTGTGGACATCCGGGATTTTTCCCGTCATAAGCACCGCTCCGTGGACGACACCCCGGCCGGCGGAGGCGCTGGTATGGTGCTCAGGCCGGATGTAGCCGCGGAGGCGATTGATACGGTGCAGTCTCGCTGGCAAGGCGGGAAACGGCCGTTGATCTATTTGACGCCGCGGGGACGACCGCTTTCACAATCCCGGGTCCGGGAGTGGGCGGCCGGTTCTGGCGTTGTCGTATTCTGCGGCCGGTTCGAAGGGCTCGATCAACGGGTCATCGACAGTCGCGGGATGGAAGAGGTCAGTGTCGGCGATGCCGTTCTGGCCGGTGGCGAAGGCCCTGCCCAGGTTCTCATCGAGGCCTGTGTGAGACTTCTCCCCGGCGTGCTCGGTGATCCGGCCTCGGCCGAAGATGAGAGTTTCGAGGGCGATCTCCTCGAATATCCTCACTATACGCGTCCGCGTGTGTTCGAGGATGAAGAGATCCCCGAAGTCCTGCTCTCGGGGCACCATGGCCGGATCGAGGCGTGGCGCCGGGAGCAGGCGGAAGAGATTACGAAGGCGCGGCGCCCCGACCTCTGGGCGAGGTACGTGGCGCGCAAGGAGAATGCACGATGAACATGATCGAGCAGCTTGAAAAAGAAGAAGCCGCCCGCGTTCTGGGCGAGAAGACCATCCCGGATTTCAGCGCCGGCGACACGCTGCGCGTCCATGTTCGCATCAAGGAAGGCGACCGTGAGCGGATCCAGGTGTTCGAAGGCGTCTGCATCGCCCGCAATGGCGGCGGCCTGAACGAGAGCTACACCGTCCGCAAGATTTCCTTCGGTGAAGGTGTCGAGCGCGTTTTCCCGGTCTACTCGCCGAATGTCGAGCTGATCGAGATCAAGCGGAAGGGCAAGGTCCGCCGCGCGAAGCTGTATTACCTGCGCGACCGTCGCGGCAAGTCGGCCCGTATCGCCGAACGCGTCACCGGCCGCGGCATCGAGAAGCGCGAAGCCAAGAAATAGGCGTCCGCCCTCGTACGATTTCAAAGACCCCGCCGGGAAACCGGCGGGGTTTTTTGGTTTGCGTTTGTCGCGCCGCACTTGTCATCCCGGATGAACGCCCCGCGCAGGCGGGGCGAAAGTCCGGGACCCATAACCCCGGTGCTCGCCCGGGTGTCGCCGATGCCGGGCCCACTTCCGGCCCAAAACACGAGTATGGGTCCCGCCTCTGCGGCCCGCCTGCGCGGGCCATCCGGCCGGGATGACAAAGAATGTGAGGCAAGCCTTCACCTCACCCGCCAATACCGCTTAACTCGGTCCCATGACAGGCTCGCTCGTCATTCTCACCGGCGCCGGCATTTCGGCGGAATCCGGGCTGGGCACGTTCCGCGATACGGACGGGCTGTGGGCGAAGTTCGACTGGCAGGCGCTGGCGACGCCGGAAGCCTTCGCGGCCGAGCCATTCAAGGTGCATGAATTCTACAATGCCCGCCGCGCCAATCTGGCGACCGCCCGGCCGCATGCAGCGCACGCGGCCCTGGCCCGGCTGGAGCGCGACTGGCTGGCGCGCGGCGGCGACTTCCTGCTGGTCACCCAGAATGTCGACGATCTGCACGAGCAGGCGGGCTCGCAGCGCCTCGTTCACATGCATGGCGAGCTGAAGAAGATGCGCTGCGAGGCCTGTCACACGGTCGCCACGGCCTTCGACGAGATCGGCACGGACACGCCCTGCCCGCGCTGCCGGCAGCCCGGCTTCCTGCGGCCGCACGTGGTGTGGTTCGGCGAGATCCCGCTGGAGATGGACCTGATCTTCCAGGCGCTGGAGAGCTGCACCCATTTCGTCGCGATCGGCACGTCCGGCACGGTCTATCCCGCCGCCGGCTTCTCCGAGATCGCCCGCCGCGCGGGAGCGCACCTCACCGAGATCAACCTGGCCGAAACCGATACCTCGCCCGTCTTCGACAGCCACATCACCGGCCCGGCCAGCGCCGCCGTACCCGCCTGGGTCGAGGCGTTTCTGGCGCAGGGGTGAAAGACCGGGCGGCGCGGGCCGGAAGGGGTGAATCCCGGTAGAGGCGAACCTGGAAAAACCTCGCCCCCACCCACTCCACCGCTGCTGCGCAGCGGTCCCCCTCGCCCATCAAGGGCGAGGACAGATACGCACGGTCAGCCCTCATCCTCAATGCGGTGCATGTCTTCGTCGGAGAGGCCGAAATGATGGCCGATCTCGTGCACCAGGACGTGGGCGACAAGCTCGCCCAGCGGAATGTCGCCGCGCTCGGCCCATTCGTCCAGGATCGGACGGCGGAACAGGAAGACACGGTCGGGTTCCGGCGAGGGGTCGATCACCGATTTGCGCGCCAGATCGACGCCGATATAGACGCCGGTCAGTTCGAACGCGTCCTCCATGCCGAGCGCGTCGAGGGTTTCGCCATCGGCGAAGTCGGCGACGAAGATCTCCACGCGGCCGCACATCTTGCGGAAACCGTCGGGCAGGCCGTCCCAGGCCTGGCCGGCGAGGGCTTCGAAGTCTTCCAGGGAGGGCGGCAAAAGATCGTAGGGCAGGGATTGGGTCATGGCCCCCGTATATCGGTCGCGGGCCGGCCTGTCAGTCCGCTTCGGCGGCGGTCTTGAAATGCGAACAAATATGGAACAATCTTGCACCATGGACCTGTCCGACGTTGCCTCCGCCGCCAATCCGGATATCGACGACGCCCAGGCGCTGATGCGCGGGGCGGCGCGCCTGCTCTGGCAGATGGGCTATAGCGCGATCCCGGAATTCATCCTGCCCGATGGCCGCCGCGCCGATCTCGCCGCGCTCGGCCGCAAGGGCGAGATCACCATTGTCGAGGTAAAATCCGGCATTGCCGACTTCCGCGCCGACAACAAGTGGGAGAATTACGCCGGCTATTGCGAACGGCTGTATTTCGCCGTCTCCCAACGCTTCCCGCACGAGCTGATCCCCGATCATGCCGGCCTGATCATTGCCGACGGCTTCGGCGGCGCGGTGGTGCGCGAAAGTCCGGTGCTCGCCCTCGCCCCGGCCCGCCGCAAGGCCCTCACCCTGCGCTTCGCCCGCGCCGCCGCCGACCGGCTGATGCGGGTGGAGGAGTAGGCCAAGGGACATGTACCTCCGGTACGTGTCCCGGAATACAAGCGGAGTAGAGCTTTCTTCCCCACGCGAGTGGGGAAGTGGGCCCTCCGTAGCCCTGGCGAAGGAGGGGTCGAAGGGGTTGCGGCCGCAGGCCGCAAAAGGCGGCCGGACCCGGCTTGCCCATAACGCCGCTCACGCGGCGCCGCTCCGTCTCGCCGCCTTGCGGCGATCCACCTCCCCATGGAATGGGGAGGAAAGAAGCGCGCTTGCCTCCTACACCGTCTCGGCGGCCCGCATCTCGCGCAGCAGCCCCTCGAAAGCCTCGACACGCGGGGCAAAGCGTTGTTCCACCGCGCCGCGCACGTGCACACAGGCCTTGTCCGGGCTGCCGCAATCGACGGGCGGATGCGGATCGTATTCCAGGCCCAGCTGGATCGCCTGGGCGACGGTCTCGCCGGCCAGTTCCACGACGACGGTGAAGGCGAAATCGATCCCCGCCGTCACACCGCCGCCGGTGAAGAGATTGCCGTCACGCACGACACGCGCCTTCACCGGTTCCGCGCCGAAGGCTGCCAGCAGCGCATGGTAGCGCCAGTGCGTGGTTGCCTGACGTCCCGCCAGCAGGCCCGCTGCACCCAGGATGAAAGCGCCGGTGCACACCGAGGTGACATAGCGGGCCTGCGCGCCCTGGCGTCTGACAAAATCGACGATCTCATCGTCCTGCATCGCCGCATCCACGCCGAACCCGCCGGGAATGCAGATCAGGTCGAGATCGGGACAGGCGGCGATCGTCGTGTCCGGCAGGATGAAGGGCCCGCAAACGGTGCGCACGGGATCGAGCGTCCTGGCGACGAGGTGGACTTTCGCGCCGGGCACACGGGACAGGACCTGCAGCGGGCCGGTGAAGTCGAGCTGGGTGATGTCGTCGAACAGCAGGAAACCGATATTCAGCGTGGCGGTCATGATCAGGCCTCTTCTTTCAGGGGGGAGGTGAAACGGGCGCGGTAATCGCTGGGCGTCACGCCAAGCTGGCGCATGAAGGCGCGGTCCATGCGCTGGTGCGTGCCGAAGCCGCAGGCCTGCGCCACCGTGTCGATGCGCTGGCGGGTCTCGACCAGAAGGCAGCGCGCCAGATCGATCCGCACGCGTTCGATGAAGGCGGCCGGCGAGGTGGTCATCTCGCGGCGGCACAGCCGGCTCAGCGTACGCGGCGAAACGGCGAGCGTGTCGCACATCGCGGCGACCGACCAGTCGCGCTCCGGCGCGGCCCGCACCGCCTCGGCCAGCCGGCGGTCGTCCGCGCCCTGGGCCGCCAGATCGGCGGAAAACTGTGCCTGGCCGCCGGACCGCATGCGGTAGACGACATTCTCGCGCGCCACGGCCAGGGCCAGGTCGCGGTCATGATCGGTCTCGATCAGGGCGAGGGCGAGATCGATCCCCGCCGTCACACCGGCCGAAGTCCACACCTTGCCGTCGCGCACGAAGATCGCGTCGGGCTCGACCTCCAGCGCGGGATAATAGCGCTGCAGCCGGGCCGCCGAGCGCCAGTGCGTGGTGACACGGCAGCCGTCCAGATGGCCCCGGCGGGCGAGCAGGAAAGTCCCGGAGCAGACCGAGGCGACGCGTCCGGCGCGGTCGAAGGCCGTGTCGATGAAGGCCTGCACATCCGCTTCGTCCAGTGCCGCGCGCACGCCCGGTTCCTCGCCGCCGGCGACGATCGCGGTAGAGCCCGGGCCCAGCCGTGCCGCTGCGGCGGCCGCACTGTCCCCGGCGTTGACGGCCAGCCCGGACGAGCTCGCAACATTGCCCGCCTGCGGTGCGGCGACGCGGATATCGTAGAGCCGGCGGCCCGCGGCCCGGTTGGCGGCCGAGAACATGGCCAGCGGCCCGGTGAGGTCGAGCAGCTGGAAACCGGGATAGATCAGGAAAACGATGGTGTGCGGTGTATCCATGCCCGCCACCCTAGCCTCACCCCGTTATGGCCCAAAGGCCATTCATAGGGCAAATCGGGCCATTCGAGGCAAATCCGGAGCTCTCTTGTCCTTCCCCTTGATGGGGAAGGACCTCGAGACTGCCGTGCTTAAGCCTCCGGCTTCACGCGCCAGGGCGGGTCGATGCGGTTTTCGCCGGCATGGTAGATCTTGATCTTGTGGCCGTCCGGATCGGCCAGGATCGCCTCGCGCCACAGCCAGGACTGGTCCTCAGGCTGTGTCTCGAAGACCAGGCCCTTCGCCTCCAGTTCGCGCACGCGCGCATCCATATCCGCATCTTCCAGATATATCACCGCGCCGGGATGGACCGGCCCGGCCTCGACATGGATGGAGAACGTCGTGTCGCCCTCGGGCGCCAGGAAGCGGCAATAGTGGGGGCTGTCGACCAGGAGCCGGAAACCGAGCTGGAGGTAGAAGGCCTTCGAGCGCGGGATGTCACTGACGGGGAGGGTTATCTGGTTCAGCTGCATCGGTTTCGGTCTCCCGCCTGGGATCGGCAATCTGGTCCAGCGGCCGGATCAGGCGGTCCAGCGTCAGCTCCGACAGCAGGAAGGCCCACCCGTCGGCCGCCGCATTGATCGCTCCGGCCGCGTCGCCGGCATCGTCGGTCAGGGCTTGCGCCCGCAACACCGCCCAGCGCGTTTCACCCAGCGCCAGCACGTCCAGGCTCACGCGCACGCCGTCGAAGGTCTCGGCGATATGGCGGGCGACGACCTCGCCTTCAAGGCGCGAGGCTGCGCGCACATCGCGAAAGCGCACCCGCGCCAGCGCGCTGGCCGGACCATTGCCCGCCGCCGCGGTGATCAGTGTCCAGCCGCCCGGCTGGCGCAGGGCGAAGCTGCGCACGCTCGGCGAGGGGCGTTCCAGCCGGTAGGCCGGACCCGCTTCCGGCACGATCGTGCTGACGGCGATGGCGTTGGCGCCCAGTTCCAGGAAATCCAGATCCAGCCAGTGACCCGCCTCGGCGATCGGCGGCAGGCTGGCCGCCGTTTCGCCCGGGCGCGCGGCATAGGTGCGGTTGCGGCCCGGAAAGCGCACATAGATCCCGGTCTCGGTTTCACGTCCGATGAGGATATCGACCCGCACGGCGCCGGAGGCATCGCGCACGGTCAGCCGGGTCGCCTCACCCTCTTCGCCCCGGCCCCCCAGGCCCAGGCGGGCATGCTTGGCCGGGTCTGCCGTGCGCGCGCCGGCATAGTCCAGCCCCGCCAGGAAGGCGTCGAGCTCGGCCAGCCGGCTCGCGAGCACGGGATGCCCGTCACGGCTGGGCATGATCCAGCCGCTCTCGCTGCGCGTCAGGGTGAAATGATCGGCGGCACTGTCGATCTCGATCTCGGCGGCCTCGGCCACCGCCTGCGGCCAGTCCGGCAGGACCGGGCCGGAAACCTCCGGCTGCCAGGCCTGGCGCGCCTGGTTCCAGGTCAGCCCGGCGGCGAGACCGAGAAGCGCGAGCGCCAGCACGCCTGCAAGGGCGAGCCGGTTGCGGCGCGTCCGGTCCATGCGGTGGCTCATGACGGCCTCCCCCGGCGGCGGCGCACCAGCGCACCGGCAATCCCGGCCAGGATGATCAGCACCGGCGGCGCACCGATGGTCCAGAATTGCAGCGTGGCGTTCAGCGCATCGATATCGCGGCGGAAATCCCGCTCGACGGCGCGCAGCTCGGCCCGCGTCCCGGCGATCTGGTGGCGCAGGCGCTCGGCCTCCTCGCGCTGGGCAGCGCCCGAGGCGGACAGGAAGGCCGAGGCCTGGCCCGAGCCGGTCAGACTGTCCAGCTGTGCCTCGGCATCGGCGATTTCCTGCTCCAGCGCATCCTGGATTTCCAGATAGCGCGTCTCGGCAGCCTCGCGCAGCCGGTCGACCCGGCTCATCGGCCGCAGCGAGGGCGTGCGCGATCGCACCTCGATCAGCGCCCGGTCGCCGGCCGCCATATCGATCAGGTTCAGCGCCAGGGTGAGATTGTCGGCCACCATCATGTCGCCAACCGCCGGGTCGGAACGGACATAATAAGTATCGTCCAGCCAGTCGGCATCGGCGACCACGGTGATATCGACCGGGGCATCGGCCTGGCCAACATGATCGGCCGGGCTGAACAGCGCGTCGCCCGCGGGCGGACCGTCCGGAAAGGCGGTTTCCGGCAAGCCGGACAGGCGCGCCGCCAGCACCAGCGGTGCCGGTGCGGGCTGATAGCCGCGCAGAAGATCGTCCGGCCCCGGCGCACCGGCGGCGATATCGGCATCGACGGCGGCGCCTTCCGGCGAGGTGACGACCAGCGGCGTCACCGTCATGCCGGGCTGGCCGACCGGTTCGAGATAGCCGGGCGAGCCGAAATTGATGCCCAGATCGAGCGTTGCCGTGGCCAGGTCCTCGCCGGACAGCTGGGCCTGGCCGACCGAGAACCACAAGGGATAGGCGCGGCGGCGCGCCCGCCCGTCGGCATCGACAATCTCGACCGGCAGGCCGAGCGCCCGGTCCATGGCAACGCTCTGGGCGTCATAGCGCACGCCCCAGCGCGCCAGAAGCGGACCCAGGTCCGAGGATCGCCGCGCGCGGATCGGCGGCAGACCGTCCGGTCCCGGCCGCATGGCGACATGCGCCAGCGGGTCGATGAAGGCGAGCAGCCGGCCGCGGGTCAGCACGTGCTGGTCGATGCGGTAGAGCTGGGCCTCGCTCAGCTCGCCCGGGTGCAGCAGCAAAAGCGCATCGGCCTCGGGCAGGTCCTGGAAATCGCGATCCACCCAGATAATCTCGTAGGCGCTGCTCAGCTCGGTGACGAAGCGGTTGGGCGCGCCGGTATCCGGCGTGATCGGCAGGCTTGTGACAACGGCGATGCGCGGCCGGCGCGGCCGTTCCAGATCGGAAATCACACGGGTGAGATCATATTCCAGCCGCGCCTCGGAATCCTCGCGGAAGACCGGGATCACCGCCTGTTCGTCGATGGAATTGCGCGCGACGAGGCCGAAATAGAGCGAGGTACCGGCCTCGGTCGGAACAGCCTGAAGGCCCGCCTCCAGCGCGGCGTCCTCGTCCGGCGAGAAGGGCTGGGGATCGATCTCGGTCAGCCGGATCATGCCGCCGGACCGGTCGGCATAGGCTTCCAGCATTTCACGCACCCGGCTGGCATAGGCGCGGATCGCCGGATACTGGGCGGCCTCGGCGCGGGAATAGTAGAAGCGCCACTCCACCGGTTCCGTCAGCCGGCCGATCACCTCTTCGGTGCCCGGCGAGAGGCGGTAAAGCCCCTGTTCGGTCAGGTCGAGCCGCCAGCTGCGCAGGGTCAGCCCGGCGATCTGGTTGCCCGCCAGGAAGATCACGGCGAGCGCCAGCAGCATCAGCGGCATGAAGAGGGCGCGTTTCATCGGCCGCCTCCGCGCCGTTCGGACACCAGCACGCCGCCCATGGCCAGGCAGATGCCGATCAGGCCGAGGAAGTAGACCAGGTCCGCCAGGCCGATCACGCCATTGCGGAAGGCGTTGTAGTGGTCCAGCGCCGACAGGCCGGCGACGAATTCGGTCACTGCCGCCGGTGCGCTGGCGCCCAGCACGGACAGCACGAAGGGCAGGCCCGCCATGGTCAGCAGGAAGGCGGCCCCGGCACCGAGCACGAAAGCGACGACCTGGTTGGCCGTGGTCGCCGACAGGGCCTGGCCGACCGCCAGATAGGCCCCGGCCAGAAGGAGGGTGCCCAGATAGGCGGTGGCGATGGCGGCATTGTCCGGCTCGCCGAGATAATTGACCGCAATCCACATCGGGAAGGTCAGCGCGATGGCCAGCGCGGCCATCGTCCAGGCGGCGAGGAATTTCCCGCCCGCCATCGCCCAGAGCGGGATCGGCAGAGCCATCAGGAATTCCAGCGTGCCGCGATCGCGCTCTTCCGCCCAGGCGCGCATCGCCAGCGCCGGCATCAGGATCACCAGCAGCCAGGGCAGATAGTCGAACAGGGGGGCGAGATCGGCCCGGTTGGTGTCGAAGAAACGGCCGACATGGAAGGCAAAGGCCGGCGCGGCGAAGCCGAACACGGCCAGGAAGACATAGGCCAGCGGCGTCAGGAAATAGGCGCCCAGCTCGCGCCGGTAGATGGCCCGGAGTGTGTGGATCACGCCGCCGCCTCCGGCGTGTTGCCATCATCGTCAGGGGCCAGGGTGAGCTGGCGGAAGGCCGCCTCGATCTGGCGTTCCGGTGCCAGCTCCGCCAGTTCGCGCGGCGAGCCGTCGAACAGGAGCCGGCCGCGGGCAATCACGATGGCCCGCGAGCACACGGCAGGCACTTCCTCCAGGATATGGGTGGAGATGATGATCGCCTTGTCCGGCGCCATGTCGCGGATCAGCTGGCGCACCCCGTCCTTCTGGTTGGGGTCCAGCCCGTCGGTCGGTTCGTCGAGAATCAGCACCGGCGGATCATGGGCGATGGCGGCCGCCAGCGCGGCCCGGCGCTTGTATCCCTTGGACAGCGTGCCGATGGGCTGACGCTCATAACCGCCCAGATTCGCGCGCTCCAGTGCCAGCGCGGCGGCGCGTTTCAGACTGTCGCCGGAAAAGCCGCGCGCACGCAGGCTGAAAGCGACGAAATCGCGCGGCGACATGGCCGGATAGGCGGGCGCGCCTTCGGGCAGATAGCCCAGCCGGGCCTGCGCTTCCAGGCGTGCGGCGACGCAGTCATGACCGGCGATCGAGGCGCGGCCCTCGTCCGCTTCCAGCGCGCCGGCCAGCATGCGCATCGTGGTGGTCTTGCCCGCGCCATTGGGGCCTAGAAAGCCCAGCACCTCGCCGCGCTCCAGCGTGAAGGAGACGTCGTCGACGGCGCGGCGCGGTCCGAAATCCTTGGTCAGATGGTCGGCAACCAGCATGAAACGCTCGGAGACTCGAAGCTGAGAGGGCCCTAGCGTTAGCGTGCCGGCGCGCGCTTGGCCAGAGGCGAAACAGGCGGGCAGAAGAGGGGGGGGTGAGGGTGTCGACCGGATCGCCGCTCCTTGACCCGGGGGGCTGGGGGGGCTGTCTAAATCCAGGATCCGGAACGTTGACGCGACCGGCCGACGCGTTGGACGGTGGCTTCGCGGTATGGCGGGAACTGGTCGGGAATGTGGCGACTTTGCGGCACCGCGTGAAATGTTTGTAAGCTGTAAACGGCCATTCAACCCACGGGAGAATGCGAGTGACAGCAAGCCCTCACAGCGTGCGTCCGGCGCCACAATCGGTGATGTGGGAACGCCGGGAACTGGACATCATCCTGCGCGTCTACGGTCATTTCGTCGGCCGCGGCGAGTGGAAGGACTATGCGATCGACGGGCTGAAGGACCAGGCCGTATTCTCGATCTTCCGCCGGCACAGCGAGATGCCGATGTATGCCGTGATCAAGGCGCCTGCCGAGGCCCAGCGCCAGGGCGCCTACAAGGTGGTCGGCATGGACGGCAAGATCCTCAAGCGCGGCCACGACCTCGCCCAGGTCCTGCGCGTCTTCGACAAGAAGCGCTTCCACGTGGTGGACTGAAACTTCAGCGACACTTGTCATCCCGGATGAATGCCCCGCGAAGGCGGGGCGCAAGTCCGGGACCCATAATCCCGGTGCGTGCCCAGATGTCGCGTACGTCGAGCCTGCTTTCGGCAGAGAGCGAGCGTATGGGTCCCGGCCCTCCAGCCTGCCTGCGCAGGCCATATGGCCGGGATGACAGCCCGCGGTTGCCCGCTCGCACAACACCCGCAAAAAAGCCCCCGGAGTTTTCCCCGGGGGCCGTTTTCTTTGCGATGTCCGCCGATCCTATTCGCGGCTGCCCAGCAGCGAGAGGATGATCTGGAACATGTTGATGAAGGCGATGTAGAGGTTCAGCGCGCCCATATTGGTGAGCACGGCCATCGAGCGCTGGTCGCCCGCCACCTGATAGTACATCACTTTCAGGCTCTGGGTCTGCCAGGCCGTCACGCCCGCCATCAGCAGCAGCACGCCGAACTGCAGCAGCAGTTCCAGGCCGGCCGAGTGGAAGAAGAAGGCGTTCAGCACACCCAGGATGATCGCGCCGATCATGCCCATGAACAGGAAGGAGTGGATCGGCTGCAGGTTGATCTTGGTCGTGTAGCCGAACACCGACAGGCCCAGGAAGGCACCGGCAGTGATGGTGAAGGCCTGCACGATGGTCGCCCAGCTGATCGCCAGCGTCCGGCCGCCCGACGTGGTGATGCCGTCCGGCGCAGCGCCGCCCGCCATCACGACCCAGATGCTCAGACCGGTACCGATCAGGGCGACGATCGCCCAGTAGAGCAGGGCCGAACCGGTCGGCGAGGGATTGCGCATGAAGAACATCGAGCCGAACAGCAGGGCCAGCGGACCCCATTGCACGACAAAGAGCAGCGGCGTGCCGTAGACCAGCGCCGTCAGCGGCGCGACGGTACCGACCGCATAGGCCAGGGCGGCCGAGATCAGCAGGCCCAGGCCCATCTTGTTGTAGACGCCGAGCATGAATTTGCGCAGGCCGGCATCCCGCGACATGTCCATCGACTGGGCGCCGGAATAGGTGCGGGAAAAATCGTTCATCGTTACGTCTCTCTCGTAGTCAGGGCGTGTGAAACCACACGCCGCGCGCCGACAGGGCGCTTTGTCCTGCAATATCGGGGCGACCGGACAAAATGGCAAGGCGGGACGCGGTGGGGGTCGCGTCCCCCCTGTCAGAAGCTGACACCTCCCGGGCGCCATTGCCGAGCCGGTACGAATTGTCCTAGGCACTTGAGAGCCCGTTGCGGAGTCCCGGTCCATGTCCCTGCGCCTGTTTGCCGCCCTGCCCGTGCCCGAGGAGATCGGGGCGGGGCTGGTGCGCCTGCAGAAGGGCGTGCCGGGCGCGCGCTGGCGGCCGGTGGAGAATTTCCACATCACGCTGCGGTTTTTCGGCGAGATCGACGAGCGCACGGCCGAGGACCTCGATGCCGAGCTGGCGAATATCCGGATGGACCCCTTCACCGTGCGGCTCAGGGGGGCGGGCTGGTTCGGCAAGGCCGATCCGCGCGCGCTCTGGCTGGGCGTCGAGGCCGGCGAGGCCGTTGCCACGCTGGCGGGCAAGTGCGAGCGGGCGGCGCGGCGCGCCGGTCTGAAGCCGGAGACGCGCAATTTCCACCCGCACATGACGATCGCCTATCTGCAGGGCACGCCGGTGGACAAGGCCAACCGCTTCACCCAGCGCGCCAGCGATCTGGAGACCGGGGCCTGGATGGCCACGCATTTCAGCCTCTATTCCAGCTGGATCACCCGCGGCGACGCCAATATCTACGAAGCCGAGGCCGACTATCCGCTGGCCTGACCGGGCTGTGCACGCAGGGCAGCAATCAGCCCGTCCACCCCGGCCTCGACCAGGTCGAGCACGTCCTCGAATCCGGCATCTGTGCCGTAATAGGGGTCCGGAACGTCGTCCATCGCCACGCCCGGCGCCCAGTCCATCAGGCGGGAAATCCGGCCCGACACGCCCGGCGGCGCAAGACGGTGCAGATGGCTGTGATGGCCGCTGTCCATCGCCAGGATGTGATCGAAGCGCGTGAAATCGTCCGCGGTCAGGGCCCGCGCCGCGAGCCCGTCGAAACTGTAGCCGCGGGCGGCGGCCGCCGCCTGGCTGCGCGGGTCCGGCGGCTCGCCCTCATGCCAGCCGCTGGTACCGGCGGACTCGACGCGCCAGTCCAGCCCCAGCGCCTCGATCCGCGCCCGGGCCACCGCTTCCGCCGTCGGCGAACGGCAGATATTCCCGGTGCACACGAAGAGCAGACGCATCACTCGGCATCGACGCTGAAGGCGCCGGGCAGCACGGCGAGCTGCCAGCCACCGCCGGACTGATAAAGCCAGTAGATGTCGCCATAGGCGGTTTCCGGCAGGCGGCCCTCTTCGCAGCCGGCGGCTTCGGCGGCGGCAGTGCCGGCAAACTCGGCCAGCCACAGGCAGGAGGTGTTGGAATGCTCGCCGGCGAGCGTCCAGCGGGCCTCGCCGTCGCGCGCCTCGGCAAAGGCCGCGGAACGCTGGCGTTCGATCGTGGCCCCCGGGGTGCAGTCGGCGGCATAGCCGTCAACGGCCTGGTGCGCGACCACCTCGGCATGTCCGGCCGCCGCGGTCAGCCGGGTGCGGCAGGCGGCGCTGGCATAGGCCCGGTCGACCGGCGCCTCGCCGAGCAGGCCGGACAGCCGCGCCACCATCGCCTCGCCCGTCTCGCTGAGCGGACATTCCATACCATTGCAGTCCGGCGAGATCTTGTAGGCGTGCCGCACCACCAGGATGTGGCGGCCGGACGCGGCGATATCGGCCTGCAGGTCCGCCGGTGCCAGCTCCAGCAGGGCCGGGCGGTCGAAGTCCGCCGCTGCGGCGCCGTCCAGGCCGGCCGCCGTGAGCACAAGTGCGGAAAGATAAGTCGCGATCATGATGAGCCTCCCCTTAGAGTGTGGCGAGACTAGCCGCGGCAGCCCGGCTGGCAAATTACCCTTCCATGAGGAAGCGGACAGATTGCGGTCCCCGCACGCCGCCAGGGGCTCAGACGTCTACCGAATCCGGCTCGATCTGCACGACAATGCAGGCGCGCGCCTGCGTGCCGGCGCCCGGCGTGCTGTCGAAGACCAGCTCGCCCTGCATCAGATCGACCAGGCGATGGCAGATCGACAGGCCGATCCCGCTGCCCGATCCGGTCCGCAGCGTGCGCGTCCCGGTCGCGAGGCCGAGCTCTTCCGGCGTCATGCCGATCCCGGTATCGGTGACGATGAAGGTCAGGCGCGCATGATCGGGATCGATGGGCTCGGCTTTCACATCGACGGTGATCCGCCCTGCCGGCGTGAACTTGACGGCGTTGGACACCAGCTGGGTGAGGATCTGCTTGATCCGGCCGGGGTCGCCGATCATCGGCTGCTTGCCGTCGTCACCGCAGGCCGGGCCCAGTTCCAGGCCGCGCTCTGCCGCCAGCGGCGCAAACAGGCCGGTCACCGACCGGACCAGCTCGCACGGCTCGAACACCGTGCTGCGCAACTCCACCCTGCCGTTTTCCAGCTGCGACAGGTCCAGCACATCGCTGACCCGGTTCAGCGTCGCCTGGGCCGACTGTTCCAGCGTGGTCAGGAGACGGCGCTGTTCGGCATCGAGCTCGGTGTTGGCCAAGAGGCTTGCCAGGCCGAGAATACCGTTCAGCGGGGTCTGCAGCTCATGGCTCAGCCCCAAGAGGAATTCCGATTTCGACTGGCGCAGGGCACGCTGCATCTCGGCCTCGGTCTTGAGTTCCGCCTCCAGCGTGTCGCGCGAGGACAGCTCGACCTGCATCCGGCTCGCCGAGCGCCGCATCCGCGACAGGAGCCGGCCCAGCCGGCGGATCAGCATCACGAAACCGATCAGCATCAGGGCGACGGCCACGGCATCGGACAGCGGGCGGATGCGATGGCCCGCAAGATCGACCCAGGCCGCAAGCACGTCCGGCGGCAGCACCAGCGGGCCGGCAATGTGCAGGAGGGCATCGGCGAGATAATAGGCCGTCCACAGCACGATACCGACGGACAGCACCTGCACGGCGCGCACCGCGCCGGCGAACTGGATCGACCGGGCATGCGTCCACAGATAGGCGGCCGCGACCGCTCCGGCGGCGACGAACAGCAGATCCAGCAATATCGTCAGCAGGGCCGAGTGCATGTCTTCACCCGCCCCCGACCGGGGTACACATGGTCAAACGCCCGCTCTGCTCCATATCCGCCACCGGCCTCGCTGCCGGCGGCCGGTAACCCTTGACCCCGGGGGTGGCGGTGTAAAGCGCCGCCCGGCGCAATGAATATTTCATTCATCGCGACGGAATGCGGCAAACAGGCGGCAGGAACAGGGAAATTGCGCTCCGCCCGGATCAGTCGTTGCGGCCCAGACGGCGCTTGCGGCGGGCCATCAGCTGCAGGCGCAGCGCGTTGAGGCGGATGAAGCCCTCGGCATCCTTCTGGTCGTAGACATCGTCTTCCTCGAAGGTCACATGCGCCTCGGAATACAGCGTGTGGTCGGAGGAGCGGCCGACGACATTGGCCGAGCCCTTGTAGAGTTTCAGACGGACATCGCCCGTGACAAACTCCTGACTCTTGTCGATCGCCGCCTGCAGCATTTCGCGCTCCGGGGAGAACCAGAAGCCTTCATAGAGCAGCTTGGCGTATTTCGGCATCAGCTCGTCCTTGAGGTGCGCGGCACCGCGGTCGAGGGTGAGCTGTTCGATGCCGCGATGGGCCGCCATCAGGATGGTGCCGCCCGGCGTCTCGTAGATGCCGCGCGACTTCATGCCGACGAAGCGGTTCTCCACCAGATCGAGACGGCCGATCCCGTGCTTGCGGCCCAGCTCGTTCAGTTCTGTCAGGAGCATGGCAGGGGACAGCGCCTTGCCGTTTACCGCCGTCGCATCGCCGCGTTCGAAGCTGATCGTGACATATTCCGGCGTGTCCGGCGCATCGACCGGGTCGACCGTGCGCTGGAAAACGATGTCCGAGGCTTCCTCGGCCGGATTTTCCAGCACCTTGCCCTCCGAGGAGGTGTGCCAGAGATTGGCATCGACCGAGAAGGGCGCCTCGCCGCGCTTGTCCTTGGCCACCTGGATGCCGTGCTGTTCGGCATAGGCGATCAGCTTGGTGCGCGAATTGAGATCCCATTCCCGCCAGGGCGCGATCACGCGCAGGTCCGGGTCCAGCGCATAGACGCCCAGCTCGAACCGCACCTGGTCATTGCCCTTGCCGGTCGCGCCATGCGCCACGGCGTCGGCGCCGGTTTCATGGGCAATCTCCACCAGACGCTTGGAGATCAGCGGCCGGGCGATCGAGGTGCCCAGCAGGTAAAGACCCTCATAGACCGCATTGGCGCGCACCATCGGGAAAACGAAGTCGCGCACGAATTCCTCGCGCAGATCCTCGATGAAGATGTCCTTCACGCCGGCCGCTTCGGCCTTCTTGCGCGCCGGTTCCAGCTCCTCGCCCTGGCCCAGATCGGCCGTGAAGGTCACGACTTCCGCGCCATACTGATCCTGGAGCCATTTCAGGATCACCGACGTGTCGAGACCGCCGGAATAGGCAAGAACAACCTTTTTCACAGGCTTTTTGGCAGGCATGGCGCATTTCCTTTTCGTCTGCCGTTCGCCTACCGCCAAGCCCGTGCGCACGCAAGGGGAATGAGCGGGTGCACAGGTTTGGCACTGCAAACACCGCCTTCTCCCCCACATTTTTCCCGGCCACCCGCTTCCGCGGGCGCAGGCTTCCACCCGGCGAAGGCCGGGCAAAGGCCGGGACCGACGGGAAACGCATCGCTTGAGATGATCTTCGGTAGATCCCGGATCTGCAGCCCGTCTTCGCGGGCCTTCGTCCGGGAAAAATCGAGAGAGGCGAAAAGAAAACGCAAACGCCGCAACAAACACCGTCACCCTGACGAAGGTCAGGGCCCAGTTCGTAAAGCCGGGTGATTGCGATCTCGCGCTTTTCCAGACCCCTCCCGTTTTTCCCGGCTGAAAGCCCGGCGAAGGCCGGGCAAAGCGCCGGGACCGACGGGAAACGCATCGCTTGAGATGATCTTCGGTAGATCCCGGACCTGCAGCCCGCTTCCGCGGGCTTCCGTCCGGGAAAAATGGGAGCTGGAAGAAAGAACCGGGGGCGGCGCATTTCAACATCACCCTGACGGCGAGTGAGGCCGCACGGAACGAAATCGGACAAACCGCCGCCCGCGCTTGGACACACACGCAATCCGCGTCATGCTCGCCGCATGAACCGGTCCGGACTGTCCCGATTTTCCCGTTTTCGCGGGCGCCGTGCGCGCTTCGAACATGATCGCAGCGACCGGGCGGCGCAGGATGAGCGGCTGCGTGCGCTGTGCCGGACGGCGAAACAGGCCGGTATCGGCACGACACAGGCGCTGGCGGAAAGACTGTCGCGTGACGGCGTGGACCTCGACATTCCGCGCCTTGCCGGTCTGAAAGCAGCTCTGGACGGGGAGGCCCGTCCGCTGAAGCCCGACGTGTTCGAAGCCGGCGCGGAAATTCCGGCGGACGCGCTGCGCCTGGTGGAGCGGGCGCTGGACGGCCAGCTGGCCATTGCCGGTTTCGCGGGATTTTCCGGCCGTATCGCCAATCTGTTCGACTATGCCCGCGAGAACCGCGCCGGCACGGTGGCCCGCTATATCCCCGAGCTCGCCCGCCAGGACCCGGACCAGTTCGGCCTGGCCGTGTGCAGCCTGGACGGACAGCGTCTCGCCCTGGGCGATGCAGAGCAGGCCTTCTGCCTGCAATCGGTGGTGAAACCGCTGAATTATGCCCTCGCCCTGGCGCTGAACGGCGAGAACCAGGTGCACCGCCATGTCGGACGCGAGCCTTCGGGCCGCCGCTTCAACGAGCTGGCGCTGGACCCGGACAACCGGCCGCACAATCCGATGATCAATTCCGGCGCCATCATGTGCGCCGCCATGATCCGCCCCTCGCGCTCCGTTGCCGACCGGCTCGACCTGGTGCAGCGCTTCGTCGCCTCGGCAGCGGGCGGCGCGGCGTGCGGTTTTGACGAAGCGGTCTACCGGTCCGAACGCCAGACAGCAGCGCGCAATCTCTCCCTGGTCAAGCTGATGGACGAGCATGATGCCTTCCCCGAAGGCACCGATACCGGGGCCGCCCTCGATCTTTATTTGCGCACCTGTTCGCTGACGCTGGACTGTCAGGGCCTGTCAGTGGGCGCCGCCATGCTGGCCAATGGCGGCGTGTGCCCGCTCACCGGCCACCGGGTGATCGACCCGCGCATCGTGCGCAATACGCTGTCATTGATGCTGACATGCGGCATGTACGACTATTCCGGCGAATACGCCTTCTCGGTCGGCCTGCCCGCCAAGTCCGGTGTGTCCGGCGGTCTGATGATCGTCATACCGGGTATCGCCGGTATCGCGCTGTTCTCGCCGCGGCTCGACCGGCAGGGCAATTGCGTGCGCGGTATCGAGTTTTCGCGGCGGCTGATCGAGGACTACCCGTTCCACATCTTCGCCGGCGTTGCCGCGGACTGAGAACGCTCGCCAGGGCGGCAGGATGGCGTCATAGTGCCGGAAACCGGCCCGGAGTCCGCCATGCTCGACCTCTCGCTTTTCCCGCTTTTCCTGGCTGCCGGCATCGCCCTGGCCCTGACACCGGGTCCCGACATGGCCTTCACCCTCGCCACCGCCGCCTCGCGCGGGCCGCGCGCCGGTCTGGGCGCTGTCGCGGGCATCTGCACCGGCGGTCTGGTGTGGACGATTGCTGCCGCCGGCGGGCTGGCCGCGCTGATCGCCGCCTCCGACCATGCCCTGACAGCCGTACGCTATGCCGGCGCCGCCTATCTGATCTGGCTGGGCTGGAAAACATTCCGCAGCCTCGATGCGCCGATCGAGGCCGAGGGTGCCGGCAGCGCCGCGCGCGCCTTCCGCCGCGGCCTGGTGACCAATCTGCTCAATCCCAAGATCGGCCTCTTCTTCCTGGCGCTGCTGCCGCAATTCACCAATGCCGAACTGGGCCCGGTCTGGCTGCAGATGCTGACGCTCGGCCTGGTCTTCTTCGCCATTGGCGGCGTCGTGCTGACCGTGATCGTGTTTGCGGCCGGCGCCGCCCAGCAGCAGCTGAAATCCTCGCGGATTTCCCGCCGCGTGCTCAACGGCGTTGCCGCCACGGCGTTCGGCGGGCTCGGTCTGCGCTTGATCTTTTCGGGCAATGCGACCTAGAAAGCGCCCATGTCGCACACCGCAGATCCCCGCCTCATTGTCGCGCTCGACGTGCCGACCACCGGCCAGGCCTGGTCGATCGTCGAGGCCGTCGGCGATGCCGTCAGCTTCTACAAGATCGGTCTCCAGCTGCTCCCCGTGGGCGGGATGGAATTGTGCCGCCGCCTGAAGGGCGCCGGCAAGGACGTCTTCCTGGACTTCAAGCTGCACGACATCCCCGCAACGGTGGAAAAGGCGACCCGGTCGATCACCGCCGGCGGCGCCGACCTGCTGACCGTGCACGCCGAACCGCCGGTGATGCGCGCCGCCGTCGCCGGGCGCGAAGGTTCAAGCCTGCGCATTCTCGGCGTCACCGTGCTGACCAGTTATGACGACGCCATGCTGGCCGAGATGGGCTATGCCTATGGCGCCCGCGATCTCGTCCTGCGCCGTGTGGAACAGGCGCTCGAAGCCGGTGTCGACGGTGTCGTGGCCAGCGCTCACGAAGCCACCGAGATCCGCCAGCGCTTCGGCGATGATTTCCTGATCGTCACCCCGGGCATCCGTCCGGCCGGTGCCGATATCGGCGACCAGAAACGCGTCGCCACCCCGGCCGCAGCCCTCGCCCGGGGCGCCACCCACCTCGTGGTCGGCCGCCCCGTCAACGCCGCCGATGATCCGGCCGCCGCCGCACGGGCGATCGTCGAGGAAATGGCCGGCGTCCCGGCCTGAGCGGGGGCCTTTCTGCTGTCATCGCGGATGAATACGGCCGCTCCCATCCGCCGTCACCCTGACGAAAATCAGGGCCCAGTTCATAAGGCTCGGTGATCGCGAGCGCGCACTTACCCATACCCCTCCACGTTTTCCCGGCCGGATGGCCTGCGAAGGCCGGGCAAAGCGCCGGCAACTGTGTTTATGGTGCGTATGGCTTTTGGTCTCTGAGCATGGCGTTGAGGGTAACGA